>Ga0157380_10003522_pt1 | contig 10759 bp, 12 predicted proteins | sample S35metaG_FD_119757 | JGI IMG/M metagenome (GOLD analysis project Ga0157380, IMG submission 119757) | Switchgrass rhizosphere microbial communities from Kellogg Biological Station, Michigan, USA - S3-5 metaG | ecosystem: Host-associated > Plants > Roots > Rhizosphere > Soil | place: USA...
CGGCCGTCTCGTGAAGTTCAGCGCGCAGTTCGACTTCTAAGGGCTCAAGGGCTTAGGGCTTAGGGCTTAGGGCTTAAGCCGGCTCGAGGCAGGGAGGGGGCCGGGTGGTGAACCCGGCTTCCTCAGACGTGGGGGCCGGCTTCAGCCGGCCCTTTCTGTTTACGATCAGTTCTCGGACGGCCGGTCGATCGAGTCGACGACGAGCACCGGCACGCTCATCCGCCGCGATTCCAGCTTCAGCCCGAGCTGCTCTTCGAGCGCCACGAACAGCATCGGCGCCTCGGGTCCGAACGGCGACTCCACGCCTGGCGTCGGCGTCGGCGGCTGCGGCGCGTACGAATACTCCACGTCGAAGCGGCCGGCGAGCCCGGTCTGGTCCACCACTGGACGGCCGACGGTCGGCTGCAGCGCCGTCGCCAGCGCGGGCATGGTGATGCCTGAGCGGCGGACCCGCATTTTGACAAGGTTGCCTGCCCCGGCGCTGACGCTGAAGCCGACGAAGTAGGCCATGCCGCACGGAGGCCAGCCGTCGCGCGCGGCGGCCCGCACTTCGTCCGGCGTCAGCGTGCTCGCGCGCGTGCAGTCGGTCTGTGTCGGACGTATCTGCGGGCCGATCTGACGATCGCGGCGCGCGAACGTCAGCGCGTACGCCGGCAGCTCACGCGTGTCGGGGCGCACCCGGAGCTTGAAGCGCTCGGCGAGCAGCGCGCGCACGTGCGGCATCAGCGCCTCCGGACCGCCGGGCGGCGCGGGCGCACGGGCGTCGATGTCGAACCGTTCCGCGTTCAGCCAGGCAGGCGCGCCGATCAACTGGGCGTCCACGAGCCCATACGCCCGCAGGATGAGGCTCCGCGGAGTGGCGTTGGTGGCCGTGAACCGGCCGAACGGCGTCGGTTGAATTTCACTCCGCTGCTCGCTTCGGGTCGGCCGGATCGACGCCACGTCGAAGGCCGCCTCCTGCGCCGCCAACGACGCGGCCGCCAGGAAGACGCTGAGGATGGGCAGCCGCTGCAGACGCATGCGCGTGTAGACACCGCCAGTGTGGTTCAGGCTCCGCTCATCTGTGGAGCTGCGGGCGGCGACCGGACCTGTCGACGTGATCGTGATCGACCACGTGGAAGCCTCCGCCCCCGACTCGGCGCGCATCGGGCGCCCTCACCGCAGCCCGTGAGCGCCGCTCACGGCAGACGGGGAGCCAGGGCAGGCGTCCACTCCCATCCCACCGCCAGTCGTCGATTTTCTCTGAAAATCGCCGCGACACCACCCTCACGCGTCTGGCCTGCTCCTTGCCGGCGGATGAGCATGCGCGGGATAGACGGCCGTGCAGCCCCCCGGAGTGGAGGATGGTGATGATGACGCGACTCGTGACGGCGTGCGTGATGGTGGTGGGCCTGGCCGCGTCGGCAATGGCCCAGAGCACCGGGACGACCAACATGGACATCCTCCGCCAGAAGGTCAAGGCGGACAAGAAACTGGTGGTCGCGCAGAACCTGCAGTTGACGGACGCGGAAGGTGCGGCGTTCTGGCCGGTGTACGAGGCCTACCAGAAAGACCTGCAGCAGCTCAACCAACGCCTGACGGCGGTCATCGAGTCGTATGCCGCCGCCTACAACAAAGGGCCGGTGGCGAACGACGTGGCGAAGAAGCTGCTCGACGAGGCCGTGGCGATTGACGACGCCGAAGCGAAGGCGAAGAGCGCGCTGGTGCCCAAGGTGGTTGGCGTCCTGCCCGCGGCCAAGGCGGCGCGCTACATCCAGATCGAGAACAAGATCCGCGCAGCCATCCGCTACGAGTTGGCCGCCGGCATTCCACTCGTCCAGTAAACGCCGGTCGTCTCGAATGCGTGCCCTCGCGATCGCACTGGCGTTGACGGTCGGCCTTGCAACCAGTGCGGCGGCGCAGGCGCCCGCCTCGAGCCCTGGTGTGACCCCGTTCGGCATGGTGACCGGGGACACGGGCGGTGTCGAAGGGATTGCGGCGGCGGACCAGGCCGCGCCGGTTGCGACAGCGGACCCGCTCAAGCGCGGCGAGTTCGTGGTGGCGCCGATGCCGATCGTGAATCCCACGCTCGAGAACGGCCTGTCGTTCGTGGCCGGCTATCTCTATCGCATCGACGCGGACGATGCGGTCACCGCGCCGTCCGCGAGCGGGGTCGCCGGCTTCAAGACCAGCAACGGCAGCTGGGGCGCCGCGGCCCTGCAGAGTCTCCACCTTGGTCGTGACCGGTTCCGCCTGCTCGGCCTGATGGCCTACGCCGACGTCAACTACAAGTTCTATGGCATCGGCGGGGCTGCAGGCGCCAGCGGCGAGTCGATCGAGCTCAATCAGGTCGGCCCGGTGGGTGTGGTCGAAGGGCTGATCCGGGTGGCGCCGAACTGGTACCTCGGCGCGCGATATCAGATCCTGAGCATGACGGTCTCGACCGAAAGCATCGCGCTTCCGGGCGGACCCACGCTGCCGGCGCAGGACGCCGACATCAGGACCGCGGCCCTCGGCCCGCGCGTGCACTACGACTCGCGGGACAACCCGTTCTATCCCCGGCGCGGGATGCAGATTCAAGGCGTCGCGAGCTTCTACGACGACTCGGTGGGTGGCAATCGCACCTACCAGGGGTATCAGGGCTGGATCAACCGCTATAGCGCCGTCGGCGCACGGCATGTGTTCGCGTGGCACGCCGGCGCGTGCGGCGTGGCCGGCTCGGTCCCGTTCTACGACCTGTGCATGCTGGGCAAGAGCCAGGATCTCCGCGGCTACACCGTCGGGCGATACCGCGATCGCGCGATGATCGCCGGGCAGGCGGAGTGGCGCTCCGAGTTGTGGTGGCGCTTCGGCGGGACGGTGTTCGCCGGGGCCGGCGAAGCGGTGCCGGATTTCGGCGCCCTCAACTGGGATGACGCGCTGCCGGGTGGCGGTGTCGGCCTGCGCTTCACGGTGGCCAAACGCAACCACGTCAATCTGCGCGCCGACTATGCCTGGGGAAAAGACAGCTCTGCCCTGTACATCAGCGTCGTCGAGGCGTTCTGATACCTGCGAGCCTCGCGCCGCGGCCTGTGCCTGTGCGCTGCTGATCGCGGTCGGTGCGGTGCACGGCGCCGAGCGACTTCAGCGCGGCCGCGCGGGCTTCGAGGCCGAACGGCAGCGGATGGTCGACGCGCAGCTCGAGGCCCGCGACATCCGCGACCGCCGCGTGCTCGATGCGATGCGCCGCGTGCCACGCCACCTGTTCGTGGCCGAAGCGCAGCGCACGCAGGCTTACGGCGATTTTCCTCTGCCAATCGGCTACGAGCAGACCATCTCCCAGCCTTACATCGTCGCCTTCATGACGCAGGCGCTGGACGTTCAGCCGGCCCACCGCGTGCTGGAGATAGGCACGGGCTCCGGCTACCAGGCCGCGGTGCTCAGCCTGCTGGCAGGCGAGGTCTACACGATCGAGATCGTGGCGCCGCTCGCGGACCGGGCCCGCGGCACGCTGGCCGGCCTGGGCTACCGCAACATCGACGTGCGCACCGGCAACGGCTACCTGGGGTGGCCCGAGCGCGCGCCGTACGATCGCATCATGGTCACGGCTGCGCCAGCCGAGGTGCCTCCGGCGCTGATCCAGCAGTTGAAGATCGGCGGACTCATGGCGATCCCCGTCGGCACCTTCGCGCAGCAGCTTCGCATCCTCCGGCGGACAGCCACCGGGATGGAGACGCTCAGCACGCTGCCGGTCCGGTTCGTGCCGATGACCGGGAAGCCCTGAGGGGCTCGCGCGGCGGTATCATTCGCCGCATGAGCGCTCGCAGCACACTCCTGTCTCTGATCGCGGCCTTTGCGGTCGTGCTCTCCGTGCACGCAGCGGGTCAGGCACCGCCCGCCGGGGCGCCGGCCTCCGCCGACGGGCCGCCGCGGCGGGCCGACGGCAAGCCCGATCTCACCGGTGTGTGGATGCCACCCTACGTGCCGGACATGACGGTGAACCGGCGCGATCAGCGCGGCTACGCCGAGGCCCCGTTCTCGCCCGACGATACACCGCAGGCGCGACAGGCCCTGGCTGCGAAAGGCAACAAGGCCGACCTGCCATTCACCGCGTGGGGGCTGGCCAACTGGTCGTCGTACGACGCCGCCAGCGGCGACTACACGGGCAGTTGCTTTCCGTTCGGGCTGCAGCGCGCCGTCAACGCGCCGTATCCGTTTCAGATCATGCAGGACGAGCGGCACGTCGCCCTGCTGTTCGAGATCAATACCTGGCACCACGTGATTCCGATCGCCCGCGAGTTCCCGAAGCAGGCGGCCGACAACCCCACCTGGTACGGCTACTCGATCGGCCGGTGGGAGGGCGACACCTTCGTCGTCGAGACGCGCGGGTTCAACGGCTTCACGCGCCTCGACACCGTCGGCCATCCGCACAGCGACGCGCTGCGCCTGACGCAGACGTTCACGCGTCTCGATCGGGCGCGCCTGGCCTACCGCGTGACGGTGGACGACCCCAAGACCTACACGAAGCCGTGGACCAACGAGCGCACCCTCCGGTTGATGGACGGGCCGTTGCTGGAGTACTCCTGCGAGGAAAACAACCGCGGCCTGTGGGAGGGGCGCATCAAGGGGTGGACGCCGCCCTGGTCGAAACCGCAGTAATAGGGCCGAGTCAATACACGAAGCAAAGAGGTGTCGGCCTACGGCAGCACCAACAGGCTCGTCTCGGGCTCTTTCTCGAACGCGGCGATTCGAGTCGCGTGCTCGAGCATCAGCGTTGCTACAGCGCTGGATACGCCGATTGAAGGACGACGACGAGCTTAGGACTCAGGTTCTCGTCGATGAGGAAGCGCACGCGCTTGGGTCAGGCAGCGGGGGACGCCAGTCGGCGCTCACGAGCGGCTGCGAACGCCAACACGGCTCGGATGCTCTCGGAGGTAAGGCTCGGAAAGTCGGCCAGGATCTGCGCTTCTGTCATGCCGGCGGCCAGGTATTCCAGTACGTCCTGCACCGTGATGCGGGTACCTCGCACGCAGGGCTTGCCGCTGCGGACCCCTGGCGTCACCGTAATCAGATCTTCCCAGCCCATGGAGGTGAGCATAAGCGCTCAGCCGCCGGCCGGCAAGCCACGAAAACCTTCGAATTCAAACACCCGCACGAGCCTGTGCGCTCAGGCGCTCGCGAGTACCATGTCGGGCGGATGAACCCTCGCCTCGACGGCCTGCACCCCTATCCCTTCGAACGATTGCGCGCGCTGCTCTCCAGTGTGCCGCCGCCCGCGGCGTCGCCGATTCGCCTGTCGATCGGTGAGCCGCAGCACGCGACGCCGGATCTGGTGCGATCGGCGTTGACGGGTCATCTCGACGGCCTCGCCAGCTACCCGGCCACGGCGGGTCTGGACGCGCTACGGGAAACGATGGCGGCGTGGTTTGCCAGGCGATTTGGCCTGCCGCGTCTCGACCCCGCCACCCAGGTGCTCCCGGTCAGCGGCACCCGCGAGGCGCTCTTCGCCATCGCGCAGGCGGTGGTGGACACGTCGCGTCCGTCGCCGGCGGTCGTCAGCCCGAACCCGTTCTACCAGATCTATGAGGGTGCGGCGCTCCTCGCCGGCGCGGAGCCGCTGTTCCTCAACCAGACGTCCGGCAGCGATTTCGATCTCGACCTCGAGTCGCTGACCCCGGATCAGTGGAGCCGTGCGCAACTGGTCTACGTCTGTTCACCCGGGAACCCGACGGGCCACGTCCTCGATCTGGACGGCTGGCGGACCCTGTTCGAGTACGCCGACCGCTACGGGTTCGTGATCGCGTCCGACGAGTGCTACTCGGAGATTTATCCGGACGAGGACGCCCCGCCGCTCGGTGCGCTCGAGGCGGCGCGCGCTCTGGGCCGCGACACATTCCACAACCTGGTCGTCTTCACGAGCCTGTCGAAGCGCTCCAACGCGCCGGGGCTTCGGTCGGGCGGGATCGCGGGCGACGCGGCGCTCCTGAAACAGTTTCTGCTGTATCGCACATATCATGGATGCGCGATGAGCCTCCCCGTGCAGCACGCCAGCCTCGCGGCGTGGGGCGACGAATCGCACGTGCGCGACAACCGGGCGCAGTACCGGGCGAAGTTCGATGCCGTGGTGCCGATGCTCGAGGCGGTGCTCGAGGTCCGCCGTCCCGACGCCAGCTTCTATCTGTGGGCCGGCGTGCCGGGGGGCGACGACGAGGCGTTCACCCGCGAACTGTTCGCACGGACGCACGTGACCGTGCTGCCGGGGCGGTATCTCGCGCGCACCGCGCACGGCGAGAACCCTGGCGAGGGCTACGTACGCATCGCACTGGTGCCAGGAATCGAGGACTGCGTCGAGGCTGCACGACGCATCGTGGAGATGTGCCGTTGACGACCGACCAGACCGTCCGTTCCGCCCATCCGCTCGAAGCGCTGATCGACGCCGCATTCGAGGCCAGGGCCACCATCACGCCGTCCTCCGCCGAGCCGGCGCTGCTCGACGCGCTCGACCGGGTCATCGGCGAGCTCAATACGGGCTTCCTGCGCGTGGCCGAGAAGCGCGACGGCTCGTGGGTGACCAACCAGTGGATCAAGAAGGCCGTGCTCCTGTACTTCCGCACCCACGACAACGAGGTGATGCCGGACGCGGGAGGCGGGGCCAAGCACGCGGTCGTGACCCGCTGGTTCGACAAGGTGCCGGTGAAGTTCGACAGCTCCTACAGCGCCGCACAGTTTCGCGAGGGGGGCTTTCGCGCGGTCCCGCCGGCGACTGTCCGCACCGGCACGTTCATCGGCAGGAACGTCGTGCTGATGCCGTCGTACGTGAACATCGGCGCCTACGTGGACGAGGGGACGATGGTGGACACGTGGGCCACCGTCGGCTCGTGCGCCCAGATCGGCAAGAACGTTCATCTCTCCGGCGGCGTCGGCATCGGCGGCGTGCTCGAGCCGCTCCAGGCCAACCCGACGATCGTCGAGGACAACTGCTTCATCGGTGCGCGGTCGGAGATCGTCGAGGGCGTGATCGTCGAGGCCAACTCGGTGATCTCGATGGGCGTGTTCATCGGCCAGAGCACGAAGATCTACGACCGGGCGACGGGCGAGATCGTCTACGGGCGCGTGCCCTCGGGCTCGGTCGTGGTGCCAGGCAGCCTGCCGTCGCCGGATGGGAAGTACTCGCTCGCCTGCGCCGTCATCGTGAAACGCGTGGACGCGGCGACGCGTGCCAAGACGTCCATCAACGAGCTGCTGCGGGCCTGACCGGCAGCATCTCCATGACATCGGCTCGTACCGTCTCCACATCGGACATCCACCAGCAGACGCTCGATCTCGCGAAGCAGCTCATCGCCCGCCGATCGCTGACGCCCGACGACGCCGGCTGCCTGGAACTGCTCGGCACACGGCTGGTGGCCGCGGGGTTCACGTGCGAGCGGATGGATCGCGGCGCGGTTCGCAATCTCTGGGCCCGCCGGGGGACCGGCGCGCCGTTCGTCTGCCTGGCTGGGCACGTGGACGTGGTGCCGGCGGGGCCGGCCGAGCGATGGACGAGCGACCCGTTCACGCCGACTGAGCGAGCCGGATGCCTGTTCGGGCGCGGCGCCGCCGACATGAAGGTGTCGGTGGCCGCCATGACCACGGCGGCGGAACGTTTCGCGGCGGCGGCGATCAGTCATCGGGGGTCGCTGGCGCTACTGTTCACGTCGGACGAGGAGGGTGCCGGCGTCGATGGCACGAAGGCGGTCGTGCAAGAGCTGCAAGCGAGGGGCGAGCGCATCGACGCGTGCATCATCGGCGAGCCCACCTCCACCGCCCGGCTCGGGGACACGATCAAGAACGGCCGGCGCGGATCGCTCAACGGAGTGCTCACCGTCAAGGGCGTCCAGTGCCACATCGCTTACCCGGAGCGCGGGCGCAGTCCGATCCTGCCGGCGCTCCCGGCGCTGGCGGAGCTCGCCGCCACCGAGTGGGATCGCGGGAACGAGTATTTCTCGCCGACCAGCTTTCAGATCTCCGACATCCACGCCGGCACCGGCGCCAACAACACGATTCCGGGCTCGATGGATGTGCTGTTCAACTTCCGGTTCTCGACCGCGTCCACCGAGGACGGCCTGAAGCAGCGCGTGCACGCAGTCCTGGACGCGCACGATCTGGAGTACGACCTGCAGTGGGCGCTCTCTGGCCCGCCGTTCCTCAGCCCTCGCGGCGGCCTCGTGGACATCGTGAGCGAGGCGGTGCGGACGATCACCGGCGTCACACCGGAGCTTTCGACCAGCGGCGGCACGTCCGACGGCCGCTTCCTCGCGGCGGTGTCGCGCCAGGTCATCGAGTTCGGGCCGGTCAGCGCGTCGATCCACGGCATCGACGAGCACGTGGCGCTGGCCGACATCGCGCCGCTGTCCCACGTTTACTATCACGCGCTCGACTCGTTGCTGGGGCGGCTCTGAAGACCCGCAACTGGTTTTCGCGCCGCCTTCCCTGGTCAGCCGGCGGTCGAGACGATCACCTACACCACCGAGTTCAGGATGACGCTGTCCGGTCGCGTGTTCGCCGGACCCAGCTGAACCTTTATAATCGCCCGCGTGGGCATCGCAGCCGACACTCGCGTAGGCGCGCCCGGCGTGGCCGTGCCGCGCCGTGGGCGGACGCGCTTCTACGCCGGCCTCAGTGCGTTCATGATCGGCATCGTCGTCGTCGGCTTCTGGCCGTCGTACTTCGGGCCGATGCTGCGCGGGCAGGTCGCAAGGCCGGCCGTCATCCAGGCGCATGGCCTCGTCTTCGTTGGGTGGATGGCGCTGCTGATGGCGCAGGTCGCGCTCGCCGCGCGCGGACGGATTCAGCTGCACCGGAAGGTCGGGCGGTACGGCGTCGCCTACGGCTGGCTGGTCGTCGCCATGGGGCTCATCGTCGGCCCGGCCGCTTCGGTGATCCACGTGCGCGCGGGCGAGTGGACGCACGATCGGGGCGCCGGGTTTCTGCTGACGACGTTCGGCGACATGGTGCTGTTCGGCGGCTGCTTCGCGGCCGCCGTGGCGTATCGCAACCGCCCCGAGATCCACAAGCGCCTGATGATTGCGGCAACGGTCGCGCTGCTCTTCGCGGCCGTCGGCCGAATGAGCTTCATCGGCTCGCCGCCGCTTGCCGGTCTCGTGTGGCTGTCGCCGCTCCTGATCGGCATGGTCCACGACAAGATCACCACGGGGCGCGTGCACCCCGTCTACGTCATCACCACCGTCGGCCTGTTGCTCTTCGGAACGCGCGTCCTCTTCGAGCAATCAGAGATCTGGCTCCGGATCGGGCGGCCTCTGCTCGACGCGTTGCTGTAACGGCACGGATGTCCTTGAACACCGGCGACACACTGGGGCGTACGAGATCGCGGGCGTTCCTGGCAAAGGCGGTCCCTACTTCCGGAACGTCTTCCGGTCCTTGAACTCCACCATGATGAATTCGGCCGGGCCTTCGAGGTTCTCGGGCTCGTGCACGTTGCCATCGCCGCACCCGAGCGAGCCCGCCTCCACGGAGACGCGACCGCCGACATCATCCGGGACGCGGAAGTTCATCGTCTGATCGGTCAGGAAAATCGTGCAGCCCGGAAGGTGCCGGTGCATCACCGACTTGTCACCGGGTGCATAGCTGGCGCGGATGAAGCGTGCCACGTCGTTCTCGAACGCGACACGATAGTGCTTCGGATCCGCCGTCACGGCGTCCGGATAGCTGTCGGCACTCCGCTGGGCGATCAGCGTCGCCGACACCGCGCCGATCACTCCGCCGATGATCAGGCCGATACACAGGGGTCGCATAGTCATCGCAGCCTCGCCGCGGGAAGGTTGTTCTCGCCGCACACGAACTCGATGAGCTCGGTGTCCGGCATGAGCCGCTGCTGAACGGTGAACGAGAACGGCTTGGCGAACGTCTTGGGATCGGTCACCGTCATCTGGATCTCCAGCGTGCCGTAGGTGGGACGGCGGATGCGCTCAGTGAGCCGCAGCACGTCGCTTCCCGGCGTGCCCCACTCGTCGATCCACGCCTGATCCTTGAAGCCGAGCGAGTCGACGACGAGGGTGTCGCCTTCCCAGCGGCCCGACGAATAGCCATACCAGAACGGCTGTGGGTCGTTGGTGGGCAGCGGACGGCCGTCGAGATGGATCTGGCGCTGGCCGTCGTTCGCCTCGTAGAGGATCAGCACGAGCTCCGGTGTCTGAATGACCTTCCGCGGCTGCGGATGGAGATGGAGCTGGATCGGATGCAGCGGCAGGCAGTGCGCATCCGGGTGATCCTTGCTGTTGGCCGCGTGCCGCTCGGTTTTCAGCTTCGCGGCCCAGGGCAGCATCGGCACTTCGGCTCCGAGGGCGTTCTTCAGGTCGCGGAAAGCCAGGGACGGCGCGATGCCGGCGAACGGGCCCGGTGGAGGCACCTCGCTCGGCAGCAGCCCCTTGTCCCACACCCCCGACAGGTCCGGTTTTCCGTCGGCGGTGCGCGGCGGGGGCGCCGCCATGTTCACGCTGCCATCCGCGGCGCGGGGCGCCGAGGCCTTCTTGAACGACGGCCACTGCGCCAGCAGCGTCGCCGGCAACAACACCGCAACGAAACCAATGCAGGCGATGAGCTTCATCGAAGGGCAGTGTATCCGCGCTTCGGCGCGGCTACAATTCGCCCACGCGGCGGGGCTGAAGCCCCGCCAAGGGGGATTGCAGGGCATGGCGTTCGACCTGACCGTCAACGGAAGCGTGCACCGCATCGATGCGGATCCGCAGACGCCGCTGCTGTGGGTCATTCGCGACCATGTCGGGTTGACCGGCACGAAATTCAG
>Ga0157380_10003523_pt1 | contig 10758 bp, 7 predicted proteins | sample S35metaG_FD_119757 | JGI IMG/M metagenome (GOLD analysis project Ga0157380, IMG submission 119757) | Switchgrass rhizosphere microbial communities from Kellogg Biological Station, Michigan, USA - S3-5 metaG | ecosystem: Host-associated > Plants > Roots > Rhizosphere > Soil | place: USA: Michigan...
CCGCCCATCCATCTCTATCCAAACTCCTATACTGTATCGCTTCTGCCAAATGCTCTGGTTTTATGTTTTCACTTTTTGCCAGGTCAGCAATTGTTTTACTCACCTTTAAAATTCGATCATATGCTCTTGCCGATAAATTGAGTTTATCCATTGCGGCTTTTAATAAGTTTTGTCCTACTGTATCAATCACACAAATTTCTTTCAGCATTTTACTATTGATCTGCGCGTTGCAATAAATGCCAGGATATTCTTTATAACGTTCAGCTTGTATTTCACGCGCTGCAATTACCCGGTCGCGTATAGATTCGGAACCTTCTCCTTTTTTCTGCGATGATAATTCTGAAAACGGAACAGGAGTAACTTCCACATGCAGGTCGATGCGATCTAGTAAGGGGCCCGAAATTTTATTCAGATATTTCTGTACGGCGCCAGGCGGACAACTGCATTCTTTCTGTGGATGATTATAAAATCCGCATGGACATGGATTCATAGAAGCGATCAGCATAAACGATGCGGGGAAATCGATTGCCAATTTTGCGCGTGAGATCGTCACCCTTCGTTCTTCCATCGGTTGTCGCATAACTTCCAATGCCGTGCGTTTGAATTCGGGTAATTCATCTAAAAATAAAACTCCGTTATGCGCTAAGGATATTTCCCCGGGTTGTGGTACACCGCCACCACCTACCAATGCAGCGTCGCTTACTGTATGATGCGGTGATCGGAAGGGTCGTCTTGATACAAGTGTTGAATGTTCAGGTAATTTACCCGCTACACTATGAATCTTGGTTGTTTCCAATGCTTCATGCAAAGTAAGTGGTGGTAATATGGTAGGTAATCTTTTCGCAAGCATCGTTTTCCCTGCGCCAGGCGGACCAATCAATATTGCATTATGTCCACCAGCCGCAGCGATCTCTAATGCACGTTTGATGTTCTCCTGTCCTTTTACATCGCAAAAGTCAAATTCAAAATCATATTGCGAATGAAAGAATTCATCTCTTGTATTTACGATAACCGGGTGCAATGAATTTCCTGTTCTGAAAAAATCAATTACTTCATTGATATGTGTTACGCCATATACATCCAGATTGCTTACCATCCCTGCTTCACGACAATTCGCTTTGGGAACTATCAATCCTTTGTATCCTTCTTTGCGTGCGGTAATAGCCATTGGCAAAGAACCTTTGATAGGCAGTATAGTTCCATCAAGACTTAATTCACCCATCATTATATAATCTTCCAGCGGAACGATATTATCCAGTTGCTCATCGGCTGCGATGGTACCAATAGCAATAGGGAGATCAAATGCAGATCCGGTTTTTCGGATATCAGCGGGTGCGAGGTTCACAACTAATTTTGTACGCGGCATAAAAAAGCCATTACTTTTTACCGCGCTTTCTACTCTTTGCATGCTTTCTTTAACTGCATTGTCGGGGAGACCAACAATATAATACTTACTACCGTCAAGTACATTCACTTCTACTGTGATAGTAATTGCTTCTACTCCATATACTGCACTGCCAAATGTTTGTACCAGCATGATGAATAAGTTAAAGGTAGCGGTCAGGTTGAATAGCTATGGTCAGACCGGGACGGTCAGACCATGGTCCCGACTGGTCTGAAAAGGTCTCCGATGGTCAAGGTCGTAATGGTCTGACCGTCCCAGGTTTGACCATTACGACCCGCGAAATGATCAACCTTATTCAAGTTAAAGCATAATAAGATTTAGGTAATCAGCTGCAGTGCTACTATGAGGCTTTTGTTGTGTCACTCACTTGTACGACAACAATTCTATTCGGCTGAAACCCGCTACAGTGGCCTTGTTCAGGGGATCATCAAAACAAATAAGAAAGTTCTTAAAAAATAACGTTTTTTTCCCATGGTTATATCGCATCCATATAACTATTATTTTAGGCGGGATCATTCCGTTCATTTCTTAAGCTGCATTAAAAATTCATTTTTCAAGATCGGGCTCAGCGGAATTTTTTTATCACCCAATAATATATGACGGGAGTCGATATGTGAAATTAGTTCGAGGTTCACGGCATAACTTTTATGTGTTCGGGCAAACTTTTCAAAAGAAGGCTCTTTAAGAAGGTCTTTTAGTGTATTTCTATGAAGGATAGTTTTTTTCGCGGTATGAATCTGTACATAGTTGCCAATTGTCTTAATATAAAGAATTTCTTCCACGGCAATCTTATGTAATACACTTCCATCTTTGATATACAGTATGTGTTCTTCCGGCGGGTATCTTTTTAAATATTTATTGAAAGCGTCCTGTAAGCGGGCCTGGCTGATAGGTTTCATCAGATAGTCCACTGCATCCAGGTCAAAAGCCAGAGAGGCATATTCGGTGTAAGCGGTAGTAAATATGATAGCATAGTCTTTATTCCATTGTTTCGCAAGATCAGTACCTACCGCTTCTTTCAAACGAATATCAAGAAAGATCAGTCTGGCATCGGAAGCGGCTTTAGAATTTATGGCCTGTTGGGGGTTGGTAAAATATCCATTAATAGACAAACCTTCGATCGCTGATGAGTGTTTTCGTAACACATCAAGCGCCAAAGGTTCATCATCTATCGCTATAGCGTTAACCATGATTCAGGTTGATCGTAAGTTGTACAATGAATTCGTTATTTTCCGAACGCTGTACCAATTTGTATTTTCCCGGGTACAATATATCCAGCCGGCTTATCGTATTTTTCATTCCAATGCTTAATCCATCATTAGGTTGTTCGATTCGTGGCAACGGATTACATACGAAGAGCTCCAGCACTTTATTCTTTTCGTCAATACTTATCGTTACAACAGCACCCCCTTCATGCAAGAACCCAAATTTAAAACCATTTTCGATAAAAGGTTGAAGAAGCAGCGCATGGATCGGTAAGTCTCCATGAGTGATGTTTATCCCGGACAGAATTTTTTCATCTTCACGAAGTCTTGTTTTTTGCAGATTAATATAACTTTCAAGGAAATGCATTTCTTCCGCTAAGGATACCTGACCACCTCCTTTAGTGGTACTGTACCTGAGTATATCAGCGAATTGTTCGAGCAGGGAAGACGTTTGAGTAGCATTTTCCTTAAGCGAAGTACTGTAAATACTGTTAAGTAGATTAAAGAGAAAATGAGGCTGTATTTGTTTCTGCAGGTTTTCAAGTCTTAAATCGGCTAATTCTTTTTCATTGCGTAAACCTTGTTGTTTTTGATTGATGATATAGGCAATTATAGCGAATAACAATGCGCTGGGATAGAATATAAACATCAATCGTTTACTGACGGCAAACCAATAACTGTAGTCAATAACAGTTAAGGAGAACTTACTAATGACCAGCGTAAGTAATAAATCGGCCGTCAGATATCCGGCAAATAGTATCAGGAGACGAATAAAATAAAACATCCAACTCCTGGATTTAATAGATGGATTAAAAACCCAGCGATAATGAATCTGTACGAGCAGGACCAAAAGAAGAATGAAAAGAAAGGACTGTGGCGAGAATATACCGGAATCGGCAAAATTGGTTTTCTTGGTTATGAAATAATAAAATAGCATGGAACCGCCATAGAAGATTACCAATAAGATTAGCCATACACGCAGCTGGCCGATCAGGTTGTTTTTTGTTGTTAAGGATTTAATGTTCATTTGTTTTTTTTACAAATATGGTAGCAACATCAGCCGGTTTCAAAAAATTTGGGATAACAGCTATTGATTTGTGATGAAACGGAAAAACGAACCAATGATTCGATTTATAAGCTCCAGTCTATTGGGAACACACTAATATGCATGACAATTGTAAAATCCTGGTAAAAGAGTTTCTATAAGGAAGATTTGTGATGTTTTACCGAATCGGAGATTCGGGGTCCACTTAACGAGTCGCGGATTCTTCAAACAATAGCCTCACATTCGGGTCTATTACTATCTTCAGCGGCTTTTCCATCATTGGTATTGAAATAACGGTTTGCTTATTTTTTACCGGCAACGATTTTGTAATAACTCCATCTTCTGCGCCTCCATTCAACTGAATTTGGAGGGGAAAATCAAATGCTGTTTCCTGTTGTTGGGTTATGGTAAGCGTTAATAATTTTTTAGTGGCATCGTAAGTTTGGGCAATTTCCAGTTTGGGATGACCAGGTGTATAAAACCATTGTTTAAAAAATTGCGAAAGGTTAGTTCCGCTTATTTCTTCAAATACTTTTTGCAGATCCTCGGTGTTAGCATTCTTCCCGGAATATCGTGCATAATACGTTCTCACACTTTTCCAGAAAGTAGAATCACCTAATTGTAAACGAAGCATATGCAATACCCAACCTGCTTTTTGGTAACTATTCGGATTGAGTAGTTCCATATAATTAGTAACAGATGAATCCACAATGGGCCTTGATCTTTGTTTGGAGAAGGCAATGGTTTGTGCGCGACTTTGTAACAACATTTTTGTAGCGGTATCCTTTCCATAACTATTCTCCATATATAGAATAGTCATGTAAGTTGCAAATCCTTCACTGAGCCAGATATGGGCCCATTCTTTTTCAGTGGCCATATCGCCGAACCATTGGTGAGCAATTTCATGTGCCAGTAACGATTCACTTTTTCGGGTACCTGTAACTGAACCTTCGGAATAAAAAATCGCACCAGCATTCTCCAATCCGCCAAATCGTGTTTTAGATTGTACGTTAGCTAATTTTTTATATGGGTAAGCCCCTACATTTTTTATATAGAAGGGGAGTATCTCTGTCGCCTGCCCATAATCAAAAAAACCTTTGTCCTTATCTTCCGGGTAAATCCAGCTATAAACCGGGATACAATCTACCATCCCAGCTAGCTGCACCGCGAAATCGGCGGCACCCATTGTCATTACTTTGGTAGGCAATGGAGTTGTTTCGCTGTAGTGAGTTAGTTTTTGTCCGTTGCCCAAAGAGATTTCTTCCACCTGAACACCATTCGCTACCACCTGGAAATGTTCTGGGGCGGTAATGAAAAAATCCAGCGTTGCTTTATCCGCGGGATGATCCACACAAGGAAGCCAATGACGGGCACGGTCGGGCCAATGATCAGCGAAAAACCCCCGGCGCTTATATTTATTATAACCAATAACAAGACCGTCTTTAGGAATACCACTATAAATAACTTCAATTTCCTTTTCAGTTCCTGCTGGTAGATTTTTGTCGAAACTCACTTTGAGCAAATGGTCGTTATGCTGATAAGAGATGGGTTGCTTTTCTTCTAATATGCTTGTAACTATCATCCCTTTTTTATCTGATCCTTCTTTAATAAGATTAAGTGTGATGGAGTTCGTTTCCCTGATCACTTTGAATTTTATTTTGGCCCGTCCTTCAATCTTATCGGTACTGTCGTTCAGTTTAACGGAAAAATTATAATGGAGAATATCAATGGTCGCGTCGGGTTTTTGCGCGGAGCCTTTAAAAAGTAATAAGCAGTAGAGAATAGAGACGAATAATATTTTCATCGGTAATATTTTTCCAGTTGAAGTTATAACTATTATATTTTCTATTACTCTAAATTGAGATACTCATTAACTATTACGTGTATTAAATATCGGACAAACTTATAGTTCGATCATTTCCCCTTTAAGCCCTCGCAGGTGCGGGATGACTCTTAAATTATTCGCAAAGGTTCTTATTGCAAGACCATAAGGTCCCTCGTTCCTCGGGACGACAGATCAAACAGCCAACGTAAATTCAACATTTCTTTAGTTAGAAAAGCAATATGGGACCTTTCAAACTAATTTGAAATTACATTCAGTAATGGCATGCCGAGTTTACTCTTGCTGACAACCACCTTGGGGTGAGCGCCTCAGCCGGTTCGGTCCCGGCGATAGCCGGGATGCGTAAGCAAGAAGCGGGTGCAGCGCGAAACCCAAGGTGACGGCCCCCCGGCCTTGAGGGGAAATGTTGGAATTTATCGAAAAGCAAATCTCAAGACCAATGGACGTATCATCTGAACTCTGATTTAATAAAGTGAATAACTGATTTTACTTTTGCTGACAACCACCCTGGGATGAGTCCCGCCATCGGCGGGAGGTGCAGCGCGGGCCTCAGGGTGACGGACTCCGGGCTCAGAGGAGTAAGGTATTTGAAATAAAGAGGGGTAATTAATATAGAATTATTTATAGCTTCTCAAGTAACTCCACCACTTTTTCCCTTTTCAAAATCAAATAACCAATCCGGTCATTGCTGATTCCCTCTTTCAACTGGTAACTGAATTCTAATTGATCCTCAGTAACAGCGGTTTCAAAATAGCGGAATGAAATATTGGGGTATTGTTTCATCTCTTCACCAATTTCATAAAGATGAGTGGATAAAATAAATAAGGAATTCTTTATCCGGATCAATCCTTTGATAACGGTGGAAGAACATTTCATCGCGTCCTGTACATTGGTGCCTTTGAACAATTCATCGATCAGGACCAACCATTTTCCTTTATCATTAATTTTAAGAATCGTATTTCGGATTCTTTGCACTTCGTTAAAAAAATAACTTTCTCCTTTTATAATATTATCTACCACATTAATATTACTCAACAGTCCATCGAAAATCGAAAGTTCCATTTCCTGTGCGGGAACTCCCATGCCGAGATGAGCGAGGAATACGGCACATCCCACCGCCTTAATAAAAGTACTTTTACCCGCCATATTGGCCCCGGTTAAAAAAATAAAATTGCTTTCCTTGCTCATATGTACGTCGTACGGAACGGGAGCTGGTAATAAGATATGATATAATTGCTGCGCATCAATAAGCGGTTGCGGATCGTTGGTGAAGCGCGGAAAAGATAAATTGAGTTTTTCAGAGGCCATCGCCATGGAATGCCAGGCATCAAACCGACCAAATATATTCACCAGTTCCTGAACCGGGTGTCTATAATGAATTTTTACATAATTGCCATATAGAATGGTTTCCTTCCAGCTAAAGGGTTGTTTCGGATCGTGTTTAGATAATTGATCGATAAGAGGTCTTTTCATCAGCTCCGCTGCCCGTTGCAGGTAGGTGCGTATCATCATGGGAGCCTCATCATGATTCAATAAATCGATCAATTGCCGCATTCCCCTGAAAAAATCAGCGAAATGAGTCAGGGAATATTTGACCAATGAAAAATCCGGACTATGAAAAACTTTATAAGTTAAAGCATTCAGATAACTCGCGCTATCGGGCATGCTATCAATATTGCCTTCATAAAACTTATCGATCACCATGAGTGTACCATTGCTGATACTGGTGGGCCATTCTGCATTATGTTCAAGTATCGAACGGATGATTTGCTGTGTTTCTTCAATCTGTTTGCGATCACTGAATGGATTACTGAAATATGCCCAAAGCCAATCCCGGCCCTCCACGGTTTCGGTAAAATTCAATTTGTGAAATACGGAGAATTCTTCTTCACTGTGGAAAATTGAGAGATCGTTGTAGGTAGTTTGATCGATATTCATGCTTGTATAAACTTGTGGATTTTCTTTATGCAAAAGAACCAAGAACCGAAGAACCAAGAACCAAAGAAAGAAATACAAAAAACCAAGTGCCAAAGAAATTTCAAATAAAAAATATCAAATGACTTCTGTTAAACAATGAGCATTTCGAATTTGATATTTTTTTTCTTTTATTTTTTCCTATTTGGTTTTCTTTCTTTGGTTCTTGGCATTTTGGTTCTTGGTTCTTTTCTTCACGGTCTGTTAAATAATAGTCGTTGGCCCTTATAAGACTCATTCCACACTCCATTTCCATACACTAATTGCCCGTTTACAAAAGAATGTGTAATGGAAGCAGGAAACTCAAATCCTTCGAGCGGGCTCCAGCCGCATTTGTACAGGATATTCTGTTTCGTAACTGTAGTAGAAGTATTCAAATCCACCAATACCAGGTCGGCAAAATAACCTTCGCGGATAAAACCCCGGTCGGCCACCTGGTAACAGCGTGCCACCGCATGACTCATCTTCTCCACCACTTTCTCCAATGATATCTTTCCTTGTTTTACATAATGCAACATTAATAGTAGAGAATGTTGAACCAATGGTAAACCGGCATGTGCTTTTTCATAAGGTTCATTCTTTTCTTCCCAGGTATGAGGCGCATGGTCGGTAGCAATTACATCAAGGCGGTCATCCAGCAACGCTTTCCATATCGCCTCCTTGTTATGGGGAGCTTTAATGGCCGGGTTGCATTTTATCAGGTTACCCTTGCTGGCATAATCATTAGCGGTGAAATGCAGGTGGTGCACACAAACTTCCGCCGTTATCCGTTTTTGTTCCAACGGCATCATATTGGAAAAGAGCTGTAATTCTTTTTCAGTACTGATATGAAGAATATGTAAACGGGTATTATGTTTTTTCGCGAACTGGATAGCGGTAAGCGAGGATTCGAAACAGCCATTTTCGTCCCTCACCAGTGGATGATCGGATGGTTGAAGCGTTCCTTTTTCTTTTTTTAGTCGTTCAAAATTTGCCTTAATGATTTTTTCATCTTCACAATGCGTAGCAATCAACACCTCGCTTTCACTGAAGAGCTTATTTATGGTAAGATAATTATCAACCAACAACCCTCCGGTGGATGAACCCATAAAAATCTTGATTCCGCAGATTTCGTTTTTGCGTCTATTCGTTTTAAGGGCCTCGTCGGCATTCTCATTCGACGTACCCATGTAAAAGGAATAATTGGCTAATGAACTGGCAGCGGCAATCCGGTATTTATCTTCCAGCAATTCCTGGGTAAATACCGGTGGCATGGTATTTGGCATTTCCATAAACGAAGTAACGCCTCCGGCAACCGCTGCTTTGGCTTCTGTATAAATGGTCGCTTTATGGGTGAGTCCCGGTTCCCGGAAATGTACCTGGTCATCGATGGCGCCGGGTAATAAATGTCTTCCTTCACCGTTTATTTCTGTAACTGCCGCGTTGGTTTGAATATTGCCAGCGATTTTTGCAATGCGGTTGTTTTCGATCAATACATCCTGTACCCGTAATTGTCCTTCGTTTACAAGGGTGCTATTTTTAATCAGATATCTTTGCATAATCTAAAAACAATGTAAGTAGAAGATATTTTCCCACCAAGTCACGAAGACCACTAAAGAGTTACTTTGTGTATTTTGTGTCTTTGTGGGATATTTATTTATCCCAACATAATACTAATATTCTAAACACCCGGCATGCAATTTATTGTAAAAAATCTGTTGCGGATCGTTTTCCTCCTTCTTCCGTACGCCCTTACTGCTCAATCTACCTACCTTCCACAGGGGCACAAGCATCAACAATTACTCGAACGACTCGATATTAAACTTCAAACGCATCCCGATCTGAATGTATTTACATTGAAACCCCTCGGTCGGCGTTATGCAGTAGGTATTGGTGAATATGCCGATTCGGTACAAAAAGCGGGTAACAACCTTCTTTCTGATGTTGATAAGGCAAATCTCCGTAGCCTATTAATGAACAACAGCGAGTGGGTAACCGGCGACCGTTCTTATTTCTATAATAAAAAAGGGTTATGGAATACTTTTTATAAATCAAAGGCCAACCTGTTTGAAGTTAATGAAAAGGATTTTTTCCTTGCATTTAACCCTGTATTTCAATTCAGTCTTTCGAAAGAGGCCGATAACAACGAAAATCTTTTTCAAAATACAAAGGGTTTTACATTTCGCGGATTGATCGCTAAAAAGATCGGCTTCTCGGGCTATCTTACCGATAACCAGGAACGCGGCCCGGCTTATTTTCATCAACGTGTTGATTCATTTTATGCGGTACCGGGAGCTGGATTCTTTAAGACATTTAAGACCACCGCAGTTGATTATTTTGATGGAAGAGGTTCCATTCATTTCAATGCAACCAGGTATCTGGATTTCCAATTTGGATATGATAAGAACTTTATTGGTAGCGGATACCGAAGCTTGTTCCTGAGTGATTATGGCAATAGTTATCTTTTTCTCAAGATAAATACAAGAGTTTGGAAACTGAATTACCTCAATCTCTTTATGGAACTAACTGCACGTAATGTTCCGGGGAATGGGGATGAGTTACTCCCTAAAAAATATGCGGCCATCCATCACCTCAGCGTGAATGTAGCAAAATGGTTGAACCTCGGAGTATTCGAAGCTGTTTTATTTGGAAGGGAGAATCATTTTGAATTTTCCTATCTGAATCCAATCATGTTTTTGAGGGTTGCCGAACAACAGAATGGAAGCGCCGATAACGCGTTTGTCGGATTCGATTTTAAAGCCAATATCGCAAAACGCGTACAATTGTATGGGCAATTATTATTTGATGAATTTTACCTGAAAGAAATAAAGGCAGGCAATGGTTGGTGGGCCAATAAATTCGCCGTGCAATTAGGTGGAAAGTATATAGACGCATTCAACATAAAGAACCTGGACTTACAGGGTGAAGTGAATTTTGTGAGACCGTTCACCTATACTCACAACGACTCCACTTCCAATCACTCTCATTTCAATCAACCCTTAGCGCATCCATTGGGCGCTAACTTTTCAGAACTGATTGGAATTATCCGTTATCAGCCGCATCCTAAATGGACCACTTCGCTTCGTGTGATGTATTGGATGCAGGGAATAGATTCTACCGGTACCAATAACAACTATGGAAGTAATATTCTTAAGCTGAATACGAATCGTCCTGCCGGCGATTACGGCTACGAGATCGGTTCCGGAATCGGAACAAAAACACTTAATACGCAGTTACTCGTTTCGTATGAGTTAACAGAGAACTTGTTTATTGAAGTAACCGGATTATTCCGTAAGCAGGGTAAACC
>Ga0157380_10003524_pt1 | contig 10757 bp, 3 predicted proteins | sample S35metaG_FD_119757 | JGI IMG/M metagenome (GOLD analysis project Ga0157380, IMG submission 119757) | Switchgrass rhizosphere microbial communities from Kellogg Biological Station, Michigan, USA - S3-5 metaG | ecosystem: Host-associated > Plants > Roots > Rhizosphere > Soil | place: USA: Michigan...
ACGAACGCACGAAGACGTATGCGCAACGGCTCGCCTGGCCCGAATCGCGCGCCGACCTCGCGCTCGCGCAGGACGGCAGCGGCGCGCCGTGGGTGACGCTATCCAGCATCGCGGCGATCCCGCTGAAGGATCCCGTCTCGAGCGGCTACCGCGTGACGCGCTCGATCGCGCCGATCCGCCAGCAGACCCCCGGCACGTGGCGTCGCGGCGACGTCGCGCGCGTGACGCTCGAGGTCGAGGCGCAGGCCGACATGGCGTGGGTCGTCGTCGACGACGCGCTACCCGCCGGCGGCACCGCGCTCGGCCGGGGGCTGGGCGGCGAATCGACGATCGCCACGATGGGCGAGCGGCGCATCGGTACCGTGTTCCCGGCGTTCGAGGAGCGCGTGCCCGGGGCGTTCCGCGCGTACTACCGCTACGTGCCGAAGGGCCGTTTCGTCGTCGAGTACACGCTGCGCCTCGACAATCCGGGAACGTTCGGACTGCCGGCGACGCGGGTCGAGGCAATGTATGCGCCCGAGATGTTCGGCGAGTTCCCCGCCCCGCCCTGGACGGTGCAACCATGATCGCGCGCGCGATCGCTCTGTTCGCACTGGCGAGCGCCGCCGCGGCCGCGACGCCGACGCTCGACGAAGTGCGCTCGGCGCATCGCGCCTCCGACGCAGTGCTCCTCGATCGCCACGGCGTCGCCATCGGCACCGCGCGCGCCGACGCGAGCGTGCGCAAGCTCGACTGGGTCGCGCTCGACGCGGTCTCGCCGGCGCTCCTCGGCGCGGTCGTCGCCGCCGAGGACAAGCGCTTCTGGGAGCACGACGGCGTCGACTGGACCGGGCTCGCGGTCGCCGCGTGGGACAGCGCCTGGCGCATGGCCGACGGCCGCCGTCCGCGCGGCGGCTCGACGCTGACGATGCAGCTCGCCGGCCTGCTTGAACCCGACTTGCGCGCGCGCGGCGGCGAGACGCGCACCTTCGGCCAGAAGTGGGACCAGGCGAGCGCCGCGCTCGACCTCGAGCGCCTGTGGAACAAGCGGGACATCCTCGAGGCCTACCTCAACCTGAGCCCGTTCCGCGGCGAGCAGGTCGGCATCGGTGCCGCGGCACGCGGCCTGTTCGGCAAGGCGCCGGCCGGGCTCGATGGGCGCGAGTCGGCGGTACTGGTCGCGCTGCTGCGCGCTCCCGCGGCATCGACGTCGCTCGTCGCCCAGCGCGCCTGCGCCGTCGCGAACGCGGTCGGTCCCGGCGCCGATTGCGACGCGATCCGCGCAACGGCCGCGCGCGCATTCGCCGGCGGCTACCGGATGCCGCCACGCGACAGCCTCGCGCCGCATCTCGCCGCGCGCCTGCTCAAGACGCCGGGTGAGCGGCTCGTCACGACCCTCGACGCGGAGTTGCAGGCGTTTGCCGTCGCGACGCTGGCCGATCACCTGGCCGAGCTGGCGCCACGCGGCGTCGGCGACGGCGCGCTCGTGGTGCTCGACAATGCGAGCGGCGAAGTGCTCGCCTGGGTGGGATCGAGCGGCCCGCTGTCGCGCGCGCCGCAGGTCGACGGTGTCGTCGCGCCGCGCCAGGCCGGCTCGACGCTGAAGCCGTTCCTGTACGCGCTCGCGCTCGACGAGCGGCGGCTGACGGCGGCTTCGCTGGTCGACGACAGCCCGCTCGCGATCGCGACCGCGCGCGGCGTCTACGCGCCGCAAAACTACGATCGCGGCTACCGGGGATTGGTCACGGTGCGCACCGCGCTCGCGAGCTCGCTCAACATTCCCGCCGTGCGCACCCTCGACCTGGTCGGCCTCGACCGGTTCCACGACACGTTGCGGGCGCTGGGTTTCGACACGCTCTCGCAGCCGGACGAGCACTACGGCGCCGCGCTCGCGCTCGGCGGCGCCGACGTGACGCTGCTTGCGCTGACCAATGCGTACCGGACGCTCGCGAACGGCGGCGTGACGAGCCCGACGCGCGTTCTCGGCAGCCGCTTCATCAATCCCGTCCAGGAGCGCCCGCGCGTGTTCGGCGCCGCGGCGAGCCATGTCGTCGCCGACATCCTCGCCGACCGCGGCGCGCGCGCGCCGACGTTCGGCCTCGAGAACGCGCTGGCGACGCGTGTGTGGAGCGCCGCGAAGACCGGCACGAGCAAGGACATGCGCGACAACTGGTGCGTCGGCTTCACGTCGCGCTACACGGTCGGCGTCTGGGTCGGCAACTTCTCGGGCGCGCCGATGCACGACGTCTCGGGCGTCACCGGCGCGGCGCCGATCTGGCGCGACGTCGTGCACCGGCTGCACCGCGACGTCGCGTCGACGCCGCCGGTGCCTCCGCGCGACGTCGAGCGCTCGACCGTGGCGTTCGATCCTCCGGTCGAGAGCGATCGCGCCGAGTGGTTCGTGCGCGGCACGGCGATGGCGCGCGTGCGGGCCATCGTCGATGACGACGCCGTGACGCCGACGATCCGCTATCCCGCGCCCGAGACGATCGTCGCGCTCGACCCCGACATCCCGCCCAAGCACCAGCGCATGGCGTTCGTCGCGTCCGCGATGCCGGACGGCGTCTCGTGGTCGCTCGACGGGCGGCCGCTCGACGAGCGCGGCGCCCGAGCGCTGTGGTCGCCTGCGCCGGGCAAGCACGTGCTGGCGCTCGTCGATGCCCGCGGGCTCGCGGTGTCGACGGTCGCGTTCGAGGTACGCGGGGCACCGTAGACCAACTCCGACCGGGCGACGCCCAGGCGCAGGTTCGACCTGTTCCAACGTCGCTCTGTGGTCTACACTTGCGCGGCGGACTGGCCCCGGCGATCCGCGCGACCGCTCCGACGGATCGGCCAGGCCGGGCGCCCGCCCCGCGTGCCAACAGGAACAAGAACGCATGGCGGGCCCCAGCGTCGCTGCCTACGCCGACGAGTTCGAAGCGAGCCTCAGGCGCTCGCTGGGCGGCGCCGCGCCCGACGTCCAGCTCGCGGCGCTGGCGACCGCGGCCGCAGCGGTCGATGCAGTAGCGGCGTCGCCGTCTCCTACAGCAGCAGAGTGGCAGGCCGCGGTCGCGGGATGGACCGCCGCGCGCGACCAGCTCGCCGGCCACCTGCGTCGCTACCTGCTCGACGGCCTGCCCGACCTCCCGGGCCTCGGCGCGCTCGCCGGCGCCGTCGGCTGGTCCAGCCCCGAAGGCCTGCACGGCGAGATCGAGCTCGGGCCGTTGCGCCTGGCGCTCGCATCGTCGTCGCTCACCGTCCAGCCCACCGCGAGCGGCAGCACGCTGCCCGCGCTGCTCGCCGGTCCGTTCCAGCCGCTCGGCATCGCCGCGTCGATCCGACCGCCGTTCGGCGACGGCGGGCTCCCGGGCGGCGGCAGCGTGATGCGCCTTCCCGGCGGCGTCGGCTACGGCGGCACGCTGCACATCCCGCTCGGCGCGGTGAGCGCGGACGCGTCCGCCGTGCTCGAGCGGTTGCCCGACGGCACGCCGGCGTTCCTCGCGGTCATCGGCGTCGAGTTCCTGCCGCCGATCCAGCTCTCGTTCGGTTTCTCGCTCGACCGCGTCGGCGGCATCGTCGGCGTGAACCGCGCGATGGATCCCGATGCGCTCGCGCACGCGATCCGCTCGGGCGCGGCGGGCAACGCGCTCTTCGCCGCCGGACCGCCCGCGTCGCCCGCCGCGCTGATCGAGACACTGCGTCAACTGTTCCCGTCGGTCGCGGGACGCCACGTCGTCGGGCCGATGCTGCGGTTGTCGTGGCTGTCGCTCGGTGCCGGCAGCCTGGTCGCGCTCGACCTCGGCGTGGTCGTCGAGCTTCCGACCGGGCGCGTCGCGATCCTCGGCGTCGCGCGCGCGCAGATTCCCGGCGCCGCGGGCCTCATCCAGCTCCGGCTCGACGTGCTCGGGCTGCTGGATCCGCCGCAGTCGCTCGCGTCGGTCGACGCGAGCCTCGTCGACAGCCACGCGCTCGGCATCTTCTCCGTGTACGGCGACGCCGCGATGCGGCTGTCGTGGGGGAGCCAGGCGTACACGGTCGTGTCGATCGGCGGCTTCTACCCCGGCTTCAACCCGGAGCCTGCGAAGCTTCCGGCGCTGCGACGCGTCGGCATGGCGACCGACCTGCCGGTGCCGGGGCTGTCGATACGCGCCGAAGGCTATCTCGCGGTCACGACCAACACGATCCAGCTCGGCGCGCGCATCGATGCGACGTTCAGGCTCGGGCTCACGGCGCACGGCTTCCTGCAGGTCGACGCGCTGGTCCAGTTCCGGCCGTTCCACTTCGTCGCGAGCGTCTCCGCAGGCTTCGACGTCAGCGCGGGCGGGTTCAAGTTCGCGGGCGTTCGCCTCGACGGCACGATCAGCGGCCCCGGCCCGCTGGTGATCCGCGGCTCACTCACGATCGAGACGTTCCTGTTCGACGTGTCGTGGGACGAGACCTTCACGATCGGCAGCGGACCTGCCGACACGACGCCGAGCCCGCCGCGGCTCATCAAGGTGCTGGAGGAAGAGCTCGCGAAGGCGCAGAACCTGCACGCGGAGACGATGCAGGATCCCGCCGTCGTGCTGGAGCCCCGCGGCACGCGGCCGAGCTTCGCCGCGGTACCGCCGACCGGCACGCTCGCGTGGAAGCAGCGGCGCGCACCGCTCGGCTTGCCGATCGATCGCGTCGACGGCCAGCCGCTCGGCTCGCTGCAGGGCGTCGCGATCGGAACGGCGGGAACCCTGCTGCCCGAGCGCTTCAGTCCGGGCAGCTACTGCACGCTGACGTCCGCGGAAGCACTGAACCGTCCGCCATTCGACATCCTGACCTGCGGCGTCGCGCTGTCGCCTGCAGCGGCGCCGGCCGCGCCGAACAAGACCGACGATCGCCTCGTCGACGTCATCGTGATCGTCGGCGGCGTGCGCGTGGGCCGGAACGACGGCGTGCGCGTCGACCTCGGCGCCGTCGCCGATCTCGTCGCGGGGAGCCATGCCGCGCCCGCGCTGAGCGACAAGGCGCCGATGGTGACGGCGACACGCGAGACATGGGCGACGGTCGAGCCCGGCGGCGCCGCGGCGACTGGACACGCGAGCGCCACGTCCGCGCACCAGTTCGCGCGGCAGCGCGGCTCGCGCGCCGTCGCGGTCGCCGACGCCGACGCGGAAGCGCCGGTCGAGCTGGCGGGCGTCTGACCATGGCCCAGTTCCTGTCCTGGCAGATCTCGCCGTTGCGCGCGCTGGCGCGCGACGAAGCGGTCGCGGGCCGGCTGCAGGCAACCGCGGAGATCGAGCTTCACGATCTCAACGACGCGACCGACAAGCGCACCGGCGACGGCGACTTCGAGCTGCTCGGCCCCGGCGACGTGCTCCGCCTCGCGCCCGGCACCATCAGCCGGCGCTATCCGGCGCCGGGCGCGCTCGACGCGGAGGAAACCAAGACGGCGCTCGTCGAGTTCGGGCGCGCCGACCTCATCGACCTGCCGTGGCGCTACAGCCCGCAGACCGATCGGCAGATACCAGGCGCCGGCCGAGGTGCGCGCCCCTGGATGGTGCTCGTCGTCGGCACGCCGGGCGAGGTCGTCGTGTCGACCGACGGCCATGTGACGCTGAACGCCGCCGCCCAGGCGGCGCACAAGCTGGGCGATTCCTGGCGCTGGGCGCACGTGCACGAGGTCGACGGCGTGCGCATGGCGCGCATCGTCTGCGCGCGCGATCTGAAGCGCGAGACGTATTACACCGCGTGCGTCGTCCCCGCCTTCGTCGTCGACGCGGACGGCGCCGTGCACGATGCCTGGCCGGTCGCGGGCGGCGGGGCGGTCACGCTGCCCTGCTACGACGCGTGGTCGTTCCGGACCGGCCCGGAAGGCGACTTCCCGCAGCTCGCCGCGAAGCTGCGCGCCGCGGATTCCGCGCGTCTCGCGCAAAAGGCGTTCGGACGCGCGGAGGTTCGCTACGATCGCCGCGGCATCGGCGATCCCGCCTCCGCGACGCTGTCGACGGCGGGCGCCTTGCAGCTGCCGGCGCCTGCGACGCCGCAGGCCGTCGACGCATGGATCGCGACCGAGGTCGCCGCGCTCGCGGAGCCGTTGCCGACGCCGGACGGCCGCTGGGTGCTGACCTCGCCGCAGTACCCCGAACCGTTCGTTGCGCCGGGCGCCGCGCCGACCGCAGGCGGATGGTCGGAGGCGATGACCGAGGATCCCCGCGTGCGCGGCGCCGCGGGCCTCGGCGCCTGGGCCGCGATCGCGTGGCAGGACGACATCGCGCGCGCCGCCGCGACCAAGGCCGGCGACCTCGCCATCGCGCGCGAGCGCGTCGGCGCGCTCGCGCTCGGCGTCGAGGCGAGCCGCTCGCTGTGGCGGCGTCACGTGCCGACCGATCCGGTCGAGAAGCTGGCCGTGCTCGCGCCGGTGCTCGGCCGTCTTCCCGTCAAAGGCGGCGGCACGGCGCTCGACGCGATCGCGGGCCGGACGCCGCTGTTCGCGCGGGCGCTGTTCTCGTCCGCCGCGCGGCGGGCGTTGCGTCCGAGCCCCGCGCGCGGCGCGCTCGCCAAGCCGGGCGCGCAGCGCTTCGACGCCGTGCTGAAGCACGCGTCGCGTTGTCCCGCGCGGCCGCGCGATCCGAGCGCCATCCCGCTCGGCAGGCGCGTCGACGCGGAGACGCAGGTCGACGCCGCGCGCGCCGCGATCCGCGCCGCCGGCGCGAGCGATCCGGACCTCGCGCGCGAGGTCGCGGATCGCCTGCTCGGCTCCGGAGCGCCGCCGTCGCCGTCGCTGCTCGCCGCGATCCTCGCGGCGCTCGACCCCGGCGGCCGCGGTCGACCCGATCGCGACGCGGTGATGCGCCTCGTCGACAGCGGGCGCGCCCCGCCGCTCGACGTCGCCGACTTCGCCGACCAGCTGGAGCGACTGCGCGAGCTCGGAGGCCGCCCGCTGCCGTGCCGCGACGTCGACCTCGACGAGTTCGGCCGCCGCATCTCCGACGCGATCGACCCGACGGTGGCGCGTCCGCTCGTCGTCGACCGCGTGCTCGGCACGCTCACCGGCGTGAAGGACATGGGGCCAGTCGAGATCGAGCCCGAGCTGGACCTGCCGCTGTGGCGCTTTCTCGCCGACACCTCGCCCGACTGGCTGCTGCCAGGCGTCGGCGAGCTGAACGAGCACGAGGTCGCGGGCCTCGCGACGCATCCCGCGTTCGTCGAGGCGATGCTGGCGGGCGCGAACCACCAGGCGCTGTCGGAGCTGCGGTGGCGCAACGTGCCGATCGCGAGCCGCTGGTCGCCGATGCGCAAGTTCTGGCACCGCAAAGGCGGCGAGCACGACATCGTGCCGATCAAGCAATGGCCCGGCGGCACCGCGCTCGGCGGCGCGGGCCTGCAGCCGCCCGGGGTCGGGGCCGAGGCCGTCGTCGTGTTCCGCACGCCGCTGTTCCGGCGCTACCCGAGCACGGTCGTCTACCTGTATTCCGACGACGACTGGACCCCGCCGCCGGCCAGCGCGCCGCTCGACGCGAGCCGCAAGGTGTTCCCGAGCTTCACCGGCAGGATCGGCGACGACGTCGTGTTCTTCGGCTTTCCGGTGGCGCCGGGCGCGCTCGCGACGCACTGGGTCGTGCTCGAGGAACCGCCCGCGGGCTACCGGTTCAGGACCGAATCGACGACGGGAGGAACACTGCCGGCGGGCGCGACCGCGGCGGAGTTCGCTTACAACCGCTTCGCCTTGCCGGTGCGCGTCATGATCGGCAAGCTGATCGAGGACGCGTGATGGCCGGCATCGAGGTGCTCGCGCCGCTGCGCATCGAGACGCGGTTCGTCCCGCCCGACGCCGCCGCCGGCCGCGTCGACTGGCGGCTGCGCCTGCGCGTCTACCCGGACGAGTTCTCGATGGAGCGCCGCCCGCCGCCGCCGACCGACGACGAGATCGATCGGCTGGAGGAAGCGCTCGCCGCGCCGCTGCGCACGCCGCCGGTCGACGCGGCGGCGGCGTTCGCGACGCTCGCCGGCGCCGTGGGCGCCGCGCGTGCCGTGTGGCTGATGCGCACGATCGCCGTTACCCACGTCAACGGAACGCCCGTTGCGGATCGGAGCGGCATCGTCGCGCGCGATCCGGAAATTTGGCCCGACACGCATCTTCCCGCCGGTCTTCCGCCGACGATCGACGTGTGGCTCGTGCCGGTTGCCGGCGCGCCGTACGTCGCTGCGACGCTCGCGGTCGATCGAGACGCCGTCGCCGCGGACATGGACCTCTTCGCCTTCTCGGACGGCGCGACGCTGCGCGCGGGCGACCTGCCGAACGTGTGGTGGACATCGTTCGCGCGTGCGTTGGACGTGGGCCTCGGCACCGAGATCGATCTCGGCGCCGCGGCGCCCGATCTCGAAGCGATCGTCGTGGTCGGCAGCGGCGACGGCGACCCGCGCGAGCTCGTCGATGCGCATGTCGCGACCGGCCGGCTCGCCGTGCTCGCGCCAGGCACGCCGACCAACACCGTCGAGGGCGAGCCCACGGTGGAGAAAGGCCGCGATCCCGCCGCTTGGTGGCCGCTCGTGACCTCGCCGGTGCAGCCCGGGGGCGCGGCCGTCATCCGCGCGCTGACCGGCGCGAGCACCGCGCCGCCGATCCAAGGCGGCGAGCTCGATCCCGAGGGACCGCGCGCTGCGCTGATCGCCGCGCTGTGGCCGGTGCTGTGGGGACGCGCGATCCGCGACGTGCAGGGCGGCGCGAGCGTCGAGGCAGCGATCGCGCAGTGGGCCACCGACGAGCTCGCACCCGAAGGCCCGTATCCCGCGATCCGCGTCGGCGAGCAGCCGTACGGCATCCTGCCGGTCACGTCGCTCGCGCGCTGGGTCGCCGAGGCCAACGACCCGCCGGCCGAGGCATCCCTCATCGCATGGACCGCCGCGTGGCGCGAGCTCGCGTCGAAGGACGCCGAGGCGCGCGGCAACGTCGTGGGCGCTACGACCGAGCGCCTCGTCGAATTGCTGGGCGAATGCACGCCGAGCCGGCGCTGGGGCATCCGGCCGGTCGCGCCGCTCGCGGTGGCGCGCGCCTGGCGCGCCGCCGCAGGCATGCCGACGATCGACGAGACCGCGTGGGATCGCGCCGCGGCCGACGCGCTCGCAGGATTTCCCCTGCCGCTGAACACGCTCGCGCCGGTGGGCGAGAACTTCCCGCTGCCCGGCGACCCGCGCGACCGCCACGACAAGCCCGACATCCTCGACGAGATCCTGCGCATGGAGCCGCGCCGCCTTCTCGAGTGGAGCGCGCCGCTCGGCCTGCTCGGCCACCTGCTGCGCGAATCGATGCTGCTCGCGCGCGCGTCGGTCGGCCAGGCGTATCTCGCGCTGGTCGCCGGCGATCCGGTCGATCCCGCGGCAGCGCTGCCGCTTTGCCCGATGTCGAGCGAGCTCGTCGAGCTGATCGTCGCGGGCACCGACTACAGCCACGACCAGCTGCAGGGGAGCAGCGACACCGGCGCGCTGCAGGTGGCCGAGCGGTTCGGACGCATGCACAAGGCCGCGCGCGAACTGATCGCCCGCTGGACCCGGGACGACGCTCGCGTGTTCGCCGCGCTGCTGGCGACGCTGGACACCGCGAGCCACCGCGTGGATCCCTGGATCACCGGGCTCGCCGGCCGGCGACTGCGCGCGCTCCTCGACGACGGCGCGAGGCTGCGCGTGGGCGCGTACGGATGGGTCGACCGCCCGCGACCGTACGGTGCCGCTTCCGCCCTCGCCCCCGGTCCCACGTCAGCGGGCCTGCTGCATGCGCCGTCGTCCACGCAGGCGCTGACCGCGGCGCTGCTGCGCGACGCGGCGGTTCGCAACGCGAGCGACGATCGCTGGAAGCTCAACCTCGACTCGGCCAAGGTGCGCGCCGCGATGCGCCTCGGCGAGCGAGTGCGGCTCGGCGTGCATCCGTACGAAGCGCTCGGCCTCGAGGTCGAGCGCCTCGTCGGCGACTGGAACGCGGTGAGGACGCTGCGCGAAGCGTTTCCGCTGCGCGACACCCACGAAGGCCGGCGGACCTGCGACGGCGCACGCGTGCTGCGAGCGGTGCTGCACGGCGCCGAGTCGCTGCCCGCGGGATTGCCGAGCGGACTCGCGACGACGCTTCGGTCCCTCGACGACGTGCTGGACACCTACGCGGACCTGCTCGTCGCCGACGGCGTCCACGCGCTCGTGTCCGGACGCGGCGATCTCGCGAACGCCGCCATGGAAGCGGCGGCAGGCCTCGGCGCGCCCCCCGAGCTTCGCGCGATGCGCACGCCGCGGTCCGCCACGACCGTGCGCGTCTCCGCGTGGGCGCTGCTCGATGGCGTGGCGAGCAGTTCGTCGTCGTCCGCGGTCGTCGGTGCCGATCCTGCGTTCGCGAAGCTCGTCGACGACGAGCTCGGCGCGCCCGCGTCGTGGACGTGGAGCGTCGCAACGTCGAACGGCTCCGTGACCGTGAGCCTCGCGGACCGTGCGCTGCACGGCGTGGAGCTCATCGGCCTCACGCCCGTCGACGTCGAGGAGCGCGTGCGCGGATCGCTCGCCGCGAGCGCGGAGGTGCGCTCGTCCGGCGGCGCCGAGAAGCTCGCCGCCGCGACACGCCTCGCCGCGCTGCTCGGCGGCGGCGACGAGAATCCTCCGGTGCCCGATCCCGACAACGGGCGCGACGACGAGCGCGCCGCGGCAAGCGACCTGCGCGACGCGATGATCGCCGACCTGCAATCGCGCTTCGACGCGCTCGTCGCGAGCGGTCTCGCCGCCACGGGGACGCCGCCGTCGACGGTGAACGGCCTGCGCCAGGCGCTCCGCAAGCTCGTCGGGGCGGTCCG
>Ga0157380_10003528_pt1 | contig 10751 bp, 10 predicted proteins | sample S35metaG_FD_119757 | JGI IMG/M metagenome (GOLD analysis project Ga0157380, IMG submission 119757) | Switchgrass rhizosphere microbial communities from Kellogg Biological Station, Michigan, USA - S3-5 metaG | ecosystem: Host-associated > Plants > Roots > Rhizosphere > Soil | place: USA...
AAAGTCTAAAATCAAAAATGGAATACTCCCAAGCCGAAATCCTCCAAACTGTAGCGATGACGGAGATGGAGCACCTCGATGTGCGAACCGTCACGTTAGGGCTCAGTTTGCGTGATTGCAGTGGCGAATCTATATCCACGGTTGCCGAGAAGGCATCGCAAAAAATTCGTACCGTAGCTGAGCATCTAGTGGAAGTTGTCGATGAGATCGGCAACGAGATCGGAATCAAAATCGCCAACAAGCGAATTGCGATAACACCTGTTTCGATGATCACTGAAGGCGCGCGCGGTAATGTTATCGATCTCGCACGCGCTGTTGACGAGGCTGCTGCAGCCGTCGGCGTCGACTTCATTGGCGGTTACTCAGCGCTGGTCCAAAAGGGAGCCACAAATTCCGAAAGCGAATTTCTTGATTCGATTCCCGAAGCCCTTTCTGTTACGCAACGACTCTGTTCTTCGGTCAATGCGGCAACCACGCGAGCAGGCATAAACATGGATGCTGTGGCCCAGGTGGGGCGGATCATCAAGGACGCCGCCGAGCGGACACGTGATCAGGGCGGCATCGCGTGTGCGAAGTTTGTTTGTTTTGCGAACGCTGTAGAAGACAATCCTTTTATGGCCGGCGCGTTCCATGGTGTCGGCGAACCGGAAGCGGTGATCAATGTTGGCGTGTCGGGTCCAGGCGTGGTGCATCATGCTGTCAGACACGCGGCGCGGGACTTACCTCTGCAAGAGCTGGCCGAAAATATCAAGAAGCTGTCGTTCAAATTGGCCCGCGCCGGCGAACTGATCGGTCGAACAGCAGCGAAACGACTCGGTCTCCCGTTTGGCATTATCGATCTATCGCTCGCGCCGACTCCAGTTCCAGGCGACTCTGTTGCAAACATCATCGAAGCGATGGGCTTCGAGCGCGCGGGTACTCACGGAACAACGGCCGCACTCGCGCTTCTCACAGACGCAGTGAAGAAGGGCGGGGCAATGGCAAGTGGATCTGTCGGTGGGATGAGCGGCGCGTTCATTCCCGTGTCGGAAGACGCGGGCATGATCGATGCAACATTAGCCGGAGCGTTGTCGCTGGATAAGCTCGAGGCTTGGACCAGTGTCTGCTCTGTGGGTATCGACATGGTTGCCGTGCCGGGTTCAACTTCAGCGGAGACGATCGCGGCCATCATCGCTGATGAGATGGCCATCGGCGTGATGAATAACAAGACGACGGCTGTTCGCATCATTCCCGTTCCCGGAAGAGATGTCGGAGAGATTGTGGAGTTTGGCGGACTCCTGGGAAGCGCGCCTATAATGGCAGTGAACCGATTCTCATCTTCAGAGTTTATTCAAAGAGGCGGCAGGATTCCTGCGCCGATTCATTCATTGCGCAACTAAGAGCAAGTCCACCGATTTCCACAGATTAGCCTGAGTAAGTTTAAAATGGGTGAGTTGAGCCATCGGGTTTCAAGCAGCATCGTGGAGCATTCAGATCGACTTAGCTGTTTTGGATCTAATCTGTGTAATCTGTGGACCTGCTTAGACGCTGAGAGGTAATCGAGATGCCAGAAGCACTTGGAATGGTTGAATGCAGAGGGCTCGTCGCGATGATCGAAGCGGCAGACGCAATGGTCAAAGCTGCGAACGTGCGCTTAGTTGGTTGGGAAAAGATCGATGCCGGTCTTGTTACGGCGATTGTCCGCGGCGATGTCGCAGCGGTTAAAAGCGCGGTCGATGCTGGTGCTGCTGCCGGGAGAAGAGTCGGTGAAGTGGTAGCAACTCACGTCATTCCGCAACCTCATGAGGATGTCGATATCGGGTTGCCCGTACTGCACACCGGTGAAACTACAAGAAAAAAGATCAGCGGTTCTGTTCGTAGGAAAGACTAAAAACTAATGGCACCCCTGACTGTAGGGGCGTCCCTCCGTGGGCGCCCCGATTTCCCAGATGACGCGGAAAAGAATGGGGCGCCCACGGAGGGACGCCCCTACAGATTAAGGCACCAGTAAAAGCCCAGACAGTTGCGCATTGTTACTGAAAGATCGATAGTCACTCTCTCCTTTCTTCTTGTCACGATAGTCCTTTCTTGTCTCACCATCTCGGCCCAACAACCATTCGTAACTGACGACGCAGACGTCACTCCAAAGAGAAAGTTCCATTTCGAATTCAGCAATGAATTTGATTGGCTCAACGCGAACGCATTTCCCTCGCTTAAACAAAGCACCGCGGACTTCGAGCTTGATTACGGATTAATCGAAGGTGTCGAAATTGGATTTGAGATCCCAGTCTTAACAATCTCAAATGATCGTGCAACGATACCAAGACGACCTTCGGGAATCGGTGACGCTAACCTCTCTCTCAAATACAACTTTCTTACTGAACAGGAAGGCAGGCACCGACCTGCATTAGCGATTTCTTTGAACCTTGAGTTGCCAACTGGTGATAAGAGTCGACTGCTGGGGTCAGGCCTCGCCGACTTCTACGTGAACGGCATTGTCCAGAAGAGCTTGAGCTCAAAGACCAAGGTTAGATTCAACGGAGGGGTCCTCTTTTCTGGCAATGAAACTACTGGCGTGCTCGGCATCAAAAGCCGCGGCACAGTATTTACTGGTGGAGGATCCGTCGTGAGAAAGTTTGGGCCAAAATTGGATTTGGGAGTTGAATTGGTAGGGGCAATTAGTACGAGCTTCGATCTCGGCAAGAGTCAATTGCAGACGATGGTGGGTGGAAACTATTCATTACGTGACAATATGACGTTCGATTTTGGAATTGTGGCCGGTAAGTACGTGGCTAGTCCGCGCGTCGGCATTCAAGTAGGCATTTCCTTGGATTGGTAGTCAGAGAGGAGTCTTCAGATGGTCCGAAAGAAGCGAAACAAGCGAAGCAAGCTCGGTCACCTTTTGGAACACCTCTCAATGAAGGCGACCCAGGCGACCGGCACGTCGATGGCTTTTATCCTTGCGCTGATGGTGATAGTTGTTTGGATTATCACCGGACCGATTTTTGGTTTTTCTGACACGTGGCAACTGGTCATAAACACGGGCACCACGATAGTGACATTCTTAATGGTGTTCCTGATTCAACGCGCACAGAATAAAGACGCATTGGCTATTCACCTGAAGTTGAACGAAATAGTTGCGGTACTGGAAGGCGCGAGTAACCGGTTGATCGACGTCGAAGATCTAACCGAAGACGAGATCAAGATATTGCACGAACACTTTAAGCGGCTTGCAAGGATGAGCAAGGAAGATCTATCTATTGGCCAAAGCCATTCAGTTGAAGAGGCAACGACACGGCATCAGAGAAAACACAAGCTGCACAAGCATCCAAAAACATCCGAATGACTCACGTTTACTGCAGCCGGCTTTCGAGCTTCGCGAATCTTGCCATCATGCTCTCGTAAATCCGATCTGTTTTCTCGTGTAGGTGCGCCACTTCAAGTTCCGCCTTGATGTTTACTTCGTACTCGATATCAGCGCGCACCTTGTCTTTCTGTGCCTGCCGGTTTTGACTGATAAGCACGAAGCACGCGAGAAAGATTGCTTCGAGTGAAACGATCATCGTTAGCAATCCAAAGGGAAAGGGATCAAAGGCTCGATCGCCGAGGATAAATCTGTTCAGTATTATCCAGACGATAAACCAGACCGAATGAGAGAGCAGAAAGGGCATGCTGCCGCTGAACCACGCCAACCAGTCGGAAATTCGATCGAGCACCCCCAACTTCTGCATGATCTCTTCATTGAGGTTTTTTGAAACGCGCGTGCGCAGGAGTTCGTCAGCTTTGCGGGTCAGGCTACTTAGAGCGGCCAGCATATGAAGCGCTGCTTCCGGCTTTTTTTGAAATAGTAAGACGAGATCGTCTCGGTCTAATACAAGGATGTCGCTATCCTGAAGCGCGACCGCTGTCGCCGTGCGTGGACCATAGTCGAGCATCGCCAGTTCGCCAAACATGTCTCCTGACGATGGAGTTGCCAGGACGATCTTTTGTCCGGCGGTGTCTTTAATAAATAGCTCAATTTCTCCCGACTCCACGATGAACAATGAATCACCAGGATCGCCGGCCTGGAACAGCGACTCTCCGGCGACGACGTGTGCCTCGTCGATGACTTTCGCGAGTTCTACGCGATCGTCGTCGTCGAGCAATTCGAACATTTTGATGTTGGCCAGTAACTGTGGATCACAAGGCATCTCGATACCTCAAGCAGGGGGTAGCGGAACGCGTCGCATTATAGTCCCAATCATTGCTCATATATCATTTGACATTTCTCATTTGTCATTTTGGAAAACCCCGCCGCAGATTCACGCAGATAAACGCAGATCAGAATCCAAAGAACAAGACGCTCGTTCGCTCTCGTTCGCGCGCGCCCTCTCTTTTCTCTAATCTGTGTTTATCTGCGAGAATCTGCGGCTTGTTTTCTCAATGACAAATGAGAAATGTCAGATGATATATGACCGATGTTCAGGGTTTTTTGGTTGCGCCGGTTGAGGGCAGCCTTACTGAGGGAGTTCTTGGAGAAGTGGGACTCTCGCGGCGCGCGATGCGGCCATTTCTGGTTAACGCTATGCGCTTGTCAGATCCCGAAGGTTGGTCGACGGAAACTTTGATCGCTCGGAACGTTCCGTCAGGAGTTTTGTTGGTTGGGTTGTAGGCAACTATGTACTGCGTGCGCAGATCGCGAATGATCTCACCTGCGATCTGCGGTAGCTCAGTGATCGATTGCGGGAAGAACGCGCGGCCACCGGTCTCGGTCGCCAGCTTATTGATGAGACCCACAGCTTTTTCACGCGAGCTCTTGCGAATAAAGCCAGCCTCACTGTCGAGCTCGCTGACGAAACCAATCACGAATATTTGAACATCTTCTTCACGCAATCTCGCAAAGAGCTGCTCCTGTTTATAGAAGCTGTTTCGGTCTTCACCATCGGTGATGACTATCAGAGCCCTTCGACGCCGGTCGTTGACTTCTTCGCCTTTCCTGTATTCGGCAACATGTTCGGCTGATAGATAGACAGCATCGACTACCGAAGTTTGTCCGCCTTCGACATAGAGACCATCAATGCCATCAATCAACGCCTCTTTATTGGCAGTGAAGTCCTGAACCGTCTCGATCTTATCGCTGCTGATGAACCGCACGAGGAAAGTTTCATCGCCGGGTTTGTTCGCATTAATGATCGTCTTGCCGGCGTCAATAACGCTCGTTAACTGCGTACGGAGCGATCCGGAAGTATCCACTGCCAGTCCATAGCTGATCGGTACTTCTTCACGCGAAACAGTTTCAATAGGTTGAGCGACTCCGTCTTCAAACACATGAAACTCTTCTTGTCTCACGTTATTAATCGGCTTGTTGTTGCGGTCGATAACACGCACCTGAAGGTTCACCAGTTCGGTATTGAACTTCAGGATGTCGCCTGCTTCTATTACTGGTGGCGGTGTCGGTGTCGGCGTCGGTTTCAGTTTTGGTGGCGGTGGCGGCTCACCCAGAGTTGGTGCAATGCGATCGATTTGCTTCGGAGTTGGTGAAGCAGCGGGAGTTGGCGTCGACGTTGCTGCTGGTCTGGCCGGGGCAGGAGTTGTTTGCACCGGAGGCGCCGTGGGCGTGGGCCGCGGTGCCGCTGTTTGTGTGTTGCGCGGCCGGGACTCCTGAGAGCTGGCTGAGACCAGCACTGAACCGAGCACCAGCGCTGTCAGCACCACAAAGCTACTAATAAGGAGGAACCGTCGATTCCGATTTCTAATGTCTTTCACCGTCTGCATCTTAATTCGATAACCCTGGATGACGTTGCGATCAGTTCAGAACAGGAGCGAAGCGACTGTCTCCGCGCGGTGCAAAATCCTCAGGTGATAGCAGTCGCTTCGCTCCTGTTCTGAACTGCCCCAAAAGCATACCACTCAAACGAAACGCCCCGCGAACCCTTTCGGGACCGGAGCGCTATAAATTCCGACTCGCTTCAAACGCGCGAGCTGGGGCAAGCAGCGCGACCTCAACGGCCACCGTAGCGCACAGCTAAAAGATGCGTTCGGAAGGTTTTTGCGTTGCCGCCCTCAGCGAAATCGGACTCAGCGTACGCCTGGCGTGGCGTAATAACCTTCTTTTGTGCGCACAAACAGACGCGGCAGACCTCTGGGCGACGTGACTTTCACCTTTACCCGGTGCCATTTCCCGTCGTTAATGAACGTCTCGGGTTTGTAGCCAATCGAATATTGGTGTCGCAACTCGAGGGCGATCTGCTCGAAGATGTCGTCCATTTCAGCCGCCGAGCGCGGGAAGAACGCTTTGCCTCCAGAAACACCCGCCAACTCGTCGAGTATTCCTTGTCCTTCCATGCCCAAAGAGCTTCCAGCGTCGTTACCGCTGAGGATGCCAATGGCGTAAAGCGTGACGTCTGATTCCTTCAAAAGCTTCTGGAGTTCTTTGAAGGTGTAACGCGAGTTATTGTCCTGTCCGTCGCTGATCACCAGGAGAGCCCGTTTTTGATGAGCGCCGCGTTGGACTTTTTCGACTCCGAGGTAGCAAGCATCGTAAAGAGCCGTTTGACTCTTAGTTTCGACGAACGTGAGCTTATTTAGGACTGAAGTACCGTCGCGCGTCTTGTCGAGCAGTAGCTGAGCTCGCGAATTGAATGCAATCAAAAAATACTCGTCAGAGTCATGGCTGGTCTGAATAAACTTGCCCAGCGCATCGCGGGCCCGTTTGACTTTGTCGCCGCTCATCGAACCCGACACATCGAAGATAACACCCACAGACACCGGGGAATCGTCGTCACTGAAATAAGTAATATCGACCGGCTCCTTGTTGTCCATCACCGAAAAAGCACCCTTGCCTAGACCGGAGACGTACCGGCCATAAGTGTCTGTCACCGTCACCGTCAAAGTAATGAGGTCGGTGTTGGTGATAACGGAACGGTCTTTGTCATCCAACTCTATACCTAAACGCTGTTTTGGCGGGGGGCTGGGCGCGGCTGTGGCCGTAGTGCCATTACCGGCGGGTTTGTCAGTTGATCCTTTTTGCTGTTGGGTCGGGTCCTGGGCGCTAACGGCAAATGACAGAAAACTGCTGATGGCGAGCGCAGTAAAAGAAGCGAGTATAACTCTCGTCGCGTAACGGTTGGCTAAGTGCATTTCACCCCCGGCTTCGTCTCGTATTCAGTTTTTAGAACCGGTCAGGCAAGAAGGGACCGTTAACACAGATGCTCCAAGGGGAAGGAGTGATGCCCGACACTTACTCTTTGAGCCTGAAATGGCTGCGGGGAGACGGCCGCGAGCGGTTTCAAATTGTCCGCGTTAACAGATGCCATTCTAGGACAGCCGCCTACATGGCGCAAGAACAATGAGGCTGACGTTGGACCGGATTTCGGGATTCCAGAAATTGGAGACGGAACTAACAAATGACCACTATTCGGGATACATGAGTAATTGATGTTTTGTTCCTTGAATCAAACCTCGAACACACCAGCGGCTCGGTTTGCAACTTCCGCGCGGTTCGAGCGTGTCACTCTTTGGAGTGCGCCGACCTGTCGGCGCTTTTGCCGCTTTTGCCGATGTAGCACAGCAAAAGCGGCCAAAAGAAAAGGGTGGTGGACGAAAGAAAAACGGTGACTAAGAAAAGCGGCGATAGGTCGCCGCACTCCAAAGGCGATGCTATACTCGCGGTTCATTTCGGCGCCTTAATTCCAAACTATGGCTGAGTTTATCGTTAGATTAGGCACCCCCGCGGGCGAGGTTGTAACCCGCACGATCGAAGCTTCTGGTATTCACGAAGCACGCGCCAGACTTGAGCGCGAGGGCTTCCGCGTTTTCAATGTGACGCCGCCGACAACAACCGGCCTCACGGCGATAACGCGCTTTGGTCGTTCCGGCTCGCACCCGCGGGTTAAAGCCAACGACTTCCTTTTATTTAATCAGCAGCTCGCAGCGTTGGTTCGGGCCGGCATCCCCATTCTCCAGTCGATTTCGATGCTTCGGAAACGTGCCACTTCCTCCCGGTTGCGCGCTGTGCTCGGCGACGTGGAGGAAAAGATTCGTGGTGGGGCGGCCCTTTCAGAGGCATTCGCCTCTCAGGGACCGATTTTCCCGCGTATCTACACGGCGTCGATACTTGCGGGCGAACGCTCTGGAGCTCTAGATGAAGTGTTGCGGCGGTATGTCACTTACATGCGTCGCAACGTTGCGTTGCGCAGGAAGATTCGAGGCGCCCTCGCTTATCCAACATTTTTGCTGATCGCTTCGGCGGCGATGGTCACGTTCTTGACCGTTTACGTCGTGCCCAGGATGTCGGAATTGTTCTCCGGGTTTGGAAACGAACTGCCAACTATCACTCAAATTGTCGTCACGATTTCTCGCTGGTTATCGTCAAACGTGTTCTGGTTCGCTCCTTTGGTGGTTGGTGGTGCAATCCTTTTTTATCTTTGGTCACGTACTTCCAGTGGCAAGCTAACTGTCGACAGTTTTATTCTTAGAATCCCTCTGGCGGGAAATCTTGTCGTTCAATTATCTGTTGCCCAGGCCACAAGATCGCTGGCAACTCTTTTGGCCGGCGGCATCACCTTAGTCGAGTCGTGGGAGATTGCCTCAGAGTCAATCACTAACCTTGAACTTCGACGCCGCAGTTCGGCAATCCTGCCGATGATTCGGGAAGGCCGTTCGTTTACGGAAAGCCTGGAGGCTGCTGGCTGGATGCCGCCCCTGGCGATCGACATGATTGGAATTGGAGAACGATCCGGCAGTTTGCGCGAAATGTTAGACGAGGTAGCGGTCTTTTACGACGCCGAATCGGAGGTTCGTTTGGAGCAGTTGACGACCACGCTCGAGCCTGCGATTCTTGTCGTCATGGGTGGTGTCGTAGTTACCATCCTGCTAGCAATTTACCTCCCGATTATTCAGTCGATCTCGAGTGGTGCTGGAGTTACCGGCCGCTAACTAATAAAGGACATGGAGCAACACCCAGATAAAGACACTGCGAGGTTAACGACGCCTACTGTTCCGCTAAACGGAGGTCAGAACGGCGACGACGAGCATACGCCACCTGAAATGAAGGCGGCGCAAGAGCTTGCTCGAAGGTACCGTCTGCCTTTTGTCGATTTACTCCCGCACGACCACGAGTCGCCAATCGACTATCAGCTCTTCGCGGAAGTTCCCGTCGAGTTAATGGTGCGGCATCAGTTCGTGCCTTTGAAGAAAGACGCGAAGGGTCTGTACATCGCAATGGCAGATCCGACGGATCTCGAGCGTCTCGATGAACTCTCCGCCACTCTACGTACGCGGCTAATCCCTCATGTCGCAACAGCAGGCGCAGTCGAAGTTGTATTGCGCAAAGGCGACACGACGCAACGCATGCTCCAGGAAGCCGCTTCCGGTTTCCGTATCTCGCTTGTACGTGAGACGGAACAGGGCGAAGAAGTACTCGATCTCGATCGTCTGGCGACTGACGCTGATATGTCGCCGATCATCAAGCTCGTTGACACGATCATTTACCAGGCGATGGAGTCGCGCGCGTCTGACATTCACATCGAAACACGCGACACCGAAGTGCAGGTGAAGTATCGAATCGACGGCGCGCTTTACGCTAAAGTCGATCCCATCGATCTCACTCACCACCAGACTTTGATCTCGCGTATCAAAGTCATGTCCGAGCTCGACATTGCGGAGCGCCGTGTACCACAGGACGGACGCTTCCGGGTTCGTTATAAAGGACGCAACGTCGACTTTCGTGTTTCGATCATGCCGACGATTCACGGCGAAGACGCAGTGATTCGTATTCTCGATAAAGAACAGATCAACGAGGCGTTTAAGAATCTGAATCTTGACGTTGTCGGCTTTGCCGAAGAGGACCTGCGGAAGTTTCGTCGTTACATCGCTGAGCCGTACGGCATGGTGCTCGTGACTGGACCAACGGGTTCCGGAAAAACCACAACACTCTACGGCCCTCAATGAGATACGAAACGAAGAAGACAAGATCGTCACTATCGAAGATCCCGTTGAGTATCAACTTCACGGAATCACCCAAATACCTGTGAACGAGAAAAAAGGTCTGACATTCGACCGCGGTCTTCGTTCGATCCTCCGCCACGATCCTGACAAGATCATGGTCGGTGAGATTCGCGATACAGAGACTGCTCAGATCGCTATTCAATCTGCGTTAACAGGTCACCTTGTTTTCACGACCGTGCACGCGAACAACGTCATCGACGTTATCGGTCGCTTCCTGAACATGGGTGTCGAGCCATACAACTTTGTGTCGTCGCTCAACTGCGTGCTGGCGCAACGACTGATTCGAATGCTGTGTCCATATTGCAAACGGGCCTACAGCCCGAACGAGACCGAACTAACGGAGTCAGGATTGGATCCGAACGCACATCGCGACGCTCACTTTTATCTGAACGTCGGTTGTGACGCCTGTAATCACACTGGTTATCGCGGCCGAACGGCAATTCATGAACTGCTCGATCTTTCCGACAACATTCGGGAAATGATTATTGAGCGCCGCCCGGGTTCGGAAGTGCGTCGCGCAGCAGAAGCGGAAGGATTAACGAGTTTACGAGAGTCGGCGTTGCAAAAGGTCTTCGCCGGCATCTCAACCTTGCATGAGATTAATCGCGTCACTTTCGTCGAAGAAGTGAGCGCTTCAATTTAGGGCTATTCAGTACCGTTCGCGGTAGCGGATGGCCAAAACTCAGGCAGCAGTTAAAATGTACCAAACGGCCACCCCTTAGGATCTTGAGTCTTGGCCATTCGCTACCACGAACGGTACTGAATAGTTGCTACGAACCAGGAAG
>Ga0157380_10003530_pt1 | contig 10748 bp, 8 predicted proteins | sample S35metaG_FD_119757 | JGI IMG/M metagenome (GOLD analysis project Ga0157380, IMG submission 119757) | Switchgrass rhizosphere microbial communities from Kellogg Biological Station, Michigan, USA - S3-5 metaG | ecosystem: Host-associated > Plants > Roots > Rhizosphere > Soil | place: USA: Michigan...
CATCACGATCGAATCAATCACCGTATCAAGGGCCGGCGAGGGGCGCGGCTTGCGGCGATCACGTCAGGCGGGGCCATCCCGGACACGGCGAACTATGCCGTGGTTGCCGAGCCTGAAGGCACGGTCGTCGGATCGGTCGATGAAGACTTCGCGGTGGAGAGTTTAGCCGGCGACATCATGTTGCTGGGCAACACGTCCTGGCGGATAAAGGGTGTGGAGATGGGCAAGGTGCGGGTGGAAGACGCCCATGGAGCGCCGCCCAACATTCCCTTCTGGCGTGGCGAAGCCCCATCCCGCACGGCAGAACTCTCGGCCGAAGTGGCTAGTCTTCGAGCGGAGATTGATCGACGTATCGACCAGAGCCCCTCACCCCTCACCCCTTACGCCTCACCTGTTCAATGGCTGCGGCAAGAGTGTGCTCTGGATCAACGAGGTGCCCAGCAGGCTATCGAATATGTGCTGGCAGGCAAAGCGGTGCTCGGAACCGTGCCGACACAGCAGACGATTGTCGCGGAACGGTTTTTCGATGAAAGTGGCGGGATGCAGCTCGTGTTGCACACGCCCTTCGGAGGACGGATCAATCGGGCCTGGGGTCTCGCCTTGCGGAAGCGATTCTGCGTGACCTTCGATTTCGAATTGCAGGCTGCGGCGACCGACAACGGGATCGTGATCTCGCTTGGCGAAAAACACAGTTTCCCGCTCGACACGGTGTTTGGGTTTATCCAGAGCCAGACGCTTCGCGAGGTCTTGCTTCCCGCAGTGCTCCAAGCGCCGATGTTTATGACGCGCTGGCGCTGGAATGTCAGCCGCGCGTTGGTGTTGCTGCGTTTCTCCCATGGCAAAAAGGTTCCCCCGCAGATTCAACGGATGAAGGCGGAGGATCTTCTTGGCGCCGTCTTTCCTGACGCGATGGCTTGTCAGGACAATATCGTCGGCGAGAGGACTCGCCAGATCCCGGATCATCCGCTCGTGAACGAGACTGTGCGGGACTGTTTCACCGAGGCGATGGATCTCGACGGGTTGACCGCGCTTCTCAAGCAGATTGAAGCCGGGGCCATTCGCTGTGTGGCGGTCGATACGCCGATGCCGTCTCCGTTCTCGCACGAGATCTTGAATGCCAACCCCTATGCGTTTCTCGACGATGCGCCGCTGGAAGAGCGGCGGGCGCGGGCGGTGGAGATGCGGCGCACGTTGCCGGCTCACCTGGCCGGCGAGGTCGGGGCGTTGGACCCGGAAGCGATTGAGGAAGTGCAGCGGGAGTCCTGGCCCGTCGTCCGCGATCCAGATGAATTACACGACGCCTTGCTCACGTTGCTCTGGCTGCCGCTCGAGGAAGCACAAGGCTGGGCGGCTTACCTGCCGCGCTTGATCGATGAGGGGCGGGCGGTTGAACTCAACGTGAGAGATGAGGGGACTTTGGCGAGCTCAGTCGAGCCGCAAGAAGTACGAGGATGGGTGGCAACTGAGCATCGGGCGCAGGTTGAAACGCTGTTTGCGATCGGCGATGACACGACACTCGATGCCATTGTGCTCGGCTGGATGGAAAGCATCGGCCCGACGACAGCGATTGATCTCACAACGCGATTGCATCGCTCGACCCAAGCGATTGACCAATCATTGGTCCGCCTCGAAGCATCCGGTCTCGTTCTCCGGGGCCAATTCCGACCCAACTCAGCACTCAGAACTCAGCACTCAGAACTGTCGGGCGCCGGAGCGCCCGAATGGTGCCATCGCCGGCTACTGGCGCGTATTCATCGTTTGACCATCGGCAGACTGCGAAAAGAGGTCGAGCCGGTGACCGCGGCCGAGTTCATGCAGTTTCTATTTCAGTGGCAGCATGTCTCCCCTGGGTCGCATCTTCATGGCGAGACTGGTCTCTTGGACATCGTCGCACAGCTGGCCGGATTCGAAGCGGCAGCCTCGGCTTGGGAGCCGCATGTGCTCCGGACGAGGCTGGCAAAGTATGAGCCGGAGTGGCTGGACCGACTCTGTCTGAGCGGGGCAGTCAGCTGGGGCAGGCTGTCTCCTCATCCACGGCTTGCGCACGGCGGCGACCTTGAACGACGCCGGATCACCCCGACGAGTGTGGCGCCGATTAGTCTCTTTCCACGTGAGGAGAGTGAGTGGTTGAGAGATGTCTTCCACGATAATGCCGCATCGAATGGGCCTGACCCGTTTGCCCAGTTGAGTTCCGTGGCGCAAGATCTGCGCCGGGCCTTGCATGAACGAGGTGCGAACTTCTTTGCCGACCTTGTGCGAATGACCAACCATCTTCCAACCGAAGTGGAAGAAGGACTCTGGGAACTTCTGGCTGCCGGCCTGGTCACGGCCGACGGCTTCGACAATCTCCGTGCCCTCATGGACCCGCGTCGCCGCCGTGCGGAAGGGCGCGAACGGTCTCGCCGACCGCGCCATTCAGCTGGACGGTGGTCGCTGCTCCGAAGTGTCATTGACCATCCGATCTCAGCACTCAGCACTCAGCACTCCCCTGCTCAGCCAGTGGCTCGCCAATTGTTGCGTCGCTATGGCGTCGTCTTCCGTGATCTGCTGGCACGTGAGTCTCTGGTTCAGTCCTGGCGCGACTTGCTGGTGCAGTATCGCCGGATGGAACTGCAAGGCGAGATCCGTGGTGGGAGGTTTGTGAGCGGCTTTACCGGGGAGCAATTCGCATTGCCGGAAGCCGTCGAATCGCTACGGGCAGCGAGAAAACGGAATGAGTCGGGTCCGGCCTCTCACGACATCAAACTATCCGCTAGTGATCCGTTAAATCTCGCAGGAATCATCTTGCCGGGTCCGCGCGTACCCGCAGTGCCATCGAACTTCGTGGTGTTTCGTGGCGGGGTGATGGTGCGAACCGTTCTAGGTCGGGAGGCTGCTAACAGGCCGGACTCGCAGATCGAGCCGAGTGAATATGCTAGGCGGGGATAGCGAGCAAGGGGCAGTGCGCGCCACGGACCACTCGTTCGGTGGTGCTTCCACGGAGCAGGTCGAACAGGCTGGTATGTCCTTCGGTCATCATCACGATGAGATCCGCACCGAAATCTCTTCCTGCCACTATGATCCACTCAACCGGATCGCCTTTGGCGATGAGTGTGTTCCACGACCAGCCTGAGCGCTCGGGATGGGTGAATTTCGGGGGATCGGCTTCCTCCCCAATATGTACCAGCTCGAATAAGACCTCCTCACTGCCCAGCGTGCTTGCCAGTTCCGCTGCAAGATCGATGGCCGGTTGCGGGTGTGGCGTATGGGCGATCGGGATCAACACCCGGGTCAGGTTCGTGCGGCCGGTCTCCGCTGAGACAAACCCCGCGACGCCGGCCGGGACAAAGAGTGTCCTCGCGTGGGTGCCGCGAGCCACAGGCTCGGCGACCGCGTGGTGCGTGAGCCGAGCAAGGCCTTCGCGTTGGTGCGTAGACAGCACTAACAGCTCTGTAGGGTGCTCCGTCAGCTGTTGGAGGATGGCGCTTGCGGCATCCTCTGCAACGGCGCGGACGCGTTTGATTTGGACGCCCAATTTTGCGACATCATCCTTCGAACAGCCTTCCTGCAAGATTCCCCAGCGAACAAGGAGCGGTCGGATGCGAGGGAAATCCTCGAAGTCTTTGCGCTCGATCGCAGGGTCGACGTGCATCATCGTCAGCTCTCCCCGCACGAGACAGGTGAGCTTCACGGCATGGGCGAACGCCGCCGCGTCTCCGGCAGAGAAATCTGTGGGATGAAAGATCCGTCGAAATGGGATCATCGGTGTGTCGACCCTCCGTAGCGTGACCATGCCGACGCACCTTTGAATCTCTTGCCTAGGCGTTCAAGGCCAGGCTACGAAAGATCATCCACGAGAGTGACGGTATCTGGCGCGGTTCGCTCTATCTCGGCTGATAGTTTGCGGTCAACGGAGCGCCGTGGTTGTCGGTTTCTCCACGAGCAGCGCAATGACTTCCTCGGGACTGCTCTGATGTTCCATGACGAATGGGTAGCGAGACTGAGCATGGGCAAAGAACGAGGCTTGGCGATCCTGCGGGATGTTCATCAACGTACTCAGTGACGCAAGATATTCACCATGTCCCTGCGCCATATCCTGCTTAAGGTTTTCGAAGTTGAGCGTCATGAACGCATTGACCCTGTGGTCCGCCTTGACCAGCCCGTCTTCCGTAAACCAAGACCTCCCCGACGTCGAAGAGAGAAAGTTATTAATCGTCTCGGTGATGCTGCAACCCGACAATGTGAGTATTAGCGAGACGGCACAGGTGAGAGAACATAGGATGTGTCTTGGTCGTGTCATGGCACCCTCCTGGATGGTGAAATGATCTGAGCAGGGAACGTGGCCAAGCTGATAACCTTTACTGTAGAGCAGAACCAGTGGCAGGATCAAGTCACGGAGTGAGCTGATCGCCAGCGTCTGTGCATCCCGCTCATGGCGTTCGCGCAGCTGTTGCGGGCACGCGGTGGCAGCCGAGTTTCATCTTGGGCAGGTTTCGTATAGTTCCTCGCAGGTGGCCTACTGTAATGATGTGTTGTCTGTTGCCCTTGATAGCACGACCGCCACGGTTAGCTGGTCGTGCAACCTGAACCGTGGTCACGAAAGCAATGATCACCGGAAGAGACATCGTGGTTTGGACCCCGTGCATTCATCCGGTTGACATTTCTAGGGCTTGTAGTTAGGGTCCGGCCTATTAAATAAATGGTCCTTGCGGGGAGGGTGGATTGATGCAGATTCAGGTTCATACAGACAACAACATCACAGGGCGCGAAGATGTCGTGAGCCTCGTCCAGTCCACTGTAGAGGGGGCGATTGGCCGGTTTGGTGATCGGATTACCCGCATAGAGGCTCACCTCAGTGACACAAACAGTCATAAATTGAAGGGTGACGACAAACGGTGTTTGCTCGAAGCCAGACTGGCCGGTTACCAGCCTTTCGCGGTGAGTCATGAGGCAGCGACCATCGAGATCGCCGTGACCGAAGCTGCAGACAAACTACAAAGGGCGATCGAAAGCAAAGTTGGCCGGCTCCAAGGTCGATAACGCTGTATGAATAGCGGTCGAGAAGGCTTTGGCTGTCGACGAGCATTCAGCATGTCCCCAATTTGTAGCGGATACCGATCCGTACCGCGCGCCAATCCGACCATATGTTATCGCTGAGAAACCTTTGAACCGGCACGACAATCACAGTGGAATTTGTGAGTTGGTTTTGCGTAGTATGGCGGCGGCATAGGCAGGGGTGGGCGCTAATTTTGGAGGACGTATACAATGACCACACGTTTTGTCATACCTATTACCGCTGCGCTAGCTTGCACACTCTTTGTTGTGGCATGCGAATCAAAATCGGCTCCTAACAAAGCGTGTATTGAGGCCGCCCGGTTATATGCAGAAGCACTAGACACGGACTCGCGCGCTCCTGAGGGTGAGAAAGCGGCGGAGATAAAAGTTCGAAAGGACGCGATTGCGGCATTAGAGGATCGGAAGATAAAAACGTGTGGAGAGTAATATCATCTACCCCACGTATTGAGTCAGGCCGGGAATATGGTACAGAGTCCAGCAGGCGCCCAGCCGATTGATTCACCCCTTTGCAGCGAACGCGGAACTCGGCCGGTCGGTAGAGCACGCTGATCCGGCTATGTGAAAAGAATTAAAAGTCCTTTGAGCTGCCACGGATCATCACAGGGGAACGTTCAGGCCTGTTTCGTGTCAGGAATAGGCCGGTCAGTCTGGTCAAGCCGCGACCGTAAAGCCTGGCCTGTGTCGATGGCAGCCTAATCACACAACAGGAGGCGCATTGTGGTCAAAGTCGCGTTGTTTGTTCGTCTCGAAGCAAAGCCCGGGAAAGAGAAAGAGGTAGAGAGTTTTCTCTTAGCCGGCCTTCCACTCGTGCAGGCCGAGCCGGCCACTACGGCGTGGTTCGGAATCCGCTTGGGGCCGTCCACCTTCGGTATCTTTGACGCGTTCCCGAATGAGGCAGGCCGTCAGGCGCATCTGACCGGCCAAGTCGCGGCGGCGCTGATGGCAAAGGCCGGTGAGTTGCTCGCCAAACCACCGTCCATCGAAAAAGTCGATGTTCTCGCGGCGAAGCTGCCCGGCTAGGACCCTGTCAGACACTTGCGGCTACTGGCCGAGGGTAATATCGACGGCGATCTGAGCGGGTGCGGAAGGATCTTGGTTGACGACGTAGGTGGCGCGTTCTTGTGAGCCGGTTCGGTTGCTTGTGGTGATGGATTCTTGAAGCTGGTTGGGAGAGAGCCGGTCGAACGTGCCGGTTTCTTGTTTCGTGATTGGTCCGGGCGGGACCAGGGAGAGGTGAGCCGTCAGGGTAATAGGCTTGTTCCCGATCGGCAGAGGAATGTGTTGCCGTTGACCAGCGGTAATTTTGAGAGAGGTCTGGCCGGTTTCTTTCTCGGGCCATAGCCGTTGCGGTATTGCAGCGCCAACCGCTTCCCATATCTGTAGATAAGCATCTTGATTGGCTTCCACAGTGAGAAATACCGGCTGTATACTCTTTGACGCCGCCGCTGCATCCACTTCTTGTCCCTGTCCATCTGTCCCTCGAACAACAAAGCTGTAGCGGAGTCCTAGGGGCTTGAGTTGAGCGACCGTGCCCGCTGCTTTGCCCAGTTGTGAAAGACCTTCCTGTTTCTGTTCAGATCGGTTCGCTTGCGGCGCTGACTCGGCCAGGGGCTTCATGGCCTGCTCTTGCTCTTTGGCCATCGATTGTATGTCAGCTCGGTCTGGCTCTCCTCCATAGAACAGGGCACGAGCGCTGGGTGCCGGCGTCGCGGTGGCAGCGGCTCGTCCACCGGCCGGTGTCTGTCTGTGTTTGGGTTCCGGCACGGTGGATGGTGGTGCAGAGCGTGTTGCGAGCTTCTGATCTGCCGACGAGGCCACGTTCTCCTCGGACCTGCTAAGTGTAGCCACAGGCGCTTCCGGTTGCCTGAGGACTTCGTCTCGCGGGCTTCGCTGGTGCAGACTGTCACCAGCAACATCCGAAACTCGGTCATTCTTCGAAGGAGGAGGCGCAGACCGCTCTCGCTTGGCTAGCGTATCGATCGAAGTATCTTTCTTCGGGAGGTCGATCGCTGGCGCGGTGTTCTCTTTCGCTTTTGCCTGGGGCTCAACGGCTTGAGGTGTCACGGGTTGAGTTGCTGGAGGTATCGGAGCTGATGGAGCCGCGGGCTTAGCCTCTTCGGTGGCGATCGATTGTGCCGCCTGTCGCAGACTGTCCTGATAAATCCGGCCGCCCAGCACTACTGCGAGGGCAGCGGCTGAAAGGCCGCCGGCGAGAGCGAGGCCTGCTGGGCGGCGAAACCAATCCAGCCAAGACAGAGAACCACCAGTGTCTGAGGCGCTCTTCTGCTCCAACGAAGCAAGGAGTCTGCGGCGTACGTTTGGATCGGCGAGCAGCTCTTTCAACGCCTGCTCATCGGCGAGCGCATTGAACAGCTGTTGGCCTTGCAGCACGGCGGTATAGAGCGACTTCTTCTCCTCAGGTGTCAGCGTATCGGCTGCGAATCCGCCCAGCAGTTTTTCAAGATCGTGTTCAGACATCTTCACCACAAGACGTAAGGGGTAAGGCGTGAGGGGTGAGGCGATGGGTTTGTGGCAGATACCTCATTCCCAAGTGTCTCCCATAAGGCTGAGTAACTGTTTGCGACAGCGTAGATCCCAGGTGTAGATCGTGTTGATCGAGTTCTGACCCATGATCTTTTGAATCTCAGGAAAGCTTTTCCCTTCCAACTTCCACTTGAAGAGCGCCCGGCAGCGTTCGCCGAGCTGAGCCACGGCGGCCAGCAACCGGTCGACTCGCTGTTGCTGGTCGAGTTGCGTCGCCGGGTCATCGCCTGGATCGGCGAGCGGAAGGTCCTCAATCGATTCCTGATTGTACTCGCCTCGTCTGAGCGATTTGCGATGGGCGTCCAGCATCTTGAACCTTAGGACCTGAAAGGCCAAAGGAACCAGTTCGGCCAGATCTGCAACGTGGCGGTATTTCTCATGGAGGACCACCAATACCTCTTGAGTCACATCCTCGGCTTGTGCCCTCGATACTCGTAATGTCGCGAAGGCCAGAATCCTTTCCCGGAGATTGGCGAGTATCTGGTCCCGATCCATAGGCTACGGATGCTGTGATGACTTGGGTTGCGCGACGATCTCACCGAGCGACCGGAACCCGAGTCCCAACCCCCGACACACGTGCACCTGTCGGTCGAATCGATTCTTGGTGCGGATCATCTCGCGAAGAGCTCCCCAGCCGACGCGACCCCAGGCAGCCAGATGGAAGACAGACAAGGGATAGTCGGTGCCGAACAGGAGCCGGTCGTAGAGTTCGGGGTGTCGCCGGAGGTGGAGCAACATCTTGAGCCGGTTAGGCAACGTCAGGGCGGAGATGTCAGCGTAGAAGTGAGGATAGCGGTTCGCGAAATCCTGAAACGTCGGGAGGAATTTCTCATACAGCATCATGCCATAGCTGCAGGCATGGGCGGCGATGACCGTGGCTCCTTCATCCAGTGCCAGCTTTAATCGATCAGGGTCACCGACTGATTGATCCTTGCCGATCAAGCTGAACTCGTACCCGACATGGCTCAGGAACGGCAGTTTCCGTTCTGCCAACGCGCGATAGAAAGCTTTGTAGCGCGTGTCAGCCGGGTTGAACTGCTGCGCGTTTGGAAGGACCTTCACCAATGTCGCGCCGCCATCGGCGCAACGATGGACTTCTTCGACTGCGTCCCGTCGCTGTGGATTGATCGAGACGCCGGCGAGGAATTCATTCGGGTAGGCCCTTGCGGTCTTCAGCACGTAGTCGTTGCCGATCAGAAAATCCGTGTGGGCCTGATCAAGCCGGCCGTTTTGGTCGTAGACCGCATCCATACCGAGGAGTACGGCTTGTTGAACATGACGTGACGCGCGCAATTCTGTGAGCAGATCATCAAGGTATTTCCGGTTCGCTTCCCGTGGATGTGATGGAGACAGCTGGTGCTTCCATAAGAGGAAGCGAAACAACGGGCTTCGCAGCATTTTCGGCGAGATGTAGCAGCCATTGTCGCCTTCGGGGAGCGCGGCGAGGTGGACGTGGCAGTCGATCAAGGATTTTTCAACCATCATGCGCCACTCATCATCGGTGACATCGTCCTTCTATCGCCTCACCCCTTACGCCTCACCCCTCACGTTCTTTGAAAGTTGTTCCATCGCAATCCGTTTCAGGCTTCGCAGATCCATTTTCCCAGTCCCCAGCATCGGCAGGGCATCGACTTTGATGAAATTCGCGCGTGATGGAATGTAGAGGTTCGGGAGGTCGTTTGCTGTGAGCTTCCCAAGGATGCCGGGAATTTTCGACTCATCCAAGGTGTGAAGGACGGCGAGCTGCTCGCCTTTACGCTCGTCTGGAATGCCGGTGACGGCGAAGACTTGCATGTCGGCGTCGGCGGCCTGCTGCAACGCCTCTTCCACGCGGCCATGCGGGACCATTTCACCACCGATCTTGGAGAAGCGCGAGAGCCGATCGGTGATCGTCAAAAACCCGTCTTCATCCAACATCGCGATGTCGCCCGTAATGTACCAGCCATCGCGCAGCGCGTTGGCCGTCAGATCCTCACGCCCAAGGTATCCCTTCATGACATTGGGACCTCCGACCAGCAACATGCCCGGAGTGTCGGGGGGCAATGAGGCAAAACTATCGGGATCGACGATTTTCACAGACACACCGGGCAGCGGTTGGCCGACCGTTCCCCGCCGTGAGGCCGGTTGGTAGTACCCGGCGGCTCGGAAGTCCGGACAATTGACGGCGATGACGGGAGCGCATTCGGTGACGCCATAGCCCTCGATCGGTTCGATGCCGAACCGATCTTCAAATGCCCGCACGAGCCGGGGCGGAAGTTTCTCAGCTCCGGTCAGGACTACGCGTAGTGAACTGAATTGCTCAGGGGTACAACGTCGCTGATACAGCTGGAGAAAGGTCGGCGTGGTGACGAGGAACGTGATGCGGTAGCGGCGCACGAGTTCGCCGATAGCGGCGACGTCGAGCGGGGAGGGATGAAAAATGATGCCCGCGTTGTTGAACATGACGAGCCAGAGGACGAGATAGCCGAACGAATGGAAGAACGGAAGAGTCCCGAGCACTCGCTCCTCTTGATAGAGATGGAGAACTTGGCTGGTTCCCTGTTCATTGGCATCGATGTTGAAGTGAGACAGCATCACGCCCTTCGGTTCTCCCGTGCTGCCGCTGCTGAAGATGATGGTGGCCAGGTCGTCCATTGTCAGCGGAGTGTGCTGTCCGCAGGCTCGTTCGATCATCCGTGCAGGGGCGCAGAGGGCGAGGAGACTTGCAATGAGTTTCTGTCCTGTGCCGATGGTGCGGGCGACATCCTCCAGCCACACGATCGACGGCCCATCCGGCAACTCCAACTTGGCCTTCTGGACGAAGACTCGGCTGGTGACGATCGTGCGAAGGCTGGCGAGTCGCACAGCTGTTTCGAGGCCGGATTTGCCGACCGTGTAGTTCAAATTCACGCTGGCCTTTCCGCACAGGGGCGCCGCCACGTTGACCAATGCGCCGGCGATGGTCGGCGGGAGCAGGATACCGACATGACGCTGGTCTTCCCAATGTGGCCGAAGCGCTCTGGCAAGTGCGATGGACCCGATCAGGGCTTGGAGCGACGACACACGTGGGCGGTTGTGGTCTGCCATGGCAAAGCGAAAGGGATGCCTCCTCATGGCATGGATGAATTCACGATGCAGCGGGCGACGACAGGATTTGCGCAGACGCCAGG
>Ga0157380_10003532_pt1 | contig 10746 bp, 9 predicted proteins | sample S35metaG_FD_119757 | JGI IMG/M metagenome (GOLD analysis project Ga0157380, IMG submission 119757) | Switchgrass rhizosphere microbial communities from Kellogg Biological Station, Michigan, USA - S3-5 metaG | ecosystem: Host-associated > Plants > Roots > Rhizosphere > Soil | place: USA: Michigan...
GATCGTCGGTGTCTCGAAGGCCATGTCGACCGCTACCTCGAGGCGCTGGTGGCCCACGATCCGGCGCGCCTGCCGGTGACGCCCGGAGTGGTGTTCTCGGAGAACGACGTGCCGCTGCGGCTGGGCGAGGCGCTGTGGCGCACGGCATCCGGCATCGGCGCCTACCGGCTGATATTTGCCGATCCGCAAGCTGGCCAGGCCGGGTTCATGGGCACGATTCGTGAGAACGGCCGCGCGGCGGCGCTGGTGCTGCGTCTGAAGATCGATGCCGGACGCATCGCGGAAGCCGAGACGCTGGTGCTGCGCAACGAGAATACAGCCAACAGTCTCGAGAAGGCGGGCGCGCCCGATCCGATCCTGCTCGAGACAGTTCCGGCCGGCGAGCGCCTGCCGCGCGCCGCGCTCGTCGGAATAGCCAACACCTACTTCGAGGCCATCGAGCAGGGCAACGGCGGCGTGGCGCCGTTCGACGCGGAGTGCAACCGGTTCGAGAACGGGATTCGCACCTCCGGAGCGCAGGGCTGCTCGGCGCAGCTCGACACGCACATCTTCGACTACATCCAGACGATCCGGCCGCGCCGCTTCACCGTGGTGGACGAAGAACGGCAGACCGTCTTCGGCAATTTCATGTTCAATCACCCGGGCGACATCACCTGGGTGAACGTGCCAGGGCAGGGACGGCGCGAGATGATCGGCGCCGCCAAGCGGCCGTTTGCCGTGGACGTGGCCGAGGCGTTCCGGATCAAGGACCGCAAGATCCGGAAGGTCGAGGCACTGATGGTCAGTCTGCCGTACGGGGCGACGTCGCCGTTCGTGCCTCGCTAGGGCAGCTTGTTGGCGTAGGGCGGGGCTTCAGCCCCCCCGGCGCCGCTGAAGCGGCCCTACGAGCGCCTAGAACGACAGCTTCAACCCGAACTGCGTCAGGCGGGGTGGGCCGGCCGAGAAGATGCGGCCGAAGTTCACGGAGTTGAGGTCCGCGACCGGCAGCCCGAAGTTGACGGTGTTGAACAGGTTGAAGATCTCGGCGCGGAACTGCAGCCGCACGTCGCCCGAAATCGGGAAGTCGCGCACGAACGACACGTCTACGTTCTGGTAGTCGGGGCCGCGGGCGATGTTGCGGCCGGCGTTGCCGAACTGTCCGGCCTGAGTCAGCACGCTCAGCCGCTCGAAGGAGTCGCGGCTCAGCCACGCGTCAGCGGTGCGCGGACCGGCATCCGGATCACCGACGAGATTCGGACGGCTGGCGGGAAACCCCGAAATCGGCGGACTGTTCGCTTGCAAGGCGACGTTGGCCGAGTCGGATACCGTGAACGGCGTGCCCGAGTTCATCACCACGATGGTGTTGAGCTGCCAGTCGTCGAAGAGCACGCGCACGCCCGACGGCGCCCCTGGGCTTACCTGCGCCTGCCACGACACGTTGGCGACGAAGCGGTGGCGCGCGTCGAAGAGCGAGGGCCCGTACTCGGCCTCGAGATCGAACGGGTTCTGCGCCAGGTCGTTCTCGCCGGCCAGCGGCTTGGCCGCGGCTCCGGAGAGGTTCATCGACGACAGGTAGTCGTTGGACTGCGACAGCCAGTACGACACGTTGAAACCGACGCCCGAGCTGAACCGCCGCGAGACGCTGAACTGGCCGGCGTGGTAGTTCGACTTCGTGATGTTGCGCAGCATCGCCACCGTCGAGAAGTCGCAGGCCAGGGCCGGGTCGGCGGGGCAGTTGGCGTAGACGCGCCGGCGGTCGGCGTTCTGGGCCGTGGCTCCCGGACCGTACACCGCCGGATTCGCCTCGACGTTGCGCGGGAGGTGGCGTCCCGCCGCACCCACATAGCGGGCCTCGAGGAGGTAGCGGCCGTAGAGCGAACGCTGGACGCCGAGATTCCAGTTCTGGACGGCCGGCGGCTTCGCGTCCACGTCGAGCGCGAAGACCGTCGCCGGCCGGACGAAGGTGTTTGGCCCCGGGATCACACGTCCCTGATACGGGTTCTGGAAGTTCAGGCCGGCGCCGCTGTACTGGTTGAACTGCGCGGCGGGCGTGGCGCTGATCGCGACCTGCGACGCCGTGCCGGAGCCGTTCTGGAACTGTTCGTAGAACAGCCCGTAGCTGGCGCGCACCGACCACACGCCGTCGCCGGCCGGATCCCAGGCGACGCCGGCGCGCGGCATATAGGCATTGGCCGAGTGCGCGATCCCCTGGCCGACGCCCTCGTCGCCAGGAAAGAGCAGGCCGCGCGGCGCGTCGGGCCTGACCGTGGACTGCTGTCCCGGCACGAAGGCGTTGAGCCGATCCTCGATCTCGGTGAACGGGTTGATGCGCTCGTAGCGCACGCCGTAGTTGACCGTCACCCGTGACGAGGCGCGCCATTCGTCCTGCGCGAACACCCCGGCACCCCACACGCGCACGCCGCGGTTGAAGTCCCCGAGCCCCTGGTAGAACGTGACCGGGGCCCCGAGCAGCAGGTTGGCCACCGCGTTGTTGGTGGGGAACGTGCCGGCGAAGACGTAAAAGGCGTTCGGGGCGATGGCCTGGAACATGTCGATGCCGGTGTGGCGATACTCACCGCCCACCTTGAAGAGGTGCGTGCCGCGCACCAGCGCCAGCGCGTCCTGCAGCTCGAGCGACCCCTGCGTGGTGTTGCGCGGGCCGGTGATGGCCCCGCCGATCGGCGTGTAGCCGCTGACGTTGAAGAACGGCGGCCCCTGCCCCTCCGCGTTCGACGAGCTGTAGCCGAAGCCCAGCGCCTCCGGCGTGGTGCGGTTCTCCCGCTGGTCGAACAGGAACTCGTGGCGCAGATACGACACTCGCGCCGTGTTGGTCATCGACGTCGAGACGATGCGGTTGTGCGACACCGTCACCGAGTGCGTCGCGAGGTCGTCTCGCGTGGGAAACCCGGGGACGTCGGTGCCACGGACGGAAATCGGGTTGAAGTTGTCGCCGCCGGAGAACGAGTAGCGGGCGAAGAACTGATCGTTCGACGAGGCGTTCACGTCCACGCGGCCGCCGGCCTGGTCGTAGTTGTTGTTGCCGACGAGCGTTTCCCGGTAGATGGACGGCGACACGTTGCCCAGCGGGTACATGTTCAGGACGTTCCGCGACACCGGGTTGATGGCCGACGCCGGAATCTGGTTGCCGGGAAACGGCACGCCACCGGCCGCGAAATTGATCAGCGGCACTCCCATCGCGGAGAAGTCGCCCTGGCGTTCGGCCGCGGTCGGCACCGTGGCTTGCGTCGTCACCCCCTGCCGATTGCGAAAGCCCTCGTAGTAGCCGAAGAAGAACGCGCGGTCGCGTTTCAGCGGGCCGCCGAGCGTGATGCCGAACTGATTCTGCTCGAGCGGCTCGACCTCTTCGGCGAAGTAACCCTTGGCGTCGAAGGCGTCGTTGCGGATGAACTCGTAGAGCCCGCCGCGCATGTCGTTGGCGCCGGAGCGCGTCACGACGCTGGTCGTGGCTCCGCCGGTGCCGCCGAACTCGGGCGGCGCGCTCTGCGTCAGGATGCGGAACTCGGCGATCGCGTCTACCGGGATCCGCAACGCGTAGCCGCCGTCCATCCGGTTCTGGTTCTGCGCGCCATCCACCAGATAGGCGTTCTGTTCGGGGCGCTGGCCATTTACCGCGTAGGCCTGACCCTGGCGCAGGCTGCCGCCGGCAGCGGCCACGCCGGCCGTGAGCGGAGCGACACCGGTCTGCAGCAGCCCGAGCTGCGTGAAGTTGCGTCCGTTCAGGGGCAGATCGACCAGCTCGCGCCCGGTGACGACGGCGCCGAGCGCGTTGCTCGTGGTGTCTACCAGCCGCTGCTGGCCGGCGACGGTCACCGTCTCGGTGACGTTCTGCAGGCTCATCGGCGCGTCGACGCGGACGACCTCGCTGACGCTCACCTGAATCGGCTCCTGCACCAGACGCGCGAACTGCGCCGCTTCGACCGTCAGGGAATAGCGGCCGATGGGCAAGAGCAGCAGCCGGTAATAGCCGTTGGCGCCGGAGGTGGCCTCGCGGACGAACCCCGTGTCGAGGTTTCGTGCGGTGACGCGCGCGCCGGCAAGGGCCGACGACGTCGAGTCGGTGACCGCGCCTTCGATGGAGCCGGTGGGATCCTGCGCCGCGGCGGTGACGGCGACCAGGCAGAGGGCAATCGCGGCGAACAGCGTTTTCATTGCGTGGGGGCCTGAGACGGAAGCGTGGAGGCGGCGTAGCCGTTGGCCGCGACGAGCGCCGCGCGCTGGCGGTAGAAATCCGGGTCGTCGGGAGCCCAGGTGGCCAGGCCGTCGACGTATCGATTGCACAGGCAGAACACCGCCGCAATCAGCACGGTGTCGTGGATCTCGAGGTCGGTGGCACCGTGCTGGCGCGCGCGGGCAACGTCCTCCGTGGTCACCAGCTTGCCGCTCTCGGCGGTCTTGCCGGCGATGACGAGCAGCGCCTTGAGCTTGTCCGAGATTTGCGCGGCGGCCGGGTCGACTTTCACGGCAGCTACGAGCTGTTCGTCGCCACCCAGGTGATGCGCGGCGATGGCGCCGTGAATCGTCTGGCAGTAGCGGCAGTCGTTCTGCGCCGAAACGAAGGTGGCGATCAGCTCGCGTTCGCCCGGGGTGAGCGAATGCGGCCCCCGGAGCAGAACGTCCACCAGCTCGTTGAGCGGGCGCGCCGTCTCGGGACGAAAGGCCATCGGCCCGCGAATGCCGGGCAGGTCCGGAAGGGAAATATGGGGCATGACGTCAGTCCTGGTACGGGGTGGATTCGGGATCGGCGACCGCTCCTCGCGAGCAGGTCGCCACGGCTTAGCGTGAGGGTTGCGGCACGTCGGCCTGGCGCTGCGCCTGGCTGATGCCCACATAGCCCTGCGTGGCCATGCGTTTCCCCATTGGGTCGTAGGCCGCCGGGTCCCTCGGCGTAAAGGTGGCCAGGCCGTCCACGTAGCGGTTGTACATGCAGAAAGCGGCGGCAATGAGCACCGTGTCGTGAATCTCGACGTCGGTCGCGCCCTCGGCACGCGCGCGGGCAACATCGTCGGTGTTCACCTGCTTGCCACCTTGCTGCACCTTGCCGGCGATCACCAGCAACGCGCGGAGCTTGGCCGAGACCGCTTCGGCGCTGGCGCCGCTCGTGACGGCGTCCACGAACTTGTAATCGCCGCCGGCATGATGGGCCGCCGCGGCGCGGTGGCTCAGATAACAGAAGGTGCAGTCGTTGCGCGACGAAACGAACGCCGCAATCGATTCCCGCTCGGCGCTCGTGAGCGAGTTCGGCCCCCGCAGCAGCGTCTCGGCCAGGGCACGCAAGTGAACGGCGGTCTCGGGACGGAACGCCATCGCGCCGGAGATCCCGGGCAGGTCGGCGGGCAGGGCGATGTGCGGCATGGCTTTGCGAGTCTAGGAAACGGCTCAGCAGGCCGCAATAATGCGAACCGGTTAGGGCAGGTGGGTCAGAAGAACTTCACGTCCACCAGCGTGCCGGCTTCCAGACTGAGCGTTTCCGCGGCGATCTCGATGTAGCCGTCGGCCTGGGACATGCTCGTGATGTCGCCTGACGCCTTGAACGCCGGCATCGCCAGACCGTGCTCGACCCGGACGGTGTAGAACTGGTGCCGATTCGGTGTGGACATCACCCGGGCGCCGAGCGGCAGGCGCTCGACGCGGATCGATTGGGCGGGCAGCCGCGCCAGGCGCCGCAGCAGCGGCACGAGCAGCACGTAGGCGTTGGTCAGGCACGAGGTGGGATAGCCGGGCATGCCGAACGCCAGCTTGCCGTCGACGCGGCCGAACGCCGTGGGCTTGCCCGGTTTCACCGCGATGCCGTGGAACAGCACCTCGCCCTTGGCGCGCAGCACGTCGAGGGTCAGATCGCGCGTGCCCACCGAACTGCCGCCCGAGAACACGAGCACGTCTTCGGCCAGGCACTCGTCAACGGCTCGCGACAGATCCTCCATCGTGTCCGCGACCGTCCGGTGAATGACCGGCACGCCGCCGTGCTCGGCGACGACCGCCGCCAACGTGTAGCTGTTGATGTCGTAGATCTGACCGGGTGCCAGCGGCTGGCCGGGCTCCACGACTTCGTTTCCAGTGGACAGAATCGCGACGCGCGGCTGCACGTACGCCGTCACCCCGGTGTGCCCGAGCGCCGCGATGGCGCCGACGCGACTCGCGGTGAGCAGTGTGCCCGCCTGCAGCACCAGCTGTCCCTGGCGGATGTCCTGCCCCTGCCGTCCGATGTTCTGCCCGGCGTTTGCCGCCGCGAACACGCGGATCGCGTCGCCCTCGGCCGCCGTTTCTTCCACCATCACGACGGCGTCGGCTCCCTCGGGCATCGGCGCGCCCGTGGCCACCTCGCTGCACAGGCCGGCCGCGACGGCCTGCACCGGCATCTGTCCGGTGTAGACCCGCTCGACGCGGCGCAGCACGGCCGGGCGTTCGCGGCTGGCGGCAGCGGTATCCGCGGCGATCACCGCATAACCGTCCATCGCGGCCCGCGCGAAGGGCGGCACGTCAGCCGGCGCCATCACGTCGTGCGCGAGCACGCGGCCGCGCGCGTCGCGAAGCGCAACCGTCTCGGTGCGGGTGATCGGGAGGCCGGACGCGCCGATGATCTCCTGCGCGTCCGTGAGGGAGATCGTGGACTGGAATGGGCGCATCACATCAGCGACTTCTGGAGCTGCTGCGCCACGTGTCCGAGCTCGGGGATGATGAGCCGCGACATCGCCAGGCGCACGGCGTGTTCCGATCCCGGGAGCACGAAAATCGCCTTGGCGCCCACGGTTCCCGCCGTCGCCCGGCTCATCATCGCCGCCGAGCCGACTTCATCGAAGCTCAACATGCGGAACAGCTCGCCGAAACCGTCGAGGCGTTTCTCGAACAGCGCGTCCACGGCCTCGAATGTGCCGTCGCGCGACGTGATGCCGGTGCCGCCGGTTGTGATGATGACGCGGGTCTGCGGGTCGGTCAGCCACTGTTTCACCGACGCCGTCACCGTTGCCGGCTCGTCGCGGACGATCGCGTAGCCGGTCACCTGATGGCCGGCCCGTTCGAGGAACTCGCGGATGGCACCTCCGCTCGAATCGGTGTCGACGGTGCGCGTGTCGCTGACGGTCAACACGAAGCACCCCACCGACGTCGGGCCTTTGGCCTTGTGTTCCTGATGGCTCACCCCGCGATTATAGGCGGGCCGCGCGCGCCTCTTCCGCCGGCGCGATGCTCAGGCCGTGGCGGGGCGCTGGAGCCGGCGCTTTACCAGCTCGCCGACCTCCCGCACGTCGATCGTCTTGAGGCAGAGATTGTCGTTGCAGGCGGTCAACCGCTGGTTGTACGGACTGACGCACGGGCTGCACGTGAACCCGGCGTAAACCACGTCGTAGCTGCGTGCGAGCGGGCGATACCGATCGGGGAGCTCGGGACCGAAAAAGACGATCACGTGAATGCCGGTCAGACACGCGAAGTGGGCCGGACCCGAGTCGTTGGTGATGAGAATCTGCGCCAGGTTGAAAAGGTGCAGGAGCTCCATCATCGTGGTCTGACCGGTGAGGTCCACGATTCGCGGCGAGTCGGCCCGCGAACAGATGTGAACCGCATCCGGCTTCTCGTCGGCGACGCCGGTGACCAGCACGTAGACGCCGGGATCGTCGAGCACGTGGCGCGCGAGCTCCGCATATGAATCCAGGGGCAGCTGCCGCATCGGAAACCGCTTGCTCGCGTTCGGGTTGAGTATCACGAGCCTGTTCGACGCGCTGATGCCGGGTGCGAGCCGCGCCAGCTTGCTCCAGATCGCCGCGGCGGTGGTTTCGTCGGTGACGAGGCGGGGGATCGAGAGATCGTCGCCAGCCCGTGGGCGCTTCACGATCGGAATGCCGCCGGGCGGCGCGACCAGTGCCTGCACCAGGTCCAGGAAGACGTGCGCGGTGTGGATATGCGGGTTGTACATCACCTTGTGAGTGAGGAAATCGCCGGTATACAACCCCTCCTGCGTGAAGCGATGAAACCCGACCCGCCGGGCGGCGCCCGTGAGATAGCTGAGCAAGCTGCTGTAGCGGACGAAGGTTTCGAGGTTGACCACCGTGTCGATGCCGGCCCGCCGCGCGACGCTCCACGTTCGCATCGTGTCCCGCACGAGCGAGGTGAACGATCCGCTGTCGATGGTGTGGATGTCTTCGGGCGCGATGACGTTCAGCATCTCGAGGCTCGAACGCACCTGCCCGAAACAGAGGAAGTGCAGCGTCGCGTCGGGAAAGAGTTCCCGCGCGCGACGCAACGCCGGGTAGGCCACCACCATGGTGCCCATCTCCGCCAGTTGGATGAAGAGGATGTGGCGCGGCCGCTGCCCATGCCCGCGGCCCTTCACCCCCGCGGCGCGCAGCAGCCGGTCAGCGAGCGTGACCAGGAAACACAGGGGGACGCCGGCCCAGAAATCGATCCGGCGCATCGTATTGGGCTCCACGGATCGTCAGTGTCTCACACGGCTTGAGCCCGCAGTCGTGGGGGCCGCCTTCAGGCGGCCCTGCCACTCCAGGATGTTATAGTCGCAGCACGTTCCCCGCAGAGATGCCGTTGCCCCTGGCGCAGGTCCTCCAGCAGATTGCCGGCACGCGCGTGCTCGTCATCGGCGACGTGATTGCCGACGAGTACCTGGTGGGCGACTCGTCGCGCATTTCGTCCGAAGCGCCGGTGCCGGTGCTGCACTACACCGGCGAGCACGCCACGCTCGGCGGCGCGGGCAACACCGCCGCCAACGTCGCCAGCCTTGGCGGCGCGCCGACGCTGATCGGGCTGGTCGGCGACGACCGGGCGGGCGCGGATGTGGCGGCACGCTGCGAGCGCGCCGGCGTCGACTTCCTGCCGCTGCGCGACGGCCGGGCGACGACCCGCAAAGTGCGTGTCATCAGCCAGCAGCAGCAGTTGCTGCGCATCGACTACGAGCAGGCCACGCCGATCGATCGCGCGCACGAGCAACAGCTGCTTGCCGCGTTTGCGAGCCGGCTCGAGGCGTGCGATGTCGTCGTGGTGTCCGACTACGCCAAGGGGCTGGTCACCGGCGACGGGTGCCGCGAGATCATCCGGCGCGCGCGCGCGGCCGGCCGCGAGGTGGTGATCGATCCGCGGCCGCAGCACGCCTCGTTCTACGGGTCGTGTGATTACCTGACTCCGAACTGGAAGGAATCGCTGCGGCTGCTCGGCGAAGACGACGGCGGTTTCAGTCCCGAAGAGATGCGTCGCGTCGGCACCGAGGTGAGCCGGCGCTTCCAGTCGAACGTGCTGCTGACGCTGGGCGCCCGCGGCATCGCCTTCTTCCCGCGCGAGGGGGGCGTGCCGCTGTTCGCGCAGGCCGAGGCGCAGGAGGTGTTCGACGTGAGCGGCGCCGGCGATACCGTCGTGGCCGCATTCGCGCTCGCGCGCGGGGCGCGCTGCGAGCACGACGTGGCTCTCGCACTCGCCAACCTCGCCGCCGCCGTCGTCGTGGGCAAGCGCGGCACCGCCACCGTCTCTCCCGACGAACTGCTGGCCGCCGAAAAGAAGCTGGATCGTACGTAAGGCGGGACTTCAGCCCCGCCGCGCTGCTAGACCCGGCCGCCCTTGAACAACCGCTCTTCGATCAACTCGATCAACAGGTGCACGATCTTGATGTGCACTTCCTGGATCCGATCGGACGTCGTGCCCGGCACCACGATGACGTGATCGCACGCCGTCCGCAGCGGTCCGCCGTCGCGCCCCAGCAGGCCCACCACGCTCAGGCCCCGCGCCCGCGCCACTTCGACCGCCGCGATTAGATTCGGACTTTTGCCCGACGTCGAGAATACGACGAGCGCGTCGCCCGCCTTGCCCCAGGCCTCGACCCCGCGCGCGAAGATGCGCTCGAAGCCGTAGTCGTTGGCCACGCAGGTGAGGTGCGTCGCGTCGCCCATCGACTGCGCCGCGATCGCCGGACGGTCGTCGCGGAAGCGACCCGACAGCTCCTCGGCAAAGTGCATCGCGTCGCAGAGCGAGCCGCCGTTGCCGCAGGTGAGCAGGCGGCCGCCGGCGGCGACGCACCGCGCCAGATGGTCCGCAATCGCCGTGATGGCGCCGCTGGAGCGCTCGAAGTCGCGCAGCCAGGTGGCAAGTGCGATCGCGTCGTCGAGGCCGCGCTCGATTGGGGAAGGATGCTGGTCAGCCACGCCTGGCGCTCGTCCGGAAGACCTAGCAGTCGGTGCAGCGCACCTCGGAGAAGATCTCGTCCCGCTTGTCGGGGTTCTCGCGGGCGTAGTTGATCAGGCACCGGAGCGCCTTGCCGGCGTCCTCGAGTTTGAAGGCCTGCACGGCCTCGTCGAGGTAGGCGGCCTGTTCGGGTTTCAGCTGGATTTCACGGCTCTGCATCGCGCTCATGTGCGTCGATGGTACGGCCCAGCCGCGGGCCGAGTCGAGCCGATTTGCTGTGATATAGTCACTATTTGGGCATGGCTCCGAACGTCCTGGAGTGCGCGTCCACCACAATTTAGCCCCCTCGCGCCCTTAGCTCAGCTGGATAGAGCGTCTGGCTACGAACCAGGAGGTCGCACGTTCGAGTCGTGCAGGGCGCACCATTCCAATCAACAACTTACGCGCGCCTGTCCGGCAACGAGCCTGCGACTGTGCCCTATTCTGTGCCCACCCCCTATGAATGCCGGGTCGAATCGGGTACCGATGCAGGTTCTTCAGTCGCGTCAGCGCCCAGTTGCTTCGGAGTTTGAACCAGTGCATCGAGTGCGGCACGTTGGACCTCGGACCCGATGTGCCCGTATCGCTCCGCCA
>Ga0157380_10003534_pt1 | contig 10743 bp, 7 predicted proteins | sample S35metaG_FD_119757 | JGI IMG/M metagenome (GOLD analysis project Ga0157380, IMG submission 119757) | Switchgrass rhizosphere microbial communities from Kellogg Biological Station, Michigan, USA - S3-5 metaG | ecosystem: Host-associated > Plants > Roots > Rhizosphere > Soil | place: USA: Michigan...
GACAAGTCGCACCGCCGCCGCCCGTTACGCCCGTGCCCTGCTCGACGTGGCCACGAAAGAGTCGGCCGACCTCGACAAGATCGCCCGTGAGCTGGACGATGTCGTGGCGTTCTTCGGCCAGCAGGCCGCGCTCGAGCGTCTCTTGCTGAACCCGGCGGTTCCGGCACCCCGCAAGCGCGCGGCGATGGAGCAGATCACCGGGCTGTCTAAACAGACTCCCAACGTATCGAAGCTGCTGGTGCTCCTGGCGGAGCGCGACCGGCTCGTCCTGCTGAAGGAGATCGCGGCGGCCTATCATGATTTCCTGGCCGACCGCCAGAACGTCGTCCGCGCCGAGGTCACGAGCGCCGAGCCGTTGTCGCCGCAGCGCACCGCGGCGATCGAGCGCAGGCTCGCCGCGCTGACAGGCAAAACGGTCGCCATGACGACGAAGGTGAACAAGGATCTGATCGGCGGCGTCGTCGCGCGCGTGGGCAGCACGGTGTACGACGCCAGTATCGCCACGCAACTGCGGAAGATTCGCGACCGCCTGAACATTGGTTGAACGAACGTAGACTCAGCAGACACACGGTCACTTCACGATCCGGAGCGTAAGCGACGGCAGGCGCATGGGGGTGGGGCCCCATGCGAACAAACAAATGGACATTAAAGCTGAAGAGATTTCCAAGATCATCCGCGAGCAGATTGGCAGCTATGCGGTCGAGGTCGACGTCGCCGAGGTGGGCAGCGTGGTGTCGATCGGCGACGGCATCGCGCGCGTGCACGGCGTCGAACGCGCGATGGCCGGCGAGATGCTCGAGTTCCCGCACGGCGTGTTCGGCATCGCGCTGAACCTCGAAGAGGATGCCGTGGGCGCCGTGCTGCTCGGCGAGTACACCGAAATCAGGGAAGGGGACACGGTCAAGCGGACCGGACGCATCATCTCGGTGCCGGTCGGCGAAGAGATGCTCGGCCGTGTCGTGAACGCGCTGGGGCAGCCGATCGACGGCAAAGGTCCCATCACGTCGAAGACCTTCATGCCGATCGAGCGCATTGCTCCCGGCGTCGTCGATCGCCAGCCCGTGCGCGAGCCACTTCAGACCGGTCTGAAGGCCATCGACGCGATGGTGCCCATCGGCCGCGGGCAGCGCGAGCTGATTATCGGCGACCGTCAGACCGGCAAGACCGCTGTCGCCGTCGATGCGATCATCAACCAGCGCGACAAGGACGTCATCTGCATCTACAACGCCATCGGTCAGAAGCAATCGACGATCGCGCAGGTGGTGCGCACGCTCGAAGAGGCCGACGCGCTCCGCTACAGCATTGTCGTTGCCGCCGGCGCGTCCGATCCGGCGCCGCTGCTGTACATCTCTCCGTATTCCGCCTGCACGATGGGCGAGTTCTTCCGCGACAGCGGCCGGCATGCGCTGTGTGTCTACGACGATTTGTCGAAGCACGCCCAGGCCTATCGCGAAATCTCGCTCCTGTTGCGGCGTCCGCCCGGCCGCGAGGCGTACCCGGGCGACGTTTTCTATCTCCACTCGCGGCTGCTCGAGCGCGCCGCGAAGCTGCGGGGTGAGCTTGGCGGCGGATCGTTGACGGCGCTGCCGATCATCGAAACGCAGGCGGGCGACCTGTCGGCCTATATCCCGACGAACGTGATCTCCATTACCGACGGCCAGATTTTCCTGGAGTCGGATCTCTTCCATCAGGGCACGCGGCCGGCCATCAACGTCGGCAACTCGGTGTCGCGCGTCGGCGGGTCGGCCCAGATCAAAGCCATGCGTCAGGTTGCCGGTTCACTGCGCCTCGACCTTGCGCAGTACCGCGAGCTGGCGGCGTTCGCGCAGTTCGGCAGCGACCTGGACGCGTCCACGGTCGCGCAGCTCAATCGCGGCGCGCGCCTGGTTGAAATCCTGAAGCAGCCGCAATACCAGCCGCTGGCGGTGGAGAAGCAGGTGCTCCTCATCTTTGCCGGTACCAACGGCTTCCTCGATCAGGTGCAGGTCGGCGACGTCAATGCCTACGAATCCGAGCTGTACCGGACCTTCGAGATGCGGCACTCGGGTTTATTGAAGACGCTTGCCGAGAAAAAGCAGATTGACGACGAATTGAAGGGGCAGATCTCGGCCGCACTGAAGGAGTTCGGCCAGCAGTTCGCGGCGAGGAAAGCAGCCTAGCGATGCCGTCACTGCTCGACCTGCGCCGGCGCATCCGCGCGGTGAAATCGACCCAGCAGATCACCAAGGCGATGAAGATGATCTCGGCGTCGAAGCTGCGCCGGGCGCAGGATCGCGTCATCGGCGCCCGCCCGTACGCGCGGCAAATGGAACGCGTGCTGAACAGTGTGGCGAGCCGGGTCGATCCCTTGCTGCATCCCCTCCTGACCGAGCACGAGGACTCCGAGTCGAAGGCGCTGCTGATTGTCGTCACGGCGGACAAGGGACTGTGCGGCGGCTTCAACACGAACATCATCAAGGCGGCGAGCGCCTATATCGCCGGGACGCGGGCCACCGGCGTCGAACTTGGCCTGGTTGGACGAAAAGGACGAGACTTCTTCAAGCGCCGGGGCTTTCCCGTGGCGTTCGAGGAAATCGGCGTCTTCCAACGTGTGAAGTACGGCGATGCCAAGCGTATCGCCGATGCCGCGATCGAGGCGTTCGTCAGCGGCCGTGTCAGCAAGGTGGCCATCATCTACAACGAGTTCAAGTCGGTCATGCAGCAGCGGGTGACGACCGAGCCGTTGCTGCCGATCCCGAAGTCGGCTGTGGCCGGCGCTCAGGCCGACGTCAGCGCCGTCGTCGACTACATCTACGAGCCCGAACCGGCCGAGATTCTCGGCGGGCTGCTGCCCAAGCACATCGAAATCCAGATTTACCGGGCGCTGCTCGAGTCGGCGGCCGCCGAGCACGCCGCGCGCATGACGGCGATGGATGCGGCGACCAAGAATTCTTCCGAACTGATCGACGGCCTGACGCTCTACATGAACAAGGTGCGCCAGGCGGCGATCACGAGAGAGATCATCGAAGTCGTGTCTGGTGCACAGGCACTCTAAGCGAGGAACATGGCAACCGAAGTCGCGCGCAAGCAGAACGTGGGCAAGGTCGTGCAGGTCATCGGACCCGTCGTCGACATCCAATTCCCCGACGGGCACCTGCCCGACATCTACAACGCCATCCACATCAAGACCGAAGGCAAGGCCGGCGAATCGGCCGTCGACATCATCTGCGAGGTCGAGCAGCACCTGGGCGAATCCCGCGTCCGCACCGTCGCGATGAAGCCGACCGACGGCATGCAGCGTGGCATGCAGGCGGTCGACCTGGGCGAGCCCATCTCGATGCCGGTCGGTCCTGCCACGCTCGGCCGGGTCCTGAACGTGCTCGGCGAGCCGGTGGACTATCCCGATCGGCCGGTACAGTCCAAGGAGAGGTGGTCGATCCATCGCAGTGCGCCGACCCTCGAAGACCAGTCGACCGAACTGAAGATGTTCGAGACCGGCATCAAGGTGGTCGATCTCCTCGAGCCCTATCTGCTCGGCGGCAAGATCGGCCTGTTCGGCGGCGCCGGCGTCGGCAAGACAGTCATCATCCAGGAGCTCATCCACAACATCGCGACGAAACACGGCGGCGTGTCGGTGTTTGCCGGCGTGGGCGAGCGTACGCGCGAGGGCAACGACCTGTGGCTCGAGTTTCAGGAGAGCGGCGTCATCGACGTGAAGGACCCGTCGAAATCGCGCGCCGCGCTGGTGTACGGACAGATGACGGAACCGCCGGGCGCCCGGCTGCGCGTCGCGCTGTCAGGGCTGACGGTGGCGGAGTACTTCCGCGACGCTGAAGGCAAGGACGTGCTGCTCTTCATCGACAACATCTTCCGCTTCACGCAGGCAGGCTCGGAAGTGTCGGCGCTTCTGGGCCGGATGCCCTCGGCAGTCGGCTATCAGCCGACGCTCGGCACCGAGATGGGCGAGCTCCAGGAACGCATCACCTCGACCAAGAAGGGGTCGATCACGTCGGTCCAGGCCATCTACGTTCCGGCCGACGACTATACCGACCCGGCGCCGGCCACGACCTTCGCGCATCTGGATGCGACGACGAACCTGTCGCGCGCGATCGTCGAGCTCGGCATCTACCCGGCGGTCGATCCGCTGGCCTCGACCTCGCGCATCCTCGATCCGCGCATCATCGGCGACGAGCACTACAACGTGGCCAAGGAAGTGAAGCGCGTGCTGCAGCGCTACAAGGATCTGCAGGACATCATCGCGATCCTGGGCATCGACGAGCTCGCAGAAGAAGACAAGGTGACGGTGGCCCGCGCCCGCAAGCTGCAGCGGTTCCTCTCGCAGCCGTTCTTCGTCGCCTCGCAGTTCACCGGACGCGAGGGCCAGTACGTGCCGATTGCCGAGACGATTCGCGGCTTCAAGGAGATCATCGAAGGCAAGCACGACGCACTGCCCGAGCAGGCGTTCTACATGCAGGGGACGATCGACCAGGTCGTCGAGAACGCCAAGAAGATGGCGTCGCGATAGCAGACATGGACATACCGGCGCTTCCCACGCATCTGCGGCTCGAGATCGTGACGCCCGATCGGTCTGTCGTGGCCGATTCGGTCGACGAGGTCGAGATTCCGGCGGCCGACGGCTACCTCGGCGTGCTGCCGGGCCATACGCCGATGCTGGCAATGCTGCAGATCGGCGAGCTGTGGTACCGCCAGGGCAGTGAGAAGCACTACGCGTCGATTGCGTTCGGCTTTGCGGAAGTGCTGCCCGATCGCGTCACGATTCTGGCGGAGCTGGCCGAACGTCCCGACGAGATCGACGTCGCGCGGGCCGAAGCGGCTAAAAAGCGAGCCGAAGCGCGCCTGACGAATCCTCCGCCCGACCTGGACTTCGAGCGTACGCGGATTGCGCTCATGAAGGCGATAGTCCGCATTCAGGTGTCTTCGAAAGCCCGCACCCGTGTATAGTTTTCAGTCGACTGTCGACTGCCGACTGTCGACTGTCGACTGAGAAGGCGTGTTCGAGAATCTCCTTCAACTTCCCAAGTACCGCGGTCTGATTCAGAGCCTCGTCGCCCGGGAACTCAAAGCCCGCTATCGAGGCTCGGTGCTCGGCTTTTTCTGGTCGTTCGTCAATCCGCTGCTGTTGCTGCTCGTGTACACGTTCGTCTTCGCCTACGTGATGACGCCGGCGCAGTCGAAGGAGATCCCCAATTTCGCGCTGTTCCTCTTCTGCGGGCTGCTGCCCTGGACGTGGTTCCAGACCTCGCTCGTCGAGTCGTCCAATATCCTGATCTCGGGCGGCAACCTGATCAAGAAGGTGATGTTCCCGGCCGAGGTGCTGCCGATTGTCACCGTGCTGGCCAATCTGGTGCACTTTCTGCTGGGCCTGCCGATTCTCCTCGCGTTCCTGATCTATTTCGGCAGGCCCATCCACGCGTCCGAGCTCGTGTGGTTTCCGCTCGTCGTCCTGGTGCAGCTGCTGCTCAGCGTCGCCCTGGCCCTGATCCTGTCGGCGCTGACGGTCCATTTCCGCGACATCAAGGACATCCTCGCGAACATCATGACGCTGTGGTTCTTTGCCACGCCCATCATCTATTACTGGAGGTTTGCCCCCGCGCCGATTCAGCCGTATCTGGACCTGAACCCGTTTACCCACCTTGCGATTTCGTACCAGGAGATCCTGTATCTCGACGGCGATTTCGGCCACTGGAAGTGGCTGCTGGCGCTGACCGTCGGATCGGGGCTGCTGTTTCTGTTCGCGTACTTTCTGTTCGACCGCCTGCGCGATTCGTTCGCGGAGGAGGTGTGATGAAGAGAGAGTCGACGAGGTACGTGTGAACGCGATCGAGCTGACCAACGTCACGAAGGTGTACCGCAAGTACGCCCGAAGGAAGCAGTTCGCGACGCTGAAGAGCGCCCTGTTGAAGGGCAGCCTCATTCAGGATCTGCAGCCCGAGGAAACGTTTCCTGCGCTCCAGGGCGTGTCGTTCAGCGTACCCGCGGGCCGGACCTACGCCGTCATCGGCCGGAACGGATCGGGGAAGAGCACCGCGCTCAAGCTCGTCGCCGGCATTACGAAACCTACGACCGGAACCGTGAAGGTAAAGGGACGAATCTCGGCCCTCATCGAGCTGGGGGCCGGATTTCACCCCGAGATTTCCGGCCGCGAGAACGTCTTCATCAACGGCATCATGCTCGGCCTCAGCAAGCGCGACATCGGCCGGCGGTTTGATGAGATTGTCGAGTTCGCGGAAATGCAGGACTTCATCGACGCGCCGGTGAAGACGTACTCGTCCGGGATGTACATGCGACTCGGGTTTGCCGTCGCCATCCATGTCGATCCCGACGTGCTGCTGGTCGACGAGGTGCTCGCGGTCGGCGACGCGGGGTTCACCCACAAGTGCCTCGACAAGTTCGGCGAGTTCAAACGGCGCGGCAAGACGATTCTGCTGGTGACCCACTCGCTCGACCTCGTGGAGCGATTCTGCGACGAGGCGCTGTGGCTCGACAGCGGACGGGTGCGTGGATCGGGCGACCCCAAGAGGGTCGTGGGTGCCTATCTCACCGACGTCGGCAAGAGCGAAGAGCGAGAGCTCGCGCGGGCGGAAGGGCGAGAGGTCGAACGCAGGGCGGGTCCTTCGGTACCCGCTAGTGCGGAAGAGGTCCCCGCAGACGTCGGCGACGCCAATGCCGGGCCTGCAAGTCCCGCCGCCGCGCGCAAAGGCGGACAGGACCCGGCCTACGCCGAAGACATGACTCGCAAGGACGAAGGCCGCTGGGGCTCGCGGGAAATCGAGATCACGGGCGTGACGCTGAAGGACGCCGCCGGGCAGGCGTCGCACATCTTCCAGTCGGGCGAGCCTATGTCGATTCACCTGAGCGTCCGCGCGCACCAGTTGAACAGCGATTTCGTATTTGGTATCGGCGTGTACAACGCAGAGGGCGTCAACTGCTACGGCACGAACACGGACGTCGAGAACTTCACGCCCGAAGAGATCGCTGGCGAAGGCGAGGTGACGTTCGCGATCGACGCGCTCGATCTCGTGGAAGGCACCTACAAGCTGGATGTGGCCGTGCACAAGCGGGACGGGTATCCGTACGACTTTCACCGCCTGCTCTACACCTTCCGCGTGAAGTCCCGCATCAAGGAAGTCGGTATCTACCGCCCGAGGCATGCCTGGGCCTTTACGCCGGGCATCAGGCTCACCAGGGGCTGACCGCCGAAGCGATGCGCAGGAAGATTCTGTCGACCGCGGAAGCCGTCGCGTTTGTCGAGCATCTGCGCCACGCCGGGAAGGACACCGTCTTCACCAACGGCGTGTTCGACCTGCTTCACCCGGGACACGTACGTTATCTCCAGGACGCGCGTCGGGAAGGGGATGCGCTGATTGTTGCGCTCAACTCCGACCGTTCCGTTCGCAGAATCAAGGGAGCGCCACGTCCCATCAATCCGGAGCACGAACGCGCCGAGGTGCTGGCGGCGCTCGTGTGTGTTGATGCCGTTGTGGTGTTCGATCAAGACGATCCGTACCAAATCATCAGCCGGCTGTCTCCCGACGTGCTCGTCAAGGGCGCCGACTGGGCGCTCGACGCCATCATCGGCCGGGACATCGTGGAATCGAAAGGCGGGCGCGTCGTCAGGATCGCGTGCGCGGAGGGATACTCGACGTCTGCCATAATTGAAAAGATCAAGTCCGGCTAACCGTCCCGCGACTATGCCGACGTCGACATCCCTCAACCTGCAGGCCCTCCTCAAGACCGCCGCGACGCGAACCGGCATGGACTCGTCCGCCGATCGCGTGCGGGGCCTGTCAGCGTCGGCCCAGGCGCTCTACGTGGCCGCACAAGTCAGTCACCGCCGCAACGCGGTGACGGTCGTCGTGGTGCCGACCGACGAGGAGGTCGACCGGTTTTGTCTGGACCTCCGATTTTTCATGGCCGCGCTCGAGGGGGCGTCGGCCGCCTCGCTCGAGGAAGCCGTCAAGCCGTTTCCGTCGCTCCAGGTTGATCCCTATCGCACGATTGCACCTCACTTCGGCGTGGCCTCGGCGCGGGCCGCCGCCCTGCACGGCGCGGCCAGCGGCCGTGCCCGCGTCATTGCGGCATCCGCGGCGTCACTCCTGCCGCGCCTGAGCGCACCGGGGAATCTGGAAGCCGCGGCCATCGAGCTCAAGAACGGCATGGATCTCGATCCGGTCGCGTTCGGCGATCTGCTGGCCGATGCGGGATTCACTCGCGAGGATCCCGTGGACGAGCACGGTGAATTCTGCGTGCGCGGCGGCATCGTCGATTACTTCCCGGCCGGCGCGGACAATCCCGTTCGGGTCGAGTTCGTGGGCGACAACATCGAATCGATCCGCCGGTACGATCCCTCCACCCAGCGATCGATCGAGACCCTCGATCAGGCATCCGTCGTACCCCTGGCCGAGAAGGAAGGAACGGCGACGTTCTTCGACTACCTGCCCGGCGACCGCGACCTTTCGTTCATCGTGCTCGAAGAAGAAGAGGTGCGGGTACATGCCGCGAAGCTGGCCGCGCAGGTGCAGGCGAGCTTTGCCGAGGCGCAGCACGAAAACCCGAAGGCGCCCACGCCAGACGAGCTGCTCATTCCGTGGTCCGAGGTTGACGAGAAGCTGGCCCAGGCCACGCGCGTTGATCAATTGGCACTGGGGGTCGCGCACCCATCGCACCTAGACGTCGCCTGTCAGCCGGCAGTCGAATTCCGCGGCCGGATTCAGGAGTGGATCGCCGACCTCAAACGCATTCGCGAGCGCGGCGACACGATTCTGTTCGTCTCCGGCACTGAAGGGCGCGCCGAGCGAACCGCCGAAATGCTGGCGGAGTACGGCCTTCGAGGCATCCTCATCGATCGGACCGATGAGTTGCTGAATGTCGCCGTGCACATCACGGTTGGCCAGCTCTCGAAGGGCTTCCGGCTGCCGGGCGCCGAGCTGCAGATCATCGCCGAGGGGGACGTCTTCGAGGAAGAGCGCGCCAAGGCCGAACGCAAGGGCGATCGGCATCGGTCGATTGCGAAGACGTTTCTGTCGGATCTGCGCGATCTCAAGGTGGGCGATCACGTTGTCCATGTCGATCACGGCATAGGACAGTTCGTCGGCCTGAAGCAGATCGGAGTCGGCGACTCCATGCAGGAGTTCATGGAGCTGCTGTACGCCGGCGACGACAAGCTGTTTGTACCGGTCGAGCGGCTCGACCTGGTGGCGAAGTACAGCGGCACGACCAAACCGCCGCTCGACAAGCTTGGCGGCACCTCATGGGAGCGCGCGAAGACGCGCGTCAAGAAGGCCATGCGCGACATGGCCGAGGAGTTGCTCAAGCTGTACGCCGCGCGCAAGACGGTTCCAGGCCACTCGTTCAGCCCGGATGCCCATTGGCAGCGGGAGTTCGAGGACGCCTTCCAGTGGGAGCTCACGCCCGACCAGACGAGCGCCATCGGCGACATCAAGCGCGACATGGAGTCGCCGACGCCCATGGACCGTCTCCTGTGCGGCGACGTCGGGTACGGCAAGACCGAAGTGGCGATGCGGGCGGCGTTCAAGGCGGTCATCGACGGCAAGCAGGTCGCGTTTCTCGCGCCGACCACCGTGCTCGCCTTCCAGCATCAGAAAACGTTGAGCGAGCGGTTCGCCGGGTTTCCCGTCGTCACCGACATGGTCAGCCGGTTCCGGACGAAGACCGAGCAGGACCAGATCGTCAAGGATCTTGCCGCCGGCAAGATCGACATCATCGTCGGCACGCATCGGCTGCTCTCGAAGGACATCCAGTACAAGGACCTCGGCCTGCTCGTTGTCGATGAGGAGCAGCGGTTCGGCGTCGCGCACAAGGAGCGCATCAAGCAGATGCGGCGAAAGGTCGATGTCCTGACGCTCAGCGCGACGCCCATCCCGCGCACGCTGAACATGTCGCTGGTGGGTATCCGCGACATGTCGATTATCGAAACGCCGCCGAAGGATCGGCTGTCGATCCAGACCAACGTGGTCAAGTTCGACGCCCACGTCATCGGGCGCGCGATCCGCCACGAGCTCGAGCGCGGCGGCCAGGTGTATTTCGTCCACAACCGCGTGGAGTCGATTTTTGCCATCGGCGATCTGGTCCAGCGCCTGGTGCCCGAGGCGCGCATCGTCGTCGGACACGGCCAGATGGGCGAAGACGAGCTCGAGCGCGCGATGCTCGACTTCATCAACCGGAAGTACGACATCCTGCTCGCGACGACGATCATCGAGAACGGCCTCGACATTCCGAACGTCAACACGATTCTGATCAACCGCGCGGATCGGTACGGACTGTCGCAGCTCTACCAGTTGCGCGGCCGCGTCGGCCGTTCCGACCGGCCCGCCTATGCGTACCTTCTGGTTCCGCCAGAGACGACGCTGTCGGCGGTTGCGAAAAAGCGGCTGGCCGCCATTCGCGAGTTCAGCGATCTGGGCAGCGGGTTCCGCGTGGCGGCGCTCGACCTCGAGATTCGCGGCGCGGGCAATCTGCTCGGTGGTGAACAGAGCGGGCACATCGAGACCGTCGGCTTCGAGATGTACATGAAGCTGCTCGAACAGGCGATCCGCGAACTGAAAGGCGAAGACGTCCTCGACGACGTGCGTGCCGTGGTGAACCTGCGCGTCGACTTGAAGATCGATCCCTCGTACGTGCCGGAGATGAATCAGCGGCTGATGATTTACCGCAAGATCGCCGACGCGCGCAGCGACGACGAGCTCGATCGGATTCTGGGCGAGCTGCGCGATCGCTATGGAC
>Ga0157380_10003538_pt1 | contig 10740 bp, 10 predicted proteins | sample S35metaG_FD_119757 | JGI IMG/M metagenome (GOLD analysis project Ga0157380, IMG submission 119757) | Switchgrass rhizosphere microbial communities from Kellogg Biological Station, Michigan, USA - S3-5 metaG | ecosystem: Host-associated > Plants > Roots > Rhizosphere > Soil | place: USA...
ATCGGAAAAATACTCTTGTGATGAATAATTTACACGTTAAGATGAATTTTTTAGAGCGTCACATCGGCATCCTGCTGTAATCTTACAGGGCGTTGCACGTAATGGGAATCTTAAAGTTTAAGATTCTGAAACGACAGCACTGATCAGTTTTTTGGGTGGGCCCACCTGATTGAAAAACTTCCTCAAAGGAAGAATCACAAATCAATCATTCCACCTTCTAAACACTGATTTCCGTGAAAACCTATGTCCTTTTTATAATGTTCTATCTGTATCTGGTCCATGTCGCCTCTGGAAAAATAATCAACGGATATGAAAAAGAAATACATACAGCGAGAACGTCACTGAAAAACTTAACGGCGTTGACGCAAAATAGAAATGTAAAAGACCGGATCGAATGCGCCAAGGAGTTTATTTTATATTACGAATTGACTGAAAGGCTGCTTGGAGAATTCAGAATCATTGCACCGGCTTTATACAATCAAATTGATACAATCAAGGATCATGCAGGCCGGCTGGTTGATGTGTATGTAAAATTCGTCCCGAAATCTGAGATTACAATGGGTACGAAGGCAACGACGAATATTGATCATTTCGCAAATGATAAGCATGCGTATTATTCAAATTACGGACCACACACCGTGTCAGTCAAAATTGTGATTGAAAAACATTCCCTGTTGATGCTAGCCCACGAATTCGGCCATGTCAGATACCAGGTGCCGAACCTTGCCGCGTATGTTGACTTTTTCTCGCGGCATTATCGAGATCACCAGATGAAAGCAGATTACCTCGGACACAAACCAAACGATCCCAGTGGCCAAAGCGCCATCGTTTTTGAAAAATTATTCGAAAAAGAAAATTTAAAATTTATTGAGGCGCCAAACGATAGACCTCAAAACCCAATCTTGATACGCGACCAAATTGCAAAGACTCTTGAATTAGAGCTGACATCGATGAGCACTACCCTGCTAACTTCAGTTTCTGAATAAATTCCTGGGTCGTTTCGCACGACGCTGGACCACGCCGCCGTCCTACGGCCTACAATTTTAAGGCTTTGCGATACAGTCTGTCACCAGGCTTTGCGCGAAAAAATTGATTATTTGGATCTACTCCAGGTAGGGAGCTTAAGTTGCACCTGAGATGACGATTACCTGCCGGTCTTTTGCTCATATTGTTCAGGGTAGCGGGCACCTTGTACGATAATATTATTCGCGGCGCCTTCGAGCTCATCCAAGTCGTCACCGTTTAGGTCGACTATGACTGCCGCGTTGTTTTCCTTCAGACGCTCAAGCTTCGTAGTGCCAGGAATCGGAACAATCCATGGCCTTTGGGCCAACAACCACGCCAAGGCTACCTGCGCCGTGGTGCAGCCATTCTGCCTCGCGATCCTATTCAACAAATCCACCAAGACTTGATTTGCTTTTCGCGCTTCTGGAGTAAAGCGAGGAACGGTATTACGGAAGTCTGATTTATCAAAAGTGGTATTTTCGTTGATCTTCCCTGTGAGGAAACCTCGACCAAGAGGGCTGAATGGAACGAAGCCGATTCCCAGTTCTTCTAGTGTCGGAAGCACTTCTTCTTCCGGCTTTCTGTACCACAACGAGTATTCGCTTTGAAGGGCAGTCACGGGCTGTATCGCATGTGCACGTCTGATGGTTTGCACCGCCGCTTCCGAGAGGCCAAAGTGTTTAACCTTTCCTTCTTTGATAAGATCTTTTACCGTGCCTGCAACATCTTCTATTGGAACTGCAGTATCAACGCGATGCTGATAAAACAAATCTATTGTATCAACTTTAAGACGCTTAAGCGAGGCGTCGGCGACTTCGCGGATGTGCTCCGGTCTACTGTCTAATTCGTTCCAGTGCGAAGGATCTTTCGGATCAGGTTTGAAACCAAACTTAGTTGCAATGGACACCCGGTTTCGAAATGGAGCAAGTGCTTCGCCGACGAGTTCTTCATTGATAAAAGGGCCATATACTTCGGCGGTATCGAACAATGTGATACCTTGCTCAACGGCTGAACGGATAAGTGCGATCATTTCCTTCTTGTCCCCGGGTGGGCCATACGTAGAACTCATCCCCATACAACCAAGTCCGATGGCGGATACCTCCAAGCTTCCTAGTTTTCGTTTTTGCATATTCATGTTTGGTCCCTGAAGGGACTTGTTGTAAAGAAGCAGGGATTTCCACCAACATTATGTCCCTACGGACTAAATGGGCTTCAGGTTTATGCGCCGTGCACATCGTTTTATCCCATTCTCATCCTCCCAGCTTCGTCACTTCCCCTTTAATTTTTCATTGAAAAAATCGATCGTACGTTTCCACGCAAGCTCTGCTGCGGCTTTGTCATACCGTGGTGTTGTGTCGTTGTGAAAGCCGTGGTTTGTGTTGTCATACATGTATGCTGTGTACTCTTTTTTATTTTCCTTGAGCGCAGCTTCGTATGCAGGCCACCCCTCGTTAACCCGGGTGTCGAGCCCTGCATAGTGCAGCATGAGCGGGGCTTTTATTTTTGGAACATCTTCCGCTGCGGGCTGACCGCCATAGAAAGGAACTGCCGCCGCGAGATCCGGGATCCGCACCGCCATCATATTGGAGATCCATCCACCAAAGCAAAAACCGACAACACCGACCTTTCCAGTGCAGTCCTTGTTCCCTTTTAAATATTCATAGGCGGCGATAAAGTCCTCCAACATTTGATTTCGATCGCGTTTACTCTGAAGCTCCCGGCCCTTATCATCATCTCCAGGATAACCACCCAACGGTGTAAGCATGTCAGGGGCGATCGAGATGAAGCCTGCCAGTGCAGCTCGTCTGGCGACATCTTCAATGTGCGGATTTAGCCCTCGGTTTTCATGAACAACCACGATACCACCCAACCTCTTTTTTGCGTCAGCCGGCTTTGACAACAATGCTTTCATACTTCCGCCGCCCTTCGGCGATGGATAATTAATATATTCTGATTTTAATTTCGGGTCATTGGCCTGAACCTGAATGGCGCCTTTGTAATCAGGCATGAGAAAGCTCATCAACGACGCCACGGTTAATCCACCCACAGCATAGGTAGATAACTTTTCCATAAAGTCGCGCCTTTCAATACGGTTGTGGGCGTAGTCGTCATAAAGATCAAACACCTCCTGTTTGATGTCATTTTTTTTGATTTCATTCATATTACTTGACATGATCTGATTGTTATGTTGGGATATGAGACTCAAAATGCTATATCACGTGTTCCATCGGAACGAATCGTCAATGTAAAACAAAACGTCTAAATTTTTTCTTCTTTTTCCTGAGCGGTAAATTCAAATGTTGTATCATAAATAACTTACAATTTTGAAGGAAAATTGAAGCATTTAACAACTGACCGATCGTCGCCGGTATTCCTGTCCTCATACGCCTTGTAGTGTCTATGTTTGATTTGTCTCCAAGATTGAAAGATTTGTTTCCTAGTCAAACAAAAGTATAATCCACCTTTGTTGGTTGTCGATCTAGTTCTTTTCAATTAAACAAAATCAGCGTTATGGCTTTTATCCTCCGTTCTTGTTTGATCGCTGCAGCCTTATCCTTTAGCAACGTTATTTTCGGGCAGCCGCCCGGCGGACAAATACCAAAGGGCAATACGGCGGGTATTAAAAATAAAATCCTTGACGTCCCATATGCTAAGAAATCAGAAGCGCAGAAATTGGACATTTATCTTCCTGAGGTAGGGGATGGTCCCTTTCCTGTTATTGTCCAAATTCATGGTGGAGCTTTCAGGATGGGTGATAAAGCCGACGCTCAGGTGAATGCGTCTCTTAACGGACTTGCGCATGGGTATGCCGTTGTGAGCATTAACTATAGACTCAGCGGTGAGGCGATTTTCCCTGCTCAAATACAAGACGTTAAAGCAGCCATTCGGTTTCTTCGCGCAAATGCCAAGGAATACAAATTGAATCCCGATAAGATCGCGACGTGGGGTGGATCTGCAGGTGGCCATCTGGCTGCGATGGCTGGTACCACTGGTGATGTGAAAGAATTTGATGATGCAAGTTTGGGTAATGTGGACCAAAATAGTAAAGTGCAATGTGTAGTAGATTGGTTCGGACCGATTGAGTTCAATCAAATGGATCCACAATTTAAAGCTAGTGGGAAGGGCAGAACCGATCACGATGAAGGCAACTCGCCCGAATCGGAGTTAGTTGGTAAACAAATCACAAATGCACCGGAATTGGTAAAGCGGGCCAGCCCTGCAACGTACATCTCGAAAAATGATCCGCCATTTTTCATTCAGCATGGAACGGAAGATCCACTGGTGCCCGTGGAGCAATCGAAGAACTTCTATTCTGAATTGATTAAAGTCTTGGGCAAGGATAAGGTCACTCTTATACTTTTGGAGGGAGCGGGACACGCGGGACCCCAGTTTGGCACCGCTGAAAACCTCGATAAGGTCTTTGCTTTTCTGGATAAATATCTAAAGTAACAATGATTATTGGTCGCGTTTGACATTTAATATGAGTGAAATAATTTGGGATATCGCGCATTTAGCCCACGTCGAGATTTTAACACCTAAGCTTGATGAGAGCACGCGATTTTTCACCGAGATCATGGGTATGTCTATCACGGCTACCCTAGGCAATTCTGTGTATTTACGGGCCTACGATGACTACGAACACCATACTTTGAAATTAACTGCGGACAAGCAGGCAGGAATGCGGCACTTTGCCTGGCGTGCCCGTAGCCAACAGGGTCTGGCCAACCGGGTTGCTGCCATCAAATCAACCGGTCTTGGCATTGGTTGGAACGATGGTGACTTAGGACATGGGCCCGCCTATGAATTCCGATCGCCGGATGGACATCTCATCGAGATCTATTTTGAAACTGAAAAGCACCGAAGCACCGCCAAGGATCAATCTGCCTTAAAGAACACAGCAAGCCGTTTTCCGGGAAGAGGGATAAATGTAAGGCGCATAGACCACCTTAACCTATTTGCCAGTGATGTGCGGGCTTTCCGCGATTTTCAGTTAGAAAGCCTCGGTGGTGTTCTTAGTGAAACCATTGTCAATAACCTGGAAGAGATGCATCCCCACGCCGTTTGGTTTATGGTTAATTCCAAGTCATACGATTTGGCTGTAACCTACGATGCATTACAAATGAAAGGACGTTTTCATCATGTTACATATGCCGTTAACAGTCGAGAAGAAGTGCTCATAGCGGCAGACATTTGTTTGGAAAACGGAATTCAAATCGAAACAGGTCCGCATAAACATACCATTCAGCAAACATTTTTTCTTTACGTATACGAGCCAGGTGGTAATCGCGTAGAGATTGCAAACACGACAGCGCGACTCATCACAGATCCCGATTATCAGACAGTAGTCTGGACGTTGGAAGAACGGAAAAAAGGTCAGGCCTGGGGATTGCCGACGATTCCAAGTTTTCATTCCCGGGGAACCCCAATGCCTACTATCAAACAGGAAGTATGAAAAAAAATTTATTGGTTATTGGTGCGCACTCTGGAGATTTTGTTTGGCGTGCTGCTGGTACTATCGCCAGATCTGTGGAGGAAGGAGCGAAAACGCTGGTGATCGCCATGTCTTATGGAGAACGCGGCGAATCCGGTGAACTTTGGAAAGAGGATCCCAATCGGAGTGTAGAGAACGTAAAAGGAATTCGTCATGTACAGGCCCAACGCGCTGCAGACATCCTTGGCACGCCCATTAGATTTCTCGACTGGGGTGATTATCCCATGATCCTGACGGACGAACGAGTTGAGCAGCTGATGAATATCATAGGCGATTTTGAGCCGACAGTGATTTTAACTCACAGTGAGAAAGATCCATTTAATCCCGATCATCCCCTGGCTTTCCAGGCCGTTCAGCGCGCGAGGTTATTGTCGTCTGGCGCAGGTGTGCCCAGTGCGTTTAAAAATATCGATCCTCCTGCGTGGTACTCGTTCGAGCCACACCAGCCTGAATTGTGCGAGTTTGTTCCTGACGTCTTTATTGACATCACGCCGGTGATCGAAAAGAAGAAGGCTGCCATGGCGTGCATGGGGGCACAAACTTACCTTCGCGATTATTATGCTGAGCTTGCTTCGCGACGAGCGAACCATGCGCGAAGGATTTCCGGCCAGAAGCACATTCAATTTGCCGAAGCTCATCAAAGTCACGTGCCTAGAGTCGCGGCAAGTATATTTTAGTTCTTCGGACTGACAAAGGAGGATTACAAGCATGATACACGAACTAAGCAAGTTTTCAACGGCAACCATACACGAAGCGCTGGGCAAGTCAGGCAATCTTCCATCTGCTATCAAACCCATCGCACGGGGTATGAAAGTATGTGGACCCGCTTACACAGTGCAGACAATCGCCTGCGATAATAAGATAATTCATCGCGCGTATGCGAATGCCTCCAGGGGTGACGTATTGATGGTACATTGTTCTGATTATTATGAAGCCGGATATTGGGGTGATCTGATGAGCCTTGGCGCCAAAACCAAGGGAATTGCAGGACTTGTGATCGACGCTTGTGTTAGGGATGCAGACGATATTGAAGCCATAGATTTTCCAGTATTTAGCAGGGGGCTTTGTATCCGGGGAACATCGAGCTTGGAAGGAGGCACACTCAATGCGCCGATTGTCGTGGGTGGAGTAACGATAAATCCAGGTGACTTCATTGTAGGTGACCGCGATGGCGTAGTGGTTGTTCCGAAGGAATTGCTGGCAGAGACAATTGAAAAAGCGAAGGCGCGAGAGATGCGTGAGAAATCCATCAGGGAGCAACTCAGGCAGGGCAAAACATCAATCCAAATTTATGGCTGGGAGCATCCTTCAGCGAAATAGAAGTACATGAATAAGAAGAAATTAAAGATTGCAATCTTAGGCCTTGGCGAAGCAGGAAGTTGCTTCGCGAATGATCTCGCCGAAATGGGTGTAAGTGTGGTCGGCTATGACCCAGTCCCTCTACGCGTATTGCATCCCAACGTTCGGCTTGCCGCCAGCAACTCAGAGGCTGCCGCAGGATCTGACATAATTCTCAGCGTAAATCTTGCCTCGGTGGCAGAAGTCGTGGCAACGGAGGTTCTACCGGTTTTAATAAGGGGACAAGTCTTCGCAGAAATGAATACGGCTTCACCGCTAACAAAAAAGAGTGTTGAGGCGATCATCACGCCATCAGGCGCGCAAACGGTAGACGTAGCCATCATGGCGCCCGTACCGCCAAAAGGTATTAAAACTCCTTTTTTTATTTCTGGCCCTGGCGCTTCAAAGTTTGCAGATACTTTAAATCCATTTGGACTTGAAATCACCCTCGTAAGTGATCGGGTAGGAGAGGCAGCAACCCGCAAACTGCTTCGTTCGGTGGTGTATAAAGGTTTTGCGGCTGTGATGGGAGAGGCAGTAGCTGCTGGAAAAGCCTTAGGCTTGGAGGATTACATCCGCGAACAGATCGGTTCACTAATTGGCGGCGATAAGGCAATGATCGACCGCTTCCTACAAGGAAGCAAAACCCATGCGCTTCGCAGAAGCCATGAGCTTGACGCGGTTGTCGCGATGTTGATTGACCTTCAACTTGAGCCGGTTATGTCTAAGGCGACTTTGAAAAGTTTGCAAAACCTCATCGCACTAAACCAGAGTCAGTAATGCCACAACATGCCATTCCCTTTATGCAATTTCGCGGTGGCTCTTCCAAGGGTCTCTTCTTTAAAGACAGCGACTTACCAAAAGGTCCAGCGGCGCGTGATCGGATGATCCTGGCTGCCATGGAGGGCGTTGGCTCAGGAGATCCCCGGCAAATTGATGGGCTCGGTGGAGCAACTTCTCTGACAAGTAAGATAGCCGTTGTAAGCTGTTCCAAAACGCCCGGTTGTGATCTGGACTATTTGTTCTTGCAGGTGATCGTGGGCGCGGGGCAGGTTTCTACAGGACAAAATTGTGGTAACATTTTAGCCGCAGTTTTACCATACGCTATTGAAGCGGGTTTATTTCCACCCAGTAACCCGACTACTACAGCGCGCATCAACATGGTCAATTCAGGGGGCGTTTGTGAGGTCACGGTAGAAACCCCAGGTGGCGTCGTAGAATATGCCGGGAAGGCCCGGGTTGATGGTGTGCCTGGAACGGCCGCGCCCATTCTTTGCAACTATTTAAATATTGGCGGATCAACCTGCGGTACATTGTTGCCAACAGGGAATACCCGTGACGTGGTTGATGGGGTGGAAATCACGTGCATCGACAACGGCATGCCTGAGGTATTGCTGAGAGCGACTGATCTGGGGGTTACAGGCTACGAAACCCCTGCCACATTAGAGGCGAACGTTGTACTCAAACGCCACTTGGAGCAAATACGCTTGCGGGCGGGAACCTTGATGAAACTAGAGGATGTATCGAAGAAGACTGTTCCAAAAATGTGTCTGGTTTCGCCGCCTATACGTGGAGGAATGATCAACACCAGGACTTTTATTCCGCATACCGTGCATGAAGCAATCGGTGTGCTGGGCGCAATTTCTACTGCAACCGCTTGTTTGGTGACAGGCTCAATCACAGAAGGCATTGCTGTAATGCCGGTAAAAACCGAACTGGGATATTCGGTTGAACATCCAACGGGTGAATTTACCGTGATGCTGGAGCAAGAGTATGGTAATGACCGGTTGCTGTTTCGAAAATCGGGTGTGATTCGTACTGCACGTTTGCTATCTAAAGGTGAGGTAATGGTGCCATTGTAATGAGTTATTAACCGGAAGCATAACAGTCCATGTAAATGCCGAATCCAATTTGTTTTTTTACGAACCTTATTAAATAATCAAGTCTATGAAAAAAATTACGAAAGCTTTTCTATTCTTTCTTGCCTTAGTTCCAGAAATACTCATAGCACAAAAATCAACTACTGCAATTCAAACAGGTGCAGACGTTGCCGTAGTTCAAACCAATTCTGGAAAAGTGCGTGGCTATATTCATAATGGAATTTTCACCTACAAAGGAATTCCATATGCGCAGGCGAAGCGATTCCAGGCACCTGAAAAGCCCGCTCCTTGGGAAGGTATTCGCAGTTCGATGACGTACGGCCCGGTAAGTCCATTGCAAACTCCGACTACGCAAGTAAGCGATGAAAGTGAATTTGCATTTCACCACGATTGGGGCTACACAAATGAGGATTGTTTACGCGTGAACGTCTGGACGCAAGGGATCAATGATGGTAAGAAACGGCCCGTGATGTTTTGGATCCATGGCGGAGGCTACGCTGCGGGATCATCGCAAGAGTTACCTTCATACGATGGGGAATCGATCAGCCGTAAAGGAGACGTGGTGCTGGTATCCGTGAACCACCGACTAAACATATTGGGCTTTTTGGACCTTTCGGAATATGGGGATAAATATAAATCGTCAGCCAATGCGAGTTTTTATGATTTGGTTTTTGCATTGCAATGGGTAAAGGATAACATCTCCAATTTTGGCGGTGATCCAAACAATGTTACCATCTTTGGCCAATCTGGCGGTGGAGGAAAAGTAACTGCGTTAATGAGTTCTCCCTTGGCTAAAGGATTATTTCATAAGGCTATTGTGCAAAGTGGCGTCTGGGCGGATTATCAGGATCAAGCGATTTCCAAAAGAATTGGATCTGCAGTACTTAACGAATTAGGCTTGATACCGTCCCAAGTGGATTCGATCCAAAATGTACCGTATGACAAACTGGTGGCGGCCGGTACAAAGGCGCTTCAAAAAGTAAGAGAACAATTGGCGGCGGAAGGAAAGCCGGTAGGGATGGGGTTGCGATTTGGCTGGGGACCGACGCTGGATGGCATGTTTCTGAAAAATAACCCAGGGGATCCCCAGGCATTGGCTATTTCGTCGAATGTTCCATTATTAATTGGCTCGACTAAGAATGAGTTCATGCCTTCCCTTAGAAATCCTGACTTGAGAAAAGCGAATGAAGCACAGGTGAAAGAATTTTTGCAGAAACAATGGAAGGATAAAACTGATACCTACATAGCTGCAGTTAAAAAAGCATACCCTAATGATACACGCCCAACCGACTTGATGGACATCGATGGATTCTTCCGTCCCGGAATGGTAGCACAGGCGAATGCGAAGTCATCCAATGGTGATGCAGGCGTATATATGTATTTGTTTACCTGGCAGTCACCCATCATGAATGGTGACTACAAGGCTGAGCACTGCATGGAAATCCCATTTGTCATGAATAACATTGCGCGCTGTGAAGAGATGACCGGTGGAGGGAAGGATGCACATGCGCTGGCCGATAAAATGAGTCAGTCTTGGATTAATTTTGCTCGTACCGGGGACCCAAATCATAAAGGACTTCCTATTTGGCCGAAGTATAGTTCTTCCGTTGGCGCCACGATGATGTTTGATAACACATCTGCGGTGCGCAATCACCCCGACAAAGAATATCTTCAGGTTATTGCAGGCACACCGCCAAGGCTATAAATTCGAAGGTGAATGAATTAGGGAAAGAGGCTAAGCTGTCTTTCCCTTTTTTTTCAAAAGAGCATTTTGGACCCAATTTCTCTAAGGAAAATGAGAATAGGCCGACGTTGTGTTATCAATTTAGTTGTTACCTGTTTCATTCAAACCCCATCAGTTAAAATTAAAGACGAGCGTAGGTGTGACAACCAGAGGCTTTTCGAGTCCTCTGATTTTTTCCAACTATCAATGCTCATCAAGGTTAAGTCTTTGCTGTTCAATAGATCCTTTGCAATGCCACGCTCACTAAGGAGCTCAATATGATTGGGTGCGATTTGCTCAAT
>Ga0157380_10003541_pt1 | contig 10734 bp, 7 predicted proteins | sample S35metaG_FD_119757 | JGI IMG/M metagenome (GOLD analysis project Ga0157380, IMG submission 119757) | Switchgrass rhizosphere microbial communities from Kellogg Biological Station, Michigan, USA - S3-5 metaG | ecosystem: Host-associated > Plants > Roots > Rhizosphere > Soil | place: USA: Michigan...
AATCGTGGCCGCGACCGCGCTCGCGGGCTCCAGCGATCCCGCCGACGTCACCGCCGCCGAAGAGACGCTGCGGAAATTCTCCAGCGACGCCCGCGAGCCAGGCGCCGAGTGGCGGCTGCACGTGGCGCGGGCACTCGGCGACGTCAAGAACCCGGCATTCAGGTCGATGCTCGTGCCGCTGATGTACGACCCGAACCTCGACGTCGCGAAAGCGGCGATCGAAAGCGCGGGCACGCTCGGCGCCGGCGATTTCCTGTTCGTGCCGCCGCTCGTGTCGCTGCTGAGAAACCGGCGCCTGAAATCGTCCGCGCGGGCGGTGCTTGTCGGATACGGCGAAGCGGTCATCGCACCGCTCGCCTACTTCATGGGCGATCGCGACGAGGACGTCTGGATCCGGCGTCACGTCCCGTCGACGCTGGCGCTCCTGCCGTTCCCCGCGTCCATCGACGCGCTGACCGCCGCGCTCGACGATTCGGACGGCTTCCTGCGCTTCAAGGCGACGACGGCGCTCGACCGGCTGCGCCGCGACAATCCGTCCCTCGTGATCGATCCGAAAGTCGTGTCGCGGCACATCAACATCGAGGCGGGCCGGGCTTTCAACGCGCTGACGCTGCACTACAACCTGTTCGTCGCCGGCGGCCTCGACAAGCAGTGCCTGCTGGCGCGAGTCCTGACCGAAAAACATGAGCGCGCCGTAAACCGCACCTTCAACCTGCTCGGCCTGATCAAGGCGCAGAGCGATGTCGCCGCGGTGCGGAATGCCCTCCGGGACCCCGAGGTGCGCGTCCGGTCTCGGGGCATCGAGTACCTCGACAACCTGCTCGAGGGCGAAGTCAGGAAAAAGGTCGTTCTGCTCGTCGACGAAATGCCGGAGGAGGAGCGCGTCCGCAAGGGCAATGTCATCTACCGGACCCGCACGCGCGACGTTGAAGACACGGTCGCCCAGTTGCTGCATGACGAAGATCAGTCGATTGCGTCAGCTGCGGTCATGCTCGTCGAAGAACGCGGGATGTGGACGCTCGCCGACGACCTGGAGCACGTTCTCGCGCATCGCGACGTGCGCGATCAGCACGTGTTCGAAGCGGCGTCGTGGGCGCTGGCCGCCAATCGCGTCAAGGTCGAGCGCCGCAAGCAACTGTGGCAGGAGCCGCTCCCGGCGGTCGAGCTCGCCGATCGCCTGCGCAGGGTCCCGCTTTTCGATTTCACGCACGTCGACGAGCTGTTCCGGCTGGCGCGCCTCGGCCGCCAGGTGCGTTACGAGCAAGGACGCACGGTCTGCGAACGTGGCGAGCCGGCCGCGTCGATCCAGTTCCTCCTCGACGGCCGCGTCAGCGTCGCGCGCGCCATCGGAACCATCGAAGTGGCGGCGCCCGCCGCGCTCGGTTTCGAAGAGCTGCTCGAAGGCGCGCCGATGGCGTCGACGATCACGGCCGCGGAACGATCGATCAGCCTGTCGCTGACGGCCGACGAGTTCCTCGCGCTCTTGTCGGAAAACGTCGAGCTCGCCGAAGGCATTTTCCGGATGCTGATCGAGACGCACGACCTGGCGACGGGCCACACGCTGCTTCACGGCAACCTCGCGCTCGACCTCAAGGACTCGGCGCATTTGCGGCCGGTCGATCGACTGCTGGTGCTGCAATCGAGCCCGCTGCTCGCGCACGCAACCGCGGCGCAATTGTGGCGCCTCTCGGCAATTGCCCGCGAAGCCACCGTTCTGCCGAACACCGAGGCGTTGCCCAAGGGCAGCGACGCGGCGATATTGATTGTCCTGTCAGGGTCGCTGAAGGTCGCCGGCGGCGAGGCTGCCGGCACGGCGACGGCGGGTGACGTGATCGGCGTTTACGAAACGCTGGCGGGATCCCCACTCGGCGCGTCGGTCACCGCCAACACCGAAACGCGGTTGCTGCGCATCGATCGCGGCGGGCTGTTCGAGCTGCTCGCCGATCACACCGACCTGCTTCAGGGCATCTTCTCGATGCTGCTGCGCTCCACCTACGCGGTGGCTCCCACCTCCGCCAAGGCTACGGTGGGCTAGCCGGCGGACAGGCGTTCGGGCAGGGTGATCTCGAACACCGTCTCGACGCCCTGACGGCTGCGCACGGCGACGCTGCCGCCGTGCCGCTCGACGATCGCCTTGACGATCGACAGCCCGAGTCCCGATCCGCCCGCGTGCAACCGTGACTGATCCGCTTTGTAGAATCGGTCGAAGACATGCGGCAGGTGTTCGGGCGCAATGCCAACACCGTTGTCCGAGACGGTCAGCTTGACGTGGCCGCCTTCGCGCGTGGCGCCGAGGCGCACCGTGCCGCCCGGCGCGCTATGACGAAGGGCGTTGGCCGCCAGGTTCTGCAGTGCCTGTTCGAGGCGCATCGGATCGCCCACCATCCGAATGTCATCGTCGTGCGGGTCGACCACGATCGTGACGGCCTTGTCCTGCGCGGCCTGGGCATGGCGCTCGGAGACGCGCTCGAAGAGCTCGTCGACGTCGACGTTGTCCTGCTCGAGTGACAGGCCGCCGGCCTCGAATCTGGCGAGGTCGAGCAGGTCCTTGACGAGCCGCTCGATGCGCTCACCTTCCTCCTGGATCACCTTGACGGCGCGCAGCCCTTCCTTCGTCGCCGGCGTGAATTGCGGCAGCGCCAGCGTTTCGGCATAGCCGCGAATCGCGGTCAGCGGCGTCATCAATTCATGAGAGACATCGGCGAGCAATTGACGGCGCGCGCGATCGGCTTCGACCAATTGCGCCTGACGTGCCGCGAGATCGGTGGCCATGCGATTGAAGGCATGTGCCACGGCCGCCACTTCGTCTCCACCGATCGCCGGGGCGCGTGCCGTGAGATCACCTTCGCCGAACCTGTTCGCCGCGTCTTCGAGAGCGCGGAGCCGCGCTTGCGCGGGCCTGAAGACCACGAGCGCGGCGACGGCGGTGCCGGCGACGAGCAGGAGGATCACGCCGAACACCAGCGGCATGCCGACCGTCTCGGCAAAACGGCTGAGTCCAGTGAGCGGCGGCACCCACACCACGGCGACGATCGTCTCGTTGTGTTCGATCGGGGCCATGACCGGGCCTCGGCGAGGGGGGCCGAACATGCGCGGCATGCCGCCATCCGGCGGCGGGCCGCCGCGGCCATCGAATGGCGGAGGACCGCGACGATCGCCAGGTCCGTCAGGACCACCGGGCCGCCCGTCCGGAGGGCCGCCCGGACCGCCCGGACCGCCGCCTCGACGCCGGAACGGCCCGGGAAAGCGCATGCCTCTCGGTATCTCGGTCCCTTCCGGCGCGATCGCGGAGCCATCCGGAAAAATGATCGCAGCCGGACGATGCAGCTCCTTCACGCGACGCTCCGCGTACGCCCGCAAATCGAGTTGCGGATCGCGCGCGAGCGCGGCTTCGAACTCGGACGCGACGAGCTCCGCGAAGTCGCGGCCCATGCGTTCGGGCATGCCGCCTTCGGTTTCACCCGCGACCCAGATGAAGAGGCCGACTTGCAGGATCAGCGTAATCGCGAGGAACAGGATGAAGCCGAAGCCGATGCGCCAATAGAGGCTGCGTGCAAACGGCCGTTTCCCGGCTCCCGGCTCCCGATGCCCGGTTCCCGGTTTATCAGACATCGGCGCACTTGTAACCGCTGCCCCAGACCGTAAGGATGATCTTGGGATCCGCGGGATCCTTCTCGATGCGGCGGCGCAGCCGCTTCACGAGCGAATCGACGCTGCGCTCGGTGACGTAGGTGTGATCGGGCCATACGCGCGTGAGCAACGCTTCGCGGCTGAAGACAATCCCCGGATGGGATGTGAGGACTTGCAGCAGGCGGAATTCCTGCGCCGTGAGATCGACGTCCTCGCCGTTCGCCTTGACACGCCGGCGCGCGGGATCGATTTGCAACCCGTGAATCTCGATCGGCCGTTCACCTGAAGACGCCGCCTCGGCCTGCAGCTGCGATCGGCGCGGCCGCCGCAGCAGCGCGCGCGCTCTCGCAACCAGCTCGCGGATGCCGAATGGTTTCGCGAGATAGTCATCGGCGCCGCTCTCGAGGCCAAGCACCTTGTCGCTCTCTTCTCGACGCGCGGTCAGCATCAGGATCGGCACGTCCTGATTGGGGCCTTCGCGGCGCACCGCGCGGCAGATCGAAATGCCGTCGACGCCCGGAAGCATGAGGTCGAGAATGATGAGATCGAACGGCTCGGAGTGGGCGCGCACGAGCGCATGCTGACCATCGGCGACCGCGTCGATCTCGAGTCCCTCGAGGCCAAGGTGCAGCTGGATGAGCTCGCGAATGTGCGCTTCGTCTTCGACGACGAGAACCCGTGACACATGTAAAGTGTTCCATAGTTTTCGGGCCGAAAACCCGCTTGGCGAGGTGCCACGGTTTTTTCACACCGCCGCCACGGCGCTGCCACGATAATCCCGTCTCATGAAGCAGGGTCCACGGAGTGCACGGAATGGCGGACCTGGAGGAATAACTTCATGACGATACGATTCAAGACTTCCCTCGCCGCCGCGCTTGCAGTGGTGACGATCGCGGCGGCGGCGCCGATGCTGGTCGCTGCCTCCTCCGCCAAGGCTACGGAGGCCAGGCAAGATCAACCGCAGCGCCGGCAGGGGCCGGGATTTGGCGGACCGCCGCCGGGCGGCATGGGCATGCGGCGCGGGCCGATGGGTTTCGGACCGGAGTTCCGCGAGCTCGATCTGACCGAGGATCAGAAAGCGCAGCTCAAGTCGATTGCCGAATCGCATCGCGACGAGTTCCGCGCCGCCGGCGAAAAGGCGCGCGCCGCGCATGATGGGATGGAGGCGCTCGTCGATGCCGACTCGATCAACGAATCCGCGATCCGCGCCAAGAGCGCCGAGATTGCAGCAGCCGAGGCCGAGGTGATGATCCTCAACGCCAAGGTCCGGCAGGAATCAATGCAGGTGTTGACGTCGGAACAGCAGCAGAAGCTTAAAGAACTGCGGGCGGCCCGCGAGGCTCAGATGAAGCAGCGGCGGCCGGGCAGACACTGAGGTCTTAGGGTCTTAGGGTCTTAGGGTCTTAGGGTCTTAGGGGATTGGCTTGGGGTTTGGGACCTGAAGCTTTGGCTTCAGGCGATCCAAGCCTCATGCCTTTGTTCGGCGTTTTCGCGGTCTGCATCTCCACCTGTCACATCCTGCCTCCACATCCTTCATTGCCATAGAATGGCCACGCTTGCGCCGGGCCTTTGCGTTCGGCTGCTCGTCCGGCATGAACAACGCGATCCAGATCGGTACTCAAGTTGGCGTATTCCGCATCGACAGCCAGCTCGGCGTCGGCGGTATGGGCGAGGTGTATCGCGCGCACGACACCAAGCTCAATCGCGACGTCGCGATCAAGGTGTTGCCGCCGGCCTTGGCGAGTGATCCGGATCGGCTCGCCCGCTTCAAGCGCGAGGCGCAGGTCCTTGCGTCGCTCAATCATCCCAACATCGGCGGTATCTACGGCTTCGAAGATGACGCGGGCGTGCACGCGCTGGTGCTTGAATTAGTCGAAGGGCCGACACTCGCCGACACGCTCGAGCTCGCTCATGCCTCGAAGGGCTTGCCGCTCGACGAGACGCTGGCGATCGGGCGTCAGGTTGCCGACGCGCTCGAAGCCGCGCACGAACAGGGGATCATCCATCGCGATCTGAAGCCCGCCAACATCAAGGTCCGCGACGACGGCACGGTAAAGGTGCTGGACTTTGGACTCGCGAAGCTCACGCAACCGGACGCCGCAGTGCAATCAGGCGCTACTCAATCGCCGACCATCACAACGCCGGCGATGACCGCGGCGGGGATGATCCTCGGCACTGCAGCCTACATGTCGCCGGAGCAAGCGAAGGGAAGAGTTGCCGACAAGCGCAGCGATATCTGGTCGTTCGGCTGCATCCTTTACGAAATGCTGACCGGTGTGCGTCCCTTCCGCGGTGATGATGTCGCGGACACGCTGGCGGCGGTGCTTCGTGCCGAGCCTGATTGGTCGCTGGTCCGAGACGATGTCCCCCAACCGATCAGGACGCTGCTGCGAGACTGTTTGACGAAGGATCGGGCGAAGCGCCTGAGTCACATCGCCGTCGCGCGATTCGTGGTGTCGGGGACGACCGCCACCGAGACTCCGAATGCGCCGGCCCGATCAAATCGCCGCTGGGCCATGCTGGGCATCGGCGCGGCCGCCCTTCTGGCCGGCTTCGCGGGCGCAAAACTGTGGCCGACGAATGCCACAGTGACACCTGCGGCTGTGACCCGCTTCACCATCGCGCTTCCAGAGAAGGGAGTTTTCGCCAACCTTGGCCGTTCGGCAATCGCCGTGTCATCCGATGGACGTCAGATCGCCTACGTCGCGGACAATCGCCTTTTCGTCCGGTCGGTCGGCGAATTCGAATCGCGGGTCATCACCGGTACCTCGCCCGACGAGGGCATCAACAGCCCTGTCTTTTCACCGGACGGACGAGCGCTGGCTTACGTGTCCGCGACCGAGAACGCGATTAAGCGAATCGCGATGGAAGGCGGGTCACCATTCAAGATCTGTGATGTGGTAACGCCGCTTGGGGTCACCTGGTTTGAAAACGACTTGTTCTTCGGCGCCGGTGTCAACGGCATCATGCGCGTCTCAATCAATGGCGGCGCACCCGAACGCATCGCCGAGGTGCCGAACACGGAGCTCGCGTACGGGCCTCAGCTGCTTCCTGGCGGCAAGGCGGTGCTGTTCTCCGTTACCGCTCGGGTCGGCGCCGGCGGTTCGAGCCCGAACTCGTCCATCGTTCTTCAAGCGCTTCCGTCAGGTACTCGCCAGACGCTGGTGGTTGATGGCTCGGTGGTCCGATACGTGCCGACCGGACATCTGTTGTTCGCACAAAGCGGCATTGTAATGGCGCGGGCGTTCAGCCTCGAGCGAATGGAGTTCACTGGTGCGCCGGTTCCCGTGCTTCAGGGCGTCCGGCGAGGCGTCGGCGCCAATCAAGCACTGACGCAGTTTGCCGTGTCGGACGCCGGTACCGTGGCCTACGTTCCCGGTCCAGCCAGCGTGTCGACGCTCACCCGATCGCTCATCGTCGCCAGCCGTGAGGGTATCGCCACGCCGCTGCCGCCCCCACCAGCACGTTATGTGCAGCCGCGCGCGTCAAGAGATGGCCTGTGGGTCGCGGTGGAAAAAGACGACGACACGAATTCCGACATTTACGTCTATCGTCTCGACGGCCGCAGCGCCATGCAGCGGCTGACGCTCGACGGCCGCAGCCGCTTTCCGATCTGGTCGCCTCGCAATCAGGTCACATATCAGGCCGAGCGCGATGGTGATGTCAGCATCTGGAGCCAGGACATCGGCGGTACTCCCGTCCGCTTGACCAAGGCCGCCAAAGGGTTCGAGCACGCGCCGGAAGCATGGTCTCCCGATGGCCGGACGTTGCTGTTCTCTGAGCGTGCCATCTCGTCGACCGGCCCTGCATTCTCGTTGCGGACCGTGACCGAAGGCAAAGTGGAGGCGTTTGCGGATGTTCGCTCGGCGGAAATATTCTCAGCCTCGTTCTCGCCCGATGGGCGCTGGATCGCGTACGCACGAACCAGTGAAGCCGGGGGCGCCGTGCTGAACGACCGCGGCGTGTTCATTCGCCGCTTCCCTGCCGACGCCAACCTCTATCCACTGCCTAAAGAGCGCATCGACTTTCATCCGTTGTGGGCACCTGACGGTCGTGAGATTCTGTTCGTGCCGAATGTCGGCCGACTGGTATCGGTGAGTGTTCAGACCGATCCCGTACCCAATTTCGGCCCACCCGTCAATCTGTCAGCAGTCGCCGCGGCGGATCGGCTTTCCGTCAACATGCGCGACTGGGACATCATGAAGGACGGTCGCTTCCTCGCCGCCATTCCTGCGTCGTCGGGGTCCGATGCGACAGCGCTACGCGAGGTGCGCGTCGTGACCAACTGGTTCGAGGAACTGAAGCGGCTGGTTCCGACTGCTCCCGAACGGCGCTCGCCGTGATGCGACGAAGGGTGATCTATTTCAGCGCGCCGGGAATCCATCTCCATTCTTCACTTCCCGCCTTGCCGTTGATCGTGCCCTCGATGCGCGCGCGCAGATCGGCGCCGTCCTTCCAATAGATGATGCGCTGCGGAAAATCGTGCGCGGGGTTTTCGAACACCACTCGCGTGCCCGATAGCTCTTTCAGGGGAAACGGCGTCGCCGGCGAGCGGCCGTTCGGCATCGACAGATAGACGACCTGGTCGCCCTGCTGCTCGATGCGCAGGAACTCGAACGAAGCCGTGCGTCCTTTCGCGACATCGCGATGGATACCGATCATCGAGTTGCCTTTCGGCGCCGTCCAGTGCTCCTCCATCTCGATGCCGCGAGCGGTGCCGCTCCACGAGCCTGACATCCAGGACAGATCGCCGAGCACCACCTTCGGCGCTTGATCCGCGTGGGCTGACATCGATCCGATGAGCGCCAAGGCGAGAAGAAGCAATCGCATGCGGGTAGCATAGGCGAACAGGCTACCAGTCAAACAGATGAACCCCCTCGCGCCGGCGCTGGCGACGCGCGTTCGCGTGCCGGGCCGCGAGCCTACTGGCCTGCTTACTTCGAGCGCAGCAGTCGAAGCCCGTTCAGCGTGACGACGACCGTCGCACCGGTGTCGGCCATCACCGCCAGCCACAATGGCGCGGCGCCGAACACGGCAAACACCAGAAACGCAAATTTTGTCGCCAGCGCGATGAAGACGTTCTGCCGGATCGCGCGCATCGCGCGCTTCGAGTGGCTGACGAGGAACTCGATGTCCTCGTCGTGATCGCACGTCAAGACCACGTCGACACGCCTTCGCTCCGCCTCCGCTCGAGGGAGCTTCGGCGCGACCGGCTCTCCCGGCGAGGCAGGTGCAGGCGGCTGCATTTGGGTACGGCATTGCACGCCGACGCCGGTCTCCCTGACCGCCTGCATCGTCGGCGACTTCGCCGTCGCGACGCGTTCGAGCGGCGCGCCGCCCTTGAACAACACGCCGCGCCGTGCCGCCGATGTCAGCGCGGCGACGACCGTGACCGGAGTGGAAATCACCAGCGCGCACGGGCAGGCGAGAACCAGGAAGATCAACCCGCGATAGAACCACACGCCCCATTGCCCGTCGACGAGCGGCGGCAGCAAGACAACCGCGATCGCCGCGAAGGTGACCACGGGCGTGTAGACCGCCGCGAACGTTTCGATCCAGCGTTCGACGGGGGCCGATTCGTGGCCGACATCGTCGCCCCAGCCTGGCTCGTGGCCCACGAGCGTCGAGACGGCATGCCGCGCGCGCTCGATGCTCCAGGCTTCCATCAAGTGCGCGATCGCAAAGAGGAACGCGACCGTCGCCGCTTCCGCCCACTGCCCGATCGCCGCGGCCCCGATCGCCGAGAGGCAGACGAGTACGTGCATGTCGAGCCGCCCAAACCTGAGCGACGTCACGGCTCGCGGAATCATCGGCCAGAGACCGGCGAAGGTGGCGATCCCGTAGGCGACCGCCGCGTAGGGATGATGCGCGTGGCCGGCGTGCTCGCCGTGCCGTCCGAAGAACGCCTCGCTCCAGCTGTCGGCGTAAACGCCGTCAACGATCCAGCCGACCGCCAACACCACGCCGCTGGCGATCGCCCACGCCTTCGCGGCGCCGTGATGATCATGGCCGTGATGATCGTCGCCGACCAGATCGCCGGCTTTGTGCGTGTGCGCGGCGAGGCCCGTGCCCGCGACCGCCTCGAGAATTGCCGCGGCGGTGATCCGCTCGGGATTGAAGGTGACGTCGACGCGGCGGCCGACGAGATCGAAATTCAGGGACTCGACGCCAGGTCTGGCCAGGGCGCGCCGAATCAGCGCCGCTTCATCGGCGCAGTCCATGCCAGCGACATGCAAACGAATTTCAGAGTTGCTGGACTGCGGCAAGCACTTCCTCGGCGTGGCCGTCGACTTTCACGCCGTCCCAGCGCTTCACGACCTTGCCGTCGGGACCAATCAGGTACGTCGTGCGCGCGACGCCCATGTACTTCTTGCCGTACATCGACTTCTCCTGCCACACACCGTACGTCTCCATCACCGCGTGATCTTCGTCGGCGAGGAGCGGAAACTTCAAGCCGTACTTGTCGGCGAACTTCGCCTTGCTGGCGGAGTTGAGCACGCTCATGCCCAGCACCGCTGCCTTGCTCCTCTTGAACTTCGGCAGGTTGTCCTGGAACGCGCACGACTCCTTGGTGCAGCCGGGCGTGTCGTCCTTCGGATAGAAGTAGAGAACCACAGGCTGGCCGGCGTAGTCGGACAGCGTATGGACCTGTCCCTGCTGATCCGGGAGGGAAAATGACGGTGCCTTTTTTCCGATATCGATTAGTGCCATTGCTGTGATGTGGTGTTTGTGCCGCGTGCCACGGGAATCGCGGCATGCGCGCGTCGAGGTTCGGCGCCGCCTTCGACTGTGTGCGCCGCCGCGTCGAGCGTGATCGCGGCGGCGTAGCCGTAGCGGACTTCGCCCTTACGGCCAATCTTCTGGAACTTGTGACCGCGATCGATCAGGTTCGTGAGGAGCGCGCGCGGGAAACGATCCTCGATTTCGATGCGTTCGCCGTTGTCGAGCGGATCGGCGGGATCGCGGCCGGGCAGGAATCGCGGCGCTTCGATCGCCGCCTGCGCGCCGAGCTTGCCGTCGATGACCCCGGTGATGATGTTGTAGACCGACAGCGGAATCCACGCATTGCCGGCGCAGCCCACCGCCAGCTTCGGCACTTCCTCG
>Ga0157380_10003547_pt1 | contig 10723 bp, 6 predicted proteins | sample S35metaG_FD_119757 | JGI IMG/M metagenome (GOLD analysis project Ga0157380, IMG submission 119757) | Switchgrass rhizosphere microbial communities from Kellogg Biological Station, Michigan, USA - S3-5 metaG | ecosystem: Host-associated > Plants > Roots > Rhizosphere > Soil | place: USA: Michigan...
CGCGGCATCACCATCGCGGGGATGGTGCTCGTCAACAATCCCGGGACGTGGAGCCACATCTATTGGCCGCTGGCGCACGCCGAGTGGCACGGCTGGACACCGACCGATCTCATTTTTCCGTTTTTCGTGTTCATCGTTGGCGTGGCGATTCCGCTCGCGTTTGGGCGACGGCTCGACGGCCACCCGCTCACGCAGGTGGTTCCGACTAGTGGCGGCAGCAAGCGCGATCTTTATTTGAAGATCGTCCGGCGCACTTTGATCATCTTCGCGCTCGGAATGTTTCTCGCGATCTTCGGGCCGATGATTCGTAATCTGCCGGGCTTTCCCGATCCACAACTCGCGACCATCCGCATTCCCGGTGTGTTGCAGCGCCTCGCGGTCTGTTACCTCTTCGCCTCGATAATTTTTCTCAACACCAAAATCAGAACTCAGGTCATCGTGACGATCGCTTTGCTCGTAGTTTATTGGTTGATCATGACGCGCCTGCACGCGCCAGGTTTTGCTACCGGCGATCTAACGAAAGAAGGAAGCGTGGCGTCGTTTGTCGATCGCGCTGTCTTCGGCCCGCACATCTGGAAGCAGGGAAAAGTCTACGACCCGGAAGGTCTGCTGAGCACGATTCCAGCGATCGCGACGGCGCTGTTTGGAGTTTTGACCGGACAGTGGCTGCGCACTGAGAAGTCGCAGTACGAAAAGGTCGCGGGACTTTTTGTCGCCGGCGCCGTTTGCGTGATCGTCGGTTGGTGCTGGAACCCATTCTTTCCGATCAACAAATCGCTGTGGACGAGTTCGTACGTGTTCTTTACCGGCGGGCTGGCGCTGATTTTTCTGGGACTGTGTTATTGGCTGATCGACATCAAGAAATACCAACGCTGGGCCAAACCGTTCGTCGTGTTTGGCGTGAACGCGATCGTACTTTTTGTCGGCACAGGCATGATGGCGACGTTGATGGGCCGAATCAAACTGCCGTGGGGCGAGGGCCAGATTTCGCTGCAAGGCTGGATCTTTCAGAAGTGGTTTCTCTCGTGGGCCGCGCCGATTAACGCTTCGCTCGCGTACGCGATCTGCTTTATTTTGCTGTGGTTGGGGTTGATGTGGATTCTGTATTCGCGCAAGATTTTCATCAAGCTCTAAAGGCTTTTCCGCAGATTAGACAGCTTACGCAGAACGATGAAGAGTCCTGTCTGCTCCATCGATAACCCACCCGCTACCGCGCGGAGGTACTGAACTCACAACCCCGCAGCGTCACCAGCGCCTGGTCCTCCTAATTTGCGAAATGCGTGGGTTGCGATCTATCATCCCCACTCTTCCACTACCTCCTAAATCCAAAGGTTAAAACATGAAATTGTTTATTCAACTTTCCTTGCTTCTTGCTCTGGCTCTCTGCTCGATTTCAGGGCTGACGACGCCGGCTCAGACTCCCGCGGCGCCCGCGCCGAAACCTGACGCCGCCCGCGCCAATTCAGACCCGGTCTATCAACAGATCAGACGGAAGGGAAACGGCCCCGACGATTTCAACGGCGCCGTGGCCACGGTTGACGGTCTGGTCCTGCGTCGCGACGCGGCCACGTTCAAGTTCAACAGAGGCGAAATTTATTTTCTGACGCCGGTGGAGGGACGAACGATCGGCGCGGTGTTCATCGGCGACCTGGAAATGTCGCTGGTTCCGCCCACCGCGGTTGAAAAGAAAAGTCTGGCGCGTTTCTCGTGGGACTCCGAGGCCCCGCAACGCTTCACCCGCATGGTGATGCGCTTCACGGATCAAACGTTTGACGAGATCAAAGCGTCGCCGGCGGTGAAGATGAGCGCTTCCGGCGCGCAATCGGCGCGCGCGCGCGAGGCCTATCACGAGATTCAGATCCTGTTGCGCGATCAGATTTACTACAACCTCGATTTGCGCACGCTGAACGATTTGTACGCGCCGGAACGCCCCGGGTTTTTCATCTCGTTTCCCGGCGGCGGTCGCTTCGACAAACTCGCCTTCTTTGTCGATCCGCTGAGCCAGCCCGAAACGGCGCCCGAGCAGGTGGCCCTGGAAAGTTTTAGTGAAACAGAAGGCGGCATCTGGACCGCGTTTCACCTGGCGAACGATTACCAGGGCAACGCGGACCTGAACGCGCAGGACCATCGCATTTACGACATCACGCGGCACGAAATCAGCGCGACCATCCGTGGCACCAGGATCATCGCGGTCGATCGCTTGACGCTGCAAACACTGGCCGGCGGCATGCGCGTGTTGCCGTTTGATCTCTATGGGACGCTGCGGGTGAGCCGAGTCCGCGACGAGCAAGGCACGGAGTTGACCTGGGTTCAGGAGGACAAGGACCACGACTCGGATTTTGCGGTCATTCTTCCCGCGCCCGTTGAGGCCGGCAAGACCCTGAAACTGACGATTGAATACGACGGTGTAGACGCGCTGAAGGATTCCGGCGGCGGAAACTTCATTCTGTTGCCGCGCGAGTCGTGGTACCCGAACAACAGCGGCACCAACTCCGGCGACCGCGCGCTTTTTGAAATCACTTTTTCCTATCCCAAAGACAACATGTTCGTCGCCGTCGGCGCGCCGGTTGGTCCCGAACAAATCGAAGGCGACCTCAAGATTGCGAAGTGGTCCACCGGCACAACTGAAATGGCGGTCGCCGGTTTTAACTACGGCAAGTTCATCAAGAAGGACCTGGCCGACAGCGAAACCGGCTATGGTCTGGAGTTCTATGCGAACAAAGAAGTGCCTGACGAGATAAAAGATTTCCAACTTTTCCTCGATTCATTGGCGCGCGACAAGGTGCACATGACCGGCATCACCGGCAACATCACGACGACCAGCATGGCTGAGACCGCGCTGAACGACACGCAAAACGCCACGCGTATCTACTCGGCTTACTTCGGCAAACTACCCTACACGCGCATCGCGATTACGCAGCAGCCCGCTTTCAACTTCGGGCAGGCCTGGCCCACACTCATCTACATGCCGTACACGGCCTTCATCGATACGACGCAGCGGACGCAGTTGATGGGCGCGCAGTCTGGCTCAAACACGTTCTGGCGCTACGTTGGCCCACACGAGACCGCGCATCAATGGTGGGGACACATTATTGGCTGGAAGAGTTATCGCGATCAGTGGATGAGCGAAGGCTTCGCGGAGTTTTCGACGTCGCTCTATGTGCAATACGTCCGCAAAGACATGGGGAAGTTTCACGAGTTTTGGGAGAACCAGCGGAAACTAATCACCGACGCGACGCCTTTCACGAAGAACGTCAAGCCTTACACGGTTGGACCAGTCACTCAGGGCTATCGGCTGGACAGCGGCAAGACGCCGAATGTCACGCGGGCGATGATCTATCCGAAGGGCGCCTACATTCTCCACATGATCCGCATGATGATGTTTGACCACCGCGGCGGCGGCGACACGCGCTTCCGCGAGATGATGACGGATTTTGTAAAAACCAATTACAACAAAGACGTCTCGACTGAAGACTTCAAGCACGCGGTGGAGAAACATATGACGCCGCAGATGGACCTCGACAAAAACGGGACGATGGATTGGTTTTTCAACGAGTGGGTTTATGGCACGGACATTCCGGCCTACCGCCTGGGCTATCAAACCAGCGCGACGCCCGATGGCAAGACGTTGGTGACGATTAACGTGACGCAGTCCGGCGTGTCTGACGACTTCAAGATGCTGGTGCCGATCTACGCAGACTTCGGCAAAGGTTGGACCAGGCTCGGCGCGGCAAAACTGATCGGAAATTCTACGGTCGAGATTCCCGCGCCGCTGCCGCAAGCGCCGAAGAAGCTCGCGCTGTGCGCGCTGGACGACGTGCTGTTCACGTCGCTGGAAACCAAGAAATAGGGTCTTCGGAATCTGGACGCTGGAATTTGGACTGACGTGAAAGGAGTTTCGGATGCCAACTTACGTTACTTTGCTTCGCTACACGCAACAGGGCGCCGCGCGCGTGAAAGACAGCCCGAAGCGTCTAGACGTGGGCCGCAAGGCCTTCAAGAAATACGGCGTTGAAATCAAGGACACGTATCTCTTGATGGGTCGGTACGATCTGCTCTGTGTGATTGAAGGGCCGGACGATGAGACCGTGGCGAAATGCCTCCTGACACTCGGCTCGCAGGGCAATGTGCAGACTGAGACGATGAAGGCGTGGAACGAGGACGACTTTCGGAAGATAGCAAAGTCGTTGTAAGACTACTCCAAGTTCAAAGTCCAAAATCCAAGACCCGACGCTTGAATAGGTACGAGACTTTGGACTTTGGACCTTGTACTATTTCCCGTAGCCCGGTCCGCGTAGTGCTCGTCCCGCCAGCGCCGGCGTTCGTTTGCCGTGGTCGACACTGATCTTGCCGTTGACGATCACGTAGTTAATTCCAACCGGGTGCTGGTTCGGCACCTCAAACGTGGCGCGATCCATAACTGTTTTCGGATCGAAAATCGTTACATCCGCGAAAGCGCCGGCACGCAAAAGCCCACGATCGCGCAGGCCCACGCGCTGCGCCGGCATCCCGGTCATTTTGTGAATCGCCTGTTCTAAAGTTAAGAGGTGTTCCTCGCGCACGTAGCGACCGAGGATGCGCGGATAGCTTCCCCAACCGCGCGGATGTGACTTTGCACCGGCCAATGGACCATCGTTTGCGCGCGCGCCGCTGTCCGTGCAGAAGCTCACGAACGGCGCCCGCAGCGCCGCGCGCATGTCGTCCTCGCTCATCATGAAATAGATGGCGCCGGTCTGGCCGTGGTCGGCAACAATCAAATCAAACAACGCGTCGAGCGGTTCCTTGCCTTGTTCTTCAGCAATCTGTGACAGGCGTTTGCCCTGCAGCGATTCCAGATCGCGATTGACCACTGACCCGATCAAAACACCTGACGGCCCGCCACTGCCGAGGTAAATATTTTCCCACTCCTTCTGGTCAGTCATTATTTCTTCTTTGACGTGCTGGCGAATTCGCATGTCGCCGAGGCGCTTCAACATCGCTTCGGTGCCGCCCTCGAGCACCCACGGCGGCAGGCAAGCGGCCAGCGATGTGCTGCCCGCGATGTACGGATAGATGTCGGCGGTGATGTCGAGACCTTCAGCGCGCGCGCGTTTGATCTTCGCGAGGACTTCGGGCATGCGGCCCCAATTCTTTTTGTAGGCGGTCTTGAGGTGCCAGATCTCGACTGGAATCTTCGCGTCGCGCGCAATCTGGAAAACTTCGGCGAGCGATTCGTCGAGCGCGTTGGCTTCGCTGCGTTGGTGCGTGATGTAAATGCCGCCGTATTGCCGGGCCACCTTTGCGAGCTCGACGATCTCGTTCGTCTTCGCGAAACGCGCGGGCACGTATTGCAGCGAAGTTGAAACGCCGAGCGCGCCGTCTTTCATCGCGTCGGCCACCAGTTGTTTCATCTGGTCCAACTCGGCGGGCGTCGGCGGACGATTGTCGTAACCGACCACGTATTCGCGTAGCTGCGTCGCGCCGACAAACGTCGCGACGTTAACTCCCGCGCCTTGTTTCTCGAGTCGTTTGAAATACTCGTCGAGCGTGCGCCAATCGATCGTCAAGTTATAACGACGGTTGAAATCTTCCTGCTCCTTGATCAGCCGCGCGTTGACGGGCGCGATCGATTCGCCTTCGCCGGTGACTTCGGTCGTGACGCCCATCATCACTTTGCTCATCGCGCGCGGGTCGATCAAAAGATAAGTTTCCGATTGACCAAGCATGTCAATGAAACCCGGCGCGACGACCATTCCCGCGGCATCGATCTCGCGCGTGGCGCTCGCACGTTTCAGTTTGCCGATCGCCACGATGCGGTCGCCATTGATCGCGACGTCTGCCGCATAACCGGCGCGGCCGGAGCCGTCGATCACGCGGCCATTCCTGATCAGGAGATCGTATCGCGGCGCGGAAGCGGTGGTGGACTTTGAAACGAAAGAAAGCAGCAGCATGATTGCCAGGGACAGACTCAGGAAAACGGAAACTCTGATTAGCATTATTTCACCGGGTGGTTGGAATCGTGGAGCGGGGAATCGTAATGATTAGCATCGCGAATGTCTAGAAGTTCTTAAGCTCGGTTTACCGCCGCCGCGATCCTGCGTAGAATCCAACGCCGTGACCAAACAACCAGTAACGATAAAACAAGTCGCCGAAGTGACCGGCGCAAAGTTGTCCGGCGACGGGGCAGCCGTAGTCACCGACGTCAGTCATGATTCGCGCCGTAGCGGCCCCGGCAGTTTATTCGTCGCCGTCCGCGGTGATTTGTTCGACGCGCACCACTTCATACCGAAAGTGATCGAGCAGGGCGCCGTCGGGATCATTTCTGAGTTTGAGCCAAGCGCTGAATTGCTCGACAGCGCTGCGATCAAGTCCATCGCGTGGCTGCAGGTTGAAAACGTTAGGCGCGCGATGGCGCTCGCGGCGGCGGAAGTTCACGCGAATCCGTCGCGCGAACTGCAACTCGTCGGCATCACCGGGACGAATGGGAAAACTACGACCGCTTATCTCATCGCGTCGATCCCGGAAGCCGCGGGCGAGCCGGTGGCGATGACCGGCACGGTCGAATACCGTCTCGGCCCGCAACACTTCAAAGCGGACCGCACCACGCCCGAAGCGACGGACATGCAGCGTTTGCTGCGGCAGGCGGTCGAAATCGGTTGCAAGACTGCGGTCATGGAAGCTTCGTCGCAGGCCATGGATTTCCATCGCTGCGACGCGCTCGAATACGCGGTCGCGGTGTTTTCGAATCTCACGCGCGACCATCTCGACTATCACAAGACGATGGAAAATTATTGGTACGCGAAGCAGCGACTGTTTGACGGTCGGCTCGGTTCTAAGCCGCGCCGGTCAGTTATCAACGTCGACGATCCTTATGGTGTGGAGCTTGCTGAGCGACTCAAAAAGGAAGGGCTGGACGTTGTCACGTATGCAGTGAGTGCTGACGCAGACGTGACGGCGCGCGAGGCGGAGTTTTCACTGGACGGCATGCGATTCCGACTGAACACGGCCGCCGGCGCACGCGATTTTCGCTCGCCGCTCGTTGGACCACCGCACATTTACAACACGCTCGCCGCCGTCGCCAGCGGTTTGGCCCTCGGTTACGATCTCGATGTGATCACAAGCGCGCTCGAGAAATGTACCGGTGCGCCGGGCCGCTTCGAGCGCGTCGCGCATGACGGCGACTTCGCTGTCGTGGTCGACTACGCGCACAGCGACGATGCGTTGCTCAACGTGTTGCGCACGGCGCGCGACGTGACGCGCGGAAAAATTATTACGGTGTTCGGTTGCGGCGGCGATCGCGACGGTTCAAAGCGGGCGCCGATGGGCGAAGCGGCGGGAAGTTTGAGTGACGTCGTGATTTTGACTTCCGACAATCCGCGCACGGAGGACCCGGAAAAAATTCTCGCAGACGCGGAGCAGGGAATTCAAAAGACCGGCAAGCCGTATCGAAAAATCGCCGACCGGCGCGAGGCAATTCATCAGGCGATCGCAGAGGCGCGCAGTAATGATTTGGTGTTGATTGCCGGCAAGGGCCACGAAGACTACCAGATCATCGGCCGTGAAGTTTTCCACTTCGACGACAAGGAAGTAGCGCGCGAAGCCTTACGATTGCGCGGACTGGCTGCCTGACTTTTCCTGGCGCACCGCCGCTCGTTTGGCGTTTGTGCACCAACGTTACAAAACCGAATCCGGATCGACGTCAGGCGGTGGGAGGGCCGGCCCCGGCGTCGGCGTTTGCGGGTTTTTGCTCGAAAAATACCAATAGACCGGCAAGCCAGCGGCGATAACTATCAAACCGAGAAACGACAAAAACGGCGCGTTGTAAATCGTGAACCCGATCAAATAAATCGTCACCAAAACGAACACCGCCGGCACCACCGGATAGCCCCAGGTGCGATAGTGGCGCGTGGCCTCAGGCTCGCGATAGCGAAACACGAACACCGACGCCGTCACCATTCCGTAGAAAAGCCAGAACGCAAAAATCGCCAGGTCGGTGAGTTGATCAAACTTTCCTGAGACGGCAAGTACCGCGGCCCAAACACCCTGGACCATCAGCGCGATGATCGGCACCCTCGTCTTCTTCGAAACCCGCGCGAGACTTTGGAAGAAGACGCCGTCGCGGGCCATCGCGTAGGGAATTCGGGCCGTTCCGAGGATCGAGGTTTGCAGCGAGCCCCATGACGACAGCAACATAACTCCGGCCATCAGGGTCACCGCGATTGGTCCGAGCACGCGTCCGATGGATTCCGCGGCAACGGATGAAGTCGCTGAAACGCTCGCCACCTCGGTCGGGTTCATCACGTAGTAGTAACTGACGTTTACGATTACGTAGAGCGTGATGATGATCAGCATGCTGGCGATTAAAGCGAGCGGCAAGTTGCGCTCGGGATTCTTCACTTCGCCGGCCATGTAAGAGACGTTGTTCCAGCCGTCGTAGGCCCAAAGCGCGCCCAGCATCGCCGCCGCAAAACCGGCAAAGCCGCCGCTGGTTACCGCCACGCCTTCACAAGCGCCGCCCGTGTTCGCCGCGGTCAAGTGGGCCCAACTGCCGTCCTGATAGAAGAACGCCGCGACGCCAACTCCAAGAACTACAATGACTTTCAGAATCGTGACGAATGAGGCGACGTGTCCGGTCGCGCCGACCGCGGCGCAGTTGATCAAAGTGGTAACCGCCAGAGTGATCAGCGCTAGGACCTGGATGTGGCCGAAGGGAATTTCCATTCCGAAGAAAGGGACGTGGAAGTTGAAGTAAACGACGTCGAGCTTGCCGCGCGTGAGATCGTTCATGAAGATCGCGAAGCCGACGGCGAGCGCCGCAGCGGACGCGGTGCGGGAAATTAGAAACTGCGACCAGCCATTAAGAAATCCCCAAACGCGTCCGTATGCGTCTTTGGTGATTACGTATTCGGCGCCGGCGTGCGGCCGCATGGTCGTCAGTTCGGCGTAGGTCAGCGCGCCGGCGAGGGCGAGCAACCCGGCGGCGATCCAAACGATGATTACACGCAGCGGTGTGCCCACGTTGCACGTCATCACGCGCGCCTTGAGAAAAATGCCGGTGCCGATGATGTTGCCGACGTTGATGGAGATCGCAGCGATTGGTCCCAGGCCGCGAACTAGATCATGGTTTGAAGTTTGTGGTTGCAATTGGTCCTCGGTTGCGATCTGTTCACCACACGTCTGACGTTATCAAGTCTTCGTAAGTGTCGCGGTGGCGAATCAGTTTCGCTTGTCCGTTCGCATCGATCAAAACCGCCGCCGGGAGCGGGCGGCCGTTGTAATGAAACATCTGCGCCAGCGAGTAAGCGCCGCTGTTGAGCAGCGCCAGGATTTCACCCGGCTGCACGTCGGCGGGCAGGTTGCGATAGTCAGGCAGACGCCCTTGCCGCTCGATGTCGAAATAGACGTCGCCCGAATCGCACAACGGCCCGGCGACTTTGTAACTGCTGTCGTGCGGTTCGCCGGCGCGCGACGCGGAGATGGTGTGGTAGTACCACTTGTAATTGTTCATCGAGAGCATGATGTTGTAACCGGCGTCGGTCAACAGCCAAATGTCCCCAGTCTCCGGCCGTTGCTTCATGTTCAGCACCGTCGTCAGCACGAGCCCCGCATCTGCAATCACACTGCGTCCGGGTTCGAGCAGAATCGTCGTCTTGTCGAGCAGATGTTCGGCGTTGGCGGCGCGGGCAGATTCGCGCGCCACGCGCAACGCTTCCGCGAGTACCACTGCCGGTTCGAGATCGGCGCCGAGCATGTCGCGTTCGTGTTCGGGAAGTTGATCAGCCTGCGAACGATCGCGCAGGTAGTTCACCGGAATGCCGCCGCCGAGATTGATGTGCTCGAGCGTGTGGCCGGTCTCGCGATGAATCGCGACGAGGTGTTCCCACATGCTGCGAAAGGCGTCGGCGAACGGTTCGACGTCGGGCGTTTGCGAACCGACGTGGATGTGAATGCCGCAGACGTGAATCAGATCGGGATTCTGCAAACCGCGCCGAAATGCTTGGAGAACTTCCGACGACGAGATGCCAAACTTCGAAGTCAGCAACGCCGTCTGCAAACCGAGATGTGAACGCGTGCCGATCTCCGGAACCAAACGCAACGCGATGCGCGCCGGTTTTGCCGGTTGACCAGAGACTGCTGCGACTCGCCGCACCGCGTCTTCAACCAACCCGATTTCATAGATCGAGTCGACATTGATCGCGTGAATGCCCGCACTGACCGCGTCGTCGAGTTCGCCGCTGTTCTTGCTGGTGCCGTTGAAAATGATCTGATCGGGACGAAAGCCGACGCGTAGCGCTTTGAAGAGTTCGCCGCCGCTGTTGACCTCGATGTCGATGCCCGAGTCGAGCACGGTCTTGAGCACGGCCATGTTCGAGTTTGCCTTCGAGGCGTAGAAAAAACGCATCGGATGCGCGACTGACTGCGCGGCGGCCTGGAGTCGTTTGATGTTTGCGCGGATGCGCGGTTCGGAAAAAACGAACAACGGCGAATCGTACGCGCCGATGAGTTCGAGCGCGTCGGCGCCGTTGATGGCGAGATGGCCATCGCGAACTTCGAGGTACTCGGGAATGCTCCAGGCAGGACTTGACGCTGCTACAGTCGTCGACATGTTTTAGGTGTTTCTCCGCTCATGAATGGTTTTTGATGAATGCGAGCGAAGATAGACTGCGAGTGCCGGAGCGTCAAGTAAACAAGCAAACAGTAAACAGCAGACAGCAAACAGCAGAAAGCAAACAGCAGACAGCAA
>Ga0157380_10003548_pt1 | contig 10721 bp, 9 predicted proteins | sample S35metaG_FD_119757 | JGI IMG/M metagenome (GOLD analysis project Ga0157380, IMG submission 119757) | Switchgrass rhizosphere microbial communities from Kellogg Biological Station, Michigan, USA - S3-5 metaG | ecosystem: Host-associated > Plants > Roots > Rhizosphere > Soil | place: USA: Michigan...
AGGCACGGTCACCGTCGTGCTGCTGGCCATGCTCGTGGCCGGCTGCGGGGCGGGCCGTACGTTCGGGAAGGGTGAGGAGGCGGCGCGCTCGGGCGACTGGGACGCCGCGGTCGAGTACTACCGCAAAGCCGTCCAGGCCGAGCCGAACCGACCCGATTACACGATCGCGCTCCAGCGCGCCATGATTGCAGCCTCGCAGCGCCACCTCGATGAGGCCCGCATCTTCGAAGCCCGCGGCCAGCTCGACGAGGCCCTGCGCGAGTACCGCCGCGCCAGTGAACTGGATCCGCCGAACCGCCAGGTGGCGGGCAAGGTGACGGAGATCGAGCACCGCATCCGGGATCAGGCCGAGGCCGCGCAGCCGCGATCCAACATCACCCAGCTGCGCGAGAACGCGCGCCAGACTACGCCGCCGCCGCTCTTCAACCTGACGACGGTGCTGCCCGGCATCCGCTTCACGAACGCCAGCCTGCGAGACATTCTGAGCTCGATCGGGATGTCGGCCGGAATCAACGTCACGTTCGACAACACCTTCCAGGACCGGCAGTACTCGGTCCAGATGGACAACTCGACGCTCGAGGAGGCGTTGTCGCAGATCACGGCGTCCAATCAGCTCTTCTACAAGGTGCAGTCGCCGCGCATCATCATCGTCGTGCCCGACAACGTGCAGAAGCGCGCGCAGTACGAAGAGCAGGTCATTCGCACGTTCTTCGTCTCGCACGCCGACGCGACAGAGCTGGCCCAGACGTTGAACACGGTCATCCGCGTCGGCGGCGGCCAGGTGGCACCGTCGATTTCGCCGAACAAGACCGCCAACACCATCGTGGTCCGCGCCACCACCGCGGTGATGGCGATCATCGAGCGCCTGATCGACGTCAACGACAACCCGCGCGCCGAGGTCCTGGTGGACGTTCAGATCCTCGAGGTCAACAAGCAGCGAACCAAGCAGTTCGGCCTCGACCTCGGCGACTACACGATCTCGACGGTCTTCTCGCCGGAAGCCGACCCGCGCGGCGGCACCGTCACCGGCGGCGGCACGTCGACGGGTAACGGGCAGACGGCCGGGACCGGAACCGTACTCGGAACGCGGCCGTTCAACGTCAACAGCGTGTCGCGCGGCATCAACACCGCGGACTTCTACGCCGCGGTACCGTCGGCCGCCGTCCGCTTCCTCGAGAGCGATACGGAGACGCGCCTGCTGGCCAAGACGCAGCTGCGTGGCGCCGAAGGGCAGAAGATGACGCTGAACCTCGGCGAGGAAGTACCGGTGCCGAGCACCACGTTCACCCCGGTGGCGCAGGGCGGGGCGGCGTTCAATCCGCTCACCTCGTTCAGCTACCGCAACGTCGGCGTCAACGTCGAGCTCACGCCGCGTGTGACCTACGAGGGCGACATCTCCGTCGAGCTCCTGGTCGAGAACGGGTCGCTGGGCAAGGGGCTCAACGTCGCGGGGCAGCAGCTCCCGTCGTTCAACACCCGGAAGGTCGTGACCAAGCTCCGGCTGCGTGACGGCGAATCGAACCTGCTCGCCGGCCTCCTGCAGGAAGACGAGCGGCGCTCGCTGCGCGGGTTTCCCACCTTGCTGCGGCTCCCTGTCATCAAGCAGCTGCTCTCGTCGAACGACAACACCATCGGCCAGACCGATATCGTGATGCTCATGACGCCCCGCATCGTGCGCACGCACGAGCTCACGCAGCAGGACGTCAACCCGATCTTCGTGGGCACGCAGCAGAACCTCGGGCTTCAGGGTCCGCCGCCGGTCATCATCCAGGAAGCCGTCCCGGCAGGGGCAGCGGCTCCGGCGGCGGCGGGCCAGGCACCCGCGGCGCCGGCGGGCGGCGCTGCACCCACAGCCGCACCTCCGACGCCAGCAGCCCCCGGGGCCGCGGCCCCAGCAACACCGGCCGCCATCGTGGCCGCGCCGGCGGGCGCTCAGGTGGTCGTCTCGCCACCGTCGGCGGAGTTCCGCGTGGGGCAGGGACCGTACACGCTGCCGATCTCGGTGACCAACGCGACGCGGCTCTCACCGATGTCGCTGACGATCACGTTCAATCCTGCGGTGGTGCGCGTGCGCACCGTGCAGGAGGGCAGCTTCATGCGCTCGGGTGGCGTGCAGGCGACGTTCACCAACCGCGCGGACGCGACCGCCGGGCGCGTGGACATCGCCATCGTGCGTCCGGGTGACTCGTCCGGCGTCGCCGGCACCGGGCTCCTGGCCGCGCTCATCCTCGACGCGATCGGACCGGGTCCGGCCAACCTCCAGGTGACGGGGACTGGCTCGGCGCCGGGGGGCGCGCCGATCGCGCTGCAGTTCATGCCCGTCACCGCGGTGACGGCCAAGTAGAGCATGCGCATGCTGTCCACACGGCTTCGTCAGCTAGCACGGCGGCCGGCCACCGAGGCCGGCGGCTACAGCTTCGTCGAGCTGCTCGTCGTCGTGAGCATCCTCTTCGTGCTGGCCTCGGCGGCGATGCCGATGGCCCAGGTGGCGTCGCAGCGGCAGCGCGAGATCGAGCTGCACCGCGACCTGCGGGAGATGCGGACGGCGATCGACAAGTTCAAGGACGCGGTGGACCAGGGACTGATCCCCTCCACCGAAGTGACACCGGGCAGCGAAGGCTATCCGGAAACGCTCCAGAAGCTCGTGGAGGGCGTGTCGGCGGCCGGCGATGCGTCGGGCCGCAAGCTCAAGTTCCTGCGCCGCATTCCCATCGATCCGATGACGGGGAAGCCGGAGTGGGGGATGCGCGCCTACCAGGACAAGCCCGATTCGACGAGCTGGGGCGGGCAGAACGTCTTCGACGTGTACAGCAAGAGCGAAGGGCAAGCGCTCGACGGCACGAAGTACAGGGACTGGTAACTGGTAAATGGACGACGAGCAAGCCACGCCGGCACGTCCGTCTCGGATGTCAGGGTTCACCCTGATGGAGATGATGATCGTCATGGCGCTCATCGTCATCCTGGCGGGCATCGGGATGACGGTGTACGGGAACAGCGTGCAGCGGTCGAAAGAGGCGGTGCTCAAGGAAGACCTCTTCCGGATGCGCGACGCCATCGACCAGTACTACGCCGACAAGAACAAGTACCCGGGCAGCCTCGAAGATCTCGTGAGCGAGAAGTATCTGCGGGCCGTGCCGATCGATCCGTTCACGTCGAAGGCCGACAGCTGGCAGACCACGACCTCCGAGCCGGACCCGGGCAATCCGTCCCTCGAATCGGGGATCTCGAACGTGAAGAGCGGGTCTGAACAGACAGGACTGGACGGCACTCGCTACGCCGACTGGTAATTTCGACTGAGACTCACAATGCGCACAGGCACTCGACGATTTGCATCGACCGCTGGACTCGTGGCCCTCGGCCTCACCGCCGTGCTGGCCGTGGCCTGCGACACGGTTCCGCTGACCGCGCCCGGCAGCTCGACCGTCACGATCACGACCGCGCCCAGCGCGGACGGGAACACCCTCGTGACGGCGACCATTCTCGAGCCGGGCGGGACACCGGTGCAGGACGGCACGACAGTTCGTTTCACGTCGAGCCTGGGTCGGATGGACCCGGTCGAAGTGCAAACGAGAAACACCGTCGCCACGTCGAAGTTCATCTCGAACGGCGACTCGGGCGAAGCAACGATTACAGTGTCGTCCGGCAGCGCGACGGCCAACGTCAAGTTCAATATCGGCCTCGCGCTCATCGATTCGGTCACCGTTCGTTCGAGCGCCGGATCGGTCCCGGCCACCGGCGGCACGGTCACCGTCACCGCACGCGTCAACGCGACCGGCGGTGCTGCGGCCAGCGGCGTTCCGGTGACATTCAGCACGACTGCGGGCTCGCTGTCGTCCGGACGTGAGGTGACCGACGGTACCGGCGAAGCGTCGACACGGTTGACGACCGACGCCAACGCGACCGTCACGGCCACGGCCGGCACGAAATCCGGCACGGTGGCGATCCAGGCGCTCAACCCAGTCGCCACGCCAACGGTCACGCTCGCCGGGGTCGGCTCCACGGCCAACTCGGCCGGACAGCTCTTCACGTTCACCGCGACCGTCGCGAACAACGCGGCCGTGGGCTCGCCGACCAGATTCGAATGGGACTTTGGCGACGGCACCACGGCGACGACCAACGGTCCATCGATCGGGCACGTGTACTCGATGGAGCTCACGACCTATAACATCACCGTGCGAGCCGTGTTCGCCAACGGGACCGCGGTCTCCGCTCTGACTCAGATCATCACCGCGGACTTCCCGTAAGCCGAGGTCTGCGTTCCATGCGCACGCGCGCCATCGCCGCCGCCCCTCGCCGGTCCCGACGCGGGATCTCGGAGGACGGCTATGCGATGGCGGCGCTGCTCGTCGCGATGAGCGTGCTGGCGGTGTTCATGACCGTCGCGCTTCCGGTGTGGAACACGCAGGCCCAGCGCGAGAAGGAAGCCGAGCTCGTCTTCCGCGGCGAGCAGTACGCGCGGGCGGTCATGCTCTATCAGCGCAAGTTCGCCAACGCGCTGCCTCCCAGCGTCGACGTTCTGCTCAACGACCGCTATCTCCGCAAGAAGTACAAGGATCCGATCACCGGCGGCGACTTCCAGCTGCTGTCGGGCGCGTCGGCCCAGGCCAACGCCGGCGTGCCGGGGGGACAAGTCGGCAGCGCCGCGCGGCCGGGTGGACAGGTGGTGTCGCCGGGTACGACCGGTCCGGCCGGTGCGACCGGCAGCACGGCGACAACGAGCGCGTTCGGCCGCTCGGGCACGCAGCCGTCGACCAGCATGGGTAGTACCAGTGCTGGCGGCAGTGGTGACCGCGGTGGCGGGTTCGGGCTCGGGTCTGGCGTCGGGTTCGGCGCTGGCGGCACGGTGCCCGGCGGCATCATGGGCGTCACCAGCACGAGCAGCGCGAAGTCGCTGCGTCTCTACAACGGCCGCGGCGTCTACAACGAGTGGACCTTCGTGGCCGTGCAGCGGAATCTCAATGCCGGCGCCGGGGCACAGAACGCCAACACGCCGGGCCTTGGTCGCGGGGGACGCGGCGCACCGACGCCGGGCGGCCGTGGCGGCGACTCCATGCGCCCTGGTGGCGGCACCGGCGGTCCCGGCAGCTCGCCGTTCAGGCCCCCATCGGGCACCTTCGGCAGTCCGCAGACGTCGCCTGGCGGCCGCCGCTAGGTCTGCTCGGGCAGTCTGACCTCACCCATCACCGCATCGTGCAGCGCCGGACGGACGCGCTGAATCGCATCGTTGTCGGGCGTCGGGTGCACGCGATTGGTCAGAAACACCACGTAGACCCCGGTCGACGGGTCGAGCCACAGCGACGTCCCCGTGAAACCGGTGTGGCCGAATGCCGCGGTCGACATCCGCGTGCCGCACGACGACGTCGGCAGCATCGTGTCCCACCCCAACGCCCGTGAACTGTTGGGTACGCCCTCACGGCGCGCGATGAAGCGCCGCAGCGAGGCTTCGGCCACCACGCCCATGCGGCCGTCGAGAATCTGAAACAGGTGCCGGGCGAACGCGCCGACCGCTGGCGCCGTGCCGAACAGCCCGGCGTGACCGGCGACGCCGCCGAGCGCCGCCGCGTTGTCATCGTGCACCTCGCCCACGAGCACCCGGTGGCGCCACCGGTCCTGCCCGGTCGGTGCCGTACGCGTGCGCCACGCGGCTGGCGGCAGGAACTGCAGTTCCTCGCCGGTGGCCATCTGCGTCCACATGGCGTCGAAGCGCTGCTGCAGCGGGACGCCACGCCCAAGGACGATCCCGAGCAGGATGAAACCGAGATCGCTGTAGATCGACTGCGAGCGTGGCACGTATTCGAGCGGCGTCGCGCAGATGCCAGCCTCGAAGGCGTCCTCGCCTTCGAGCGTCTGGTAGTACGGCCGGTGGGCGGGAAACCCGGCGCAGTGCGCCAGCACGTCCTCGACGGTAATGGCAGCCAGCGCCGGATTGCGGCAGCCCGGGAGCAGGTGGGGCAGCACGTCGTCGAGCGTGAGCGACCCGCGCTCGACCTCGCGCATCACCAGGGTCGCGGTGGAGAGGACTTTGGTGAGCGACGCGAGGTCGTAGATCGTGTCGTCGCGGACGGACGGCGAGCCGGCGTCGTAACTGAGCGTGCCCGCCCCGAATCGCCACAGCACGTCGCGATCGGTGCCTACTTCGACGATACCGCCGGGAAACGCCCGTTCGGCGATCGCGCGCTCGAGCAGCAGCCGGGCGGCGTCGAAGCGCGCCATGGGTGCTACCGCCCGGGCGGCGGGGCCGGGGAGGGTATGCCGGTGGCGGGCGCGTCGGCGGCGTCCACGCTCACGGCGTCGACGAACCGGTTGTCGAGCCAGGTCGGCCAGTCCTGCAGGTAGTCGCTCAGCGCCGCCAGTGGATCCGATCCAACGACGGCGCTCACGGTCGCCTCCGGCCGCACGGACTTCACCGCGGTGCGCGCCCGGACGACCAACGCGGTGAGTTGCGTCTGGCGGAACCGGCGCCACACGTCGGGAAACTCCTTGGCGTAGGCGAGCAGGTCGAACGCCTCGATTTCGTCGAGCCGCCGCCGCTCGTCGGTCGAGAGCGTGGGGCGGATCTCGCGGCGCAGTTCGTCGAGCGACAGCCGGCTGTAATCAAAGTCTCCCGACGGATAGCGCACGGTGTCGAACTGGACGCCGTCGAAGGGGATGCGCTCGACGAGTCGGCGGATGGCCCCCGCCACGAACACCGCGACGTCGGTGTGCACGGGCGACAAGTAGAGGCCCGTGGCCCGCTCGGTATTGGCCCGCGCCCATCGCGCCAGCCGCCCGGCGTAGTCCGGGCTGTGCACGTCGAGACGCGACAGCTCGAGCGCCAGTTCGCGCGGCACCATCAGCCACTCGGGGTGGGTGTAGATGACGTGATCCCGCGACGCCGGCCATTCGTTGGCGGCAGCGACACGCGTCACGTCCACGGTCGCCACGACGCGGAGTCCGCGGCCGCGCGCCGCCGACACCATGTCGGCGAGCATCGCCGGCGGATCCTCGAAAAGACCAACGGGCACCAGCAGCGCCTGATCGCCGGACGCGACGGCGGACGAGAGGATGACGTCGAAGGCCTCGCGCGACGCCAGCGCCGCAATCGGCACCACGCGCACGCCCGGCACGGCCACGGCGGGTCGAGCCGGTCCGAGCACGGCGAGCAGCAGCGCCAGCGCCACACCGGGCGCGCGTCGGTTCATCGCGGCGGCCGCGGCGGCGCGACGCGCCGCTCCTTCGATGCCGACGCCGCGGGCACGGCGTCGACGGCCATGGCGGCCTCGGCATGCCCTTGCAGCATCCCGCGGAGCCGCGGCTCGATGTCCTCGCCGATGGCTTCGCGCATGGAGTCGTGGGCTTTGCGAAGACGGGCCTGCGCCTTGGCGAGCGCCAGGCCGGTTTTCTGCATGACGATCGCGACCTTGACGTTCCACTTGGCCTTCGCCAGCAGGCGGTCCGCCTCCTCGTAGTCGAGGCCGGTGACGATGTTGACGATGCGGCGTGCGCGGTCCTTCAGCTTTTCCGAGCCCGTCTGCACGTCCACCATCAGATTGCCGTAGGTCTTGCCGATGAGCACCATCGCGCCGGTGGTGAGCGTGTTGAGCACGAGCTTGGTGGCGGTCCCGGCCTTGAGGCGCGTCGATCCAGCGATGATTTCGGCGCCGACCGCCGGGGCAATCGTCAGGTCCACGAACGTCTGCAGTTCCGTCGCAGGGTCGCACGTCACGAAAATGATCCGCGACCCCGCCTTGCGCGCGCGCGTGAGCGCGCCGCGCACGAACTGCGTCATGCCGCTGGCGGATACGCCGATGACGACGTCGGCTTTGGTGGGATGAAAGCGCGTCATCGCCCGCGCGCCTTCTTCGTAGTTGTCCTCGACGCCTTCCTTGGCGCCGAAGATGGCGTCACGGCCGCCGGCCATCACCGCCTGCACCAGCATCGGATCGGTGCTGAAGGTCGGCGGCATCTCCGCCGACTCGAGGATGCCGAGGCGTCCACTCGTGCCGGCGCCGACGAACACGATGCGGCCGCCCTTGCGAAGCGCGCCCGCGATCATCTCGACGCCGACCGCGATGCGCTCGCGCTCGCGCTGCACGGCGGCCAGCACCTTGCGATCCTCGTTGAGCATCAGATCGACGAGGTCGTCGGCCGCGAGCTTGTCGATGCCGAGGCTCGAGGGGTTGATCGCCTCGGTCGGCAGCGACTGCCACTTTGAGCGCGGAACCATGGGGCTACAATTCTAGCCAGCCTTCGCCGCGACATGCCAGCTGACATCACGCCGCTCATCGACGCCTACCTGACGCACTTGTCCGTCGAGCGCCGTCTGGCCGTGAACTCAATCGAGAGTTACGCCCGCGATCTCAACCAGCTGGCGCGGTTTGCCATCGGCCACGGGCGGCCGGTGGAGGCGCTGGAGCGCCCCGATCTCGAACGCTTCGTCCGGGATCTGATGGCGGAAGGGCGATCGCCGCGCTCGGTCGCTCGCGAGGTGGCCTGCGTCCGCGGGTTCTACCGCTTTCTGGTGATCGACGGCCGGCTGCCGGCCAGCCCCGCCGACGATCTGCACCCGCCGCGGGCCTGGCAAACGCTGCCCACCTACCTGTCGGTGGATGAAGTGGACGCGCTGATCGCCCAGCCGGACGTGTCCATGCCTCGCGGGCTGCGCGATCGCGCGCTCATCGAGCTCCTCTACGCCACCGGGCTGCGGGTGTCGGAGCTCGTCGGGCTTCGGCCAGCCGATCTGAACCTCGAAGCGTCCTTTCTGACGTGCACGGGCAAGGGCGACAAGCAGCGGCTGGTCCCGATCGGCGACGAAGCGGCCCGCTGGGTGAGCCGCTACCTCCGCGAGGGGCGAAAGGCGCTGCTCGGCCGCCGCACGAGCGCACGGCTGTTCGTCAACGCGCGGGGGGGCGGCCCGGGGCTGACCCGGGTCGGCTTCTGGAAGATTCTCAAGGTCTACGCCCGGCAGGCGGGCCTGAAGACCTCGCTCAGCCCGCACACGTTGCGTCACTCGTTCGCCACCCACCTGCTGGAGCGCGGCGCCGATTTACGGGCCATCCAGATGATGCTCGGCCACGCCGACCTCTCCACCACGCAGATCTACACGCACGTGCTCGAGCACCGGATGCGCTCCGTCTACGATTCATGCCACCCTCGCGCGTGACGGTGCGGGGCGCGCGCACCTGCAACGGCGGCGACCGGTGATCCGGCGCACGCTGCTCGCGCTGGCCGTCGCGGCCGGTGTCGCCGTGTTCGTGCTGCTGCCGCCGCGCACGCTGACGATCGCGCCGTCGGCCCAGGCGACTCCGATTCTCCGGGGCGCGATGCACGTCCACACCACCAACTCGGACGGATCGGGCACGCCGGACGATGTGGCGGCCGCCGCGGCGCGCGCCGGGCTCAGGTTCGTAATCCTGACCGATCACGGCGATGCGACGCGCACGCCAGACCGGCCGCAATACCGGTCCGGCGTGCTGACGATCGACGCGGTGGAAGTGAGCACCGCGGGCGGTCACGTCATCGCGCTCGGTCTGCCGAAGGCGCCGTACCCGCTGCGCGGCGAGCCGGACGACGTACTGGAGGATCTCCAGCGGCTCGGCGCGATGGCGATCGTCGCCCACCCGACGTCGCTCAAGGCCGACCTCGTCTGGCGCGGCAGCGCCGGGCCGAGCAGCCGTCCATTCGACGGCGTCGAATGGCTGAACGGCGACAGCGAATGGCGCGACGAGCGGTTCGCGTCGCTCTCGCGCATCCTGTTGACCTACTGGTTCCGCGCGCCGGAGAGTCTGGCCTTGATTCTGGATCGCCCCGAAAGCGCGCTGGAGCTGTGGGATCGCGCCACCCGCAGCCACAGCGTCGTCGGACTGAGCGGCAGCGATGCCCACGCGAAGATTGGCGGCGACCTGGATCACGGCGGGCCGGCAGCGGTCCACCTGCCCTCGTACGAGCAGGTGTTCCGCACGTTCTCGCTCGGGCTGCCGGGCGTCGTCCTGTCGGGGGACACGCCTGCCGACGCGCGAGCCGTCATCGCCGCGATTCGCGCCGGCCACGTATTCACGGCCATCGACGCGTTCGCGCAGCCGGCCCGTCTGGTGTTCACCGCCTCGGGCTCGGGCATCAGCGCGCAGGCGGGCGACCGCGTGGCCGCCGGCGCCCAACTGGCGCTCCACGCCGAGGTGGACGCGCCGGAACTCGCGCCAACACTGACCCTGTATCGCGACGGCAGCATGGTGTCCACCGCCACCGGTTCGCGCCTCGACTACCAGAGCGATGGCGCCCCGGGTGTGTACCGCGTGGAAGCCACGCTGCCGGTGCGGCGCGGCGGCGGCCCGCTGGCGCCCTGGCTGGTGTCGAACCCGATCTACGTGGGGCCGGCCGTCCCGTGGGCCCTGCCGGCCTCGCCGCCACCGGTGGCGTCGAAGGTGATCTACAAGGACGGCGCGTCGCCACTCGCCGTGGAGCACAGCGACCTTTCCGACGGCGCGGTGACCGTCGTCCGCGCCGAGGGTGGGACGCAGCTCTCCCTGCGCTTCGCGCTGGGCGGGAAGCTGTCGGATGCGCCCTTCGTCGCGTTTGCATCCGACACGCCGGACATCGGCAGCTACACGGCCGTCAGCTTCACCGGACGGGCCAGCCGTCCCATGCGGATCTCGGTGCAGCTGCGCGCATCGCCGGGGCAGGGCGGTGGACGGTGGCGGAAGTCGGTGTAGCTGGACCAGGACGTACGCACGCGGACGCTGCCG
>Ga0157380_10003550_pt1 | contig 10720 bp, 8 predicted proteins | sample S35metaG_FD_119757 | JGI IMG/M metagenome (GOLD analysis project Ga0157380, IMG submission 119757) | Switchgrass rhizosphere microbial communities from Kellogg Biological Station, Michigan, USA - S3-5 metaG | ecosystem: Host-associated > Plants > Roots > Rhizosphere > Soil | place: USA: Michigan...
ACATCAGGAAACAAACAACTCTTTTCTGCGAGCTTGAGCTTCATTAGCACCTACCGTACACAAGCGTTGTGAAGCTTGACGCTTCGAGAGAGGCCTTGCTAGACTCAATTCACTTACCTAACTCAGGAGCCCGACGCCCAATGCGTCGCTCAGAAGGGTTCCCCCAGACCCGCGCGTGCGGCGCTCGTCTGACTTTTCAAATCGATGGAGGTGCTTCGGTGGGCTTCAAAATCGGCCAGAAAGTCGTTTACCCCAATCACGGAATCGGAACAATCGAGCAAATAGAAAAGAAGCAGATCGGAGCCACTGCGCTCCCGTTTTACACGCTTCGCCTCGCCGCCAACAATTCGCTCGTCCTCGTTCCTGTTTCAAACGCAACAGAAGTGGGCCTGCGAGCTCCCATCTCGTCAGGTGAATGCGAAATGTTGTTCAAGACCCTTGCTGACGACTTCACTTCCCCTGCCAATGATTGGAAGGATCGATTCAAGGAATTCTCAGACAAGATGCGGACAGGCGATATCTTCGAAGTCGCGGACGTACTCAAGCACCTGACTTACTTGAGCCATCTCAAGCCTCTCTCTTTCCGCGAGCAGCGTATGCTTGAACGTTCTCACTATCTCGTAATTTCAGAGTTGGCTGCTGTTTGTCGTCAACCGGAGTGCAATATCGAACCGCGAGTCGAGCAAGCTCTCGCTCGCGCCTGCACAAAGCACGATCGACACCCTGCAAAGGTCCAGGCAGCGGGAGCAGCTGCCGGTCATTGACACAAACGCCTTCCTAATTCGGCATCGGCAGAAAGACATCCCAGGCCCAGCGGCGCTGCCGTAATTGAACGTTAACCTGCGGTTTTCGCGGCCTGCCTATTGGCACTGGTACGTCCCTTCGTGGTCAGCGCCTCACCCCTCATGTATAATTCGAGGCCAGTTCCCGTGCACCGGAACCCACCCCCTTTAAAGAATGTCCGAACCGCCAAGTTATTTCACTAGTTTGTTACTCGCCGAGGGTGACGTAGGTGCGTCCGTCAACTTTGCCCTGGCAGCCCTCAAGATTGGGGTCGTACTCGTCCTGGTGGCGATTAACGGCTTCTTCGTTTCGGCAGAATTCGCCCTTGTGGGCGTCCGCCGTTCGCGAATCGAAACCCTCGCGGCCGCTGGCAAAGGTTCCGCTCAGCGCCTGCTCCGCCTACTCGATAATCTCAACGCCTATCTCTCCGCATCGCAACTAGGAATTACGCTCGCATCACTCGGACTTGGCTGGGTCGGTGAACCGGTCATCGCGCGAATGTTGGAAGCGCCTCTTGGCCTGCTGTCGGAGCCTCTGCGCCACTACGTAGCATTCGGAATTGCTTTCGCGACCATCACCGCGCTCCATATCGTTTTGGGTGAACAAGCGCCGAAGCTTTTGGGCCTCGAACGCGCGGAACGAGTTGCGCTCGCCACGTCGCTTCCAATGTTGGCGTTTTATCGCGCGTTCCAGTGGCCTATTCGCGCGCTCGATTGGGCCAGCGCCAAAACGGTTCGTCTTTTTGGACTACGAGCATCGTCGGAACATGGGTCGAGCTACACCGAAGCCGAGTTGCGTCAGTTAGTCGACATCTCGCGCCAAAGTGGTCACCTTCGCGCTGAAGAACGTCGACTGATTCATCGCGTGTTTGAGTTTTCCGATACGCTTGTGCGCGAAGCAATGGTGCCGCGCACACAGATCGCCGCGCTTACCAGCGAATGCACTTTAGAAGAAATCACTAGGGCGTTTGAACAAAACCACTATTCGCGGCTTCCCGTTTATCGTGAATCCATTGACGATGTGATTGGGTTTGTACACAGCAAAGACATCATGCCGTACTTGCTGATGCCGGAAAGCTTTAAACTCGAAGACGTCATTCAGCCGCCGCTTTATGTTGTGGACACAGCGCGACTCGAAGACGTGCTTCGCCAGATGCAGAAGAGCAAGTCCCACTTCGGTTTTGTTGTTGACGAACACGGTGGACTTGAAGGAATCATCACACTCGAAGACTTGTTGGAAGAGATCGTGGGCGAAATCTCCGACGAGCATGACGAAGAGGTCAACGAACAGATCACCCAGGTGACCGATAGTGAGTACCACCTTGATGGAGGACTCGCAGTTCGTGATCTGAACCGCCGCTTGAAGCTTTCTGTCCCAGAGTCTGAGTCGTATACAACAATTGGCGGATTCCTAATGACTGCCGCCGGCCATGTTTTGAAACCCGGAGAGACAGTTCAATACAACGGGCTCACTTTCAAAATAGAACGTGTGGAGCGTCGCCGCGTCGTAAGGGTCCAACTGGTGCTGCCGCAGGAACCGGTTGAAGCTGATTCTGTCCCGACGGTTGAAGGCGCCCGCGCAGCAGGTTGAAGCAGAGTTTTGGGGCATCACTCGTGGTGACCCAGGTTTTTCAAACCTTTAGGGCGGCCACCGAGTGCCGCCCTTACAGTTCAGGAGCAAACCAAACATGAGCTGGATTGATCAGATCCAAGCGAGAGAGATCCTTGACTCGCGCGGGAACCCTACCGTGGAAGCCGAAGTGACACTCGTGGGCGGCGAAGTGGGCCGCGCGGCTGTTCCCTCCGGGGCTTCGACAGGTGAACACGAAGCAGTGGAACTTCGTGATGGCGACAAGAAACGTTATTTGGGCAAAGGTGTGCTGAAGGCAGTTCGAAATGTGAATGACATCATTGCCGCCGAGCTTGAAGGAATGGACGCCCTCGATCAGGCAGAAGTTGATGCGGCGCTGCTCGCCCTTGATGGCACAAGAACAAAATCGAAGTTAGGCGCCAACGCACTGCTCGCAGTCTCGCTCGCCACCGCAAGGGCAGCAGCGGAGTATCTCGAAGTTCCTTTGTACAAATATCTGGGCGGCCCAAACGCGCGAACACTTCCCGTGCCGATGATGAACATCATTAACGGCGGGGCCCACGCCGACAACAATGTGGATTTTCAGGAGTTCATGATCGTACCGGTGGGAGCGACCACTTTTCGCGACGCGTTGAGAATGGGTGCTGAAATCTTTCATTCCTTGAAATCCGTTTTGAAGAAGAAGGGCTACGCGACGAGCGTCGGCGACGAAGGTGGTTTCGCTCCGAACCTTCGTTCCAATGAAGAAGCGATTGAAACGATTCTCGAGTCGATTCCACTCGCCGGTTACGCCGCGGGAACAGATTGCCTGCTGGCGCTCGATCCGGCGGCAAGCGAGTTTTTCGACGGCAAGTCGTACGTTTTCAAAAAGAGTGACAAACGGAAGTTGTCGAGCGACGAGATGGTTGCTTACTGGAAGAGCTGGTCCGAACAATACCCGATCATTTCCATTGAAGATGGAATGGGGGAGAACGATTGGAAAGGTTGGAAAACGTTGACTGACGAGATTGGTAAAAACGTACAACTCGTCGGCGATGACCTCTTCGTCACCAACACCGAGTTTCTGCGCAAAGGCATTGAGCTCGGTGTTGCGAATTCAATTCTGATCAAGGTCAATCAGATTGGCACTCTTACCGAAACCCTTGACTGCATCGAGTTGGCGAAGACACATGGTCGAACCGCCGTGATTTCTCATCGCTCCGGTGAGACTGAGGATCCTTTCATCGCAGACCTGGCTGTTGCAACGAATGCGGGTCAGATCAAAACGGGTTCACTTTCACGAACTGACCGCATCGCAAAGTACAATCAGTTACTCAGGATCGAAGAGGACTTGCGCTCTGCGGCCCGTTACCCCGGGCGCGATGCCTTCCATCAGATTGCACAGCTTCCCGAAACCGCGCGCGCTAAAAAGACGCGCGCCGCGAGACGATGACTCGATCGATATCTGATCAGTGGCAAAAGGGCGAGTTCCAGATCAGTACTGACAAACGACGCCTTGATTTGGATGTCATTCACGACTTCCTGAGCAACCGTTCGTACTGGGCACAGGGTCGCAGCGTCGAAGTTATCAAACGCGGGATTGATAACTCACTCAACTTCGGTGTCTATAAGGGCGATCAACAGATTGGGTTTGCGCGGGTGGTCACCGACTACGCAACCTTCGCCTGGCTGGCCGACGTTTTTCTTCTCGAAGATTATCGCGGGCAAGGCATTGGCAAGTGGTTGGTCGAAGTGATTCTGGCTCATCCTCAATTGCAGGGGTTTCGTCGCTGGGCGCTCGCGACAAAAGATGCGCACGAACTCTATCGCAGTTTTGGTTTTGATGAACTGAGACGCCCCGAGCGATGGATGGAACGTCCCGACCCTAACATGCAGGAGAGTCCAGACTACTGGCACAAACCCTCCCAATAGATCTTCCCGTCTTTACTGAACCAATCAATGGCCACTTCGAAAAAACCCGCTGGACCGCTCGCGCTGATCATCATCGACGGTTGGGGGTATTCACCGCAGCGCGAAGGAAACGCGATCGCACTTGCCGCTACTCCCTATTACGACGAACTGGTGGCGAAGTATCCGCATACACTGCTTGAAGCGTCAGGAACGCGAGTCGGCCTTCCGCCAAACATCATGGGCAATTCAGAGGTGGGTCACTTGAATATTGGATCGGGTCGCGTGATCCGCATGGACGTGTCTCGAGTCGACTACGACATTGCTACAGGCGAGTTTTCCCGGAACGCGGTTCTGGTAGCTGCGATGGATGCAGTTAAGTCGAGCGGAAAAGCACTACACCTAATGGGGCTTGTTTCCGACGGTCAAGTCCACTCATCTCTGGAGCATCTCTACGCGTTGCTGCGGATGGCGAAGGCGAAGGGCCTCGAAAAAGTCTTCATTCATTGCTTCCTTGACGGGCGAGACACGCCTCCTGCTTCCGCTACTCACTACCTCGCCGAGTTAGAAAAGAAAATTGATGAGGTTGGCTGTGGCCGGATAGCTTCAGTCGTTGGGCGCTATTACGCGATGGATCGCGACAAACGGTGGGAACGAACACAGCGAGCGTATGACCTGCTGGTTAAAGCGGAGGGAGAAAGGACTGCCGATCCTGTTGCTGCTGTAAGGGCTTCTTACGAACGCGGCGTCACTGATGAATTTGTTGAGCCGATCGTTGTTGTCGATGGTTCTGGCGCGCCAACGGCAAAGATCCTGGATGGAGACGCTATAATCTTTTTCAACTTCCGTCCCGACCGCGCAAGACAACTTACTCGCGCACTCGCAGTAACGCCTTTCAACGAGTTCCCAGTTGAGCATCGGCCGACGATCGAGTTTGTATGTTTCACATTGTATGACCGGACGTTTGGCCTGCCGATCGCCTTCGCGCCGCATGATCATCAGAATGTGCTGGCCGAGGTTTGGGGCGGAAGGAGCGTGCGCAATTTCCGGCTTGCTGAGACGGAGAAGTATGCTCACGTTACTTACTTCTTTAATGGCGGTGTGGAGAAGGAGTATCCCTGCGAACGAAGATTGCTCGTACCGTCACCGAAGATCGCTACCTACGATCTGCAACCGGAAATGTCGGCTTTCAAAGTGACGAAGGAACTGCTCGGCGCAATCCAGGAAAACACAACCGATATCTTCGTAATCAACTTTGCAAACCCTGACATGGTTGGCCACACAGGCAAACTCGAAAAGACGATTGAAGCCTGCCAGTATGTCGATACGTGTTTGGGCTGGATCACTAAAGCTATGCGAAACGCCAGCGGTATCACCATGATTACAGCCGATCATGGCAACGCTGAGCAGATGGTCGATCCACACACCGGGCAACCACACACTGCCCACACGTCAAACCCAGTCCCCTTTCATTTGATCGATGACGCTTCGCGCGGAGTTAAACTACGCGAGGGCGGCGCACTCGAAGACGTGGCGCCAACCATTCTTGGTTTCCTCGGAATCGAACTGCCTGCTGAAATGACCGGGCGCGATTTACGCGAGCTTTAAAGCCTCTCATCTTTTTGTTAACGGCGTGAGTTTCGATCCACAAAACATTCTTGTCATCGATTTTGGTCAGCTAGGTGATGTTGTCCTGAGTCTGCCGGCACTGCGATCTATTCGGGAAAGGTTTCCCAGCGCACATATCACCATCGCCGTTGGTAAGCCGGGAGCTGAGGTGATCAACCTGTCGGGTTATGCCAACGACACGCTCGTTGTCGATCGGGTGGCACTACGCGATGGTTTCAAGCCTCTATCGCTGCTGCGCGTTTTTGAATTAGTGAAAGCTGTGCGCCGCAGGAAATTCGATTTCGTCATAGACCTGCACAGTCTGTCGGAAACTAACCTGCTCGGTTTTCTGTCAGGTGCGCCAAAACGACTTTACTCTCGCCGCCATGGGCGTTCGCTCGACTTCCTCTCAAACTTTCAACCACGTCCGCCAGCCGAAGCTGAGAGCTCGGAAAGACATTTGATCGATCGCTACCTGGACGTTTTGATCCCCCTCGGGGTGAAGAGCGCGGATCGAATTCCACGACTGCGAACAGGCAAGACAGAGAATGAGTTTGTGGAACAAATTCTTTCCACGGCCAAAGTTGCTCCTGGCGCACCACTTGTGGGGCTTTTTCCGGGCGCGGGTCATCCCGGACGTCGCTGGCCTCTCGATAAGTTTGCGGACCTGGCAGACTACCTGATGAGAAACGACGGCGTGCGGGTGCTGGTTTTTGCGGGCCCTGAGGAGCAGGCGCTCGTCAAGGAAATGCGCAAAGTATTCCCGCCGACAACGTTGATTCTCGACCGTCTAACCATTCCTCAATTAGCAGCAACCCAGGCGCGCCTCGCCGTCTTTATCTCCAACGATACCGGCCCGATGCATATTGCGGTCGCCGTCGGAACACCCGTAGTTGCCCTGCTTGACCGTCCGACTCCCAACAGCTTTGTTCCCATCGAAGATCACCACCGCGTCATGTACGGCCAAACGATAAAGGAGATCACAACAGACGACGTGTACGCAGTCGCTCGGGAGTTGCTGACCCTCAATCGGATGTCCAAGATTCTAGCCGGGTCTAAACAGTAATGCTTTACAAATTGAGTAGTTTCTCAGTGGGCAGAATAACGCCGAGCAAAACTCGACCTCTGGTTCTAATCAGTATTTTGGCGCTGCTGTTTCCAGGTTGCGGCGCAACGGCTCCAACACTCAACAATGAACCCGCCTCACAGCCGACGGTCGAAGCCAGTAATGAGGTAACTGACTCAAAACCCGCAACACCTGCTTCACCAGACGAAGCCCGGCTGACTCGCGAAATTGATGGATTGTTCGAACAGGATGAATTCAAGTCTGGACGTTGGGGTATCACAGTGCTTTCGCTTAAGGATGGTCACAAGGTCTACGCGAGAAACGACGATCGTCTTTTTACACCCGCTTCGAACATGAAACTTTTTCCCACGGCGGTCGGGCTCGAACTGTTGGGCGCTGACTATCGCTGGCGAACGTCAGCATACGCCCCTTCGCCACTTGCGGCTGATGGAACCCTAAACGGAGACTTGATTCTCTATGGACGAGGTGCGCCCGATCTGACGGCCGGTACCAAAGCCACCGACGACAATTCGCTCGCCCGACTGGCAAACGATCTCTATGACCGCGGGCTGCGTCGGGTTAAGGGGAACGTAATTGGTGATGAGAGCTACTTTCGCGGCGAGACAACAGGAGATGGTTGGCAATGGAACGACGTCCAGTGGTATTTCGGAGCCGAAGCGAGCGCGCTTTCAGTAAACAACAACGAAGTGTCCGTAAACATTCTGCCTCCGGACAAATCAGGAACGCCTGTTGTGCTCGCCAACGATCTAAACGGCTATGTGACCATCGAAAACAAGATGGCCGTCGTATCGAGTACGGAACGGATGACGGTTGGAATTCATCGCGGGCTCTCAGACAACATCGTGCGAGTCTGGGGTACGTTCCCTTCCGGCAGTAAGGGCTTCGGCGCTCGCATCTCTGTGTACAAACCGGCTCTGTGGGCCGCACGAATTTTTGTCGGCAAGTTGAATGAACGTGGAATCACCGTTGAAGGAAGAGCTGAATCGAGAGACGCGCGTCAGCCACCTGCCGAACGATTTGATCCTTCGCGCTCGAACGAGCTCGCATCCGTTTTCAGCAAACCCTTAGGCGAGATCATTAGGGCGACAAACAAGGGAAGCATCAATCTTTACGCCGAGCTGATCTTGAGAACGATTGGTCGTGAACGAGGCAGCTTGCTTCCAGCGGTAGAGCCAGGGGGCCGGGAACGTGGCGATGATGAAAACGGACTCGCAATAATCAAACTTTGGCTCAATCGGTCCGGGATCTCGACTACCGGCTTGGCACTGCATGATGGTTCCGGACTATCGCGCCTCAACCTCGTTACGCCAAGGTCACTCGCAAGCCTGCTAGCCGCCGTCTCCAGGACAGCCGCCGGTCCGACTTTCCGCCAATCACTTCCGCTCTCAGGCGTCGATGGAACCTTGGGCAGCCGGCTGAAAGAGCACTCGGAAAAGGTCGCCGCGAAGACTGGCTACCTGACCTATGACACGTCGCTGTCAGGCTATGTAACAAACGCAGCAGATGAGGTTTTCGCGTTTTCCATCATCTGCAACGACGAAACGGGCAGAGGCAATAGTGGGCGGTTAATCGACAAAATTGTGTCACTCCTCGCTACATATCCCCAAGCCACCCCCCAAAAAGCCAAGTAATTCTCCTCGGCCGTCCCTGTTGCCTATAGACAAACATAGTTTAACTGGCTATTATTAGCCGTGCCCTAAACCCGGGCACGGTTCGGTGCTCATCACTCGACACCCGCCTCACCTCAAAACAATCAAACTTGTCCGACATCCTCAGCGATCCAGGAGCGAAATATGTTCAATAGAATTAGCGCGGCCACTCTGGTTGCCCTCGCCATATTGGCAGGCAGCGCCAGCAGTTTCGCCCAAGCAAATCTCAACGCCAAGAGTAACTTTCGCCCCCCGGCTACCGTTGAGACCGACCGAATCAAAGACGGACTTGTGGGGCCCGTCCGCCGCGTGCGCACAGAGGTCGTAAAGTTGTCCGGTCTGGAGGGTCGCTTCACCGAGGGTAAACGCTCCCTTCTGGAAATGGTCGCCTACGACATCAAGGGCAACAAGATCGAAAACCAGTATTTTCCGGTCACCGGCGCGACGCTGACGGGAAAAGAAACTTATAAGTACGACGAAAAGGGCAACATCAGTGAGATGACGTTGGCCAACGACGACGGTTCCCTGCTCAGCAAAGAGACCTACAAATACGAATTCGACTTTGCCGGCAACTGGAACAAGATGACGACGTTCGTTGCCGTCGTTGACTCCGGCAAGATGAGCTTCGAGCCGACTGAAATCACCTACCGCTCAATCATGTACTACCTTGATGAGAATATGGTGAAGATGTCGCAACCAGCTCCTCAGCCATCGGCCCAGCCAAGCCCTGCAGCGTCTGTGCCGGCAAACAGTGCGAGCAATACGGCCGGTCCGGTGAAGCTGAATCCTGAACCGAAGTCGGAACCGACAGTTGAGTCGACGGCCAACAAACAGCCAGCGCCTAACAAGCCTGCACCGTCTCTCCCAACTTCATCCATAGCAACCGACAAGTTGACCGCGACGAATACCGCCGAGGTCAAGAACGTTGCTGCTAACAACAGCAATACCAAAGTTGTCCTCGAATCGGAGCCTCCGCCGAGTGCCGCTCCCCGTCCTATCCTGCGTCCAGTATCTGGTGGCGTATTGAACGGTGCTGCCATTTACCTTCCGCCGCCCATGTATCCAGAAACGGCGAAACGAATGCGCACGTCTGGTTTGGTGACTGTGGAAGTAGTAATCGACGAAAACGGTAAGGTGATTTCAGCAACGGCAGCTAATGGTCCGTCAACTCTCAGAGAGTCGGCCATTCAAGCAGCACTGAGAGCGCGTTTCTCTCCGACCAAGCTCTCTGGCCAACCCGTCAAGGTGTTTGGCACGATCAGTTACAAGTTCTCCCTCTCCCAGTAACCTAGGTTGCGGCGCTCGAGAGTTCGGGCGCCGCACCTAATTCCCCCAACACATCTCTCTCTTCCCGACTAGGAGTTACTTTCATGGCATTGACGGGACACCTCAGCGACCTCTCACTCTCAGAGCTCATCGAGTTCTTTTGCAACCAACGCAAGTCCGGCCAACTTAAGGTTCTTTATCCACAGGGTTCCGGCTTCTTTTATCTACAGGCTGGCTCCGTCGTTGACGCGCGCATTGGTGTCTTGCGCGGCATAGACGCGGTCTACTACGCGTTGACACTGGCGAATGCCAAGTTTGAATTCAGCGGCTCGGCGGAAGCCCCTGAGCGCACTATCAATCAGCCGTGGACACAGGTCGTGCTCGAAGGCTTGCGCCGCCTGGACGAGGGGATTACTCCTGCCGACGCTTTTCCTGAAGGCTATGCGGCTGACTCTGAAGATGTGCCGGTGATTACCCAGGTCGCGAAATCTGATTCAGACGCTCCATCGCCCGCTTTTCTTTCGTTCATGGGGAACGAAGCAAGGAATCGCAAACCCTTGTTCGCGGGAGCCATTGCTGTAGCCTTGCTTGCGAGCATCGCAGCGATCGGAGTTCCTGCTGGTTGGTATAGTCGCGCGAAGGTAACTGCTGTTGCAGCGCCAGCGCCAGCGCCTGCTCCTGTGGAAACACAGGCCGTAGCGACCGCAACGCCCGGGCCTGTTGCAAGCGAATCTCCAAGCAGCAATGCGCAAGCGGAAGACCCGGCAGCTTTGGCAGCAAGGCGACAACGCGAAAAGGATCGCGCAAAGGCTCGTGAGGAAAAGGCGGCTCTCAACGCGGCTGCAGGATC
>Ga0157380_10003551_pt1 | contig 10720 bp, 6 predicted proteins | sample S35metaG_FD_119757 | JGI IMG/M metagenome (GOLD analysis project Ga0157380, IMG submission 119757) | Switchgrass rhizosphere microbial communities from Kellogg Biological Station, Michigan, USA - S3-5 metaG | ecosystem: Host-associated > Plants > Roots > Rhizosphere > Soil | place: USA: Michigan...
ACCTGCTGTTGATGAAGGTGCTCGAGGAAGGCGCGGTCATCGTCAGCGTCGGCATCATCGCCGGCACCGCGTTCGGGTATCTCTTCGCCGGAATCGCATCGAGCTACTTCCAGCAGCTGACGATGCCCGGTCTGGCGCCGCTGCTTGGCGCCGCCGGGGTGCTGATCGGCGCGGCGATCGCGGCGTCACTCATGCCGGCGGCACGAGCGTCACGCGTCGACATCCTGCAGGCGCTGCGATCCGAATAGAGCACCACATGACACTCACGTTGTTGATTCACGTTCTCGCCGGCGCGCTTGGCCTGCTGACCGGCTACATCGCCCTCGCGGTGTCGAAAGGCGCGCCGCTGCATCGCAAGGCCGGGATGATCTTCGTCTACGTGATGGTCACGATGTCGATCACCGGCGGCCTGGTATCCGCCGGCCGAGGCGTGGCGCCGGCCATCAACATCCCCACCGCGTTGCTGGCGTTCTACCTGGTGATCACCGGCATGACGACCGTCGGATCGCCGGCGGCATGGTCGCGGCGCTTCGACGTTGCGGCGATGATGTTCGGCTTTGCCACGTCGCTGGTGTGCGCGATCTTGATCGTGGTCTCGCTTGCGCAGGGCGGCGCAGCTGCCGGCATGGCCTATCCGCTGGTGATGTTCGGCGGCGTTGCGCTCGCCGCGGCGATCGGCGATCGACGCGTGATTCGTGACGGCGCCCTCAAGGGTGCGCCGAGGCTGATGCGTCACCTGTGGCGCATGTGCTTCGCGTTGTTCGTGTCGTCGATCGCGTTCTATCTCGGCCCCGATCGCCTGCCCGAGGCGCTGCAGATTCCGGCATTTCGCGCCGCCGGCGTGCTGCTGCCACTCACCGCGATTGCGTATTGGAAATTGCGCCTGCCGGCCAAGCGTCCGGTCCGCGAGATCGTTCACATCAACGCCGCGGAGGCGGTCTAGATGATCGGCGTGATTCTGCCGCTGCACATTCTCGGCGGACTGTTCGCGCTGCTGTTCGGATACACAGCGTTGTATGCGACAAAGGGCGCGACCCTGCACCGCAAGAGCGGGATGGCCTTCGTGATGGCCATGGTCGTCATGTCGCTGACTGGCGCCTTCATCGCCTCGCTGAAGCCCGACCGTGGCTCCATCATCGCCGGACTGCTGACGTTCTATTTCGTGATCACCGGCCTTCTGACCGTGATGCCGGTTCCGCGACAGAAACGCATCGAGACGATCGCCATGGTGTGGGGGTTTGTCGTCGGCCTGTCCGCGATCTGGGCGGGCTGGTGGCTCGCACAACGAGGGCGGCCGGAGGCAATTCCGATGTTCATCTTCAGCGCGATGGCGATCGGCGGCGCGATCGGCGACTGGAAGATGCTGCGGGCCGGCGGCATCGAGGGTAAGCCGCGCATCAAGCGGCATTTGTGGCGCCTGTGTTTTGCGATGTGGGTCGCGGCGGCGTCGTTCTTCTGGGGGCCGCCGAATCGCGTGCCGGAGATCATCCGCATTCCCGCGCTGCTGCCCATCCCGGTGCTGACGCCGATCGTGGTGATGCTGTATTGGCTGTGGCGCATGCGCGGTAGGAAGTCAGTGCGAGGGATCGTGACGGCTTCGCCGATCGCGACCGAGCGCACCATAGAGGTGATGTCATGACGATGAACGAAGCCGTTCGCAAACCGTTGCGATTGTGGCCGGTAATTGCGATCTGGGTGGCATTCGCCGCTGCGGTCGTCGCGTCGCGGTTCGTGCTGGAAGAGTCGATCACGCTGATCGCAGCCGCGGTGGGCTCGCTGCTGATCCTGATCTGGTGGATCGCGCTCAGTCGATCGCGATGGCAGGAGCGGGTCGGCGTGCTCGTATTGATCGCAATAACAGTGGCGCTCGTCCGCGCCACTGCGCACCTGTCGATCGTCGGCGGCGCGCAGTTCATGCTGAGCTACATCCTCGGCGTGTTCTTCTGCTGCTTTGCGCTCGCGGCGTGGGCGCTGATTGCCGATCGTTTCAATGGCAAGGCGCGTTGGCTATCGCTGGCCGCTGCGCTGTTGGTGATCGGCTGGCTGCCCGTGACGTTGATGCGCTTCGAGGGCGTGCAGGGCGCCGGTGGTTTCGTGATGCACCCGCGATGGACGCCCACGCCAGAAGATCTGTTGATCGCGCAAGGTCCTGAACCACTGAAGCCGCTGCCGCCGGTAGAGCCTCCGAAGGAGGCAGCGCCAGCTCCGCCAGCCACGACTCCGGCGCCAGTTGCAGTGGTTGCACCCGCCGCTTCGGCAGCACCCAAGGCACCCGAGGCACCAAAGGCACCTGAGGCACCCGAGGTTTTGTGGCCCGGCTTCCGCGGAGCGAATCGCGACAGCGTCGTTCGCGGCGTTCGCATCAACTCCGATTGGACCGCATCACCGCCGGTGCAGATGTGGAGATGGCCGGTCGGCCCCGGCTGGTCGTCGTTCTCGGTGCGCGGCGATCTGCTTTACACGCAGGAGCAGCGCGGTAACGAAGAGATCGTCGCCTGCTATCGTGTCTCGACCGGCGAGCCGGTGTGGCGGCACGCCGATCCGGTGCGCTTCTACGAATCGAATGGCGGCGCGGGTCCGCGCAGCACACCGACGATCGACAAGGATCGCGTCTACTCGATGGGCGCCACCGGCATTCTGAACGCGCTCGATTCGCGCACCGGCAGGAAGATCTGGTCGCACGACACGTCGAAAGAAACGTCGCGTGAAGTGCCGTTCTGGGGCATCTCGAGCTCGCCGCTCGTCGTCGACGAGGTGGTGATCGTCAGCGTCGGCGGCACGCTCGCCGGGTATGAGGTCGCGACGGGCAAGCAGCTCTGGACCGGACCGGGCCATGGCGGCAGCTACAGCTCGCCGCACCTGGTCACGATTGACGGAGTGACCCAGGTGTTGATCCTCAGCTCACCTGGTGTCGTGAGCGTGAATCCCGCCGACGGCAAACTGCTGTGGGACTACAAGTATGAAGGCGGCGCGATCATCCAGCCGGCCGTCACCGAAGACGGCGACATCCTGATCAACGCGATGTCGGCGATGGGCGGCGTCGGCACGAAACGCTTGACCATCAAGCACGACGCCAACGGCTGGACGCCTGAAGAGCGGTGGACGACGAACGGGATGAAGCCGTACTTCAACGACTACGTGATTCACAAAGGTCACGCCTACGGCTTCGACAACAACATCCTCGCGTGCATCGATCTCGCGGACGGCAAGCGCAAGTGGAAAGGCGGCCGTTACGGCAACGGACAGATGCTGCTGCTCGCCGATCAGGACCTGCTGCTCGTGACGTCGGAAGAGGGCGAGCTCGCGCTGGTCAGCGCGACGACCGATCAATACAAGGAGATCGCACGGGTTCCGTTGTTCGACGCCAAGACCTGGAACCACCCGGTGGTCGTGGGCAACGTGCTGCTGGTCAGGAACGGCGAGGAGATGGCGGCGTTCCGCCTCGGCGCGGAACGTCCGCGCGCCAGCGACGAACGCTGACCTGCCCCGAGCATAGTCGAGGGGTCAGGGATTCAGCTCTCTTACCGGCCTGACTTCGATGCTGCCGGCGCGGGCGGGCGGAATCTTCGCGGCGATCTGCAACGCCTCGTCGTGATTCGCGGCGTCGATCAAATAGAAACCGGCGAGCTGCTCTTTCGTCTCCGCAAACGGACCGTCGGTAATCGCGACGCGGCCGTTGCGGATGCGGAGTGTCTTCGCGGTCTCGACGGGAAACAGCGGTTCGGCGGCGAGCAACAGCCCCTTCTTCTTGAGGTCGTCGCCGCAGTTCATGCATTCGCGATCCGGGACGGCGGTGAACTTGTCGCCCTCGAGATACACCAGGCACAGATACTTCATGCGCAATAGCTTACGTCACTCCAGAACGTAATCGATGAACAGCGGATCGATCGCGATGAGCTTCGCCGCCTTCGCGGCCGCCTGTCCCGCAGCCCAGTCCGTCCATTCCTGTGTCGTTGCCATGCCGACGAATTCCTGCTCGACCGTCTGGTCGACGCCGGCTGATGTCGGATCCGCGGCAAAGCCGATGTCGGATCGAACGACGCGGCCGCTGCACTTTTCCAGCAATCGTTTATAGAGCGCGCGCGCCGGCATCTTCCACGAGTTCTTCGGATTGCGCTTCAACGCGACCGCCCGATCGACGGGAATAAACGCCGTCAGTTCTTTCGATCCCATGAGCTCGAGTCCTTTGCCCTTCGCCGTCGCGTTATGGCTCGAGTGATGGCCGACCTTGTAGAACACGGTCCGCGACAACAGGTCCGACGCGGTAACCGTATCGTTGCCCACTTTCCATTTGATCTTCGCGTCGTGCCACGACAGCCAGTTGCCTTCCTGCGCGTCGGCGGGGAAGAGCAGCACCTTGCCGTCGGCGATGCGCTCGATCGCCAGCACCAGGCTGGTGTTGTTGGTGGCGCTATCTAGCTGCAGCGCGAGATCGGACGCGATGTTCAGCCAGTCGTCGTTGATCTGGCGCCACTCGTCCTTTTCCAGATACTCCGCAAACCTGCGCTTGGTCTCCGGCCAACCGGCGTCCCAGCGGAAACGCATGTCGAACGGCGCGCTCGCCGCGAATTCATTCTTTTCCTCGCCGTCGACCGCGAAACATTGGTCGGCCGGCTTGCCTGATGCAAAGAGCGCTGCGGCGCTTCCCAAACCGTTGGAGAGGGAATAGAGCTGCGAGCTATCGTGCTCGCCGAGGTTGTTGAGTGCCTCTACGCTCCGCGGAGGGCCGAGCACGAAGAATCGGAATCCCGGCAGCCACGCTTCCTCGATCGGTCCGTCCCCGGGGTTCCAATGCTTGGCGTTCGTGCCGGTGCCGGTGCGGAGGAAGTCCATCGCCTGGTCGACGGTTGGGCTGAACTTCGACGCGCCCAGCGGCGCGTCATCGTCGTCGAAGAATCCGAGAATGCTGTCGATCGCCTCGCCGTTCTCTTTCGCCGCCGCTGACGCCTGTTTCGATTGCAGCGCGGCCGAGGCCTGCTTCAACGCCGCGCCGAGATCGTCCTTGTATTTCACGATCTGCTGCGCGAGCGGATCGATAGGATCCTCGGTCCACGCCATCCACACGCGATCGATCGTCATCTTCTTGAACACGTCGTCCTGGCTGCGGAAGCCCGAGACGTGATCGAGATGTTCGTGCGTGGCGATCAGCAGATCGAGGTGGCCATTGGTTCCGCCCGTGGTCGTCTTGATGTTGTCGACGACCTTTTCGAGCTTCACCTTCGTCGTCGTGGCGCCAAGCGTGCCGCAGTCGATCAGCATGTGCTTCTCGCTGCCGCCGACATCGAACGTCACCAGGAAACAATCGCCGAGACCCTGGCGATACATGCGGACCCGGACTTTTGGCGCCGCTTTCTTCTTCTTGGCCATGTCAGCGCTCCATCCCGCGATGCAGCGAGGCAAACGCCTCTGGTGCCTCATCGTCGAAATACGTCGATCGCAGATTGTTCCTGCTGAGACCGACGAATGTTTGTTGCCGCGCCTGCCGCGTCGTGCTCCTGACATTCTTGCGGATGCAGTAGCGAATCTTGAGCTTCTTGAGATCGCCGACGAGCGTGCAACCGCCTTGGAACGGCATCATCGGGCTGCTGGGCATGGATGGGTCGGAGGGGATCAAGGTGTCCTGCGTGATGCCGATCAGCACTTGTGTGTCGATGTCGCCGTCAGGACCGGGCCGCAAGGCAAAGCGTGCGGTGTGCACTTCAAAGCTGCGCTCTGGATCGAGGCCGAGAAACGCCGCATCCTTCAGGCCGTCGGGGTGAGTCTTGAGATGCGGGACCAGCCAGTCGTGCAGATCGCGCCGCAGCGCGCGCTGCAGATGGAAAACTTTCTCGCGCGGTTCGACGATGCCGTTGCTTTGCGAGAACAGGAACTCGCTCGCAAAAGGCTGCAGGCGCTGCAACGCATCCTGAAGCGTCCGCGACGGGCGGATCTCGTCGCCTTCCGGCGTCCTCCACAAAAGACTGTCGGGACTGAGCGTGCGCAGATCGCGCGGGTAGATGCCGCGCCGGCGGAACGCCTCGACGAACGCAATCCGGTAATGCATATCGTCGTCCGGCACGATGTCGGTGTCGGCCGTGATGATCGCACGCAGGTATTCGCCGAATGTGATGTCGACCGGCGGGCAGTAGTCGAGCGCGCGGATGCACATGGTCAGCACATGTTGCGCCGCCTTGGCGGCTTCGGCCGCGAGGCGGCCGACCAGGTCGGGATGAATGGCGCCCGGCTGCAGGATGCCGCTGCCGCCCGTGGCCAGCCTGATCAGATCGGCGGTGCGGGTGCCGTAGATGCCGAGGAACGCTTCGAACACCGCCGCCACGAGGATGGCGCCGCGATCGTGGGACTCGAGCGTGTTGTCGTAGTCCTTCGGATCCGGCGGGCGCGGCTGCCATTTGCCGTCCTTGACCTCGCCAATGCCGTAGCGCAACGCGCTCCGCATGCCGCTGGCCCGCCCGAACTGGCCGGCCAGCTCGCCGAGGTAGCTTTCCTTGTTGCGGAGATCGCCGCGGGTCTGCGCGATCTGGTGCCGCAGGATCTCGGGCAGCGTGAAGTGCTGCATCATCGCGACGATGTCGGCGAAGGCTTCGTGGAAGGCGCGGACATCCCGATTGCTCGGCTTGAGGAAGTAACGATGCATGCCGTCGAGCAGCGCGTGCGTCGTTTCATGCGCGATGATGTCGTGCGACAGGCAGCTGAACACCATGCCGCCCGGCACGTGATCGCCTGGGTCGTCTTCGGTCGCCTTGAAGTAGCCGAACAACAACCCGACCTTCACCGGCGAGTAATACGCATTGGCCTCGCGCAGCGCGTGTGGATAGACGCGGAGTTTCCGCACGAACACCGAATCGTTCTTTGGGTGCAGTCCCGGCGGTTTCGGACGCGGGCTCCACAAGCTTCGGCGTCCAAGCGCGCGCTCGAAGTTCTTGATCGTCATGCTGGCGACCGCATAGACCATCTGCTGGTGAAACTGCGGCGTGCCTTCGCTCGGCGCCAGGCCGTCCTGCGCGAGGATCGAGGGATCGTCGAGGTTGACGGGTTCGTAGAAACCGCCGCTGGCGGGATCGACATCGATCACTTCGAGGTATTCGCCGGAGGGACCGGGATCGAGCTTCTCCCACGGCACCTTGAACGTGACCTGGCTGATCGGCGCCGTCTCGAGATTCGTGCTGAGGCTCGGATCGATGCTGTAGCCTCGCAGCGCGCGAAATGCCGGGCGCGCCGGCACGAACGGCTGCGGATTCGGCACCTGCGGTGGTGTGGCGTCCGCGATCTGCGAAGGACTCAATTCACGCGCTTTGCCGCTCTTTGACGTCGGCGCCTCGCGGCGCGGCTTCTTCGTTCGAGGCATGTACGCGCCGCGGGCCTCACGGGCGCGCGCCTTGAGCGCCTTCGACACATCGGGATGCTCGATCACCGCTTCGAGAAATTGCTGGACCTGCGCGTTCGACACCGCTTCGGCGGGAAGGTCCGGGTCGCTCATCGCCTGCTCGAGCGGGTTCGGCGCGTCCTTCACGCGCCAGCGGTGCAGGAGCTGTGTGGCTTCGAGCGCGAGCATGTCGTCCGTCGTCTGCGACGTGGTGACGCCGATTCCCGTGAGCACCCGCAGGAATGGGAACCACGCGCTGTCGGCGGCGGTCTTGTGCAGCGCCGATCGATGCGGCGGGCTGAGCGTCAACGCCGCTGACGCCTGCAGGATGCCGCTGCCAAGTTTTTCCGTGCTGCCGCCGTCGGCGTTCTTGTCGGCCTTGCTGAACAAGGCCATCCGCACCGCTTCAACCCACATCCATCGCTCGGGATAATTCGTCGCGTTGGAGAGCGCGGCGCCATGCCGCTGCAGATACAGCGCAGCCGCCGCGGCCACTTGCGGTGTAGCTGACGAGGTGCCCTGTCCGTTCATGTCGACGATCTGCGGACAGCCGATCTGTGCCCAGCTGATGTTGGGCGTGTACGCCGACATCGCCGTGGCCATCTTGCTCTGTGGTCCCCAGTTGCCCTGCATGGTCCCGAAGGGCAGGCCGTAGTACGGACGGCGATCAGCCATCACGCCGCACGCCGCGATGACGCGCTTGAAGCGCGCGGGATAGACGATCGATCGAGCGGGGAACGCAAAGACGCCCGCCGAAAAATTGTTGCCGGCGGCGGCGACGAAGACGATGCCCGCTTCGTAGGCCATGTTGACGGCGTCGGCCCACGCCGCCGAGGCGAGGCCGCCCATGCTCATCGAGATCACGTGAATGCGCGTCTGCTCGTTGCCACACAGCTCGACGGCGTAGTTGATGCCCTTCGCGATGTTGCTGGTCAGCAGCTGGATCACGGACTTGCCGACGCGGACGGGAATGACCTCGGCGTCGGGCGCGCCGCCGAGCGGCTGATTGAATTGATAGGTGCCGTTGGAGAACTGAAAGTTCTTGCCGGCGAGGATGCTCAGCGTGCCGGTGCCGTGTCCGGGATTGCCGCCGGGATCGTTCGGATCGCGCGCGTCGTTGGCCGGTTGATCGTCGACGAAGTTCGTCTGCAGATCGGCGCGCAACAGGCGAGGCTTCGTCGCGTGGCCGTCGTCGTAGCCGGTGTCGAGGTGGGCGATGCGGATTCGCGTCGTGGTGCCGGCGTCGGCGCGCGCCTTACGCAATTGCGACTTGTCGTCCTCGAGCTGCCACGCGAATTCCTGATCGCCAGGTAAGTTCGCTCGCTGATCGTCGAAGGTGCACGCCGCCACGCCGACGGAATCGCCCTCGCGCTCGTACGGCCACGCCTGCACGAAATCCGGCTCTATCAGGATCGGTTCGCCGGCCGCGGCCACGCCGGCGCGCGAATTGAGCGCGTGCGCGACATCCCAGGCATTGGGAGCATCGGCGGCGGACACCGGCCGCGCGACGTGCCAGGTGTAGTCGACGGTGGCCTTCTTGATTCCGGCGCCTCTTCCGGCCCCGACCGAACCGGTTCGTACATCGAAGACCGGTTCGAGCTCGAATCGCGCGCCGAGCGCGCGCACGCCAGCTCGACCGGCGCGCAGGCCGACGTTGGAACCCGCCGGCAGGCGTACAAGGAATCCAGCCGCTTTTGGAGGTGTCATGGTGACTGTTATAGACGGCCGCCGCTGCCGGATCTCTCAGGATTTGCGCGGCACTCGTGCGCCTTCATCGTGTCAGTCGCGGCGATCCTGAGTTGATGGCGTTCGCCCCAGCGACCTCGCCAGGAAGTCCGCGGCCTCATTAACCGAATGGCTGTCCAGATACAGCATCGCGGTGTCTTTCGGAATCTGATCGACGATCCGGAAGGGTTGATACTCGGCAAACGCCAGCTTTGACTCCTCGGCGTTCATCGCCGCCGCTGCCGCATCGGTCGCAGGCGCACCGCTTCGGGCGAGCTTGACCATCGACGCCTGCTGCGCCGCCGAGGGTGCGAAGGCCCGGCGCTCCACCCCTTTGCCATCCTGCCACGGCTGGATCGCGACACCGGCTTTGACCCGCGCATCATTCGCCGCGGTTGCCACGACGTGCGCGCCTGAAAGTCCGATGCCCAGCACGCCGACGCGGCTCGCATCCACACCCGGCTCGCCCTGGAGAAACGTGATGGCATTGCGGATGTCGATCACCTGCGCCTCGGGAACGATCCGCCTGCGGCGCAGCCGGACCTTTGCCGTGTGCTGCGAGAATCGCAGTCGATCGTCCCATCGAATCGCCTCGCCCATGTAAATGAAAGCGCCGCTCTTGCCCCAGCCGCGATAGTCGATCGCCATGGCCACCAGCCCGCGCTCGGCCGCCGCGGCGGCGTGTGCTTCAACAGTGGTTGCGGTTTGGCCGGTGTTCGGCGCCACGATCACCGCCGCGGCGTTGCTGCGCGCGGAAAAGCCGGAGGGCAGGAACAGCTTGCCGTGTGACTTCACGCCTTCGCTGAAGAACGTCACGTCTCGCGTGGTCACACCCGCGGGCAGCTCCGGCGAACCCTTCGGGACTGGCCCTCCGGGGCTGCTGAGGTAAACCGGCGCGTCGCCAGCGACCTTGGCTGCCGACGCCAGGTATTTCAGGAACCAATCCGCAGCGAGATTCGATCCGATCTCGAAGCCGGCGTTCGAGTACGCCTGGAAATGCGACAGGCCGGGGAACACGATCGCCTGCGACGGCACGCCGCGGCCTGAAAGGAACTTCGCCGCTTCGATCGCGCCCGCGGCGCCTTGCGTCAGTTCATCTTTTTCGGCGGGCAGGAATAACACCGCGGTCGTGGGCCTGATCTGATCGAGCGTCTGGCCGGCGCGGACATCGCGATTGCGCTGGTTCGACCACTGATCGATCTTGCTCTTGAACGAGAAGCCGCCGTCGACTTCGGCGCCCTGTCCTTCGCGCACGCGCAAGATCGCGTCCTTCTGGAAATTCGCGCCCATCGCCACCGGCGCGCGCGGCGCCGGACGCGGCGTCGCGACCTGCGAGACGACGGCCTTGACGCGCGCGTCAATCGCGGCGACCGCAATCACGACCGAGCCGCCGTTGCTCGATCCCCAGATGCCGATCTTGTCGGGATCGACGCCGCGCTCACCTTGCAGAAACGAGACGGCGGCGCGGAAGTCGGCAACTTCATGGACGTTGTTGAGATTGGTGCGCTTCAGCAGGATGCGCGCTTCCTTCTCCGTCACGGTGCCCTTGCCGGTGTCGGGTTCGAGCAGCCGGATGTCATCCGATCCACTCCCACTGAAGCCGTAGCTCTGGTAGTCGATCGCCATCGCGAT
>Ga0157380_10003552_pt1 | contig 10719 bp, 12 predicted proteins | sample S35metaG_FD_119757 | JGI IMG/M metagenome (GOLD analysis project Ga0157380, IMG submission 119757) | Switchgrass rhizosphere microbial communities from Kellogg Biological Station, Michigan, USA - S3-5 metaG | ecosystem: Host-associated > Plants > Roots > Rhizosphere > Soil | place: USA...
GGCACCGAGTTCGACAGCTCCTACGCGCGCAACGAGCCCGCGGTGTTTCCGCTGGGGGGCGTGATCCGCTGCTGGACCGAAGGCGTGCAGCGGATGAAGGTCGGGGGCAAGGCGCGCCTGGTCTGCCCGTCCGACGTCGCCTACGGCGACCGGGGTAACGAGGCGATCCCTGGCGGTGCCGCGCTCGTGTTCGAGATCGAACTGCTGGAAATCGTCTCCGCGCCGCCCGCCGCCAACTGACGGGCGCACCCCGACCGCGCGGGAAGCCGCGCCGGGCCAACCCGGCGCCCGCCTGCCTTGATTCCGGGCGGCTCTCCGCGTAAGTTTCCTTGGGCTCGTGCTCGGCGTCCCGGCCGCCCGAGTCCGCCGCACGATATCGAAAGGAGTTCGGTGTGTCACCAGGATGTGACCGTCTGCGCCTGGCGCTCGGAGTGATCGCCATCGGTCTGATCTCGATCGCACCCGCCCGCGCGCACCACTCGTTCGCGCCCTACGAACCGACCCTGCAGATCAAGCTCTCCGGGGTCGTCACCGAGTTCAAATGGGGCAACCCGCACGTCTATTTCGAGATCGACGCCTCTGATGCTGCGTCGGGCGCGACGCGCCACTGGCTGATCGAAGGGGCGAGCACGAGCATCCTGAATCGCGCCGGCTGGAAGTTCAACCTGCTCAAACCGGGAGACAAGGTGACCGTGATCGTGTCGCCGCTCCGAAATGGCGAGCCGGCGGCGCTGCTGAAGCAATTGACGCTCGCCGACGGCAGGAAATTCTCGAACGGCGCGGCCGCCGGAACCGCCACGATCGAGTGAGGGATGCCATGCGCTTCAAACTGATCGTCGTCATCCTCACGGCGGCGGCCGCGGCGGGCACACCGGCGTTGGCGCAGACCCGAGCGGCCGGGCGCAGCATCACCGGGTCGTGGGAGGTCTATCCCTTGCGGGGAGAAGGCTTCGGATCCGGCGTGCCGCCGAAGACGCCGATCGCGGCGCCCAAGCCGATTCCCGCACCGCCGCTCCGCCAGCCGCACCTCGACCAGTGGCGCGCGGTGCAGGCACAGAACGCGGAGCTCACGCGCAAGGGGCTGCCGCCGCCGTCGTCAGGGATGGCCTGCATGCCGGAGGGCATGCCGGGCATGATGGGAGCCACCTTCCCCATGGAGATCCTGGAGACGCCCGGGCAGGTGACGATCATCGAGGAGGCCTACAACCAGGTGCGTCGCATCTTTCTCAACGCGACCGCACTCGCGCCGGAGGAGGCCGAGCCGCGCTACGCCGGCCACTCGACGGGGCGATGGGACGGGACCACTCTGGTCGTGAACACCGTGGGCGTCAAGGAGTCGGTCCGATTCCGCAACGTCCCCCATTCGGCGCGCATGCGCATCACCGAGCGCATCCGCTTGATCAACGACGAGATGCTGGAGAACCAGGTGACGGTCGACGATCCCGAGTACCTGACGGAGCCGTGGACCTGGACGTGGATGTACAAGCGGTGGCCGACGTACCGAATCGAGGAGTACGTGTGCGAAGACAACCGCTATTTCGAGGACCCGACGCTCCGCTACCAACGACTGCGGGTCAATTGATCCGCCCGTGAGTGCGATGCCGCTCGGCGGCGTCGCGCCGGCCGTCAGTGATGATCGAGCGACTCGCCGCGGTCGGGGAGGAGCCACACGCACACCAGGCTCACGAGCCCCGTGAGGGCCACGTAGGCAGCCACCGCCATCGACGTGCCGTAGGTCTGAAACAGGTAGAGCGCCACCAGCGGCGCTGGTCCCCCGGCCGTGATCGACGCCAGTTGATAGCCAAGCGACGCGCCGCTGTAGCGGAGTGAGCCGGGGAACCGCTCGGCGATGAACGCGGCCTGCGGGCCGTACTGGAGATCGTGGCTGGGGAGGCCCAGCGCGATGGCCAGGAACACGAGCCCCACGACGCGCGTATCGAGCATCGCGAAGTAGATGAACGGGAAGATCATGATCACGACGCAGCCGATGGACGTCAGCTTCCGCCGGCCGATCACGTCCGACACGTGCCCCCAGAAGGGGATCGTGCTCATCGAGATCAGCGCCTGCACCATCACGAAGCTCAGGATCAAGCTGCGGTCGAACCCGAGCTGCTGTGTCGCATACGTCAGCACATAGGTCGTGAAGATGTAGAAGGGCGTCTGCTGGCCCGAGCGGAGGAGCGCCGTCAGCACGATTTCGCGCCAGTGCTCGCGCACGACCCGCACGATCGGCGTCTTTTCGATCCGCCCCTGTGACTGCAGCTTGGCGAACACCGGCGTCTCGAGGACGCCCACCCGGATGTAGAGGCCGACGAACACGAGCCCCAGGCTCGCCAGGAACGGCACGCGCCAGCCCCAGCTGAGGAACGTCTCCTCGCTGAAGCTGTACGACGCGACCGCGAGCGCGCCGTTGGCGAGCAGCATGCCCGCCGGGGCGCCGAACTGCGCGAAGCTCGTGGTGAATCCGCGGCGCTTCGGGTCCGTCCATTCGCCGGCCATGAGCACGGCGCCGCCCCATTCCCCGCCCACGCCGATCCCCTGCAGAACACGGAAGAACGTCAGCAGCACCGCGCCCCAGATGCCGATGACGCTGTAATCCGGCACCAGGCCGATGCACACCGTGGCCGCGCCCATCAGCACCAGCGTGGCGATGAGCGTGGCCTTGCGGCCGATGCGGTCGCCGTAATGCCCGAACAGCGCCGCCCCCACCGGCCGGGCGACGAAGCCCACGAAGTAGGTCGAAAAGGACAGCAGCGTTCCGACGTAGGGATCCGACCCCGGGAAGAACTTCTGGGGAAAGACGAGCGCGGCGGCGACGCCGTAGAGGAAGAAGTCGTACCACTCGATGGTGGTCCCCGCCGCCGACGAGACCACCGCTCGAATCATCATCTGCCGGCGGTGGGCGACGTCAGCCGCGGTCGTTTCCGGTGTCACTGTCTCTACTGTCGCCACTCGGTCTCCTCGTCAGGCCTGGAAGGTCATGCGACCGGCGACATTGTCGCCTCTGACGGCGCAATTTGCGATCCGCTCATTCGGGGTCCTCTCCGCCTCGACCCGGGCCTCGAAGTGCAGCCACCCGGCCGTCCGCCGGTGTCGATCCCGTGGTGGCCTGTTCGACGTGGTTACAGTGGCCCGAATGAAGGGCGGTTCACTGGACAAGGAGGGACCAATGGCTCTGGCTGACCGAACGAAGGTTTTCACTCATCTCTGGTACGCGACCGGCGCCGACGAGGCGGCCAGCTTTTACGCGTCGATCTTTCCCGATTCGCGCGTGGACCGGGTGTGGGGCCTGCCGGTCGAGTCGCCGAGCGGCCCGGCAGGCTCGGTCAAGATCGTGGACTTCACGCTCCTCGGCCAGCGCTTTCAGGCGATGACGGCGGGGCCGCACCACGACTTCAACGACGCGATCTCGATCGTCGTGCTCTGCGACGACCAGGCCGAGCTGGATCGTTACTGGGACGCACTGCTCGGGGGCGGCGGAAAGCCGCAGGCCTGCGGCTGGCTGATCGACCGGTTTGGCCTGCGCTGGCAGATCGTCCCGGCGATGCTCGACGCCTGGATGAAGGACGGCGACGAGCTACGTGCGAAGCGGGTCGCCGACGCGATTCTGAAGATGGTGAAACTGGACATCGCGGCGCTGGAGAAGGCCTACCGCGGCTGAGGCCTGCGGCCGTCCAGCCGTCACGAGGGCCGCAGGTTTGCCGTGACGATGCCCGGGGGCGGGATCCGGGTGGCTACCATACCGTCTTGACGCGCCTCGCTTCGACGATGGCCGCGTCACGGGTGATGAGCGGCAGCGACAAGTCGAGCGCCGCTGCGCAGATCAGGGCGTCGAACGGATCGCGCAGGGCGGTAATCTCACCGGCGTCGAACACCTGACTGGCGTCCAGCGTGTGGGCCTGGTAGGAGGGGTTACTGAAGAGATCGCCGAAGAACTCGCGCGTCGGACGGTTCAGCATCAGGCGGCCACTCCGGGTCAACGTCGTGACTTCCCACACGACGGCGATCGGAACGTAAATCAGGGCGCGCCGTTCCTCGGCGGCTCGAAACAGCGCCCGCGCGTTGGTGCCCAGGCGGCGACCGCCGGCGGCATGGAAGAGCAGTGCGTGCGTGTCGGTGACCGCGGCCGATTCAGCCACGGGGCCGGACCTTGCCGGCACCAGAAGAACGAACTGGCGCGCGGCGCGGCGGTCCCTGGTACGCCGCCGGCTCCTCGTGGATCGTCAACGGGCGGCTGAGCGACTGCTCGAACAGTGAACGTACGAACAGGTCGGCCTGCTCGAGGCCTGCGTCGTCCGGAAGGTCGATCGTGCCGACCACTGTTCGAGACGCCTCGAGAGAACCGCTCGTCCGCGCGGCCGTGATCACCTCGTCGAGCGCGTCGCTGAGGCTTCGCCGCTTACGGCGAGCCATTCGGCCGCGGAGCCAGAGCAGGTTGTCTTCCTCCAGGGTGACGGAAACGGGCCGCTTTGGCATGAAGATACGATATCATATGAACATACCATGAGGCTGACATGCCCTGATAATCGGTCCATGGTCAGACGACGCTTGTCCGTTCTCGCTGCCGCGCTTGCGGCGGCGTGGTCTCTCGGTGCACAGGGGCCGGCGTCGAATCAGCCGGGCGATTGGGATCGTCTCCGTCCCGAGATCCTCGAGCGCTATCGCGACCTCGTGCGGATCGACAGCACGCCGGGACGCGAAACGCTGGTCGTCAACTACCTGAAGCGCGTGCTCGAGGCCGAAGGTATTCCCACCCAGACCTTCGCGCTCGACCCCGATCGCGCCAACCTGGTGGCGCGGCTGAAGGGGAGTGGGTCCAAGCGCCCCGTGCTCATCCTCGCCCACACGGACGTGGTGCCGGTGCAGCGCGAGAAGTGGCCGGTCGATCCGTTTGGAGCCGAACTGAAGGACGGCTACATCTGGGGCCGCGGCACCAAGGACGACAAGCCGGTGCTGGCCGCCAACCTCATGACCATGCTGCTGCTCAAGCGGCGCGGCGTCGTGCTGGATCGCGACGTGATTTTCCTCGCCGAATCGGCCGAGGAGGCCGACACCACCGGAGCGGGCATCAACTTCATGGTGCGCGAGCACTTCGATGCGATCGACGCCGAGTTCGCGATTACCGAGGGCGGCGCCGCGACCCTCGACGGCTCGCGCGTGACGCGGGTGAGCATCGGCACCGCGGAAAAGCTGCCGGCTCGCGCCCGCCTCGTCGCCACGGGCACGGCGGGGCACGGATCGGTGCCGCGTCTCGACAACCCGCTGCTGCACCTGGCGGCGGCGATCGACAAGCTGGGTCGCTGGCAGACGCCGATGCGGCTCAACGACACCACGCGCACCTACTTCCAGCGTCTGGCCACGATTGCGCCACCCGATCGCGCCGCCGCCTATCGGACGCTCGTGGATCCCAAGGCGACAGCGGCCGCGATGGCCGACGCCCAACGCTACCTCCAGGAGCACGACCCGGCGTCCTATGCAATGCTGCGCACGTCGATCGTCCCGACCATCCTCAGGGCCGGCGTCGGCGCCAACGTGATCCCCTCCGAGGCCGAAGCCACGCTCGACATCCGCGCGCTGCCGGGCGAAGACACCGAGCGGTTCTACGCGCAGATGCGCGAGGTCATCGCCGACCCGGCGGTCAAGGTGGTGCCCATCCCGCAGGCCCGCCCGCCCTCGCCCGCCTCCCGCATCGACACCGAGATGTATCGCGTGCTCGAACAAGTGGCACAGCGCATGTACCCCGGTTCGACGGTGCTGCCGGGCATGTCCACCGGCGCGAGCGATCAGGCGCAGCTCCGCGCGAAGGGCATCCAGTCCTACGGCGTCGGCCCGGCCGCGACCGAGGAGGACGCGCTGAACTATCCGGCACACGGCGACGTCGAGCGGCTGGCCGAGTCGTCGCTCTATCCGTTCGTGCAGTACGTCTATACCGTGGTGACCGAGGTCGCCGCGCGCAAATAGGGGCTACGGCGGCCGCTTTCGCGGCACTTCGGCGCGGAACGAAATCCTGAATCCGCGCTTGATCAACGTGTAGGCGAGCCCGGCAACCGCGGCCAACGCGGCACCCGGCAAGCCGTATTGGGCCAGGACTCCAAGATCCATGGATCTACTGTTGATCCCGTCGATGACACCCCAGGTCACGCGCCAACTGCTTGAGCCATCGCGGGTTGTCTGCCCATAACTTTTCACCCGTTCCGCCCGTTCCTGTGATCGGATATCAAAGTTCGAGAGCTTCGAGAGCAGCGTGGCGGCCATCATCGACCAGGACGACGAGCAGACGCTGATTGCGGCGGCCCAGGCCGACCCGGCGCGGTTCGAGCACCTTTACGACCGCTACGTGCACCGGGTCTACGGCTTCGTCAGCCGGCGCGTCGGCAACCGCGCCGCAGCCGAGGACATCACCTCCGCGGTGTTCGAGCAGGCGCTGGCCAACCTGCCGCGATTCGAATGGCGGGGCGTGCCGTTTGCGGCGTGGCTGATTCGCATCGCGTCGAACGCGCTCGCCGATCACTGGCGGCGTCTGGCCCGGGAATCCGGCGACCCGTCGTCCGAAGTGCCGGACGCGGCGGAGATGACGGCGATCGAGCAGCGCGCGATCCTCTTTCAGCTGGTCGATCGGCTGCCGGACCTGCAGCGGCGCGTCATCGAGATGCGGTTCGGCGAAGAGAAGAGCCTGCGCGACGTCGCGGCCGCGTTGCACCGATCCGAGGGCGCGGTGAAACAGCTGCAGCTCCGGGCGCTGGAGAACCTGCGGAAAGGGATGCGCCATGGCTGACCTCGCCCTCAGCGGCCGTCTCGATCGGCTGGTGGACACGATTCTGGCGCGCGGCGACGCCACCGCGGCCCTGGCGGATCCGGAGCTGGCGCCGTTCGCCCGTCTCGTGGTGGAGATGCGGCACTACCCGAATCCGCGGTTCACGGCCGGCCTCAAGGCCCGGCTGAAAGAGAGGACGACGATGTCTACTGCCACTGCGCCGGCGATTCCGACGACGACCAGGGCCCGCGAGGGATTCACCACGATCACGCCGTACATGCGGGCGCGCGACACCGGGCTCACCGACTTTCTCAAGCACGTGTTCGGGGCGGTGGAGACCGAGACCACGACGACACCGAACGGCGTGCACCGCGAGCTGCGAGTCGGCGACTCGATGCTCATGATCGGGGAGGGCGCTCAGGAGAACGTGGTGCCGGTGCGGCCGAGCGCGTACCACGTCTACGTCGAGGACGTGGACGCGACGTACGCGCGCGCGCTCACGGCGGGCGGTACCTCGATGGGCGAGCCGGCCGATCGCCCGTACGGCGAGCGGTCAGGCTATGTCCGTGATCCGTTCGGCAACTACTGGTACATCGCACGGAGTCTTGGGGCGTCGGCCGTGCCCGCGGGTTTGCGCACCGTGACGCCGTACCTCCACCCGCAAGGGGCGCCCGCCTTCATCGACTTCCTCAAGGGGGCGTTCGGTGCGGTCGAGGAGGCACGGCACCTCGACCCGGGCGGCCGGGTGATGCATGCGCAGGTGCGTATCGGCAACGCGGTTCTCGAACTTGGCGAGCCCGATCCGGCGGCGCCGATGCCGACCACGTTTTATCTCTACGTGGACGACGCCGACGCCTTGTTTGAACGGGCGGTGGCGGCGGGCGCGACCTCTCTCGCGCCGCCGGCGGATCAGTCGTACGGCGACAGAGTCGCGAGCGTCACCGACTCGATGGGGAACTTGTGGTACATCGCGCGGCCGGCGTGACCGGCGCGGGCTACGGCAGGGCCGCGACCTTCTTCCGCGGGCTCGGAATCTTGACCCGCACCTCGGTGACGTTCGGGTAGCGGTTCTGCCCCTCATCGAAGATCGGTGAGAACTCGCCAGTGTTGATCGACACGCGGACGATGTAGTCGCCCTCGGGCACGCCGGTGATGTCGATCCACTGGCCGACCAGTTGCTTGTAGTACCAGTCGCCCCACCCGGACGTGATGCCCTGGTCGTGACAGTCGTAGCCCTTGCTCTTGCCCCCGTCTTCGTATTTGAACGAGTCCTCGAAGCAGAAGCCCTGCTTGGTGCCGGCCACGACGACCGTGCCATCGAGCGTCAACAGCTCGTAAATCGAGAAATACCGGATGTGGTAGTGGCCGTGGCACTGATGGAAGACGAAGTACGGCGCGTAGGGGTTGTTCGGGTCGCTCCTGTCGCCCACCACGAGGTCGCCGTCGCCGCGGTTCATGAGCACGGTGTCGAAGCGCAGCAGCCGGCGATAGCCGGGTGCGCCGACGACGCCTTCGGCTATGGCACAGTCGTCGGCCGCGAAACTGCGATCGACGATTTCCATCTGGGCCACGAAGCGCTGCTCATCCAGCGCAAGGTCCGGTTTGCCGCCGTTGTCGTAGACGGGGAGGTCGCGGGCGACGCTGGTGCGCTGCGCGAAGCTCGCGGCTGGCAGCAGCACAGCGGCGACGGCGACAGCAAGACAGAGTGAACGGGTCATGGGAATCGAAAGAGGCATGTCATCTCCTGAGAGGGTCCGCCCCGGGGACCCACGACGCTCGTGGAACCGGGGCCGACAGTCGAGGATACCTCAGCCATATCAATGCACGTCCAGCTGTGACCCGCCAGCCGTTTGTGCGGGCGTGTCCGGCCTGCTACAACGGCACCATGGATGCGGTTGCCGTTCCAGTGTCGTTCGTCGAACTATTCGGTCGCCTGCTGCTGGCGACGCTCCTGGGCGCGCTGATTGGCCTCAACCGCGAGAGCTACGGGAAACCCGCCGGCCTTCGGACGCACGCGCTGGTCGCGCTGGGGGCCGCCACGCTGACGCTCGTCGGGCTGCTGCTCCAGGCCAGCGACAGCTCGGCGCCCAGCCGGGTGCTGCAGGGGATCGTCGCCGGCATCGGCTTCATCGGCGCCGGCGTGATCCTGCACCGTCCCGACGGGCGCGGAGTCTAAGGGCTCACCACCGCGGCCGCGATCTGGATCGTCGCCGCCGTCGGCGTCGCGGCCGGCGCCGGCCTGTGGCGCACGGGTGCGAGCGTGGTCGTCGTGGTGCTGTTGCTTCTGGTCGTTGGAGAACGGGTGGACCGCTGGGTCCACCGCGATGAGAAACGTCCCTGACGTGGGCGAAGCCGACCCTGGTCGTCTTCTGGGTCACCGGACAGCGGCTCGAGTTCTTCCTCGACGCCAGCGGCCAGGCCACGCACTTCGTCATGACCATCGTCGAGGGCGATCTCAAGGCGGTCCGCAAATAGCGCCCCCGCGGAGCGGGGGCAAAGAGACACTGTCAGGCGAGGCGGAGCCTCGCCTCTGCCTCAGAACTGCAGCTTGTCCACGAACGCCACGACCAGGCGATTGAACTCGTCCGGCTTTTCCATCATCAGGAAGTGACCGGTGCCGGGCACCTGGGTCTGCTCGTACTTCGGCAGGGCCTTCCGCGTATCCTCGAGCTTCGGCATTTGTTGACTGGTGCCGGCCCAGACGGCGAGCGCCGGCATCGGCGTCACGTCGTCCTTCCGCAGTGCCGGGTCCATCATCGATCCCATCGCGCCAATCGCCGTCGCCTCGGGGGCCTTGAGCATCATCGTCAGGATCTTCTGCTGCAGATCCGGCGGCGTCTGCGGCGTGAACATGCTGCGGATCATGCCTTCGCGCGCCTTGAGCCCCTCGGCGCCGGTGAGGTTGGGCGGCTTGAAATCGCCCGGGAACTGCCGCATGTCCAATGGTCCGTCCACCGCAATCAACCCGGCGACGCGAGCGGGATACAACCGCGCGTACTGCCGGATCACGGGCGCGCCCATGCTGTGTCCGACCAGCACGATCTTGTCAGCCCGCGCCTCGGCCCGCACCGCTTCGACGGCGCGGGCGAAGAGATCCATCGAGAACTTGCCGTTCGCCGGCGCACCGCTGCGGCCGTGTCCCGGCAGATCGACGGTGATGACGCGATACTTCTTCGCGAGCGCGGGCACCTGCGCCGCCCACGACGACTCGTCGCAGGTCCAGCCGTGCACCAGCACCAGCGTCGCCGGGCCGGCGCCGGTGGTCGTCGAATGAATGTTGAGGCCGTCGACCGAGGCGGCCGAGGCTGTGGCGGCGACGACGAACGAGAGGACGACGACGGACAGCCAGCGCATGGAACCTCCTTCGCTCACATCGAGGCGCGGGGGATATCCCGCGCACCGTACTCCTGTTCGCCCCCCTCGTAGAGGGCGGTTTTTCGACCGCCATGGTCACGGCCGGTCTGAAGACCGGCCGCTACGTCGTACGGGCCGGCGCCCCACGTCAGTCTTCGATGCCGCGGGGATCGTAGTCGCTTGCCGGCGTTCCCATGACCGCGTCGATGCGCTGCTTCATCTCGCGGAAGCGCGGGTCGTACTTGAACTGCCAGTAGACGGCCACCATCCAGAACTTCTCCTCGGGAGTCGTTGGTCCGCCGCGTTCCAGGATGCCGTTGGTGTAGCCCAGCATGTAGCGCCCCCAGTGCGGGCGCCCGCCGTCGATATCAATAAAGCCGTACTCGTCCGACAGCGTCCAGCTCGCGTAGGCGCCGCCCGCCTTGGCGCGCACGCCGGGATCGGCGGCCAGCGCAGCGATGGCGCGCCCGACGAAGCACGGTGTCTCGGAGGCCTCGAAGCCTTGCACCTTGGCGTCGCGCCAGTTCGCTTCAGTCACGCCGAAGCGCTCGAGCATCGCTTCCGATCGCAGAAAGCCAGGCGTCACCGCCAGCGCCGTTACGCCGGTGCCC
>Ga0157380_10003553_pt1 | contig 10719 bp, 8 predicted proteins | sample S35metaG_FD_119757 | JGI IMG/M metagenome (GOLD analysis project Ga0157380, IMG submission 119757) | Switchgrass rhizosphere microbial communities from Kellogg Biological Station, Michigan, USA - S3-5 metaG | ecosystem: Host-associated > Plants > Roots > Rhizosphere > Soil | place: USA: Michigan...
AACGAGATATACGGGGAATCTGACTTTTAGGCGCGTGACAGCGTCGTCGAGCCGCGCTCTAAGCACCTTTGCAAGTTCTTCGATCTCGCGATCATCGCCTTTAACTATGGTGTCGGCGTTTACGGTCAGCACAAAGCCATCCAATGGACGGTTTGAACGGTATTTTCTTATCGTTTCGATAAGGCTCGACCACTCTTCGCCGTCTACTCCTTCGGTCTGATACCGTCCGGCGGTGTCCACGAAAACTGCGTCACTAGTAACGCGCCAGTCCACAGCGGGCGTGGGGCGGACGTATCGCTGTTCAGATTGTCTTTGACTCGGAAGCGTTTGGAAATTTAGGTTCGAGCTGATGACGAGCGAACTCTTGCCGGCTCTCGGGGCACCGGCAACTATGTACCACGGCAGCGAATAAACTGCATCGCGCCCAGACTCGCCGAGGTTCGATGATTTGAGGAACTGGATCGTTTCTTCAGCACCGCGTGTCAATTCGGGATATTGGCCCACGGAAGCCGACTTTTGCAGCGGGACTGCGGCCTGAGAACCGTCTGAAGCTTGAGCAGCAGCCTCGGCCTGCCGCTCCTTTTTCTTCGCACGGCGCGAAACGACGAACATTATCAAAAGTGCAAACGGAAGTGTTATCAGTACAAAGACAATGATGGCGATCCGCTGCCAGGCGTAAATATCGATCGGCACCATATAAATCAGGAAGCTAAGGATGCCGTAGAAGGAGAGCAGGCCGCCAAGGCCGAACGCGTATGTCAATTGGGAAGTATGCCAACTACTCATAACTATCTATCAAAAACCTAAAGCGGGAGCTTTTGGACCGTGTCTTGCAGAAATTTGGATGAAAGCAAAAACATGATCAGATACACGATGAACCCTATTCCAAGACAGCCAAGCGCACCCAATTTTGCCCAGATCGGCATGCCGCGCTTTTCCGGGGGTTTGGGCTGGTCGTTAGCGAGCCAATGCGGAGAGAGTTCGACCGGTTTGATCCGCCCGGCCTTCACGAGAGCATTCGCCGTCTGTTGCATCGTTTCCAGGAGCTTCTCCTGATCGTAAACTGCATATCGGCCCTTAAACCCAAGTAGGAGGCAGAAATAGTAGACCTCGACCGCATCAACGGTCACGTCGATCTGTCCCAACATTGCATCCAACTTTTCGAAGAACTTGTTTCCCGCAATCTGTTCCCCGAAATATTGAAGTTGAAGCGGATTCTTTTCCCATTCGTTTCGAAGCGGAAAGTTTGCGGTTAGGACGGTTTCATCTACAAAGGCTGCCAAGCCAAATTTCGATACCTGAACGATCTTGTGATTGAATTTGTATCGCTCCGCACGCTTCTCGAACTCATCGAACAGACCTTCAACCTTCGGCCGAAGCTCGCTTGACGGAGCTAAGATTCCGGACTTGAGACGCAGGATAAGATCGAAGACCGGTCCGGCGAACGTGATCAAGTCTTTTTTTGGGACTTCGGACATAGGGTCAGGGCTTAACAGCGTACAACTCTAGCTTTTCATCAGGTATCTCGTTTGGAACGTATACGGATATTACTTTTGAACCAGCGATCCCGTTCCAATATGGCCCCATGTTATCAAGCTGAAAATACTTGAACCCGACACGAGCAGGGATCGGCGCCGGTGGGGGGCTTGCATGCGTCAAAACAACTCCAGGCAGTGCGGAGCCGATGACCGAATCGATCACGTCGCGAGATGCGATCTTGACGACGCGCGGAACGCCTTCGATAAGCTTCGATTCGGGCATTTGGGCGCGCACGGCAAGGAAGAATCCCGCCTCTTTCAGAAGCCGCTCATCATCTATTCGGCCGACGTACAGAGTGTCGCGCGTCTTTTCAAGCGGTATCGGAACGCACCGGCTCGGGATCACGGTTTCAAGCAGCTCCTTTAACTGTGTCGACAAGTTGTAGAAAGTGAAGTAAAGATCATCGTGATCGTATTTGACGATATCTTTCGGATGATTTTCGAGCGAAAATGTCATGAGCCTGCCGGCCAGGGTCCCCATTTCCAAATAAAGTCTCTCGGGATGAAGCAACGGCGACCGAAAGAAATGGGACATAGCCGGAATGGATGAGTTTATCGTGTTCAGGAGCCAAAATACCGCGACTTCAGACGTTGTGAAATCCGCTAAGGATGCGTTGCTCGCTCGGCGTTGCTCACCCAGGCTGCCGCTTTTTGTGATCAGGATCTCGACCATCTGTCGGAGCATGTTAGCAAGCCAAATGGAGGCCGAGATATTCAGGACTGGCGGAATATAGTCTTCCGAGATCTTGAGCTGCCCGGTTGGAGTCCGTTGGAGTTCGGCAATTTTGATCGATGTAAACCCGTCGCGGAGCTCGTCGTCGAATACTATCCGAAGGTTACTTTTCGCATACGAGATCGGCTGTTCGTTTGTGCCGCTCGTTTCATCCTTGACCTGGGCGCCTTCCTGCAAAAACCTAAGGTTGTTCGATGCGGCTGCGCCGTTTGCCTGATAATTAGCTTCACCCGCTTTTTTTGCCGGGATCGCAAGATGTACGCCCAGTTTTTCGGCCTCAACGCCAAAGTGGTTCCCTATCGGCCGGAGGTCAGGTACAGCCTCTGCGTCCGGTACATTTACTGTCAATCCGTCCGGCATCACAGCTCGACAACTTGTTATCTGGAAATTCCCGTTTGCTACCGCCTCGCTGTTTACCTGAAGGTCAAGAACACCGTAGTTGTACGGCATTATCGAGTTGACACGCGAATTCAGCAGGTCTTCATGGTAGTTATCCCATTGCTGAAAGTGATGCGGCGTCAGCAACATCCCTTCGTTCCAGACGATCTTGCGGTACTTACTCATAGCTGGGTGAATGTAAATAGTAAAACGAGTATCGAAAATAGTAAAAGGGGCGACACCGAATCGTGGGTCTCCGCTAAGCCTTGCGGCGTCGTTGTCTCCTTTTCCGGCTCGGCGGCAGCACCCTGCGTTTCGCCTCGTTGTCCGCCAATTTGTCAAAAAAATCGGTCATCCATTCGGGCCCTGGCTTTTTCGGAAAGTTCTCCGGATACTTTTCCGCGAGTTCGAGCGCCAGAATAAGCAGCAGGGGGCCCTCCTTATTCATTCGCCCAGTTTGACCAAGTTGCCCGACCGTTTTCGACGGTTTTATTGGTATCTCAACCCTTTTTATGCTCGTTGCGGACGGCTTCGTACAGTTGGCCGCGGGGCTTGTGACCAAATACTCCCGACATATCAATGGCCGGTTTTGATGGATGGAACACGATTCATTTTCCAGAAATGGGCACGGAATCCCCTCGTGAAACAATTTCATGGCAGCGTCCAACGCCGCGATCATTTCTTTGCGCGACGCTTTGGGCCGGCCGTGGTCGTACTGCTTTTTCAATTCATCAAGCATGCCGTTTTTCCGGAAGTGATCCACCGCATCCGCGAAGCGCTTTTTCACCACGTCCCGTCGTGGTTGCGGCATCGCTTCGACCAATTCCGCTATCTGATACACCTCGACTTCCGTAATAGGCACCGGCTGTCGGCAACATGCCCCGCAGCCTGCCTTGCACGAGATCGACTTACCTTCGGCTTTTACAACTGCGACGCCCGCGTCCGTAAATGTATTGGACATTTGATGGAAGATCGGGAGCATGCGATGGGGCTTCACCGGATTCGCCGGAACCGTCATTTCAAGATCGACCGGAATTCCTCCGATCTTCAACACAACTTTTCCGGTTACCCATTCGTTCTCGGCCATACTTCACCTTTATCAACTAAAGCGCTAGCGCTTCTGCGTTGACGCCAAAATCTTTCGGATTTTGCGATATCGCGCCAATGGCGAGAAAATTCAGGGCGTTCTCGAATTCTGACTGTGTGATCTTTCCGTTCTTTTGCAGGAACCAGATCGTCCGAATAGCTCGCGAGCTTTCAGGAAACTTATTTGCAAGGTCCTGAAGCATGTTCCTCATCCTCATAAAATCGCCCGATGAACCCTGGCCGTAAGCTGCAATTATCAATAGGGCGTCTTCGCCAAACTCGTTTCCGAGCTGCACGCTAAGTTTGTCGAGAACGTCCGCCATGCCTTGTGCTGTCTGAAGAACGTCGCCGCGGCTGCTGCCGAGTTTTGCGACGGCGGCGATCGCCAGAAACTGCGGTTTAATGTTCTTTGATTGAGCGAGGGACTTTATTTGAGAAGCATTCTTACGGGCCGAGTTCAGATTGTCGGCCAACGCCGAGGAACCACTCAACTGCTTCACTTTTGGCGTAATTCGCTGGGCCTGTTCACCAGTGAGAAAAGCGTGCGGATCATTTTGGGCGATTCGCCGCAAGAAAGCACCACCGTTTTGCTCGATCTTTCCCGTATCAGTCAGTTTCCCCGGCGGGACCGCGCCGTTAGTGCCGGACGGCGTATCAGAAGTGTTACTGTTTGCCGACGGGTCCGTCTGCGATGTGGTGTTTACTTTGTCCGACGTGTTTGACGTTTTCTTGTTGTCGCCATCGTCGTTGTCAGTGCTATAAACAAAATCATCCTGTTTTTTCGCAACTGTTTTGTTCGAACCGCCGATCAGGAGATAGATCACTCCGCCGGCGAGCACGACAACGATAAGAGCGAGGATCGGGATCATCAGAATCAAGATCCATGAATTTGAAGCATTTGCTGCCTGTGGCTGGGGGGCGACGCTGACCGCACCCATGTCAAGATCGTCCTGATCCTCCTCTGGTTCAGATGCGGACGGTTCGGCAGATGGACCATCGGTTTCGAACTCAACGACCACCTTCAAACCACCCAAGTCCAGCACATCCCCGTCCTTTACGCCTATCGGATCCTTCAACGGTGTATCGTTCAATAGAGTGCCGTTGCTTGAGCCGGCGTCGGAGGCGACGAAGACATCTGCGAACCTTTCGATCTTCAGATGTTGGCGCGAGAGACGCCCGTCTGGAATATGCAGATCGGATTGCGAGTGACGGCCAACAACAAACTTTTCGCCGGACACGGCAACGCGCTTTTGCTCGCCTTTTTCATCGGTATATTTTAGGAAAAGCTCCGTCATCTATCTGCTATAGGTTGAAAGCGGTTGCAGCTTCAAGCCAAAATCCTGCGGGTTTTCCCCGATAATTGCCGCCGCGAAAAACTTCGGCACGTACTTAAAATTCTCGGATTGGAACTGCTTCGAAAGGATGTCGCCTTTCGAGATCAGCGTCCAGAAATCGCGTGGCAGGCCGGTATTCGACTCGAGGGCTTTCACAAGGTTGGAACTCAGGCCGCCCTCGCCGCTGTTGTAGCTGCCGATAGCCAATGGCACGCTTGCCGGGCCGGTCCCGTATCGCCCGGTAAGGGCCTTCATATATGAGGCGGCCGCCCGCGCCGCTGGCTCAGGTTCGCATCTTTCATCAGGATTTGTTGGTGATGCGCCCTTGAAAACCTTTAGTCCATGTATTTCCGCGGTCGCTTTTGTGAATTGGAACATGCCCAGGGGCCCGGTCGGACTCTGCAGACAAACGCAGTGTTCGGATTCGATCATTGCAAGGTACAAACCGATACGCGAATCAGTGCCTTTTTCGTTGAACGCCTTATTTATGAATGGGGCGTTCTTGCTTGCACGTTCGTAGGTCACCTGAAGATTATCGCCAAAGCGGCAGCCGCCTAACGGTTTAGTGCCGGCCCGTTTTGCATAACCGTCCGCAAACCCTTTTATCTTGTCGATCGCCGCTTCCGGGATCGGGTCACTGCTGTTATTCCCGATTATCTGTGCGACCCGCATCGCCTTGACCGCCAGATACTGTCGGCGCTCTGTGTCTGACATTTCCAAGTATTGCTTACCGCTCGGCACTGTATTCGGTATCGTTGAATTGCCTGATGCCAGTTCGCTTATCGCAGTGTTGTCATTCGTTTTTCCGTTCGTATTTGTTCCGACCGTTTTGTTCGAAGGCGTGGCCTTCTTATCGGGCTTGTCATAGTCATCGCCCGAATCGTAATCGTCAGCGTTGTAGGCGACCTCTGATCGTCCGCTGAAGAAGACCTTGTACCCAATTACAACCGCAGAAACACTGATGACTAGAAAAGCAATTGCGATCAGTGCCACCGGGAGAATTCCTACGATCGAGATGGAGTGGCCAGTCGACTCGGCTCCCGACGGCGAGTGCTCGACGACAGAAGGCTCGTCAAAAGCCGCAACCGGAAGCTGTTCGGAGATCCGTACATTTAATACAGTGGAATTCCCGATCGCTATGCGGTCACCGGTTCGCAACGGCGAGCCTGCACCGCCTACCCGCACTCCGTTTACGAAAGTTCCATTCGATGAGTTTTCGTCAACGACCCATACTTTATCGCCGTCGCGATAAACCGTCGCGTGAAGCCGTGAAAGGCCGTCATCGGGAAAGCGAAATTCCGCTTCACTGCCTCGGCCGAACGACGTTTTCGAGCTTTCGATCCGAATTTCTTTTGAGCCTTCGGGCGTTGGATACGTGAGCCGAATATCCAGCATAAACCTATATCTTACATCGCAAGGCGGTACAATTCCGATAGCGGACGGTCCTTTTTCAGACCAAATCTCTGAGGATTTTCCGCGACGATCCCCGCGGCGAAGAAGCGGACAAGCTGTTCGCGCTCTTGCGGCGTCTTGATGGAGCTCCACACATCCGAACGGTTTCCCGGAAGCGTGGCCTTCCAGACGCCGGCCTCCTGCGGAGACTTCCCGAATACCGCGGCGCTGTAGATAAGATCGCCGTCGAATACACCATACACGATCGCCTTCATATAAAGTGCTGACGCCTTCGCAGCACAATTTTGCGATGGGTCGGACAGCGATTCGCCACCGCAAGGACCGTTGTACGCGTTCGAAGTAACAAATTCCGTATTCATTCGCCAGAGTCCCTCGTCGCTGCCTTGCCTGGCAGGATCGAACTTGCTTCGGCTCATCGCGAGCAGGAAGCCGATCGAGGCATCGAGATTCTGCTCGCGTACGAAAGCGACGTTGATCGCGTCCCGATAGCGCATGGCACGTTCAAAGTATCCTTCCTGCGCATATTCCGCCGTGCGTTTTTGAACCTCGGTCAGGAACTGTTTGTTGGAGACGTTGTACGCGTTTTTACCGGCAAACTGCTGCGCGACCCGCTTCGTCATGTCCTGAACCTCGATCAGAGATACCTGTTTGTTACCTTGCGGCGGACCCGTCTGCTGGGAATTTGTTTGCGCGACCTGCGTATTCGAAGGTGGCTTAGTTATGGCTCGCGTTTCGAACGCTAACAGCACAGAAATATTTGCCCCGATCGGACTGCCGTCTTCATCGATCAGAAGAACTCCAAGGCTATGATCCACACCGTCCGACAGGTCCGGAAACTCTTTCGGATCGATCGAAACCGAAAAGGGAGCCTCAGCCGAGGCGAATTCCTGTCCGTCAACCGTAAACACAGCCTTCGACACGCATTCACCATTTTCTACGTCGACCTCGATGTCCGTGACCGCAGATATCGTGTCGCCGGATTCCGGCTTCGTTATTTTTGCCTTTGCATCGCAAGAGGATCCAAACAGGCTGCCGAACCAGCTGCCGGATGGTCCTCCCGAAGAGCCACCGGACGTGCTCCCGCCCGACCCTCCGCCAAATAACAATACAACTGCCGCTATGGCGACAAATAGGATTGCGACGCATACGATAACCGCGGCAACGAGCAATATAGTTTTTGAGCCCCCGGAAGGTGCTGCCTGAGCAGGAGTTGAGGACGTGGCTGCTTCTGATGCAATCGGGACGGCGTTCGCATCCGGAATCGGTTGATCAGAAGTTGGTCGCACGTCATCCGCGGGCTGCCCATTTGCGGCACCGAATTCGATCCGGCTCGTACCGCCGAGCACGATCATATCGCCGGGCTTCAGAAATACTTCATCCGTGACCTTAGCGTCGTTTACGGTCGTTCCATTGCTGCTGCCGAGATCGATCAAGCAATACTCGTTGCCGCGAAGCTCGATCTCGGCGTGGTGCCGGGAAACGTTTGGATCGTCCGGGAAAGCGACGGCATTGTCAGTTGTGCGGCCGATCGTTGTAACTTCGGAGGTTATCAGGATCTCGCTACCGTCAACTTTGAGGTTCACATCCGGCATAAACACACAATGCAAATGTTTTGACGCGGATCCCAGCGGAATTTGCACCTAAAATGTGGCGTCATAGGAAGGCGAAAAAAAGAGAAAGTACACGATACCGATAAATGCGGCGATCAGAAACAGCACAAGCAGGAGTCCCAGGATCATGAAAACGACCTTTGCCGCTCCGCCTTTTTCTACCGGCTTAGGGACTGTCGGGGAGTAATTAAACCCAGGGTCCGATTCGTGAAGGTCCGGTTGGGGCTCAACATCGGCGACAACGGCGGGGGTTTCCATCGATGCCGCAGAAGTATCGTCACTGGCATTTTCCTCGACCTCGCCTTCTGACGACTTCTTTGCAAATCCTTGCGGGAGATACCCGCTGGTCTTGCGAAAGACGGGTTTCGGCATCTTCCAACCGGTATCCTCGTCAGTCTCGAGCGCCGGATTTGGCGGCGTAGTTGAAAGCTCGTCCTCGTCCGAAGGCGCGGGTTGTGTGGTATCCAACTCTTCGCTCATTTTCGCTCCATCACGCAAAATGACTTACCTGCCTAGTTCCAAAACGTCGGATCTCGTAATTATACCCGTAATACGCTTGAAATCTTCGATCAAAACCGCGGGAGATTTCTGCAGCTTCGACCTGATCTCCGCCACACTCGTGTCCATGTCGACAACCGGGAAGCCCTTGTCCATTACATCGGCGACTGTTGAATTCAATAGTTCGCGGTCTTTCAATAGTTTTGTTAGGACGTGGCTTTCGCGGAGGCTGCCGACCGAACGGTTTTCTTCCAGAACCGGGATCTGAGTCACCCCGCTGTCGCTCATTTTTTTCAGTGCGTCGCTGACGAGCTCGTTCGGTTCGGCAAAGATCAACGCCTCGGGCGCTCCGGAATTCTTTGTCTCGTTGATAAGGCCAGCCGTGATGCGCTTGGGTTCGAGCAGGAGTTTTTCCTTCATCCACTCATCCGAGTGAAACTTGGTCAGATAGTGTTCCCCCGTATCGCAGACGATGAAAACGACAACTGCCGATTCATCCAAATTCTTAGCAACTTTCAGCGCTGCGGCAAAATTGGTCCCCGTCGAACCTCCGCAGAAAATTCCTTCACGCCGTGAAAGCTCACGCGCAAATTCGAATGATTCGCGGTCAGTTATGTTCAGGATCTCGTCGATCGTCTTCATGTCGGCATTGCCGACCGGAAGACTCTGGCCGATCCCCTCAACCAAATAGGGCGTCGCCTCGGGTACATGGCCCGAATCCTTGTAAGTCTTGAAGATAGAACCGTAAGGATCAGCTCCAATGATCTGGATCTTCGGGTTCATCTCCTTTAAATACCGGCCCGTTCCCGTAATAGTCCCGCCAGTGCCGATACCGGAAACAAAATGTGTGATCTTGCCCTCGGTGTCACGCCAGATCTCAGGCCCGGTCGTAGCATAATGTGCCGCAGGGTTTGCCGGATGATTATACTGGTCGGGATAAAATGAGCCCGGTGTCTCCTGAGAGATGCGTTTAGCGGTCTCCACATAATGATCCGGCGTGCCGTGCTTGGCAGCAGCGGGGCAAACGACGATGTCCGCTCCGAGGCCTTTCAGATAACGCATCTTCTCGACCGAAACCTTGTCCGTCAAAACAAAAATGCATTTGTAACCTCGAACCGCTGCGACGAGAGCCAAGCCGATCCCGGTGTTGCCGCTCGTCGCCTCAATGACCGTTCCACCCTTCTTGAGAACGCCTTCTTTCTCGGCCCAGTCGATCATCGATATGCCGATGCGGTCCTTGACCGAGTAGCCCGGATTCAGGCTCTCCATCTTGGCGTAAACGCCGGCCTTTATCTTGTGCTTTTTGGTGATGTGATTGATCTTCACCATCGGTGTGTCGCCGATCAGGCCAAGAACGTCATTGTAGAATTTCATCTTTGTCAGAGTTTATGCCGAAAGATATTTTGAGGCAACATCCTTCTGCACAAGCCCGCACGTAAGTAAGGGCGGTACGCACAATGCAGAAGCCCACACGCAGTGAGGGCATCAGCTGAATCCGGCGCCATCAGTACCGGGAGTGGTTGCGACCGGATTCTTTCGCCCGCGAGACTCGTGCTCTCTATCTAAAGTGGCGCACACAAAAAAGGCCACCGCTTCAGAGCGGCTACGATCTCACTGCCCCTTTGCTGCGTCCAAAACAAGCTTCATGAATTCGCCTTTCTTTCGCCCGTTGTGCTCCTTGAACTTACCACCGTCGTCCAACGCGGTTACACTCTCATCCATCAACTTATACGCAGTTATAAGTTTGTAATTCGGGTTTTTGTGGTCCTCGGCATCGAGAAAAAACAAATAGCGCTCGCAAAGTTCAGGTAGATCCTGCCAATCATTTAAGTAAAGAATGACCGCACGATTCAGATAGCGAACCCGACCTCCCATTCTGTCCATATCAACCAACTGTCCCACTTGGATTTCTTGTCCCGCCTGCTTGAGAATCCTTTCAATCCGAACAGAGTACTCCGAATAAACTGTAGATTTCGTACTAGACATCAATGAGCCGAGTATCACTCCAGTGATCACTAACTTACTTTCCTTGAACGGGAAGGCCGATTCGGGCCTCAGCTCATTATCGAAGAGTGTTGATCCGGTGACATCCGGTTGAGGTTTTGTAATTATGAAGGGCCTTTTCTCAT
>Ga0157380_10003554_pt1 | contig 10718 bp, 7 predicted proteins | sample S35metaG_FD_119757 | JGI IMG/M metagenome (GOLD analysis project Ga0157380, IMG submission 119757) | Switchgrass rhizosphere microbial communities from Kellogg Biological Station, Michigan, USA - S3-5 metaG | ecosystem: Host-associated > Plants > Roots > Rhizosphere > Soil | place: USA: Michigan...
GGATGCTGAGCGACGTGACCTACAACGCGATCACCACCGACTTCTGGCAGAACCTCGACGCGACGTCAGGCAAGGAGCATTGGGAGATGTTCGGCACGACGGGCGACGCGAAGGGCCAGCCGGTCCAGATCAATCATCCCTCTCACGGTTCACCGTGGGTGCGCATCCGCCGGATCATGGTTGGCGCGGCCTACAGCTAGACCACCGACCTCTATCGATCCGGAGTGACTTGGATGCAGCTGATTACCCAGCCCGACGAAGGCGTTGCTCCGCTGATCAAGGCGATCAAGCGCGCCAAGAAGTGCGCCGACATCGTCATCTTCCGCTTCGACATCAGGGAGATCGAAGAGGCGCTGACCGATGCGGTGCAGCGCGGCGTGGTGGTGCGGGCGCTGATCGCGCACACCAACCGCGGCGGCGAGACCAAGCTGCGCAAGCTCGAGAGCCGGCTGCTCAAGGCCGGCGCCACATTGTCGCGGACCGCCGACGACATGGTCCGCTACCACGGCAAGCTGCTCGTCACCGATCGAGAAAAGGCGTTCGTGCTCGGCTTCAATTACACGCGGCAGGATATCGAAAAGAGCCGCAGTTTCGGCCTCATGACGAGGAACCCGAAGATCGTGCGGGACGTGCTGAATGTGATCGAGGCCGATCACAATCGCGTCAATACCAAGATCACCTCCACCCGCGTCGTCGTCAGCCCCGAAAACGCGCGTGAGCGTCTGGCGGCGTTCATCCGTCGGGCCAGGCGCGAGCTGCTGATCTACGACGGCGGCCTGACCGACGACAAGATCATCGCGTTGCTGAAACAGAAGGCCGAGGCCGGCGTCAAGATCAAGGTCCTCGGTTCGGTCGAGAAGAAGTGGGCGGGCGAGCTCGCCTGGAGTGTGCGCGCGTTCAAGACCATGAAGCTGCACGTGCGCTGCATCGTGCGTGACCGCCAGGCGGCGTTTGTCGGGAGCCAGAGCATGCGCAAGCTGGAGCTGGACGAACGGCGCGAAGTGGGGCTGATCACGAAAGATCGCCGCACGGTCAACGAGATCGCGCGGGTGTTCGACGCCGACTGGAAAGCCAACCGCGACTAGTCGGCCTGAGGCGTCTCGACTCCCGGCTCGCACGGCAGCCTCAACACGAACGCGGTGCCGATGCCCTCCTGCGATTCGACCCTGATCACGCCATTCATCGCCCGCACGCAATCGTCGACGATGGCCAGGCCGAGGCCGACGCCGGTGATGTTGTCGATGCCTTCGCGATCGGCATGCACGCGCGTGAATCGGCGGAAGATGTCGGCGAGGCGCTGCGCGGGGATGCCGAGGCCGTTGTCCCTGACGACGATGTCGCAGGTGCCGCCGGCTTCGTTATCGGCGGTGATTTCGATGTAGCGCGTCTCCTTCGCCGGATCGCAATACTTGATGGCGTTCGACAGCAGGTTGACAAGGGCCAGCTCCAGGCGCCCGACATCGACGACCAGCGAGGGCATGTGGTCGGCAATGCGAAGCTCCACGCCGCGGGCGTCGGCCATCTCCCTGAGCTGCCGCGCCGCCTCGGCGGCCACGGAGCCGATCGAGACGGCCTGCAGGCTCGGAGTGTCGGCATCGTCATCGAGTCTTGCCACCCGCTCGAGCTTGTAGGTCATGTCGACGAGGTGCGACACGTTGCGCGAGATCAGATCGACCGTGTAGGCGCGCTGGACGTCATCGAGCCCCTCCAGCCGCAGCAGCGACACCGCGGTGGCAATCGGCGCGAGCGGCTGCCGCCATTCGTGTGTCGCCATGCGCGTGAACTGGCGGAGGCGTTCGGACTGCTCGGTTATCGTCAACGTATACAAGCCGACGAAGGTCTCGACGGTCTCCTGCAGGAGTACCGCGACAGCGTGATGCAGCCGCGATGCCACTGCGATGCATTCCGACGGCGCAGGCGTGATCGTCAGCTTGATCGATTCGTCTTCCACGAAGCGCATCAGGATGCTGCCGAGCAGCTGATATTCGCGCATCACCTGGTGGAGTGATGCGCGCTGCTCGTGGCGCAGCTTGCCGAGCTCGCGCGCCTTGTTCACCACCTGCGTGTTGGCGGCGATCGCTTCCGCTTCGGGCGCCTTCAGGTACGCGCTGATGTCGACGATCAGCGACGGAATGTGATCGAGCAGACTTTCGCTCGGGAAAACTTCGTTGGCCTCGACGGGCAGCAGATCGTTGAGACGTGAGAACCACCTGGCCGCCAGCAGCGCGTGCTCCGCGGCGAGACGCTCAGCGATGGCTTCTGAAAACCCGGTCGCAATCAAACTGACACACCTCCGCTGAATCGCTCAGCCATCGCCGCCGCTCAGGGTGCGGTTGTGAAAGGAATGCGGAATTATCGGCTCCAGCTGGTTTTGACGCAACCTGAGCGGTAGCAATCAGGTTGCCCTCGCGGCGCCTTCGGCGAGCAGGTCCTCGAGCGTCTGCAGCAGCAGGTCGGGGTTGATGGGCTTGGCGAGGTGCTCGCGGAAACCGGCGGCGAGCGCGCGATCGCGATCGGCAGGACTCGCATACGCGGTGAGTGCCACCGTGGCGGCCGGCATCCCGTCGCCCAGGCGATCCTTCAACAACGTGATCAGGGTGTAGCCATCCTGCCCGGGCATCGCGATGTCGCTGATCATCGCGTCGATCGTGATGCCATCCGAGCGGCGCAGCGCCTCGGCGACGGATTCCGCCCCGATGGGCCGTGCGCCCGCCAGCTTCAGCGTCGATTCGAGCAGCATCAACGTGTCATGGTCGTCGTCAACGACAAGCACGGTGGCTTGGTTCAGGGACGCGACGCGCTGGCGCTGGGCCAAAGGCCCGGCTGCCACCGGCGCGAGGCGGCGCACCGGCAGGCTCACCGTCAGCGTTGCGCCCTTGCCCGCGCCATCGCTCGCCACCGACACGGTGCCGCCATGCATCTCCGTGAGCCGGCGGACGATCGTCAGGCCCAGCCCGAGGCCGCCGTGGGAGCGTGTGCTGGCGGCGTCGGCCTGGCGGAACGGCTCGAACATGTGCGGAATGAATTGCGGCTCGATGCCGGCGCCGGTGTCGCGCACCTCGATGGTGTCGACTTCCTCCACGCGCGCGATTGACACGATCACGCTGCCGGTCGCCGGGGTGAAGCGCACCGCGTTGGTGATCAGGTTCCACAACACCTGCTGGAGCCGATCCGGATCGCCCATCGTCGGGAAGGTGCCGCCAAACTCGGTCACGAGCGCCACCTGCCGCGCTTCGGCGGCGGGACGGCAGGCATCGATCGCGTTCAGGGCCACGGTCGCCAAATCCATCTCGCGGATGTCGAGCAACAGCTTGCCGCTCGTGATGCGCGATACGTCCAGGAGATCCTGGACGAGACGTGCCTGCGCGTGCGCATTGCGGTCGATGCGCTCGAGCGCGTGGCTCACTTCTTCTGCCGGCAGCTGGCCGCGGCGCAATAAGTGAACCCAGCCCACAATGGCATTGAGCGGCGTCCGAAGCTCGTGCGACAGCGTCGCGAGGAATTCGTCCTTCAGGCGATTGGCCTGTTGCTCGCGGTCGAGCAACCCGGCGCGCTCGCGCTGCGACTGCTGGATTTCATCGAGCATGCGATTGAACGCCTGCACCAGGACGCCGATTTCGTCGCCGGTGCGGCTCGCGGCGCGGATCGAGTAGTCGCCGCGGTCGGCGATCTGGCGCGCCGTGTCGGCCAGCAAGCCAATCGGCCGGGCCACCATGCCCTGGAGCACGGTGGATAGCAGAAACGAGATGAGCAGCCCGGCGACGAGGATCGCCGCGACCGCGGTCGCCTGCGTGCGGATCCGCGCCTGATGCCCATTGAGATCGACGCCGATCAACAGCATCGTGCCGGTGTCGCGGCCTTTTGACAGTTGCGAAGTGACGAACATACGCGTGCTGGTCACCCGAAGCCCTGGCGCCTGGCCGGCCGGGCAGGTGTCGGTGCGATCGCGGAACACGCGAAAGGCGAACAGTTCGCTGTTCGACAAATACAGGCACGCGATCTGCGTATGGGGATGGATCTCCAGCATCTCGAGTGTTTCGCCGGCGGCATCCGGGTCGTGAAAGTCCACCGCCGCCGCGGTGTTGTCGAGCACCAGCGCCGCCTGCGTCTCCAGGTCCGACTGCATGTCGGCGCGAAAGCGGTAGAAGTCCCAGGTGACGAAGGCGATGGCCGCGAGTCCGAGGACCGTGCCGCTCGTCAGCATGAGCATCGCCGTGAGCTTCTGACGGATGGAGAGCCGCTTGAACATCAGCGGTCCCTCACCTTGCGCGCGAGCCGCAGCAGCTTGGCACTCACGTTCAAGTTGCGCCGGTCGGCCGCCGCGCGATTGATGTCGAAGCGAATGCGGTTGTCGTCGCGTACGAACGCGATCACCGTCTCGTCGCTGAGCTCACCGTCGGCGACGGTCAGCACCTGCACGCCGCGCACCACCGAGAGCCATGCTTTCGCATCGGGAGTCTGCGAATCGCCGATGTACAAGATCTGGCAGGTCTTGGCGTCGTCCAGCCCGTCGAGCGCGACCGGGACGAGCGGCTTGCCGTCGACGGCTTCTCCTTCAACCGCCGCCTTCAGCAACGAAAAAAATCCGTCGTTCGCCGTAACGCAGATGCGAACGTCGGAAGGCGAGCGCTCGCCGATACCGGCAGCCGGCCACGTCACGTACTTGCTGAAGTTGAAGAGGAACACGGCCTTGACGTTCGCTTCGATCGGCGCGGCTGGCTGCGCGAAGGCGGTCAGCCCGTGCAGGCAGGCCACGGCCGCGATCAGGATGCGAAGGCGCGACGGTATCAGAAGCGCCATACCGATCTCAGCGCCACGGCGCGTTCGTAGGTTTCCGGCGCCGTGCCGGCGCGGAATTCCAGGTGCCGGTCGTGGAGCAGGTTGGTGCCAATCAGCGACAAGTCCCATCCGGGCAGCACGCGATATCCGAATCGCGCGTCGAGCTCGTGGTACGCGTCGACGGCCGGCTGCGGCAACTCCCCGACATAGCGGTAGAACGCGTCCATTTCGATGCGGTTCGTGGCGGTGACGTAGGAGCGCACCTTGAAGATGTTGCTTGGGTCGTTCGCTTCGGCAGCGCCCTTGGTGGGGTCGGTGCTGCCCGGATCGAACGTCAGTTCCTTCCAATGATACGCGTGCGACGCGTGCAGCTGCCAGCGCGGCAGCACCTGCAGGGACGCGGTGGTCTCGAGACCGCGAGAGAGCCCGTTCATCATGTTGGCGAGAGTGATCGGCGGGACGGGCGCGAACTCCTGCGAGCGCAGATCGTCGTAGCGATTGACATAGGCCGCGAGATCGACCGATAGCCGCTCACGGAACTGGCGGCGATACCCGGCTTCGTAGGCGACGACGGCTTCGGACTTGAAATCTCCGGTTCCCGTCAGCAGCAGGTTCGGTGTGTTTGGAATGCGGATACGCAGGTCGGTATCGAAACGCGTCGGCACCCGCACCGCCCGCGAGACAGCTCCCCAGACGCTCTGGTGCTGGCCGCTCCAGCGGCCGCGCAGCGTTGGTTGGATTTCGAATCCGGTGAATTCGTTGCGCTCGAATTTCGATCCGATCGTCAGGAAGACACCGCGCGCGACCGTGATTTCATCCTGCGCGAACACGTTGAGGCGGTGGGAGGCGCGCTGCCTGGGCTCGAAGAAAAACCCTGGCCCGTCACCGAAGTCGTCGCCGTCGTAGTGCCGGTAGCCCGCGCCGAAGACCACATTGTTGCGCTCGTGTGTCCAGTGATGTTGGGCGTCGAGGTCGAGGGTGTAGAGGGTGCCCCGGTACTGGTTGGGGACGCGGCGGTAGGTGCGATCGAAATACCCCTGGACGTTCGTGGCGTGGTTCGTGCCCGCGAGGGTCCAGCGGCCCAACAGGTTGCCGCCCGCAAGGTTGGTCTCGGCCGTGCTCGAGAGCCCGGTGGTTCCGGTATACATGTCGCCCTGGAGCGTGAACTGATTTCGGCGCGACGAATCGGAATCGATCCGGAAGCCCGCCTGGCCGAAGTCGAAGTCATCCTGCGCATCCGCACCGGTGACGAGCTGATGTGAGTCCTCAAAGCGAACCTTTGCATACGCTCGATAGGCACCTGAACTTCCGATGCGTCCGCCATGGCGCACCGTGTACGGCCCAAGGATGCTCGATCCGGCCGCCAGGTCCACGAGCGTGCCTTTCGTCTCCGTGGCACGTTTGCTGATCACGTTGATCACGCCGTTGACGGCGTTCGCGCCCCAGATGCTTCCGCCTGGGCCGCGAATGACTTCGATGCGGTCGATATCGAGGAGCGACATGTCCTGCGTCTCCCAGAACACGCCCGCGAACACCGGCGAGTAGACGGTGCGCCCATCGATCAGGACGAGCATCTTGTTGGCCGTACTAATGGCGAATCCGCGCGCGGTGATCCCATACTGCGGGCCGGAGATCTGCGAGACGTGCATGTGTCCAGCGAGGCGCATCGCCTGTGCCAGCGTGGTCACGCCCATTCGCCGCAGGTCCTCGCTGCTGATGACCGTCACCGCCGCGGCGACATCGGCCAGCCGCTCGATGCGTCGGGATGCGGTCGTGACATCGGTGTCGACGAGTTCTTCGATTGAGAGCTGCTTGAGTTCCTCAAGCCGGCCTGAGCGGGGAGTCTGCGCGAATGCGCCCGTCGCCAGCGAGACGATAATGACGAGCGCAATCAGCAGGGGCATGGGCCGCTTCCTCGAGCTTGCAAAAAAAAGACCGAAGGGAGCGTGCTGGACGCTCGCTTCGGTCTACCCCCGGAAAGCGGATCTGAGATCGCAGATCTCAGATTGCTGATTCTTCAGTACTGCGAGGCCGTATTGTTGAGCCAGTTGTCAACATCGCGAGCCGCCTGATCGCGGGCGATGCCGTACCGCTCCTGCACCTTGCCAACGAGCTGATCGCGCATTCCATCGAGCTCGTCGATCTCGTCGTCAGTCAACTTGCCCCATTGTTCCTTGACGCGGCCCTTCAGCTGGGCCCACTTGCCTTTGAGAATGTCGTCGTTCATGGAGAGCTCCTGTGGTCTGGGTCTTGGGTCCTCGGTCTTGGGCTTGAAGTCCCAAGACCCAAGTCCTTATGGATTTGGAACAACCATCAGCTGGTTGTCGATGCGATAACCCGGTGCTTCGGCCGCGGCAATGCGCGCGGCTTCATCACGCTGGGTCGCCGTCTTGACGGAACCCTTCAACACGATGGTCTTCGTCTCGTGGAACGTATCCACGTTGATATGGCTGGCGTCGACCGTGCGGTCCGCCATTAGTGCCGTCTTCACGTCGATCGTTTCGACGGCGGCCTTGAGGGCGCCCGTGGCGTCGCGCGCCGCTTCCTTGCTCTCGGCCGAGGCTTCACGTCCCTCGGCGGCCGCCTTTTCGGTAGCGGTCTGTGCCTTGTCTTCTGCCTTATCAGCCGCCGTGGCGGCCTTGTCGGCATTGATCTCGGCGTCCTTCTTGGCCCCGGCTGCTGTGTTCGAGCAGGCTGCCAGTGAGAGGCCGCTCATTAAGGCAATCGCGAGATATCCGTTCTTCAATCTCATCGGTCCTCCTACGGGCCTAGCGCCCGACAACCAGTGAGACTTCAAAAAGCCTGCCGTGTTTTTAAGGGATCCGGGAGCCGGGAACCGGGAATCGGACGCCAATTCGTGGAATTTCGATTCCCGTCTCCCGACTCCCGGTTCCCGAGGTCCTTTGCGCCTGAGTTACCCAACCCAGCAGCATCGTGGGTAACCGCCTTCCCATTCGGGGTAGTAAACGGTACAAATGGCTTTGCAATGGGCGGGACTAGTCCTTGCATCAAGAGGCCGAGTTTCGATCCCAGAAGAGGTTATCCCCTATGCACTTGGCTCGTACCAAGGCTGTGAAACGTAAGACGCCCCGGTCGATGACCGGCGCGGCCGGGACCGACACGCTAGAGCCCAGGGTGCTTTACAGCGTGCTCGCCGACTATCAGCGAGGCAACTTCACGGTCCGAATGCCCGACGATCGCACCGGACTTGCCGGGAAGATCTGTGACGCGCTGAACTTGACCATCGAGCGGAATGAACGGCTCGTGAAAGAGCTCGAGCGCTTGAGCACGGTCGTCGGCAAGGCCGGCAACGTCAAACAGCGTGCGCAGCTGCCATCGGCGGAAGGCGCGTGGAGCACCGCGATCGAGTCGGTCAACACGCTCGTCTCGGACCTGGTGCAGCCGACGACCGAAGTCGCGCGCGTCATCGGCGCGGTCGCCAAGGGCGACCTCACGCAGACGATGTCGCTCGAAATCGAGGATCGTCCGCTGACCGGTGAATTCCTGCGCACCGCCAAGGTCGTGAACACGATGGTGGCGCAGCTCGGCACCTTCTCGTCGGAAGTCACGCGCGTGGCCCGCGAAGTCGGCACCGAAGGCAAGCTCGGCGGCCAGGCGGTCGTGAAGGGCGTGGCCGGCACCTGGAAGGACCTCACCGACAACGTCAACCTGATGGCCGCGAACCTCACCTCACAGGTGCGCAACATCGCGGAAGTCACGACCGCGGTGGCGAAGGGCGACCTCTCGAAAAAGGTTACCGTCGACGTGAAGGGCGAAATCCTCGAGTTGAAGGACACCGTCAACACGATGGTCGATCAGCTCTCGTCGTTTGCCGCGGAAGTCACCCGCGTCGCGAAGGAAGTCGGCACGGAAGGTCAGCTTGGCGGCCAGGCTGACGTGCGCGGCGTCGCCGGCACCTGGAAGGATCTCACCGACAACGTCAACGAGCTGGCCTCGAACCTGACCGTGCAGCTGCGCGACGTGTCGAAGGTGGCGACCGCGATCGCTGGCGGCGACCTCAATCAAAAGATCACCGTGCAGGCGCAAGGCGAAATTCTGCAGGTCAAGAACGTGCTGAACACGATGGTGGACCAGCTCGGTTCATTCGCATCGGAAGTGACGCGCGTCGCGAAGGAAGTCGGCACGGAAGGCAAGCTCGGCGGCCAGGCCGATGTGCGCGGCGTCGCCGGCACGTGGAAGGACCTGACCGACAACGTCAACGCGATGGCCAGCAACCTGACCTCGCAGGTGCGCAACATCGCCGACGTCACGACCGCAGTCGCCAAGGGTGATCTCTCGAAGAAGGTCACGGTTGACGTGAAGGGCGAGATCCTCGAGCTGAAGAACACCGTCAACACCATGGTGGATCAGCTGTCGTCGTTCGCCTCGGAAGTGACACGCGTCGCGAAGGAAGTCGGCACCGAGGGTCAGCTCGGCGGCCAGGCCGACGTGCGCGGCGTCGCCGGCACGTGGAAGGATCTGACCGACAACGTTAACGAGCTGGCCTCGAACTTGACCGTGCAGCTGCGCGACGTGTCGAAAGTCGCGACCGCGATCGCGAGCGGCGACCTCAATCAGAAGATCACGGTGCAGGCGCGCGGCGAAATTCTCCAGATCAAGAACGTCATCAACACGATGGTCGATCAGCTGAGCGCGTTTGCGTCCGAAGTGACGCGCGTCGCGAAGGAAGTCGGCACCGAAGGCAAGCTGGGCGGGCAGGCGGAGGTCGGCGGCGTCGCCGGTACGTGGGAAGACCTCACCGACAACGTCAACGCGATGGCCAGCAACCTGACCAACCAGGTGCGCAACATCGCCGACGTCACGACCGCGGTGGCGCGCGGCGACCTCTCCAAGAAGATCACCGTCGATGCCCGCGGCGAAATTCTCGAGCTCAAGAACACCGTCAACACGATGGTGGATCAGCTGTCGTCGTTCGCATCGGAAGTGACGCGCGTCGCGAAGGAAGTCGGCACCGAAGGCAAGCTCGGCGGCCAGGCCGACGTGCGCGGGGTCGCCGGCACGTGGAAGGACCTCACCGATAACGTCAACGAGCTGGCCGGCAACTTGACGGTGCAGCTGCGCGACGTGTCGAAGGTGGCGACGGCGATCGCGAGCGGCGACCTCAACCAGAAGATCACGGTGCAGGCGCAGGGCGAAATCCTGCAGATCAAGAACGTCATCAACACGATGACCGACCAGCTGAACGCGTTTGCGTCGGAAGTCACGCGCGTGGCGCGCGAAGTCGGCACCGAAGGCAAGCTCGGCGGCCAGGCCGACGTGCGCGGCGTGGCCGGCACGTGGCGCGACCTGACCGATTCGGTCAACTCGATGGCCGGCAACCTGACCGGTCAGGTCAGAAATATCGCGGACGTCACGACGGCGGTCGCCAAGGGCGACCTCTCGAAGAAAATCACCGTTGCGGTGCGCGGCGAAATCCTCGAGCTCAAGAACACCATCAACACGATGGTGGATCAGCTAAGCGCGTTCGCATCGGAAGTGACACGCGTGGCGCGCGAAGTCGGCACGCAGGGCCAGCTGGGCGGCCAGGCCGACGTGCCAGGCGTCGGCGGCACGTGGAAGGACCTCACCGACAACGTCAACGCGATGGCCAGCAACCTCACCAACCAGGTGCGCAACATCGCCGACGTCACGACCGCGGTGGCGCGCGGCGACCTCTCCAAGAAGATCACCGTCGATGCCCGCGGCGAAATTCTCGAGCTGAAGGACACCGTCAACACGATGGTGGACCAGCTCAGCTCGTTTGCCGCCGAAGTCACGCGCGTCGCCAAGGAAGTCGGCACCGAGGGTCAGCTCGGCGGCCAGGCCGACGTGCGCGGCGTCGCCGGCACGTGGAAGGACCTCACTGACAATGTCAACCGCCTTGCCGCCAACCTCACCACGCAGGTGCGCGCGATCGCGGAAGTCGCGACCGCCGTGAC
>Ga0157380_10003555_pt1 | contig 10717 bp, 6 predicted proteins | sample S35metaG_FD_119757 | JGI IMG/M metagenome (GOLD analysis project Ga0157380, IMG submission 119757) | Switchgrass rhizosphere microbial communities from Kellogg Biological Station, Michigan, USA - S3-5 metaG | ecosystem: Host-associated > Plants > Roots > Rhizosphere > Soil | place: USA: Michigan...
CCTTGACCAGGCCATGCACGTCGCCGCGCGATGTCTTCACTACCGGCAAGCCGCTCAACACCGCTTTTTCCAGCGCCTTGTCCTGCGACGCGGACATGCTCGAATATGGCGACAGGCCTTCGCCGACGATGCCCGCCAGTGGGTATTTTTCGAGCAGAGCATCGATGCCCGCCGCGATGCCTTGCTCCGCTGCCGCATCGGGAATGCCACTGTCGTCGAACCAGACGTCGCCTTTCAGGATGGTCACCTTGGGAATCGCAGCGGGCAGCAATTCGCCCGCAGCATTCTTGATCGGCACGGCCACCGACTTGAACACGCCGCCTTGCTTCAGTACGCCGCCGATCTGCGTCGGCAACTGCGTGACGCGCACATCGGATTTCCAGGTGTGCTTGCGAGTGGGAATGTTGGTGATGTACGGACCCGCCGTCATCGAGCCGAAGATGCCGCCGTAGCCGCCGGTCGCGAAATAGCCGCCCGGATGCGCATCGCCTTTCACGACTTCGCGCGCCGAATAGATGATCTCGTCCTGGACCATCACGGTACCGAGACGATTGCGTCCGTCGTCGTCGGCCCAGACGCGCGACTGGATGTATTCGATCGAATTGAGAATGTTGCCGTCGCCGTCGGCACTGACCACGCCGCGATGTCGATGCGCCGAGTTGGCTGTCAACGGCAAAGTCGTATCGACCGTGAGGCTCAACCAATAGCTGGTGTCCTCGACGCTCGGGCTGCCTTCGAGCCACAACGCGCCTTGATACTTGCCGCTGGCCAACGCCTTCTGCACGAAGTTGGTCGCACGCGCCAGCATGTTCCGGCCTTGCGAAGCGGCGTAAGGACCGTAGGCGAAGAAATCGACGCCGAGTTTCTCGGGTGGGATATCGCCTTCACCGACATCGGTGCGTTGTTTCGCAGGCAGTCCCTTGGTGTACCCACCGGCAGGCACCGCACGATAGAAATCGTAGTTGGCCTTCTCATAGATGCCGCCGCCATTGCGCTCGATCTCTTCGAAAATGCGCGACGCGTTGGGAACGAACGTCTGCCTCGCTTCGCTGAAGGGCGCGCCCGGCTTGGTCGCGACTCCTTCCCATGCCTGTCCGTTCGACTGGCGACCCATGTAGGGCAATGCGTAGAGCCCGTCCTCGGGCTTCAAGGTCACGGCGTACACCGGCTTGTCGTTCGCGCCAGTCTTGTTCTTCGAGAACTCGCCCTTCGCGTTCACGTAGCCATCGGGCGGCGCGTACAGTTCTTTCATATCGCCTTCGAGCGGATGCGCCGTGAACATCTCGACATAGACAGTGACCGGCGCCGCGAGCCGCTGATAGCGTGGCCAATCGGTAAGCGGCTTGCCCCACGGATCTTTCAGCAACGGCAATCCATACTGCTCACGCGCCTTGTTGCTCGTGACCAGCGGCGCATTGTTCTGGATGGTCGCGGTGGGACCGGAGAAGACGGCGATGCGCGGCTTGGCGGAAGTTTCCGCAGCCGAGGCGCAAGAGCACAGAAGCGCCGTCGCGACTGCTACGGACACGCAGGAACGTTTGAACACGGATGCACAACGCTGGAGGCTTTCGTTGCAGGGAAGACGGGAAAAGGGACATTGCCCCTACTGAAGAAGGGCTTGAGGCGCGGGGCTCGGGCAGGAGTGAGCATCCGGACCGGCACTTTCTTACCCGCGCCCCGCGCCCCAAGCCCTTCTAGATCCTGCCCTCTTCTCTCATCAGAACTTCGCTTTCACCGTGAACTGCCAGCGGCGATCCGGCATGGCCTGCGCGAGCACATTTCCCAACGTATCTCCGGTGCGGGCGCGGAAGTAGCGTTCGTCAGTCAGGTTCGTCGAATCGAGTTTGAAACTCCAGCGGCCGACGTCGTAGAACAGTCCGCCGTTGAACACCGTTGTCGAAGGCAGTTCGACCGTGCACAGGCGACCGGTGCAGGTGCTGGAGAAATAGTTGCTGCCGAGCGTCACGCCGAGGCCGCTGGGCCACTGATAGCTGGCGCTGAAACCGGACTGGTGTTCCGGATTGCCCTGTTTCTGCGAATACTCCGTCATGCCCGACGGCAGGTTGAGCCGCGAACGCCCGCCGTACAGAAAGGCCTCGGCCGGATAGAGGACGTTGCCATTCGCATCGAGCACATCCTCGAATCCCAACGTGCGCGCATCGACGAGTTGCGAGCTGCCGATGTTGGGATCGAAACGCGTCACCTGGCGCAGGGTGTATAAGGAGAGAAACAGGCTGCGGATGGGCACGTACTTCACTTCCACGCCCCAACCTCGCGTCCGGGTCGCTGTCGCGTATGCCTGGGATAGCGACACGTCGTCATCGGAATCCACGGCGGTGCGTGCCTGGTCGTAAGCACTGGCGGCGATGAACAACCGGCGGTCGAGCCAGCTCGCTTTGACGCCCACCTCACGCATTTCAGCCTTGCCGATGTGCCCGCCGAGGATCGCGGCACGCGATAAGGTGTTGTTGTTGCCATCGAGCACGATGCTGGAAGTGCCCAAGGTGGCGTACGGCCAGATGTTGTAAGGCAGTTCGCGCGATAGGCTGACGCTCCAGGATCCCTGGCTGTCCCATTTCTTCGCGACCACATCCGCGGTGGAGTACAGCCCGGGATTCGCCACGGTCCCGGTCGTCGCATTGAAGCTGCCTGCATAGTCGATGTTCTTCGCATCCGAGCCATCGAACCGTCCGCCGAGCATCAGCCGCGTTTTCTTCCACAGCTCGATGTCGAACATCAGGCCGACGCCGAGTTCCGAATAGCTGGTGCGATAGAGACTGACCCAGGGAAAGCCGTCGGACGCCAGGTTGGTATTGTCGAGCGGACTGACGAACGTCGTGTTGGGCGTCATGCCGCCGGTTCGATTCAGCCAGGTCGGCGCCATGGCATCGGTGCGATGCGAGCTGAAATCGCTCGGGGTGGAGGTCTTGCCCTCGGACACCGTATTGCGTGCATTCGCGGTGATCAATGCATTGATCCCGAGCCAGCCCGGCAGATGCGGCAACCGCCAGGTCACGGTGAGCTTGTCCTCGATCACGTAGACGTCCTGCTCCTGCACGAACGGCTGATTCGAATTCTTGTACTGGTCCATGCTGTCGAAGAACAGCTGGTTGCGTATCGTGAGGTTCGGGTCGTTGTCGTTGATGAGGTCGAGAAACGCCGTGGTGAACTGCGCCTTGAGATCTTTCTCGAAGGCGCCGGCACGACGCAGATTGAGAGTGTCGTATCCCACCGTACGCGGGTCCAGCACGAACCCGATCGGCACCTGGCCGGATGTCGGCAAGGGGCCGCCGACTCCCTGCGCTCGCAGCCGGCCGGTCGGATCGGCTTCGGGATGCGCGACGAGATAGTCGTACATGGTTTGGGGAATGCCCTTGATCTTCGGAAACTGATCCAGCGGCAGCGGCTTGCCGCTCGCATCCGTCGGCCAGTTCCAGGTCTGGATGAGCGGTTGATTGTTGGCACTGAGAGTGCCCTTGATCGGTGAGCCGCGCACCATTTCGAGATAGCCGATCGCGCCGTTGTTGTTTGCGTCCAGGTTGATCAGCGGAGTGCCGCGAATGTAGCGACCGGAGTCGACCAGGTCCTGCGTGAAGCGCCCGGTCAGTGCGCCCGCGGTCTGCGACACCTGGTAACTCGCACCGGTCTCGAGGCGAAACGGCCCGACAAAATCGTCGACGCTGGTTGCGGCCTGCAACACCTGCTGCTTAATGGGCACGCCTGCCGCGAACGAATTCGAATCTTCGACCAGGCCGTAGACATAGTAGCCGCCGTGCTTGTCGAAGCGATCGAGCAGGGACATCGGCCCGCCGATGCCGAACGAACCTTCGCTGCGCGAATAGTTGCCCGCGATCAATTGGGCGAAGCCCTGGACATCGGTGAGATAAGCACCGGTCGCGGCGCGGCCGGACTTCGGTACGAGATTGGTATAGCCACCGATCTTCCCCATGCCGTACAACGGCGACGGCGGGCCGCCGATGACTTCTATCGTATCCATCGCGGCCAGCACGCTGCGGCCGTTTCCCTGCAGGCTGAGCCGTTTCATGCCGCGAAAGTAGGTGTCGGCGGGCACGTTGCGGACATCCACCGAGCCCTGGATGCCGAAGCGAGTGGTCGTGAATACGCCGGGCACCACGCGCACCAGGTCCTCGACGGCCGACAGGCCGAACAGGTCGATGGTTTCTTCGCTGATGAACGAGATCGAGCGCGGTGTTTCGAGCAACGGCATGTCGAAGCCGAAGGTCGAACTGCTGACTACGTTTGGCAGCGCCCGGCGAGGATCTTCGTTGACGCGAATGACACTGAGAGCGGCCACACCCGAACGGCTCGGTGGCGGCCTGTCGGGATCGAGGTCGGTCACTGGAGCCGGCGCAGTCTCGGCATGGCTCGCCGCCGGACGTGCGGCCTTCTGCACTACTACGGTCTGGTCGTTGACGAACGCCCAGATGAGATCAGTGCCACGCAACAGCAAGTCGAGTGCATCGGCCGGCTGCATGGTGCCGACGATCTCCGGCGCGCTGCGACCTTCGAGCGCCGGCTGCTCGTAGACGATCTGCAGGCCGCTCTGTTCGCCGAAGCGATCGAGGGCGTCAGCGAGTTGCTGCGATCGAATATTGAAACGTGAATTGGGACGGGTCGTACTGCCGGCGGACGCGACGGAGACTGCGATCAGCGCGGCGAACAGGCAGGAAGCGAAGCGGCGCGGCACCCGCGATGGGGCGTCAGTTCTGAGGCTCGTGCCGACGGAACAGAATGATCTCCTTGTTGCCGTCATTCACGACACTCAATGGCAGGACAGCGGCAAAGGCGGCAACGATCAGTTCGCTGTCGCCGGCGATGAAATTCCCGCCGACGGGCAGGTCCGCGAGCGACGGATCACCGATACGAATTTTCTTCTGAGCATAGCGATTCACCTCGTCCACCGCTTCATGCAACGGCGTGCTACGGAACAAGTGACGGCCGCGCGTCCAGCTGGTCACGACGCTGGGGTCGACAGTCGTCTTGGTCAACATTGCCGTCTTCATGTCGACGCTCAACTGTTCCCCGGGCTTCAACTGCTCGTGCCACTCCTGCCCCACCGATTCATCGTCGATGGCCACCGATCCCTGCGCCAAGGTGACGATGACCTGCGCCGGATCGAGCTCCACCTGGAAACGCGTACCCAGTGCCGTGGTCCGCGAATCCGCTGCAGCGACCGAAAACGGCCGGCTGCGATCGTGTGCAACCTCGAACATCGCGCGTCCCGCAAGCAGCGTGATGCGACGACGCTCGGGGCTCATCTGTACCGTCAAGCGCGTCCCGATATCGAGCTGCACGGTCGACCCGTCGGACAAGGTCACGCTGCGTGTCCTGTCCTTGGGCGACTCATACACCATGGTCGCCGAGCCGTCGTCCAGCGCATCCGGCAGGAAACGGAACACCAGCATTGCAACCGCGACACTGGCTGCCAGCGCAGCTGGAATGGTCCAGCGCAGCCGACGACCGCCCCATCGAGTCTCCCGGCTGGACCTCATGTTCTGGGTCGTGTTCTCGGCCGCTATCTCTTCGCGGGCCAGCAACGCCAATGCCTGCAAGCGCGGATCGAGGACGAGCGAGTCCAGCTGCGAACTCGTCCGCTCAGCTATCTCATACGCACGCGCATGCGCAACGTCGCTACGCCGCCATTGCTCGAAGGCAAGACGATCCTCTTCCGTGCAATCGGCCGAATGCAACCGTGCATGCCAGCCCGCCGCTTCTTGCAGCGTTCGTTCGTTTTCCATGAGATCCATTTACACTAAGACGATAAGCCGGCGCTCCCCCCTACCTTTTTCATGCAGACAGCCAGAGCGTGGCTGATGTGTTTCTCCACCATCTTGACAGAAATGCCGCAATGGACGGCGATCTGCGGATAGGTCATGCGCTCGACGCGGCTCAACAGAAAGACCTGGCGGCACTTCGGCGGCAGCTGTTCGATGGTCCCGTATAGGATATCCAGATCCTGGCGGGCCGCAATCTCCCGGTCCGCCGACGGCTCGTGCGACGCCAGTTCCAGCCCGTCGATCGACAGTTGATCGGAAACCCGGCGCGCCTGCTCGGAGCGTCCCAGGTCGTTGGCTACATTGATCGCGATTCGAAACAGCATGGACGACGGCGATTGAATCTTCTCGGAACCTTCATACTGCATCATGCGTATGTAGGCTTCCTGGGCTATGTCAGCGGCATCTTCCTTGACCCGCAGGCGCTGACGCAGAAACCGGATGAGTGAATCGTGATATCTGCGAATCGTCTCCGGCACCGACAAACCCGCGCACGCGCGTTCGGTGTGAAGAATCATTTCGCCGCTCAATGCATCGTCTGATCTGACGCTCATCGTTCACCTACGATCCACCCCGCTGAAGTAGTAAGCACGATGTGTGCCAAGAATTGCGGACGCGGCTCGCAACGCAGCGAGGCGCCCCTCCGAGACAGTCGCCAGGAGGCCGCGTGCGCTGGTTAAACAAGCATGCGTAAGGTAGGGGAACGACAGCGCTTTTTGAGAATTCCGCGGCGGGCGCAATGAGCGCTAAAAAACTTGCATGCAATCGCTGTTTTTTGTTCGCAACGGGCGGTAGGGGGCTCGATTGCACGTGACCGGATCGTAACTTTTTGCTCCGCGCCGGTGCTTCATTCGCACGGCGCCTGTCAACAATGTGCAACAGCAGCGCATTGCTGACCGTGCGGTCGAGATCCCTTGCCGCGCCTCGCCATTGAGGCAATGCCGGCAGCAAAAGGTTTCGTCAGCGGGGCTTGCCCGTATCGTTCGCGACATAAGGAGCGACGAGCGCGAGCACTTTTGCCAATGCTCCACGATTTGCCGAGACAATTCGTGCGCCACGCGCTCCCATCTCTTGTCGACGCTGTGCATCGCCAGCGAGTTCTATCAGTGCCGTGGACAACTCGTTCGCATTGCTTACTTGTCGCGCAGCTCCCTGCGTGAACAGCAGTTCGGCGATGTCGCGTGCATTATTATTGTTGGGTCCCGCCAACACGGGCAATGACAATGCGGCGGGCTCGAGTAGATTGTGGCCGCCGATGGGAACGAGCGAGCCGCCGACGAATGCAACGTCGGCGGCTGCATAGAACATCAGCAACTCGCCGAGCGTGTCGACGAGCAAGACTGTGTCTCTCGCCGTCACAGCAACGCCACTCGAACGTACGGCGAACGCGAGCGACTGCGATTCCAGCCACTGTCGCACGGTGCCGAATCGCTGCGGATGCCTCGGCACCAGCAGCAGCAGCGCCTCCGGAATCCTTGTACGCAGCAGCTCGTGGGCTGCGACCACGATCTGTTCTTCGCCTTCATGCGTGCTGCCCGCGACCCAGACGAATCGTCGAGCAAACTGCGTCTCGCGCACGGCCCGACCTCGGTCCAAGAGGTCGGCTGCAATCTCGACGTCGAACTTGAGATTGCCGATCACCGGAACACGAGTGCGATCGGCGCCGAGCGCGACGAACCGATCCGCATCCGCCTGGGTCTGGGACGCGATGGTCACGTTGGCTGCGAGCACGGGCTGGAACAGACCTCCGAGCCACCGCAAGCGCCGTATCGATCTCTCCGACAAACGTGCACTGGCCATGACGATGGGGATGCCGCGCCGGGCACAGGCGCCATAGAGATTGGGCCAGACCTCGGTTTCCATCACGATGGCGATGCACGGCGACACCCGGTCGAGAAAGCGGCGCACGGATCCCGGCGTGTCATAGGGCAGGTAGGCGTGCGAGACCGCATCGGCGAACAATGCCTTGACGCGTGCCGCACCGGTCGGTGTCGCGGTCGTCACGAGCAGCGGGCGATCCGGATAACGGCGCAGCAATTCGCGAATCAGCGGTGCGGCGGCCTGCACTTCACCCATCGACACGGCGTGCACCCAGATCGCCGGCCGAGCGAAACGCAGCCGCGTATAACCAAGCCGTTCCCCGAGCCTGTCGCGATAGGCCGGATCGCGAATACCTCGCCATGCGGTGAACGCCAGGACCGGTGGCGCCAGCAGGCAGATGAGCAGGGTGTAGATCGGGCGCAGCATCGCGGGTGCGGATGCTAACATTCGCGCCTCTGTGACACGGCAAATGACTTGACCAACACTGCATCCACCGCAACGAAGCGGCCGGCTCCGGCGGCTGCGCCAGCGCAGATTCCGCTGTATCGATTCCTGGGGCCGCGCTACTGGGCCATCTGGCTGGCCATCGGCATCGTTCGCCTCGTGAACGTGCTGCCGCTGCCCGCGCAACTGACCCTGGGCCGTGGCCTCGGTCGGCTGGCATGGCTCTTCAGCCGCCGCGATCGCCACGTCGCCGAGGTCAATGTCGCCCTGGCCCTTCCCGAGTATGACGAAGCGCAGCGCCGCCAGCTGGTCCGGGACCATTTCGCATCGCTCGGCTGTGCCGTCTTCGAGACCGGCATCGTGTGGTGGGCCAGCTCCGAGCGGCTGCGCCGCCTGATCCGCTTCGACGGGCTCGAGCATCTCGAAGCGGCACTGGCTCGCGGACGCGGAGCGTTGATGCTGAGCGCTCATTTCACCACGCTGGAAATGGGAGCAAGGGCGCTCACCTTGTTGCGGCCCATCAGCATCATGTATCTGACGCCGGGCAATCCGCTCATTGCCGAGTTGTCACGGCGCGGGCGCACGCGTCATACCGTGCAGGCCCTCACAAGCGAACAGATCCGCGACCTGCTGCAGAACCTGAAGAACAATCTTCCCGTGTGGTACGCGCCAGACCAGCGCTTCACCGATAAGAACAGCGAGCTGGTGCCCTTCTTCGGCCAGCCTGCCGCATCGAACGTTGCCACATCGCGGCTGGCGCGGATTTCAGGTGCGGCGGTGTTGCCGTATTTTCCAGAGCGGCGCAGCGATAACAAGGGCTACGTGGTGACCATCCATCCGCCATGGGACAACTTTCCTAGCGACGACGCCGTCGCCGACACACAGCGCTTTCATCAGCTCATCGAAGCCCAGGTGCGCAAGCACCCCGATCAGTATTTGTGGGCGTACAAGCGCTTCCGGCGCAACGGCCCTGGCGGCGATCCGTACAAATCCAAGCAATGAAAGCCGCGCTCCTGAAACCGAAATACTGGCCCACCTGGCTGGCGCTCGGCACGCTGCGCCTGTTTGCGCCACTGCCTTTTCCGGTGCTGGCATGGTTGGGGCGTCGTATCGGCGGCCTGTTGTATCGATTGCCGCTGTCGTTCGTACGGATCGCGCGGCGCAATCTCGAACTGTGTTTTCCGGAACTCGGCCTTGCCGAACGCGAACGGATCCTGCACGGACATTTCCAGAGCGTAGGCATCAGCCTATTCGAAACGGCGATGTGCTGGTGGAGTCCGCCGCGGCGCCTGCTGGCGCTGACGCAACTCGAAGGACGCGAACATCTCGACGCTGCCCTTCAGCTGGGTCGTGGCGCAATCCTGCTGAGTGCGCATTTCACGCCGCTGGAAATGGGCTGCGCCACACTGACGTTCCGCATGCCGCTGAACATCATGTATCGCCCGACGCGGAACCTGGTGCTCGAACGCTTTCTCGCACTCAACCGCAGCCGCCGCACCAAGCGAGCGATTCCACGCGACGACATTCGCTTGCTCATCACCGCGCTCAAAGCAAACGAGCCGGTGTGGTACGCACCCGACCAGGCGTATCGCAAAAAAGGCGCGCAGATGGTGCCTTTCTTCGGCATTCCCGCGGCAACCAATACCGCTACTTCGCGCCTCGCCCGCATGACCGGCGCAGCGGTGCTACCGTTTTTTCCCGAGCGACTGCCGGGATCGCAAGGCTATCGCTGCGTCATCCTTCCCGCTCTCGACAACTTCCCCAGCGACGACCCGACTGCCGACGCCCTGCGTTTCAATCAACTGATCGAAGCGCATGTTCGCAAAGTACCTGAGCAATACCTGTGGCTGCATCGCCGGTTCAAGGGACTGACGGCGGACTATCCGAATTACTATAAGAAATGAGACCAGGAATTCCGGATTCCGCCCCTTAGCCTTTGTCGTTGTGCTCCGTGAGATCCCTCAGCCCTTCGAGCAGCCAGCGCCACTGTTTCTCGCCGAACACATCGGCAGGCCCCGACGCAGTGACCTTCTCCAGCGAACGCCGCAATCTCGCCAGCACCTGCTCTTCCCAAGGCCCGCGTTTGCGAAGGCGGCCGCGATCGAAGTCCAGGATGAATACCGAGCCGTCGGCGGCCAGCAGAATGTTGTGAGCGTTGAGATCCGCGTGCTGCACGCCTTGGGCATGGAAGCGGGCGATGGTTCGGCCGACGGCGTTCCAGAGTTCCGGCGATAAAGGACTTTGCGCAAGCCATTGCGTCAGCGTCTGCGACGCGGGCAACTCCTGGGTGAGGAGATCCGCCCGATACATCAAACCGAGTCGCTCATACCTCGCCGCCACCGGTGCAGGGACCGGCAAACCGCAGCGATACAACTCAGCGAGCAGGCGCCATTCTCTGAAGCAGCGAGTGCGTTCCGCTCCGGTCCACAGGTAGCTGTCGCTCAACACTTTCGCCGCCAGGCCCCCGCGCCGATAGTGCCGAAGTACCCAGCGGCCCGGGATCTTCAGCCCGATCTCGAACTCGGTCGGAGTGACGAAGCAGACGGATCCACGGCCGCCGCGAACTTCCTGCAGCGCTCCCCGACCGGCCCAAAAGTCCCTGGAGAACAGCTGTGCGCTCGGCTTACGGATTCGTGCAGCGTCGTATAGGATGCCCC
>Ga0157380_10003556_pt1 | contig 10715 bp, 6 predicted proteins | sample S35metaG_FD_119757 | JGI IMG/M metagenome (GOLD analysis project Ga0157380, IMG submission 119757) | Switchgrass rhizosphere microbial communities from Kellogg Biological Station, Michigan, USA - S3-5 metaG | ecosystem: Host-associated > Plants > Roots > Rhizosphere > Soil | place: USA: Michigan...
ACAGAGACCACCGACTTCACGTCGGTGGTCTCCGAGGAAGCAGGGTGGGGTGCGTTGTACGCTGAAACTGAACAACCACCGACATGAAGTCGGTGGTCTCGGAGGAAGCAGGTTTGGGGTGCGTTGTAGGCTGAAACTGAAGCACCACCGACGTGAAGTCGGTGGTTTCTAAAAACAACAATTATCAAATCTCAAATGACAATTGACCAATGATTTCTTTTATCTAAATTACGTAGAAGACCCCGACCCCCTCCATTCCATGTGCTTGTATCCGCCCACGTCCTCAATCACGACAAACCCCAAACGTTCATAGAACCGGTGAGCATTGTTGTTGAGCACAAACACCATGTGTCGCAGCGGTTTATGCTTCTCCGCGGCTTCCGCGATTAATTGTTTCAAAAGATGCGTGCCAACGCCGCGGTTCTGAAATTCTTCCAACAACCCAATATCAAGCAAACGAATCTGTGTTTCATCTTCTCCGATCCAGATCCTACCAGCAGGTCGATCGCCAACGAGGATAACTTCATACCGCGCATCCGGATAACGCGTGTCGTACTCAGTGCGCTGCAAATCAAATTGCCAGCGCACGAAGCTTTCCTTTTGCCCCGGCGCCCAGTTTACCTGGGCCAACTCATCTGCACGTATGCTTGTGTAAACGGCGAGCAGGAACGCGTCGTCGGCTGGGGTCACTGGACGAAGACCGACAGAGTTGGAAAGGTCTTCTGGGCGAGGCGAAGCCGTCATTTGTGATTCTGACCAAAGAAGCAACCGGCCGCACAATTAAGAAGCAGAATTACTTCTGACGGTTGAAAACTGCCTCGTACAAAAATTCGCCGGACCCACCTTTTTGGCGCGTTAAGAAGAGATAGAACTCACCTAATGCCGGGTGCTTGATCTTATGTATTGAAGTAAAGGGAGGTAGCTCTGCTGAGGCTTCAAACAACAAGGTAAAGCCCTCTGTTTCAAGTCTGCTCCCGGTAAGCCTTTTTGCGGTTCGTGATAGGCTGAAGGCTGTTGCGCTCTTGAGCCGCATTGCGATCATTTCGCCGCGAGCGTTGGGAGTTTCGAAGAAGCCACCGACATAGGGTTTAAAGGTGTCTAGGCGGAAGAAAAAGACTGGGTCTCGTTGGGCCTCAATGGGAATATCTGACGTCTGGGCGAAACTAACGGGGACGTTGCTCGCGATGAAGCCTGCGGCAATCGCTGACATTACTCCTGCTTCCAAAAACTTACGACGGGTAAAAGTCATGGGGGTCTCCTCTGCGCGGTGAATCCGCGTGGCGCAGTCTATTCCAGTTGAAGCGCCCGTGCCAAGGATTTTTAGCGGGGCAGGATAATCCCTCGACTCTTAAGGCGGAATTTGAGCCGAGAAGGATCCGGAAATGGATCGATTAATCGTAATCTGAACCCTGATTTCTGGCGACCTAACAACCGAGTTCTACGACCATTCATGGAGCAACTTGAAAAGAATTGTTGCTTGTAATCTTGTGGTGGTGCGAGTAGAATCTCACCCGCTCCAGAGTACGCTTATCGGTTCCACCAGTTCCAGTTCTTCATAAGCGGAAAAAACCAAGGTCAGTCTTCAGAGGTAAATTTCAATCTGACATCCAAAGATTCTCACACTTACCTCGCAAAGAGTGTCTTTGCTGTAGCCCGACTGATACCCGCGAGTCCACAGCTAACCACGTTAGGAGTAGACTATGTCAGAACCCTTCCTTAGTGAAATAAAAATCGTATCTTTTAATTTCCCGCCCAAAGGGTGGGCGCTTTGCAACGGGCAACTCCTGCCTATCAATCAAAACCAAGCATTGTTCGCACTCCTTGGCACAACGTACGGGGGCAACGGGCAAACAAATTTCGCGCTTCCGAATCTTCGCGGTCGAGTCCCAATTCATATGGGAAGCCACACTCTCGGAGAGGCAGCGGGGTCGACCGCTGTGACTGTTAACATCCAACAGATGCCTCAGCACCTTCATTTTGAGCAGGCTCAACCTGCTCCTGGGAATCAGTTGCCGGCCGTTGGTGGTTTGTTTGCGCAAGCGTCGAACGTTTACCGCACCGCCGATAATTTGATCGCGATCAACCCAGGCTCGGTGTCGAACGTCGGCGGAAGCCAGCCACATAACAACATGATGCCGTATCTGGTGCTTAACTTCATCATTGCACTCCAGGGCATCTTCCCATCGCGCAACTAAAGGAGATACGAAAATGCCTGAACCTTATGTTGGAGAAATCAGAATGTTTGCAGGCAACTTCGCCCCCAGCGGCTGGATGTTCTGCGAAGGTCAGACCTTACCAATTTCGGAAAACGAAGTGTTGTTTCAGCTCATTGGTACTACGTACGGCGGCGATGGAGAAGAGACCTTTAACTTACCGAATCTTGCGAGCCGCGTTCCCATTCACATGGGTACTGGGCCCGACGGTACGACTTATCAAATCGGCGAGATGGCTGGAACGGAACAGGAAACTCTCACTGTGCAGCAAACTCCAATTCACAGTCACGCGCTGCTCGTGTCTACTGCTGGCGGAAACCTCAACGCTCCGGGAGGCAACGTTACCGGAGAATCGGCAGCCATAAAGATCTACATTGACGATTCGCCTACAGCGGCGATGAACGCGCAGACTATTACGCCGGTCGGTGGAAGCCAGCCGCATGAGAACACGCAGCCTTTCCTCTGCATAAACTTCATTATCTCGTTGTTCGGGGTATTCCCGAGCCAGACCTAGGAGGAAACAGTGTCAGATCCATTTGTAGCAGAAATCCGAATTTTCCCCTTCAATTTTGCGCCAACGGGCTGGGCGTTTTGCAATGGTCAGTTGTTGCCGATTTCTCAGAACACCGCTCTGTTCTCGCTCCTGGGAACAACTTATGGCGGCGACGGCAAGTCTACCTTCGCGCTACCAGACATGCAGGGCAACGCGCCGATGCAGCCTGGGCAAGGTCAAGGACTTTCTCTTCGCGACTTGGGCGAGATGAGCGGCAGTGAGACCGTAACACTACTTGTTTCTGAGATGCCGTTACATACACACAATCAAATGGTCAGTGCTGATCCAGGGAACGTGCAGATTCCCGGTCCAACTGTATCGATAGCTAGAGCCTCTGGTGGCAGCGCTTATAGCAACAGCGTGGCAGGCCTTGTTACGATGGCTCCCCAAATGCTGTCACCCGCCGGCGGAAGTTTGCCGCACAACAACATGCAGCCATACCTGACGTTGAACTTTTGTATAGCCTTGCAGGGAGTCTTCCCGGCACGGCCTTAGCCAGCAGACGCACATTGATAAGGCTTATCGAGGCTTGCGCCTAAACGCGGCAACCGCCGGTGCAATTGGGCCGGCGGTTTTTTGCCTTATCTAGAAGACCAAATTACATGAGAACAGTCCTAGCTTTGATCGTATTGGCAGTTGGCGTGTTTATCGGTTGCTCGCCAGCCCGGTCAGCAAGTCAATCATCGCAACAGATCGCAACCACGAATTCCCAAGAGATATCATCGTCGCCGCCGAGTCCGACGGTTCAGGAAAAACAACCGTGCCCCTTCAAGATATCCGAGGCGCCGATCCTTAAGGGTCTAAAACTTGGGATGACGCCGGATGAAGTGCTGAAGGTTTTTCCTGGCAGCAAAGACGATCCAGACGTTCGTTCGCAACTGTCGCAACCACCAACAGAATTCGGTGCAACGCGTCTCTCGATTCGACCAGAAAGATACGAAAATAAGGCAGACTTCAGGGAAATTAGCTTGATCACGTTTTCAACTCTCGACGGCCGGGTTTCAACCATCGCGCTGAACTACAGAGGCCCTCAGTTTTCACACGTCGATGAGTTTATAACCAAGTTTGTTGAGAATACGAATCTGCCTGGCGCCGATCAGTGGGAACCGTTCGTTGGACAAGACACCCAGTTAAAAACGCTAACGTGTGCTGAGTTTTCACTCAGGTTGTATGCGGGAGGCGAGGGTGGTAACCAGAACTACGTCCTCATAGAAGACCTAGAAGCCGGAAAGAAGCTGAAAGAACGCAAACGAAAAGCTCGAGAACAAGCGAGTCCAACACCGAATCCGTGAGTATTAGTAATATTCAGTATTCATTAAGCATTGAGTCGATACCTTTCACGTGGTTAGGACCAAGTTTCCCCGCAAGGGATCTCTGGGACTGTTCGGTAATTTTATTGACCGCGTGATTCCCTTGTAATAACCTGACGGCCAGTTTCTCGAAAAACGCACCTGCCTTAAACCTTGAAATTTCAGGACATAAACCAATGATTACTCGTTCCCTTCGAACTCCGAGCAGCGGCAGCTTTAGAATATTTACCGCTTACCTGCTTTCGGCCCTTTTGATCATGATGCCCTTTGTCCAACTGTCAGCTCGATCGCGATCGAGCTCAACGGTCAATGTGGACCCATCAAACGGCAGGCAGCGGGCGACCGCGCCGGGGGCAAACGAGTTCCTTAACGCGCCAGTTCCGCAGCCAGCACCGGTGCCATTCGCACCTGTGATCTCAGCGACAAAGGTTGATGCGCTTATCAATGACGACGGTGACTCGAAGGCTGATCCTTTCAATGGAAATCTCGCCACCACGGAAAAGATTGAGTACACAGTCACTATCGCGAATAACGGAACGACGGATGCAACCAATGTCGTCTACACCGACACGATTGACGCGCACACGACCTTAGTTGCTGGTTCGATCACGACGCAGCCAATCGCAGTTGCCGACACTTTCACTGCTCTGGGAAACGTGCGCATTACAGTGGCTAATAATGCAGCTGCGTCGGGCGGGAATTCAGGTGACTTGCTTAACAACGATTGTGATCCAGATCCTCTTGGCGGCGCCTGCACTAACGCGGGCCTAACGATCACAACCCTTGCCGGTGACAACACGGCGCCATTTGCCGGAACCAGCACTCAAGGCGGTCAAGTTACAGCTACCACAGGGGACGGTAGCTTTCAGTACAACCCGGCGCCGGGTTTCGAAGGTTCGGACAGCTTTACCTACACCGTAACGGATGCAACAGGTAAAACAGATACGGCGACGGTGAACATCACGGTTGGCGGCATGATCTGGTTCGTCAATGCGGCAGCTGCGGCCGGAGGCGACGGCAGGTTAACTACCCCGTTCAATTGTTTGGTCGGCGTGGGTTGCTTTAGTGGTGCGACAGCGGATGAGCCGGGTGACTTCATCTTTTTGTTCAGCGGCACGTACAACGACAACGCCGCCCTCGTGCTGCTAAACAATCAAAAGCTTATCGGTGCGGCAGCCACAGTTCCTTTGGCGGGACCTGGTTCGATCACCGGCTTCACCATTCCCCCGTTCAGCGATTCATTGCCGCCGACGAACCAGCCCAGTCCTGTGATTAACTCAACAGCCTCAGGTATTCAATTGGCAAGCGGTAACCTGCTTCGCGGTTTTACTGTTGGCAACACCAGCACCGCGGCAGGCAATTACGACATTGCGAATACGGCAACCGCTACTGTCGGGTCACTCACTATTTTGGAAGTGATTCTGAATGGTAACGGAGGTCTGTTCAGAGCAGATGCGGGTGGAGTTCTGAATGTGTCGTTTGCCAGTGCGGGAACAACAAGTGCAGGCAGCAACGGAATTCATATCGCAGGTGTGACTTCCGGAGCAGTTACGATCGGCGGCAGCTCTACGATCACGGGTGTCGCGGGGTCTGATGTTGTGATCAGCGGCGGAACTGTGTCACTGACTTCTAGCAGCAACATCACCCACGCCGCCGGCGCTAATGCCATGGTAAGTATTGGCGGCGGTCATGCAACAGGCATCGTCACGTTCACGGGCACCCTGAATGCCACTAGTGGAACGGGTCTTCAGTTCGACAATGCCGACAGCACCTACAACTTTAACGGCACCACTACGCTTACCGGTGGTGACGCCGGCATCGATATCCTTAACGGCTCCGGAGGCACTTTCAACTTTGGCGGCACAGCAATTACAAACCCATCGGGTCCTGCCATGTTCGTTAGCGCCAGCACTGGCGCTATTTCTATTAGCGGAGATATTTCCAAGAACACTGATGGAAAAGTGATCGATTTCGATCAATATGATACCGGCACCGCGACAATATCTGGGAATATATCCTGTACATCGCTGTGCGACGGCGTCGAAGTAACGAACAATGGCGCAGGCTCTGGAACAGTAAACTTCAGCGGTGCCACAAAGACCCTCAATACGGCCGCGAGTCCCGCTGTCAATCTCGATAACAATGATGGCGGTAATGTGAATTTCACCGGTGGAGGGTTAGACATTGATACGACCACTGGAATCGGCTTCAATGCCATCAATGGTGGAACGATAACCGTCACTACCGGAACAAACCCGAATACGATTGATTCAGTATCCGCCTCGGCCCTCAATGTCGCCGATACCAGCATCGGCGGAAGCGGCCTTACGTTCCGCAGCATTTCCTCCGGCAATGCCGATGCGTCTGCGGATCCAGCAAGGGGAATCCTTCTTAATAACACAGGGCTTGCTGCCGGTAATGGTGGTCTAACAGTCACAGGTAACGCCGGCACCTGCACCGAGGCTACTCCCACATGCACGGGCGGTCGCATCCAGAACACGACGGGTGGAGATATTGATCCAGTTACCAATGTGCCAGGGGGCACTGGCATCTCGTTGCGGAGTACGAAAGCTGTGAATCTCACGCTCATGCGGCTCGACAACCATTCGAACTATGCCATCCACGGTACCAACGTTCAGGGATTCACTCTTTCTAATAGCGTTATCAATGGAACGAATGGTACGAACGTCTCAAGTCCGTTTCGCGATAGCAGCATCCGCTTCGATCAGTTGACCGGCACGAACTCGATCACTGCCAGTGCGATCAGTGGTGGCTTCCAACACAACCTTTTGATCGACAATCAGAGTGGCACTTCGCAGATCACCGTCAGCGGCAACACCATCCACAACACCAACAACGCGACCGGCGATGACGGCTTCCAGCTCGAAGCCGAGACTACAGCAGTAGTAAATGCGTTCGTCACCAATAACAGTTTCTCAGCGCATGGCGGCGATCACTTCAACCTGAGCCTGATCAATAGCGCCGATGTAGATTTGACCTTTACGGGAAACGCGTTTGCCGGCGGTCACGCGGTCGGCTTGGGCCAGGGTCTGTTTATCCTGGGCGCAAATTTCAACGGCACCTTCAATTACGACATCTCGAATAACGGTACAGCCGTCGCTCCGCTCACCGGCAATAAACAGGGCGGAATGATTCACGTCAACAAGGGTAGCGGCACCGGCACGTTTAGCGGTCGTATTCAAAACAACTTCATCGGTAACGCCGCCATCGTCAAGTCGGGCAGCGAGCAGGCTTTCGGCATTTACGCGAGCGCTCGCGGAGCTGGCGGCAGCCACACCACGCTGATCGATAGCAACACTGTCCGGCAGTACTTTGATCGCGGCATCGTGCTGGAGGCGGGCGAAGGATCGGCAGCCTTCAACGCAACGGTCACTAACAACACCGTCTCCAATTTCGCCGACGCGGTGAATTCATTGCACGGCATTCACTCCGACAACGGCATTCTAAGTACAGACACTAACTCCGTCTGTATCGACATGCAGGATAACCTTGTCGCCACCGCTGGTAACGAAGCGGCGGGAGGCGCTGACATTCGCTTGCGCAAGGGAACACAAGTGGGTCTGAACGTCCGCATCCCGGGCTTGGTTGGCACCAGTTCGGTAGCCGCGGATAACCATATAACCGCGGAGAACCCGAACGCGACTACAGTGACCGTAACTGGCGCGAACTACACCGGCGGCGCAGCTTGCACGCAACCTACACTGCCCGCACCACCATCTCTGTTCTCTTCCAGCCTAAATCTAGGTCAGTCGTCACAAGAAGATGTCCAACGTATTAATGTCATGGCATCTCAACCGTCAGTGTGGACACGGGCATTGACGACTGCGGCTAGATTCGCTACCGCAATCGTCTCCTTAGTTGAGCCTACAGCTCATGCGAGCGATGAACCGGTTCCTTTCACCTCGAAATCAAGCAGCGTTGCGCCTCAAGTCACTCAGGGATCGTCGGAGCTCGCAGTTTCAAATGGTGGAAGTCGAACGTCAACCATCACAAAAACCAATGAACGAAGCCGCAAGATAGCTAGTCATCATGCCGTGCTCAGACCTCGCGCTCTGGCTGCGCCGATGGCTGGGGAAACTGTAACCATCAATATCGGTACATTACGTCCCGCTGATTCGGTCACGATTACATTCCAGGTGACGGTTAACAATCCTCCAAACCTGACCGGAGTTCCACCGGGAACACCGACGGTTACGAATCAAGGTTCAGTGAGTTTCACTGAGCCCGGTTCGCCGGTGCTTACTGACGACACAGCGGTTGTCGGTGCAGCAAATCCAACTGACACGCCCGTTGATCTATTTGACACGTCGACGAATTTGGTTTCTAACTTGAACCCATCCAACTTTGGCGACCTGGTGACCTTCACGGCAACAGTAAGCGAGACGCCGACGCAGGCTACAGCTGATCCAACCGGCACCGTTGACTTCATCGACACCTCCAACGGGAACGCCGTGATCTGCAACGACGTCCCACTTAGTGCTGGCTCCGCGCAATGTCAGACTTCTGCTTTAACTGCAGGCCTACACAACATTCGAGCGGACTATTCCGGTGATGGAAACTTTGATCCGTCTCAGAGCAACGTCGTGGGGCAGACGGTTAATGCTTGCACTCCGAATCCAATCGTGACGAGCACGGCAGACAGTGGAGCCGGCACGTTGCGTGACGCAGTAGCGAACGTCTGCAGCGGTACCACCATCACGTTCAACCTCGCAGGCGCTGGTCCGCACACAATCACGTTGACGACCGGTGAACTTGCGGTGACGAAGAACGTAACCATCAATAACAATAGTGGTGAGAGCATCACGGTGAGCGGCAACAACGCGAGTCGTGTGTTCAATATCAACTCCGGTAAGACGGCCAGCATCATCGGGCTCACACTCACCGGCGGCAGCGCTGCGAACGGCGGTGCTGTTATCAACGACGGCGCGCTGACGATCGTCAATTCGACTCTGTCAGGTAACACGGCCACAGCCGACGGTGGTGCTATCAGTACTACCGCCACCGGCACAGCTTTGACGCTCATCAACACCACGATCAGCGGCAACAACGCCAACGGCAACGGTGGCGGTGTAGTTGTTCTCGGCGGAACGATGACGAGCACCAACAGCACGATCACCAACAACCGCGCTGACAACGATAACAATGCAACAGGTACGGGCGGTGGTATTGCTGCTAGTGCGGGCACGACGACGCTCAAGAATACGATCGTTGCGGGCAACTTCAACGAGGACGGCGCATCGGATGCTGCCGACGACATCAGCGGCACAGTAGATCCGGCGAGCTCGTTCAACCTGATCGGCGACGCAGCTACAGCCGGCGGGTTAACCAACGGCGTAAACAACAATCAAGTTGGTGTGGCCGCTAATCTCGGAGCGCTTGGTAACAATGGTGGCTTGACACAAACACACGCACTGTTGGCGACCAGCCTCGCGATCGAAACAGGCAGCAACGCTAACCTGCCAACTGACACGTTCGATCTCGATGGCGATGCAAACACGGCCGAAACTCTGCCTGTCGATCAGCGCGGCACGGGCTTCCCGCGCGTCGCTGATTCTGCGGATGCGAACACAACTCAGACGGTCGATATCGGCGCGTTCGAATTGCATCCATCCATCGAAGACATCGCCAACCAGACGACGAACGAAGACACGGTTAAGAACGTCACGTTCAACCTCGGAGATGATACCGGTTCTCTGATCAGTACGGTGGCGGCAACGTCATCTAATACGACGCTGGTACCGAATGCCAACTTGGTCATCACCGGATCGGGCGGCTCGCGTAACTTGCAAATTACTCCGGCGGCAGGCCAGAGCGGCACGACCACGATCACGGTTACCGTAACGGCGACCAACGGTAGGACTGCAGTTGATACCTTTGATCTGACGGTGACCGGGGTTAACGATCCGCCGTCAGGAACTGACAACACGGTGACGACAGCTGAAGACACTGCTTATACATTTACGGCGGCTGACTTTGGCTTCTCCGATCCAAACGACTCCCCGCCGAACACGCTGCTAGCGGTGAAGATCACGACGCTACCTAGCCTCGGCACTCTGACTAATAACAACGTCGCAGTTATTGCGGGCGCCTTCATCCCGATCGCCGACATCAATGGCGGACTGCTGAAATTCACTCCAGCTCTCAACGGCAATGGCACTCCGTACACGTCCTTTACCTTCCAGGTGCAGGACAACGGTGGCGGCACGGATCTCGATCCGACGCCAAACACGATGACCATCAACGTTACTGCCGTCAACGATGGTCCTGTGAACACAGTACCTGGTGCACAAACCACTCTGACAAATACCGCGAAGGTGTTTTCTAGTGGCAACGGCAACCAGATTTCTGTTGCTGATGTGGATGCTGGCTCAAACCCGGTCAAGATTACTTTGACGGCAACCAGCGGTACGCTGACGCTCAGTACGACGGCGGGACTCTCGTTCATCACTGGTGACGGCACTGCCGACGCCACGATGATGTTCACCGGCACATTGACAGCCGTGAATACTGCGCTCAACGGCATGTCGTTCAATCCAACGACAGGCTTTACGGGCGGTGCTTCAGTTCAAATCGTTTCCGACGATCAGGGCAACACTGGTTCCGGTGGACCGCTGACAG
>Ga0157380_10003558_pt1 | contig 10711 bp, 17 predicted proteins | sample S35metaG_FD_119757 | JGI IMG/M metagenome (GOLD analysis project Ga0157380, IMG submission 119757) | Switchgrass rhizosphere microbial communities from Kellogg Biological Station, Michigan, USA - S3-5 metaG | ecosystem: Host-associated > Plants > Roots > Rhizosphere > Soil | place: USA...
CAACGCCGGGGCCACTACCGAACACCTGCGCGAGCTGTCGTTCGCGCCGGACCCGGCCGACCGCGCGACCCTCGAGGAAGAGCACGCGCTGGAGCTCCGCACGCGCGACCGCGAGCGCAAGCTGCTGAAGAAGATCGACCAGGCCCTCACCCGAATCGAGGATGGCAGCTACGGCTACTGCGAGGAGACCGGCGAGGCGATCGGCATCCAGCGCCTGCTCGCGCGCCCCACGGCGACCCTCACCATCGAGGCGCAGGAACGGCGCGAGATGAAGCAGAAGCTCTATGGTGAATAGGGCTGCGACGGCACTCGCATGACCCACGAAAAGGCGCCGAAAGGCGCCTTTTTTCTTTGGGGAATTCCATACCCCTATAATTTTCCAACCCGCATCATCGCCACAGCCCCAGGAGATTCCCCTTGAGCCCGACGACGCTCGCCCCCGGTTTCGCCAGCGCGGTCCAGCCGGTGGCACAGGAAACACGCATCGCCACCGGCACCGAAGGACTCGATGCGGGCGAGGTCACGATCCCGACCCGCGACGGCTCGATCCCCGCCTACCGCGCGATGCCCAAGGGCAAGTCCGGCCTGCCCACGATCCTGGTGGTGCAGGAGATCTTCGGGCTGCACGAGCACATCAAGGACGTGGCGCGCCGGCTCGCGCACGCGGGCTATCTCGCGGTGGCGCCCGACCTCTACGTGCGCCAGGGCGACGTGACACAGCTCGCCAATGTCGACGACATCCGGCCGGTCGTCGCGCGCGTGCCCGACGCGCAGGTGCTCGAGGACCTCGATGCCGCGGCGGGCTGGGCGGCGAAGCACGGCGGCGACCCGGCGCGGCTCGGCATCACCGGCTTCTGCTGGGGCGGGCGCATCGTCTGGCTCTATGCGGCGCACAACCCGAAGCTGCGCGCGGGTGTCGCCTGGTACGGCAAGGTGGAATCGCCGCGCACCGACCTGCAGCCGTGGCACCCCCTCGACGTGGTCGCGCGCCTGCATGCGCCGGTGCTCGGCCTCTACGGCGGCGCCGACGCCGGGATTCCCAACGAAGGGGTGGACCGCATGCGCGCGGCGCTGCAGTCGGCGGGCAAGACCGCGGAGATCCACACCTATCCCGACACGCCGCATGCGTTCCACGCCGACTACCGCCCGTCGTACCGGCGCGAGGCGGCCGAGGACGGCTGGCGAAGGATGCTCGAATGGTTCCGCAAGCACGGCGTCGCGTGACACGCGCCGTGGCGCGAGTGCCGTGAACGACCACGCCGGCCGGCCGCCCGGGGCGGCGCAGGAAGAGCTCAAGCGCCTCATCGCCGATCGCGCGCTGGGCACGGTGTTCCAGCCGATCTTTGGATTTCGCGAAGGGCGCATCATCGGCTACGAGGCGCTGGTGCGCGGGCCCGAGGGCTCGATCCTGCAGTCGCCCTTCGACCTCTTCGCCGCGGCGCAGGAAGCCGGCCTCGCCGTCGAGCTCAACATGGCGTGCGTGCAGCAGATCCTCCGCACCTTCTCGCGTGCCGAGCTCGAAGGCTGCCTCTTCCTCAACATCTCGCCGCAGCTCATCGTGCAGCGCGGCTTCGAGCAGGAACGCGCCGCCCGCTTCCTGAACGAGCTGGGCCTCGAGCCGGGGCGCGTGGTGATCGAGCTCACCGAGGACTATCCCACGGTCGACTTCCGCCTCGTGCACGAGTCGCTCATGCTCTATCGCGCGATGGGCTTCCGCGTGGCCATCGACGACCTCGGCGAGGGATTCGCGAGCCTGAGGCTGTGGTCGGAGCTGCGGCCCGAGTACGTGAAGGCCGACAAGCACTTCGTCTCGGGCATCGCGCGCGACCCGGTGAAGCTGCAGTTCCTGCGCGCGATCCAGCACATCGCGCAGGGCAGCGGCTCGCAGGTCATCGCCGAGGGCATCGAGGATGCCGACGACTTCCGCGTGGCGAAGGACATCGGCATCGCGTGCGGGCAGGGCTGGTTCATCGGGCGGCCGGAGGAGAAGCCGAACACGCGCCTGTCGGGCGAGGCCGAGCTCGCCTTCGCGGACACGCGCGTTCCGGTGGTGGCGCCGCCGCGGTTGCGCGCCGGCACCGAGCCCACCGCCCACGACCTGGTGCACGCGATCGAGCCCGCGGCTCCCGGCGACACCATCGCGCACGTGCTCGAGCGCTTCGCCGCGCGGCCCTCGATCACGGCGATTCCGGTGGTGGAGGGGACGGCGGTGCGCGGGGTTCTCTCGCGCACCCAGCTGGAGCTGGTGGCTGCGAGCCCCGATGGCGAGCGCCTCACCTCGCGGCCCTGCATCGAGGTGGCCGACGAGACTCCGATTCGCGTCGAGGCGCGCATGGAGCTGGGTGACCTCACGGCGCTGCTGGTGGAATCCGACGCGCGGCGCATTGCCGACGGCTTCGTCATCGTCGCGGACGGGCGCTACCTCGGCATGGGAACGAGCGCCGACGTCATGCGGGCGCTGCAGACCTCGCGCGTGCTGGCGTCGCGCTACACCAACCCGCTCACGCTGCTGCCGGGCCAGGTGCCGATCAACGAGCACCTCGAGCGGCTCCTCAAGGGACGGCGTCCATTCACCGCCTGGTTCGCCGAGCTGGACCAGATGCGGGGCCTCAACGACGCGTTGGGCTTCGAGCGCGGCGACCAGCTGATCCACGCCGCCGCAGGCCTGCTCGAGACGTTATGCCAGCCGGGCGTCGACTTCGTGGGCCACGTCTCCGGCGCCCGCTTCGTGCTGCTCATGCAAAGCGACGACTGGCTCGCGCGCGCCAGACGCGCGCTCGCCGACTGGCCGGCGGTGCTCGATGGGCACGTGCCGCGCGAGGTGGCCGAGCGCGGCTACTTCACCGCGAGCACGCGCGACGGCGCCGACAAGGTGCGGCCGCTGCCCCGGCTGTCGATCGGCATCCTGCCGGTGCTGCCCGGCGTTTTCGAGACGCGCCACGAAGTGGTGGAGGCGGCGCGGCAGGCCGTGCGGCGCGCCATGGAACAGGCGGGGAGTGCCTTCTTCGTGGACGAGCAGCGCGGTAACGCGTATCCGCAGAGCCTGCTGTTCTGAATTTCAGGATTTGCAGATAAGGGTGCCGGGTTTCCCTTTGTCGTCATCGCTCAACGCCAACGAGAATCTAAATTGCCACAGCACCTTGAGATTGACCGGAGCCTTGCGGGAACAGAAAATGGAGGGGTTATCAATCACGGACGATGCTTTATTCAGCAACCGGCCGAATAAACCCTCGCCCTAATTCAAGTTAGCCGTCATGGAATCGCAACGTGAGCCAACCGCGAAAGTGTTGTTTCGCGTCCCGAATGAAGAGGGATCCGCGGAGGTTGAGACCCTTTGGGCGATCCCCCTGGGCGGGGACCGGTACGAGTTGGACAACTCTCCTTTCTACGCATACTCGGTCTCGTGGCGCGATGTCGTTTATGCGCCCGTCGACGAGACCGAAGGCCGAGCCACGTTTCGCCGTGTTGAGTCGAAATCGGGCAACCGGACTGTTCGGGTGGTGTTCGACGAACCCGTCGAACCCGGGAACGAGGGCCAACTCGTACTCGACGGCCTTGTCGAACTTGGATGCACATACGAAGGTGCGAACCGCCGCTACATCTCGGTCAACGTGCCACCTGGGATCGAGTTGGCCGCGGTACGCCGCTACCTCATCGAACGGGACGCGGAGTGGGAACACGCCGATCCGACATACGAGGAACTGTTTCCCAATGGCGAAAAATGACGGCTAACAAATCGTTGGAACGGACCGTGAATCATCGTGGCCGCACCGTGCGCGCGTTTTCAGTTGGTGCGCGGGCCGGTGCGAACGGGCAGCGGTGGCCGGCCGTTCAACGGAATCGTTAGGCGTCACGGAGAGATTGGATGCACCGCGCAATACCAGCCACGATCGCCGGCGCGCTGAACCTCTTGAATCCTGGAATGGGGCATCTGTATCTTGGCCGTGCGCGGCGGTTCTTCCTTCCGCTTTCCGGCTTTGTCTTGGTTATCCTGGGCCTCAGCCAGACAGGACTCATTTCTACGTTGCCAGGTTTTGCATGTTTGGCCGTGCTGCTCGTCAGCCTAGTGTTGTTTGGCATTGTCGATGGAATTGTCTTGGGTGCCCGCTCCGGTCGCGACACCTCCCGGTGGTACTCGCGGTGGTTTGTCCTTATAGGATGGCTCGCTTTGATCCAAGTGGCGGCGTTCTACTGGGACGAGGTTCGAGATTGGCTCGGCTATGGGGTCTATCGAATGCCCAGTGCCTACATGAGACCGACTTTGACGCCCGGAGACATCATCCTGGCAAATTCACACGTTGCTCCAAGCAAAGACCTCGCTCCCAACACGCTCGTAGTCTTTCGCCATCCGAACAATGGAGTTCCGTATGTGCTCCGAATAAAGGAACAAACCAGTCCTGGAGCTTACTCATTGAGTAATGGCTTACCGTTCGCCGCAAGTATTGACGGGGTGCCTCGCCAGAACATAACGGGCATAGTAACGGCGTTGATTTGGTCGCCTGAGCGCAAGGAATTTGGACGCGCTCTGAAATGATGAGCAAAGTAACGCCTAACAAACCGTTGAAGCGGCCCGCAAGAAAAAAGTGGCTGCATCGTGCTCGCAATGGACTGCGTGCTCGCCGATGCGCAGGTGCCTCACGGCCGGCCGCTCAACAGGATCGTTAGCTCTCACATGGACACAAGAGGCATCGGGGCTCTCTTGCTGAAGGTCGCGGGATTGATTCTTCTTCTCGTCGCCATCAGCCAGCTACCTGGCTACTTCCCGCTCACGGGGCGGGGATACGAATTCTCAATTGGGGAGGCTTTCACGACTGCCGCACTCGCGCTTGGGCCGCTCGTTGTACTTGGCCTGGTCCTGTGGTTCTTCCCGGACACGTTGGTGAACAGAATTGTCATACCCGAGCCTTCCGCCTCTCCCGCCGCCGAAGGTCGCCCATTGGAACTGGTCGCGATAACCCTCGTGGGCATCTACCTTTTGGCCGATGGCGTCATAAGCGCCGTTCGAAGCGTAGTTTTCCTCATCGTTGTACACCGCCAGGACGCTGCTGTTGTTTTGCCGGCGTCAATCTTTGCGAATATTGGAGCGACGGTTGCGGAGCTTGCCATTGGAATTACTCTTTGCATCGGCGCAGGAGGTGTGTCGCGAGTGATTGAACGGTTGAGGCAGTGAGAGCGAAGTACACACTGGAGCGGACCGTGATGCACCGTGGCCGCACCGTGCTCGCCAACGATGGCCCGCTCGCCGGCGCGGAACGCGTAACGGTGGCCAGCCGCTCAGTGAAGCGTTAGACAGCACGTGACCACGATGACAATTGCCGACGCGGTGCGAGAAATCCGTGCCTTGGCGAAGATCCCCGTAGACACGCCTGTGCAACTGGAAGCGTGGTATCAGCGATCTCGCGACCTGAAGGTGACGTTGCTAGCATCGGACCTGTGGACCCAGATGCCGCACTTTGTGGCGCATTACCTTGAGGATGCGGATCTCCGAGCAAGGAGCGTGGAATATCGTGCCGCTCAAGATAGAGATCTGGCCCAAGCATTGTCGACCTGGGAGACAGCACGTGCGGTCTAACAACTCATTGGAGCGGGATCGTGGCGCGCGGCCTTGCGAACCGGCATCGTGCCCGGCCGCTCAACAGCATCGTTAGACGTCGATGAAGAAGCAACTTCGAATTGACGCGCGTCGGCGGCTGGCCGGCACCTGGCGGTCGGACGCGGCAAAGACCATGCGAAATTGGACTTTCCCTAAGCAACTGGCGGCGAAGAAGGTGCGCGACTTTCGAGCCATCTTTGGAAAGATGACGTGGCGCTTCACGCCGCGCGCCATCACGAGCCAGTACGACGGCATTACGCACCGGGGGCGGTGGTCAATCTTATGGGCTGACGAAAACTCGGCCGTGGTTCTCTTCTCGGGAAAAGACGGCGAAAATTGTCATCACCTGTTCTTCGAAGACAAATGGTTCTTTCTTGTGGCGGGGTGTGCGGGCAATGTCGAATACTTCCGAAAGATCGACGTCTAACAACGCGTTGGAGCGGTCGCGAGTGGAGGGTGGCCGCCCCGTGCTCGCAGTGGATTGCGTACTCGCCGGTGCGGAGGCGGCACCGTGGTGGGCCGCTCAACAGGATCGTTAGTGATCATGCAAGGCGCCGCGAATCAGCCGCCGTCGCCCGAGGAAGCTTGGGGGCTTGGCTGGGCCTCGTTCATGAGTGCCCTTAGCATCCTGGCCCAAGAGGCACCTGAACAGTGCCGTGTTATGGGCAACTACAACGTGCCATGGGAACTCAAGGACGACGTTTTATCGGGAGAGTACCTGCTGAACAGTCCAATCTCGCGCGTCAGCGACGCGCAACGAGTCTTGCTCGGCGACCTCTTCCGCGAGCTTCGGGCATTGCCTGCCGATGCTCTTGCTCAGCCAAACACGACCGAAGGCAATCTTCGCGGCATGAGCCACGTTGCCTGGGCGAACCTGAGAGTCCGTGCGAAGCAAGCCGTAGCCGCAATGAAAGATGCGCATGATCACTAACAACGCGTTGGAGCGGCCGCGAGTCAGCAGTGGCCGCACCGCGCTCGCAATGGATTGCGTGCTCGCCGGTGCAGAATTGGCACCGTGGTGGGCCGCTCAAAGAGATCGCTAGCTGTCATCCATGATCAGCTCCAAGGAAGCAGCCACTGTCATCGCATCCGAAGCAGAGCGCTTCGTGGTCGCACTAAACACCAAGCTGCTCGAAATTCGAGCATCAGCGTCCGCGTCCGAGTACGAGCGGTTTCGGCGGGCGGTGGGAAAAATTGTAGGAGCGCTCGAGATCGAGCTTTTCGCGCCCTTGTATCAGGAACATCCCGAACTCAAGCCCGAAGCCGTGCAAAAGGCGAGAGATGACAGCTAACAACGAGTTGGAGCGGCCATGAATCATTGTGGCGCGCGGGCTTGCGGACCAGCGGTGTGGTCGGCCGCTCAACAGGATCGTTAGGGCGCAGATGAAATATCGTCGGGGCCTTGGGGCTGTCGTCCTAGTGTTCGGCATCGGGTGGGTCACTAGCGCCGCGGTGACCGCTCACCGCGCGCACCTGGCGCTGAATCTTCCTGAATCCATCGCGAACTCGCTGCGGCCGAAAGAGGCCGAGGCGGTCCAACAGGCCGTGAATCACCTTTCGCTGCATGCTTCCCTTGACCTCTTGCTTGCTGCGCTCGCCTTCATCTCGGCATACGGAATACTGCGAGAGCGAAAGTGGGCGCCACCGCTGTGGCTGACTGTGGTGACCACAGTTGCGATCGGCTCAGTCATCGCCATCGCATTAAAGCCAGCGCAATGGTTCAACTACATCGGGGCGCCGGCGCTGTGTTTTGTATCCTGGCTGGTCATATGCGGCGGCGGCCGTAAGAGAGCTGTGCAGGGTCCACACGATATACTGCCCGATGGTCCGATGACGCCCGAAGAAATAGCGCTCGTCGCATCTCTTGAGCCAGCGACAATTGCGCGAATCGACGCGGCATTGATGTCGCATGCGCTGCCCTACGACCGAAAAGTCGCGATGATCGTTGCGAAAGCGATGGGCGACGTTGCCGCCATAGCGCCAAACGTCCCGGATCTGTTCTTTGCCGAACGCATCAAAGCTTTGGTGGCGTCGGGGCAGTTGGTGGCACGGGGGGACCTTAACTACATGCGATTCAGCGAAGTGAAGTTACGTGACAGCTAACAACATCACACCGTGCTAGTAGACTGCGTGCTCGCCGGCGCAGAATTGGCGTCACGGTCGGCCGCTCAACGGGATCGTTAAGTGGCGCAACAAACATTGTGGCAATGAACATCGCGACATTGCGCGTAGAAGGGAACGAGTCGTCGCTCGAATCCCTTGCCTCCTTACTGCCTGGACGCGCCGATCAACAATGGTTCAAAGGTGATCGCCGCCGGAGTGGCGGGGAGTTCGAGCTAAGTGGATTTTCGATCATCGTAGTCGAAGGGGAGAATCCGCACTTACTTCTTAGTCAGCTCAGGGCATTTTTGAGGCAATGTCGTGAGCGGGGCGTGGTCTTGCCCGTGGACACATCAGCCGCATTATCCATCGGCGTGACCGTCGGCGAGCCGCAGCAGTTTGCCGCATCAATTGATCTTTCGCGCGAGGATCTAAAATCGTTGGCCCAGTTCGGGGCTCCTCTAAGCATCACCGCATATCCAACGTCCGACGAAGCCAATGCATCCCGTGCCATCTAACAATTCCTCGGCGGGTACTTGGCTGCGTTGTGGGCCCGCGTCTCTCTGCGGCATGGTCATCGTGCCAGGCCGCTCAACGAGATCGTTAGAAGATAAATGAGATCACCTGCCATCACCTACCTCGCAATAGTCACGATCGCCTACGCGGCCTTGGTCGGTTGCCAGCGGTCTGGACCCGAAGCTGCGGCTGCGCCATCGGGCTCATCCATTCGAATCGCGAAGACGTCTCCCGATGGGTCGTCCACTCTCCGCGTTGGCGACCAGATCAATCTCGAAGTCCTCGCCAACTACACGCTGAATGCGGACTCGGGGACCGTGACCCTGGTGGTACAGACGGCAGACAACTCCACCATTTCGAATCAATTCGAGGTGGTGCCAAGAGGCTCCGGGACCGTCACGCTCAAATCATCGTTCGTTGTCCCCGAGACAAATGCGATCCTTGTATTCGCGCCACTATCCGCCCAGGGTCAAAGTTCAACCTCGACGGTGGACCATCGTGCGTTCAAAGTGACCCCAAAGTGACTTTGCTTTCTAGCAACGCGCGTTGGAGCGGTCAGAGCGGTCATCGCGGCTTCGGCGCTAAACAGGATCGTTAGGCGTCAACATGACAGCGGGGATCGCGATCGATATCGACGGCGAGCGCGTGGTTACCGTCGCGACTGAAGGGCTGGAAATGTTAGACGTGCGGCTTCATGGGGACATCATTAGCGAAGAGTTCGCTACGCTAGACGTCACCGGCAGCTCCTTTGGAGAGGACGGGGCGCACAAGTTCCTGATTTGGATTGGTGATCGATTGGTAGCCCCCAAAACCGAAGTAGAAGTCACCTTGCTGGATGGCGCCGAGACTTCGCTTCCTGGCAAATCGATCGACGAGATGTATCCGGCCGGCGAACAGGAGGACAAGTCTTGGGAACCGACTGAAGCGATATATGCGGAGCTCGCTGCCAGGCCACACACTCGCGCCGGATTCGGATTTGCGCTTGTTGCACCGGGTGCACCGGTGATCACGTCAAGAACAGCCCCGGGGGATCACAGCTTTGCATTTGTGGTGTCGTGGACAAAGTTCCATCCGGAAATAGCCAGAGTTTCCTTATCGTCGAATTCGCTGGAATCCATTCGTACGAGAACCGGCGGGACCAAGCACGCAGAGCTTCGAATGGGCTTGAACGATAAGGTGACGATACGTGTTGACGGGTAACGACATGATTCGAGCGGGGATCATCAGCAGCATGGGAATCACCGGCCTGGTGGTGGCGGTCGGCGCGTTCTTCTTGCTGCCCGACCCGCAATCAGTCCTCGTCGCGGCGGTTGGCATTCTGGTCTCGCTCATCTCCCTGTTTCTGATCAAGGTGAGCGCGGAACCGGCCGTTGGAACCAATGACGCGCCCCCAAGCAGCCCGGATTGAGTAAAGAGGAGCAATGCGAACCGCCGCCGTCCTCGTGATTACCGCAAAGCTAGCTTCTCTTGCGTCGCTACCGATTCTAGCCCTGGGATACCTATTCTTTCTCGGGAGCCATGACGAGATCACGCACCTCTACGCGTGGGTTACGGCAATCGGGCTTGTGCTAACTGTGGTGTGCTCGCCGGCAAACATGCCGACCATTGGCCACCTATACGCAGTCATAGCGGTGTCCGCCATCGTTCTTGGTGCGTGGAGGATCCACGAGCATCTTTCGTTTTTCCAGGGCCCCGAATACTCGGCCGCGACCTTCTGCGCAATCGCGGGCGTTGCGATAGCTGTTGGCTATAGTGGGTGCCGCTACATATCGTTAGACCGCCATGCACAGTAGCTACTGGAGGTGGCGCTGGAATGACCGGAAAGTCTCTTGGCCGCGACTTACGGAAGAAGAGCTTCGAGTGGTAATCCACCGAGCCGCAATGCGTGAACGTGCGAAGGAGCCGGCGACTCGCTTCCGCCACCGCCGCGCGCGAATGGAGGCTGTGGCGTTTTATCGGCGCCAGTTTGGCGACGCCGAGTTTCTCGAGAGGTACTCTGGTCGAAGGATGGCGCTTTGGGGCACGCCGTATCCCGGTTGGAAGCCGAAGGCCAAGAGTAGCTAACAATGGATGCAGCGGGTGTCGCTCGCCATGAATGCCGTGCTCGCCGGAGCGCAAACGAGTCGCGACCGGCGGTTCAACAGGATCGTTAGATGGCGGCAGACCGCGATATTGGGAGCCTTCTCTATGAGATCCGCATCCCGGTTCTGGTGGCCATTGTCTGGGCAACAGTCGGCATGGTCACCCCATCGTTTAGCGGACCGTTGGCAGACGCTGTCTGGGTGGCGGTCCGTGTCGCCCTGTTCGGAATCGCCGGCTACTTGGTTACACGGCGGGGCACGTTTGGACTGTGGCACGCCGCGCTAGCTGGCGTCGTAGTCATGCTGGCGGATCACGTCCTCGTCAAAGGCGTCGCGTTTCTCGCCGCGTCAGAGGGTGGGGCTGCGTTCGGGGTACTTGTATCCTTTGTTCTGTTCTCTTGGGTAGCCGCCGCGGCGGGAA
>Ga0157380_10003559_pt1 | contig 10707 bp, 8 predicted proteins | sample S35metaG_FD_119757 | JGI IMG/M metagenome (GOLD analysis project Ga0157380, IMG submission 119757) | Switchgrass rhizosphere microbial communities from Kellogg Biological Station, Michigan, USA - S3-5 metaG | ecosystem: Host-associated > Plants > Roots > Rhizosphere > Soil | place: USA: Michigan...
CAAAAGCTACGACTTCGACGCCATCAAGAACATGCCGGGCGTGCGCGGCGTTGCGGTGGTCGATCCGGATGAACCGAGGCGCAGCCTCAAGAAGCCCGCGTCATGGGCCAACACGAACGCCCAGGCCGGCATCGCCGTGGTCGCCGAGCACTACTGGCAGGCGCGCAAGGCGCTGGAGAAGCTGCCGGTGACCTGGGACCTCGGGGCCGGGGCGAAGGTGAAAGCGACCCAGCAGATCTACGACAGCCTGTACGCGCGACTGCAAACCTCCGGCGAAGACCTGCTGAGCGACGTCGGTGACGCGCCGCGCTTGCTCGACGCACCTGGCACCAAGACCCTCGATGCCACCTACCACACCCCTTTCTGCGACCACGCCACGATGGAGCCGCTCAACGGCACGGCGTGCGTCACGGAGAACCGCGTCGATCTCTGGCATCCGACGGCCATGGTGCAGCAGGCGCTGGTCATTGCCACCGAAGAGACCGGCGTGCCGCCGGAGAACATCCACCATCACCAACCTCTGGTCGGCGGCAGCTTCGGCCGGCGGGTGAACTGCGATGACGTGCGCATGGTCGTGGCGGTGGCCAAGAAGTTTCCGGGTACGCCGATCCATGTGATCTGGTCGCGCGAGGAAACCTTTCGCCAGGGCAAGTACCGCGATCTGCATGCCGCGCGCATGCGCGCGTCCCTTGGGCCGGACGGCCTGCCTGAGTCTTTCTACTCGCACGTGGCGGCGTGGAAGCCGGTGATGTTCGGCATGAGCGACGCGGTGTACGTCAAAGGCTCCATCCCGAACGTGCGTATCGAGAGTTCGAATGTCGAACAGCACATCCTCACCGGGCAGTACCGCGGCCCGGGCTACAACTCGAATTGCTTCTTCGTCGAGGGCTTCATCGACGAGTGCGCCGCGCGCGCAAGTCTCGATCCGCTCGAATACCGACTGCGGTTGTTGGCCAAATGGCCCGACGCTGGCTGGAGACGGTGTCTGGAAGTGGCCGCGAAGCACGCGGGCTGGGGTAGTCCCTTGCAGGAGGGTCAGGGCCGCGGCATCGCCATCGGAAACTTTGGCGGTGCCGGCGCGCCCCACGCCGGCTGCACGGTGGCGGCGGTTGCCCACGTCGAGGTCAAGCCTGAAATCCGGGTGCTTGCGCTCGATATTGCGTTTGACTGTGGGCGCGTACTCAACATGGACGCGGTCCACGCACAGCTCGAGGGCTCGGCCATCTTCGGCATGAACATGAGCCTGAACGAGGAAATCACCATCGAGAACGGGCGCGTGGTCGAAGGCAACTTCGACCGCTACCGGATGCTGCGGCTCGCGGATATCCCGCGGATCAACATCCACACCGAGGCGCTGAGCGGCCACGAGCGGTATGCCAATGTCGGCGAGGCAGGCGTCGGTGTCGTCGGCCCCGCGATTGCGAATGCGGTATTCGCTGCCAACGGTGTGCGGCTGCGAAAGATGCCGTTCACGTAGAATTGCGGGGTGCCGTCGAAAACCTATGTCGGGACCGCAGGATGGAGCATTCCTCGCCCGAACCAGGCTCGCTTTCCGCCTGGCAAGTCGCTCCTCGCGCGGTACGCGAAGGTGCTTCCCGCTGTCGAAATCAATTCCACTTTCTATCGCCCGCACCGCGCCTCGACCTTTGAACGTTGGGCTGCCAGCGTCCCGCGTGCGTTCCGTTTCTCCGTGAAGATCCCGCGCGCGATCACGCATGACCAGCGGCTCACTGGCAGTACAAAGTTGCTCAAGGCGTTCCTCGCGGACCTCGCACCGCTGGGCTCCCGTCTCGGCTGCCTGCTCGTACAGCTGGCTCCGAGCCATGAATTCGACGGTCGGATCGCCCGCTCTTTCTTCACCTCGCTGCGGAAACAATTCGATGGCGGCATCGCACTCGAGCCGAGGCATACGAGCTGGTTCGGGTCCGCCTCCGATCGCCTGTTGAACAGTTTCGAAGTCGCGCGCGTGGCTGCGGATCCCCCGCGAGCCGACGGCGATGGCGAGCCGGGCGGTTGGCGAGGGCTCGCCTATTTTCGCCTCCATGGCTCTCCGCGTATTTACTACTCGTCCTATGAAGACGGCTACCTCTACACACTCGCGGGCAGACTGCATAGGTTGCAACGTGCGCGCATTCCCACGTGGTGCATCTTCGACAACACGACACTCGGTGCGGCAACCAGCAACGCGCTGTCTTTGGTCGAACGTCTCGCTACTTCTTGGATTTAGCGCGCTTCGCGCCAGACGACTTTCCAAACGTCTTGATGACGAGTTTGCCACCGCCCTTTGATGGGAACGGAACTGCAGCCTTGTCGATCGCGGCGGCGATCAGCGCCTCTACGTCCGGATGCTTCAACCGGCTGGCGGCCTCCACCGGGATGAAACGGACCAGCTTGGCCGATCCCATCAGCAGCTTTTTCGGATCAGGCAATTTCGGTCCGTTCGTGAAGTACAGACTCAGACCGTCGTCGGCACGCGCGGAGATTGAGAGGATCCCCTCAATGCCTTGTTCCGTCGGCGAATACGCGATTACGAGGGAGAAGCCGTAGTCGTACACCAGCTCGTTGGCGGTCGGAAATCGCTTGCGCAGAGCAGACCGGACCGAGCGGATGAGCTGCTGGTTCTTGGCATCGAACTTCTCGATGAGGGATCGGAGCTGGCCCTCCGGGGTGACCTTCGCGCTAACAGAACTGTCTGCCATACCATCCTCCGGGTTCTTGGTTCTTGTAAGGAGTGCTGACTACTTCTTCGCTTTGGCGCGCGCGGGTTTGCGCTTCGCCGGCTTGGCCTTCGCCTTCGCCTTCGCTTTGGACGGCGCCTTCTTCGCCTTTGCCTTTACCTTCGGCTTCTGCTGGCGCTCCACGATCTTGCGCACGCGCCCCTCGCGCTCGCGGATTTCGTCCGTCATCAGGTGCTCAAAATCCTCCATCCCATAGAACGGGCGGATCTCCAGCACGCCTTCTTCACCCGGCATCGGGTTGGGGCAGCGCTTCGCCCACTCGACGGCCTCGGCCAGCGACTTCACCTCCCAGATCCAGAAGCCCGCCACCAGCTCCTTGGTCTCCGCGAACGGACCGTCGATCAGCGACGCATGGCCGTTATCCGTGAACGTGAGGCGTTTGCCGGCGCTGCTGGGCTTCAAGCCATCGGCCGCCTGGATGATGCCGGCCTTGGCGAGATCCTCGTTGAACTTGCCCATTTCCGTGAACATCTTTTGCGTCGCTTCATCGGACGGGAGCAACCCCGCTTCGCTATTGGGCGTGGCTTTGACGAAGACCATGACTTTCATGAGGCGCCTCCTGCAAATGAGTGTTTAAAGAGTAGTCGAACCGGGTTGAGGATTTTCGACATCCAGGCAAGCACAATAGCCGGGAAAGGAGGTTTCATGAACTGCAAACAAAGAGTCGCCTGCGTCGTGTGGATGCTTGGCTGGGCCAGTGGCGGCCAGGCAGCCGAGGCCATGATCAACGATGCTTCAGCCGACGTCCGGCGTGCGATTGCCGAATCAAAGTCGGGGACGCTCTCCCCCGAAGCCGAGGCCAGCCTGCAAAGACTCGAGGTGGCACTGGCGAATGGCGAACGAGTCAACTCGGCATTGCATTCGCAGGTTGCGGCGCTGCAAGACGAACGCGCCAAACTACAGCAGGCACAGACCGTGCTCACAAGCGGTTTGGTCGGCGCGCTGGTAACCGCCATCGTCGCGATACTCGGCGCGTACGTGACGTCGCGGAACTCCAGGCCCGATCGCGACCTCAAGCGGCTTGCGGTCATCGAAAAGGTTCGCGAGCTCAAGGCGGCAAACGTGAAGCTGCCACGCGATCTGGCGCGTGCCGATGGCGGTGACGGCTAATCGGCGACTAGTCCTGCTTCGTCCACCTCTGGACTTGCTGAGTGAGCCGATCCTGTAAGCGCTTTCAGGGGTCGCAGGTGTGTTGAGTTCCAGATTCGCTCTGCGTGCTCATCTTTTCCCTGACGTAGTCATCGACCTGGTCGGCTCGCGCCGCGGCAACCAGGGCAAGGCACAGCCACAAACTACGCACAAATCCCCGCGGAACTGCATTGCCCAACACCATGTGGATCCCCCTAATCGATTAGACTCAAACCACGCAAATTGGCGCACTTCAGGAACCGTGAAACGGCGTCAGTTTGCTCAGTACGATCCCGATTATGCTCATGCCAAATGCCTCGGCTCAGATCTAAAAAAGGGAATCTCTTAGCAGCCGTGCTGGTGCTGGTGGGATTCCTTGGGTCGGCGCAAGCCCAGGTCACGTGCTTCATCAGCGCGGATCCCGACATTCGGCAAATGCAGGCGGGGGCCGCGACGGACGCGAGAGCCACGCTCACCCGAATTCAGGCTGCACTGACGAGCGCGCGGAACGTACCGCATCCGGATCCTTACCGGATTGCGTCCCTGCTGGCGATCCGGGCCGAAAGCTATTCGATCCTGGAACTCGACAACGACGCACGCGCAACGGCAATCGAAGGGCTCGCACTCGTTCCGGATCCGAGCGATCCGATTCGGCTTCAGCTCCTTTCCGTTTTTGCTGAGAACGTCTACGACCACGCGGGCATCGTGGAATCGATCCGCACCATCGAAGCCGCGCGTTCGCAGCTCTCGCCCGACTCCATCCCCGAATCGTGCCTCAGCGTCACGCTGGGCGTCCTCCAGCATCGGCAGGATCGCGCCGACCTGGCGATCGTCAACCTGATGCAGGCCTATCAAACGGGCGTGAGTCTCGCCCGACCGATACAGCGCAAGATTGCCGCGCACGCGCTGACGAAGGTCATGCGCGACATGGACGATTACGAACAGGCGTTGGCGCTGAATGCCGAGGTCGTCGAATGGGACAAGGTGCATGGCGCCACGTTGAGCCTGTCGGTCTCGCGGTACATGCGCGGCACGATTCTCAAGGAGATGCGCGAGTTCCCCGATGCGATAGAAGAATTCAAGGCGGCACGCGCACTCAGCGTGGAAGTCAATGACACCCAAGGCGTTGCGTTCGCCGACATGGATCTCTGCGGGCTTGAAATCCAGATCGGCCAACTCACTGAAGCGCGGAAGCTCTGCGACAACGCATTGCGCATCTTTGCCGCTTCCGGCTCCATCGACCTGATGAAGCAGACGCGCTCCGATATTGCCTACATCGACCTCGAAGAAGGGCAAGCCGCGCGCGCGCTCGAAGCGCTGAATGAGATCCTGAAAAACGGCGCCTCCGACGTGCCGCCGCGTAACGTCGCGCCGATCATCAAGCTGCGCTCACGCGCCAACGCGGCCGTGGGCAAATACCGCGAGAGCTACGCCGATCTCGAGGAATACCAGCGCCGCATGACCGCCGCCGACGATTCGCGGCGCATCCGGCAATCCGCCACGCTGCGGGCGCGCTTCGAGATGGATCGCCAGCTCCAGCGCAACGCCGAACTCAATCGCGACCTCCAGGTCTCGCAGCAGCGGCAATTGGAACAGAAGCGTTGGACGGCGATCGCCACAGGGACGGGCGCGATCATCATCATCCTGCTTGTGCTCCATGCGATCTCGATCCGGCGGCACCGCCGGCAACTTGCGCTGCTCGCGAATACGGACAGTCTTACCGGCCTGCCCAACCGGCGCAGCACCTACGAGCTGGGTAAAGAGGCGATGGCGAAAGCCCTGGAAGACAAGCTGCCTCTGACCGTCGCCGTGGTCGATCTCGACCACTTCAAGAGCATCAATGATCGCTTCGGCCATGCCGGCGGAGATCGGGTGCTGCAGGAGTTTGCGCGCGTCTGCCGCGAGTCCATTCGCGCCGAGGACATCCTGGGCCGCTGGGGCGGTGAAGAATTCCTGATCGTGATGCCGGGTGCGTCACTCGACGTCGCGCTGATTGCACTGGAGCGCGTGCGCACATTGGCGCTGCGCATCGAGCTGCCATCGATGAGCGCGGGATTGCGGGTTTGCTTGAGCGCAGGACTCGCGTCTTTAGAGCCGAACCTGAAGACTCTCGATGAGCTCATCGCACGCGGCGATGCCGCGCTCTACCGTGCCAAGCACGAGGGGCGCGACCTGGTCCGCATCGCGGACGAGAGCCTGCTGGAAATGTCGAGCGGCACGCGGCGCGCGCTGCGCTAACGCGTCAGGCAAAGTCCGCCGATTCAAGCACCACGCTTCGTCCGCGCGCCACGCGAACGGCCTTGAGCTTCGCGCCGTAGCGCACCTGCGCCAGACCGCCTGGTGCACCGCGCAGCTCCGCAGATACCAGCGCCCCCTTGCGCCACACGATATCCACTTCGAACCCGCCGCGAGCGCGCAGTCCACGAATAGCCCCGTCTGGCCAGGCTCGAGGCAGCGCCGGCAGCAGCTCGATCTCGCCGTCCACACACTGCAGCAGCATCTCCATCATTCCGTTGGCGCCGCCGAAGTTGCCGTCGATCTGGAATGGCGGATGCGCGTCGAACATGTTCGGGTAGGTGCGCGAGGGATCCAGCAATAGTTTGACGACACTGTGGGTGTGTTCCGCATCGCGCAGCCGCGCCCAGAGGTTGATGCGCCAGGCAATGGCCCAGCCGGTCGACAAATCCCCACGCAGCTCGAGCGACTTTCGCACGGCGGCCGCCAGCTCCGGCGTGCGACGCACGGAGATCTGCTCGCTCGGGAACAGCGCGTAGAGATGCGAGACGTGCCGGTGGTCGGGCTCCGGCGCTTCCATGTCCCAGTCTTCCATCCACTCCTGGAGCTGCCCTGCCTTGCCGATCCGGTCTGGCGGGAGCTTCGCGCGCGTGACGGCACAGGCTTTGCGGAAGTCGGCGTCCTTCCCGAGGATTTCCGCGGCGTGAATGCAGTTGGCGAAGAGGTCGCGCAGGATCTGGTTGTCCATCGAGGGACCTGCACAGATCGAACTACCGTGCGGATGGCGATTCTCCGGGGAGATCGAGGGACTGGTGACGAGGTACTTGCCGCTCGGGTCCGCCACCAGCGTGTCGAGAAAGAACTGCGCGGCGCCCTTCATCAGTGGATAGACGTCGACGAGATACGCACGATCGCGCCCGTAGTCGTAATGATCCCAGAGGTGCTTGCACAACCACGCGCCGCCGGTGGGCCACATCCCCCAGAACGCGCCGTCGATGGGGCCCGTGGCGCGCCACAGGTCGGTGTTGTGGTGGGCAACCCAGCCGCGCGCACCGTAGTTAGTTCGCGCGGTAACCGCGCCCGTCACCGCCAGGTCCTTCACCATCGCCACCAGCGGCTGCACGCACTCCGCGAGATTCGCGGGCTCGGCGGGCCAGTAATTCATCTCGGTGTTGATGTTGATGGTGTACTTCGAGCCCCAGGGCGCCAGCAGCTTGTCGTTCCACAGGCCCTGCAGGTTCGCCGGCTGCGTGCCGGGGCGCGAGCAGCCAAGCAGCAGGTAGCGCGCGTACTGGAAGTACAGAGTAGCGAGCCGCGGGTCGTCGCTGGTTTGAGAATTGCGGATGCGTATGTTGGTAGGGTCTTCGCTTGCAGGCGTTTCCGGCAGTTCGAACCAAACTCGGCGGAACAGCTTCTGATGATCCGCCACGTGCGCGGCGCGCAGCGCGTCGAAGTCCTTGGCGGTTGCCGCCTTGATCTGCGCAAGCGTGGTGGCTTCCGGATTTCCCGACACGTCATCGAATCGACGGAAGCTGGTGGCAATTGCCACCAGCACGAGCGCGGAGTCCGCGTCCGCCACGATGAACTCCCCGTCACGTAGTTGGAGCGTTCCGCCTTGCGGGATCACTGCTACGCGAGCCTGGAAACGCAGCTTCCCGTCAATGCCCTGCTGCGCGACGTTGTGGCCGTTGAGCACCAGGTGGCCGTCATCGATCGCAACGGCGCCGGGCATCGGCGTCTCGAAGCTCGCGCGAAAATCGAGCGCGCCGGGACGATCTGAAGTGAGGCGCGTGACGATCACCTGATCCATCGCGGACGCAAACGACTCGCGCGTCAGCGTCACACCATCGCGGGCAAAGCGAACGCTCGCGCAAGCCGTGTCGAGGTTGAGCTCGCGTCGATAATCCTCGGTATAGGCGGAGGCGCCGAAACTCAAGATGAGATCGCCCACTGTCTGATACGACGGCATGCGGATCGGGCGCGCCATCATCTTTTCCTGCGCCAGCGCCTGCGCGTCCTCGTATTTGCCCTCGGCGATCAGCGCGCGCACCTGCGGTAGAGCCACGAGCGCATCGGGATTCGACGGGTCGTAAGGCCCGCCCGCGTACAGCGTGTCTTCGTTGAGTTGCAGGCGCTCGCGCGCGACGCCACCAAAGACCATCGCGCCCAGGCGTCCATTGCCGATGGGCAGCGCTTCGGTCCACACGTCCGCCGGCTGGCGATACCACAGGTTGAGCCCGGAAGCGTTCGAGTTCGCCGCGCCGGCCGCGCTGCGAAACACTCCCGAGGCCACGGCGCCGAGCGCCAAGCCACCTTTCAATGTTTGACGTCGAGTAATCACGAGCCCTCTCACATCTGTCGGAACAAGTGCAGGTAGGTCCGGCTCACCGGCAGGGTTTCTTGCCGCCCTTTCAAATGGATGTCGGCCGTCTCATTGCCGCCGCGCGTAACATGACTGATCGCGCGCAGATTGACCACCACCGAACGGTGCACCTGCGCGAACTGCGAGGCATCGAGCTGCGGCAGGAGATCCTTGAGCGCCGTGCGGATCACGGCCTCACAAGGTTTGCCTGCCTCGTCGCGCCACGCGACCTGCGTGTACTTCTCGTCGGCGCGCAGGAAGTCGATGTCTTGTACCGCGATCAGGCGCACCGTCGCGCCGACCGACGCGCGCACCCAGCGCAAGGCCTGCGGCGCCGAAGGATTGAGTGCCATCGACAATCGCTGCAGCAGCGCCTCCGGATCGAGCGCTGGCTGCGCCGCGCGCAGCCGCTCCTGCAATCGCCGCACGGTGTCCGCAAGACGCGCCGGCTCGATGGGTTTGACCAGGTAGTCGAGCGCGCCCTCGGCGAATGCCTGCACGGCGTATTGATCGAACGCCGTCACGAACACCAGGTGCGCTCGCCGCCCGATGTGCTGCGCGGCCTCCACGCCGGTCTTGCCCGGCATCTGCACGTCGAGGAAGCAGATGTCGGGTTTGTGGGCATCGAACAGGTCGATGGCTTCGCGGCCATTGCGCGCCTGCGCCACGATATCGAGCTCGGGCCACGCCGCGCCCAACAAACGCACCAGTGCTTCGCGAAGCAAGGGCTCGTCGTCGGCGACGAGAGCCGTGGCGCGTACCGTCATCCGGCCACCGGTCGCGCTGGAAAGTTGATCTCCGCACAGACGCCGTGCGGCGCGATCTCGGTCAGCGTGAGCTGCGCATCGCCGCCGAACGCCAGCTTCAGACGCTCGCGCAGCGTCGACAGCCCGGTGCCGAGACCGCGACTCAAATTCCTGAGACCAACCCCCGTGTCCTTGACGCGCATGAGGCAGCGGCCATCCCGCAACCAGATGTCCGCATCGATGCGGCCGCCGGCCTCGCTGGGATCGATGCCGTGGCGCACCGCATTTTCGACCAGCGTCAACAGCGTCATGGGTGGACAGTGCAGACCCGCGGCGACGGGATCGAGATGAATGGCGTACTGCAGGCGGTCCGGCATGCGCATCTGCATGAGCTCGAGATAGGCGCGCACCATCTCCACTTCGCTGTGCAGCGTGGTTGACTGCGACTGCATGCGTGGCACGGCCGCGCGTAGATAGGCGATGAGGTTGTTCAGCACCTTCGGCGCCTGCGGCGAGCCCGAGTCCACCAGGGCCTGCACGTTGGCGAGCGTATTGAAGAGGAAGTGCGGCTCGACCTGCGCCTGCAAGAGGCGCAGCCGTGCATCGGAGACGCGGCGTTCGAACTCGCTGCGCTCGAGCTCGAACGCGAGGGCCTGCTCGCGCGCGAACGCGTCGCGCTGCTTGAGGATCGCGGCCACCGCGATCCAGGGCGCAAACAGCAAAGCCGTGATTACGAGGTGGAGGTAGCCCGCCATGCGCTTGGTGCCCGGCAGGAGGTCCGGATCGCCGCCCGTTGTCATCGTATAGGCGAGCCCCGCGGCGATCGGAATGACTACCGCGATGGCGATGAGCCGCAGCACGGTGCGCGGCAACCATCGGGGCAGGCGCTTCGGCCAGCGCTCGAACAACCCAAACACGAACAGGATGGCGCCGCCCACGATCATGGTGCGCAAGATGATGATGAGCGTTGCCGTCTCATTGCTGATGCCCAGCAACACTCCAAAGACTGCCGACACCGCCAACGTGAAGCGCAGCCGCCGCCACGCGAAGATGCGCGCGAAACCGGCAGGATCAGCAGATGCGACTGAAGTCATTGGGGCCGCACTATAAGGCATCATCGCTGCGCAACCCCCCCCGTGCAGATGCCGGATGCGTCCTCTGCCCTCGCCGTTCGTCCGCCCCGGGCGTAGCTCGTCGGGACCTGGCGGTCGCCCGTCGCATGGGCCGACGAGCCTGCGATCGGGCCGTCATAGTTTCGGCTATGAAACTCAGAAACAAGATTCTCACTGGTGTCGCGGCGGTCTTCAGCGTGGCGATAGTCGCCCTGGCGGTCACGATCAGTTATGAGTCCGCCTGCCCCAGCGCACCGACCACGGAGGTTAGCGGCGATTCCATGCGCGCCGTCATGCAGCGCTGTTATGGGTCGCCGGCCCATGTGCTCACCGTCGAGCGCATCGCGAAGCCGGTACCCAAACAAGGCCAGATCCTCATCAAGGTG
>Ga0157380_10003560_pt1 | contig 10703 bp, 9 predicted proteins | sample S35metaG_FD_119757 | JGI IMG/M metagenome (GOLD analysis project Ga0157380, IMG submission 119757) | Switchgrass rhizosphere microbial communities from Kellogg Biological Station, Michigan, USA - S3-5 metaG | ecosystem: Host-associated > Plants > Roots > Rhizosphere > Soil | place: USA: Michigan...
GCTTTTTGTCGGGAAATCCCCCTAGCATTGATTTAAGCATTCCCGGTACCGCAAGTGCTGTCGTTGCTGCACCCGCGGTTCTTATCCAATGGCGGCGATCATAATTACTCATAACTGTGTTTTAAGAAGCATGGCGATAATGTGAACTAAGTTAATTTCTATTTTTCTTACCAGACAAAGATGCCGGGTTCCGGGATTAAGTCCGGGATCATTTAGACCGCATGAATGTAAGAGGTTTCAGTGTCTAAAATTTCAATATCGGCTGGTGACGGAAAATAATCCCCAACATGGAATGGATAACACTAGCATGGCAATAATAACAAGCGACATCATTCCTCTCCCCAGGTAAACGTCACTGGCTGCCGGCGAAAAGCTTTTACTTTACGGTTGTGTGATATTGCGGGTGACCAGGGAGGACTATTCCTAATAACTTTCAAGGCAATTTTATCAAACTCTTCATGAAAGGGCATCCACACCTCTGCATTGATCACTTTTCCGTTTTCATCTACGACAAAATCAACGCCAATAGTTACTGCGGCAGCGGTCTTAAACTCCAGTCTTTGCGGCCAGTGTAAATTTTTCTGCAAATATTTTCTCCAGGCCTCTTCTCCGCCTTTAAAACTGGACTCTCTATTCACCCCAGACGTGTCCTGGATTAGCTTTCCTGATTCATCAAAATATTCGGCGCCAACCAGTTTTCCATCATTGTAAATTTCAAGAGCGGCACGCTGCCCGTTGTGATGAAAATATTGCCATTTCCCCTCAGGTTTATCGAATACCATGTATCCTGCCGATGAGGGGCTGCCGTCGTCAAACCAACTCACCCGAACATATAGGCTGTCATTTAACCTGCTGGTCGAGTCATAAGGAAAACCGTTAGTATGCCATCGAAATCGTTTATCAACTACAAGCCCATTTTGAAAATTAGCCGAGTCCGACGTCATACCATTTGAGTAATAACTCAAACAAATTCCTTCATTTTTACCATTAACTCTGCGGCCTGTTGCTGAAGGCCGGCCATTTGCATGATAATAATAACAGTGACCCGTCTGAACCTTGCAGGCTTCATCTTCGTAGAGTGCGTCCATTTGCAACTGACCCGAGCGATAATAATAGTCTGTCCGCAACCAACCGCTATCGGTTTTTTGAACTATTGAAAAATAGCTCGCATTTTCCTTTGAGCATGGCTTCCAGTAGAAATCATAATAAGATTCGGTTTTTTGAGAAAAGACTGAAACAGTAAGGGTATCTGCAAGAAGCAACAAAATGAATTTCATGCAAGAATGTTTAAACCTGTGTTGTTTGTATTTGATTGCGATAATAATATAGATTCGCCAATAACCCAATATTATACGACATTTTTTGTAGGCCTATAATGAGGAACTTGGTAGGAAAGAGTTTTTAGAAAGATGACGGGGATTCCCGGATCGCTGTCGGGGACAGGCACCCAACATGATATGTTAGAGGGTTAGTCTACCTTCTGGTACTTCGTAGGCTGAAGGCAAGTGATTACAGCCAATATGGCTGCCGCCGCATGTAGACTTAAGATAGGTGAAGACTTTTATTCCTCATTATAAGTTCCGTTACGCAGTTGGCGGTTTCTTCGAGATTTTTTTTAATTAGAACATTTGGAATTCGCAAGGTTAAAAAGCCGTCCTGGAAAGAATAAAGCGTTTGCTTAAGATCTGTAAGGGCTTGCTTGTATTTGAATTGATGGTGAGGCCCCTCTACCTCTATATTTACTTTCGCGTCAACGATCGCAATATCTATAGTTTTATAGCCATTAAATTTTTCCAATTCTGCAGGCACGTGTCTCTTCCTAAGCGAGAGATATAATCTTGTTGCTTCGATGGAGCCCTTATTAGACGAGATTAATTTTTGTTGACATTCCTCGCACAGTTCAAAATCATATTTTGTTTTGGACTGTTTGCAGACTTTTTTGTCAACATAAGAGTTGCAGTGCAGGCAGTTTTTCATCTTTTCATAGTATTTCATACGATTGGACTTTGATATGGCACTTTTATAACGATAAAACGGGCAATTTAGTATACTGGAAATGACATGATTAGCCGGGCCCCTGTCTGAAATTGTTCCCAAAACCGCTATTGTAAACCGGGCACGCATCTTTAATTTTATCCGATGAAACCCAAACGCATCATTCTAATCCGCCATGGAGAATCAGAAGGAAATGTAGACCGTATCGTATATGGAAATAAACCTGACTACGCGCTTCTTTTGACTGAAAAGGGAATCCGGCAGGCAACAAGTGCAGGCGCCCGTTTAAAAGAATTGGTCGATGGCGAAAGTCTCCACTTCTACGTTTCGCCTTTGTTTCGCACCAGGCAAACCTTTTTGGAAATTGCAAAAAGCTTTCCCGTTACACAATACGATTGGAATGAAGAGCCACGTTTGCGCGAGCAGGAGTGGGGTCACCTCCGCACGCTGGAGCAATGCCGCGCAGTGGATGTAGAAAGAGATGCCTATGGCATATTCTATTTCCGCATACCCGACGGGGAAAGCGCGGCCGATGTGTATGATCGTGTCAGTGATTTTTTTCACACCTTATTCAGGGATTTCGAAAAGCCCGGCTTTCCTTCTAATGCGGTAATGATTACTCATGGCATGTCTATCCGTCTTTTTATTATGCGATGGTTTCACTATACCGTTGAGCAGTTTGAATTGCTTGCCAACCCGGCGAACTGCGCAATTGTGTCAATGGAATTGCAGGAAAATGGAAAGTATAAACTGATCACCGATCTTCCGAGGCGTGAGGTAAAGCACAGTTGGAAATTTCCCGTTGCCAGGTAAAAAGCCATGGTTCGTGGAGACACGAACCATGGGTGCTGATGTATAAAAAAAACAAGATCCAAGTTCCAAATAAGGTTCCAATAAAAAATCAAAAAAATTGAAACCCATCAAACACTAAACTTTTCGGGTTTTGATTTTTTGATTTTATATTCCTTGTTTGGTTCCTGGATCCTGTTCGCGGAGTTTTACAAATCGCGTAAGCCGGGAAAATTATTTAATATTTTTTTCCAGCTTATCAAACGATTCACTCCATCCTTTTACGCAATCATCATGCATTTCTTCCGGAATGCCTTCATGTGTCAGCATTAATTTTGTTGCACCATCTGCTTCTTCAAGTTCGAAAGTAATCAGCATTTCCATGGGCCAGTCACCCGGCATATCATGTTCGGAAGCATTGATGATATTTCCCTTGGAATCGGAAAAATGATCGGTAATGACCAATTTTTTTTCGGGAACAAATTCCTGTACCACGCCAGTAGACCAATATTCGTGTCCATCGGGACCCTGCATACAATTCAGGTATTTGCCTCCCTGTCGCGCCTGCATGCTGCTATATGGACAGGTAAACCCTTCGGGTCCCCACCATTTTTTAAATGTTTCCGGTACCGTTAAGGCTTCCCAAACCTTTCTGGCTGGCAAACTAAATACACGGTGGACTACAACATCATTATGGACTGCTGTATCGTGTGACTTCGATTCTTTTCGTGCCATTTGTGTTGATTTTAGAATGAATGAATCAAATAATTGTCATGCGCTAAAATAGCGCTGTCATTGAGCCCCAAATAGCATGCCTCGTGCCAGCATGTGCGTAGTTTATTATTGTGCTTAATATAAATAAATAATGGAGAAAGTTGTGCTGATCGCATGATTGTTAACGATTCACGTCATCTGGCAGGAAAGGGTGTAAAGGGCGAATAATTTTTAATTTGTAAGGCTGTACTTGAATATTACGGACGGGTGGTTTCGGGACGGGAAGTATTAGTGGACAACATTATCAATTTTAGTTTTCCATTAACGCGGGGCCCGGCTTTGGTCTTCTTTTCACTTCTTCAAATCGCTCATCGTAATCGCTCCTGATCGTTCCCATCATCCTGTCCCAGAACAGAAAATACAAGCCATAATTGCCTTTAAAATATTGGTGATGCAGGTTGTGATTAACCGAAGTGTTGATCCACTTGCCGAACCAATTCTTGCTGAACCCCTTTGGATAAAGCTCATAGCCCGTGTGACCGTACACATTATAGATGATAGAGAGCAAAAAGAAAACGGGTAAATGCAGGCTGTGTATAGGAATGGTGAAAAGAAAAACAGGAATGATCCCCGCTTCGATGATTGCTTCTAAAGGGTGAAATGCATAAGCGGCCCATGGCGATGGATTGGTAGAACGATGGTGAACCAGGTGAAAGATTTTAAAAACCGTTGGGTGATGCATCACCCGGTGCGACCAGTAGAAATAAGTGTCGTGAATAATGAACATCAAAGGAAAAGCAGCAAAAAAATAGACCCATCCATACTCTTCGATTTTGGTATAATGAGTGGTATACGGTTCGATTTCAGGATTTTTAATAAGAAACAATGGAAAAAATGCAAAGAACAACATGGTGATAGCTGAATAGACAACTTCACGTATGTAATCTTTTGTCTGAGGAAACCTTTGTTGAATTTTTTGGTGCCGGACCCATCTGCGCATTAAGACATAACCAAGGATAAATGCAAAACCTGCGATATAAAAATACCTTGCGCTTATGTTTTCCAGTATCGCGAAATAGTTATTCCAGCTCATGGTTATTTTACTTTAATAAACAATTCTGATGAACAAAGTTAGTGTCTGTGCAACAAATCGGTTTGTGAGCTGTGTTAGCATTTTTATACAGCAATAGTGTGCAATAATGTACCGCAAACCGTTGTCTTGGACGATGGCATCGGTTCTAAGCCCAATACGAACGGAAGATGAATGTGAACCCCACTTGCTTACCGGCCTTGCTTCAGAAAGGCGCAGCCGCCAGGCAGGAATATAGAAACATAGTTTGCCGCATAGCTCTCTATTTGTTTTTCCTATTGTGAACTATGTTACTATTGTGGTTCATCACAATTTTCTCCGGAATCTGTCCCCTGACCATATCTCCAAGTATTTCTTGCCGTCGGCCGGCAGCGAATCCTCCAATTTTTTAAACGCTGAGCCTTTGCTTTTGATAAGATGATCGTTTGTCAGCTTTAATATCGCGCGTAATCATGGTTATGATAAGAGATCAAAACCAATCAAAGCTTGTTGGAGCAGAGATAAATATTTGATTTAAATTACGGAATTCTAAAAAACAAATGTTCATGTCAGTCATTCTCAATATCCGTAACCTCAGCAAAACCTATCAAAGCGCCGGCCGCACATTGACCGTGCTGGATAATATTAATTTTTCAGCTGAGGAAGGTTCAACGATGGCCATTGTAGGGCCATCCGGAAGTGGCAAGACCACTCTCCTTGGATTAGCCGCCGGCCTTGACCGTGCCAGTTCCGGTTCTGTAGAATTGAACAATATAAAACTGGACAATCTCAATGAAGACCAGCGGGCTGCGATACGAAATGAACATGTAGGATTTATTTTTCAAAACTTCCAGCTACTGCCCACGCTGACCGCGCTCGAAAATGTAATGGTGCCGTTAGAACTGCGAAGGGAAAAAAATATTAAGCGAAGAGCAGCCGACTTGCTCAATAAAGTAGGTCTTGAAGACCGCGGGCATCATTATCCTGCACAACTCAGCGGAGGTGAACAGCAAAGGGTATCCATGGCAAGGGCTTTTATCAACAGTCCGCAAATACTTTTCACAGATGAACCGACCGGTAATCTTGATGCAGAAACCAGTCGTGGTATCGTTGAACTGATCTTTAATCTCAATAAGGAAGCAGGTACCACGCTGATAATGGTGACCCATGATCTTGAACTTGCAGGTAAAACAGGACGCATTATCAAATTAAAAGGTGGAAGAATCATATCGGACGAAGTAACGGGCAACAATAAAGAGCAGTACGCATGAATCGAAAAAACGGCCTTAATATTTCCTGGCTTTTTATAATGGCATGGCGCGACAGCCGACGCAACCGGTCGCGGTTGATATTATTCATTTCATCTATTATCCTCGGAATTGCCGCGATGGTCGCCATCTATTCCCTCGGCGACAACATGAGCGATGAAATAGATCGGCAGGCCGCAGCATTGCTCGGTGCTGATCTGGAGTTAAGCAGTAATAAGGAAATGAGTCCTGAAATCCGGAAAATGGCGGATTCCTTAGGCGACCGAAAATCGTACCAGCAGAGCTTTACTTCGATGATCTATTTTCCTAAAAACGGAGGTACACGGCTCGTCCAGGTTCGCGCATTAAGTGGCGAATTTCCTTACTACGGAATTTTAGAAACCGTGCCGCAATCAGCAGGAACGTCTTTTCGCAATACACAGGCTGCGCTTGTGGATCAAACGATGATGCTGCAGTTCAATGCGAAGGTTGGGGACACCATTAAACTTGGTAACCTGAATTTTTTAATTGCAGGTACTTTATTGAGCGCCCCGGGACAAACAGGTCTATCTGCGTCTGTAGCGCCTCTTGTTTATATACCACTGCAATTCCTGGAACAAACGGGGCTTTCACAAAAGGGAAGCAGGATCAACTACAGGGTTTTCTTTAAGTTCGACAGGGCTGTGAACATGAAAAAAATTGTGGACCGTATCGAACCAAAAATCGAAAGGGAAGGCATCAATTATGACACGGTTGAAAGTCAAAAAGAAGATACCTCGAGGTCCCTGAGAGATCTGACACAATTCCTTTCGTTGATTAGCTTTATTGCATTATTGCTCGGCTGCATCGGGGTCGCAAGCGCGATTCATATTTATGTGCGGGAAAAAATAAGTTCAGTAGCCATATTGCGTTGTCTTGGCACACGGGGAGTGCAGGCATTCCTGGTTTATTTGATCCAGATTGTTGTGATAGGATTCATCGGTTCCGTTGCTGGTGCGTTACTAGGCACGGTAATTCAACAGTTCTTGCCCCTTGCTCTAAAAGATTTCTTACCTATAGCCATTGAACCTGAACTTTCGTGGAAAGCGATTGGGCAGGGGATTGTTCTCGGCGTTGTAATCTCTTTCCTGTTCGCACTGTTACCGCTGGTTTCCATACGTAATGTGTCGCCTTTGAATACACTACGTTTATCTTTTCAATCGTTCAGTCTTGTGAAGGATCCTGTCAGGTGGCTTGTATTTGCAGCGATTATGGTATTTATTTTTTGTTTTAGCTATATTCAATTGCGTGGAGCATCCCAGGCCATATCCTTCTCTGTTGGCGTGCTGATTATTTTCCTGGTGTTGGTTGGCATCGCAGCATTGCTCATGTGGGCCGTCCGGCGCTTCTTTCCTGATTCATGGAGTTACTTATGGCGACAGGGGCTGGCAAATTTATTCCGGCCAAATAATCAAACCACCATACTGATCGTGGCCATTGGCCTGGGCACAGCATTTATGGCCACAATGTTTTCCATTCAGTCGATCCTTCTCAACAGGGTTGTTCTTTCAAATACCGGCAACCAGTCCAACACGATCCTTTTCGATATACAACCTGCGCAAAAAGACAGTGTCGTTGCCCTGGCACGCAGTCAGCATTTGCCGATAGATGGCACGGTGCCGATTGTTAATATGCGCCTGGAACGGGTCAATAATATTACGGTGGAAACTTTAGAGAAAGACAGCACGATTGAAATGCACCAGTGGATATTCGATCGCGAATACCGGGTAACATTTCGCGATACGATTACAACGTCGGAAAAAATTGTCAGGGGTAAATGGTCCGGAGCGGCGGACAAGTCTTCCGGGAATGTCTATATTTCGATCGAGGAACGATATGCGCGGAATAATAGTATTGATATCGGCGATACAATGGTCTTTAATGTGCAGGGATCGGTTATTTCAACAATTGTCGGAAGCTTTCGTGCAGTAGACTGGAATAGAATTCAAACCAACTTCCTGGTTGTGTTTCCCACCGGGGTACTGGAGGAAGCCCCGCAGTTTCATGTATTGCTGACGCGTATTCCGGATAAAGAGACGTCGGCGAGGTTTCAGCAAATGCTGGTTCGCCAGTTCCCTAATGTTTCTATCATAGATCTTTCATTGGTATTAAGTATCCTGGATAAATTACTCGACAAAGTCGGATTTGTAATTCGGTTCATGGCGGGCTTTAGCATATTTACCGGACTTATTGTATTAATAGCCTCGGTGCTTATAAGCAAATACCAGCGCATCCAGGAAAGCGTGCTGCTCAGAACATTGGGTGCAAGCCGCAAACAAATCTTTTATATTGCGGCGTTCGAATATTTTTTCCTCGGCGCATTTGCAGCAGCTACCGGTACTGTTTTATCATTGGGTGTAAGCTGGATGCTTGCCCGTTTTGTTTTTGAAACAGATTTTACGGTGCCGTGGTTTCCATTGCTTTTAGTTTTTATTTCCATCTGTGCTCTTACCGTTTTTATCGGCCTGCTCAACAGCCGGGCCGTGGTGAGAAGACCACCATTGGAGATTTTAAGGGAGGAAGTTTGATTTTTCTACCGCAGAGAACGCGAAGATTTACGCAGAGATCGCAGAACTCTTTGAAACTTTATAATGAACGATGGAAGAACGATAGATTCTCTCTGCGTAATTTTTCTCTGTGTTCTCTTTTTCTCTGCGTTTTTTCTACCGCAGAGAACGCGGAGATTTTACGCAGAGATCGCAGAACTCTTTGAAAGTTTATAATGAACTATGAAAGAATGTAGATTCTCTCTGCATAATTTTTCTCTGTGTTCTCTTTTTCTCTGCGATTTTTCTACCGCAGAGAACGCGAAGATTTACGCAGAGACCGCAGAGCTCTTCGGATGCCGTTAGGGAACAATTATAGAATGATAAATTTACTCTGCGTAAGTATTCTCTGTGTCCTCCTTTCCTCTGCGTTTAATCGTTTACAACATCTTTTGTAATGAACGCCAAAGATTTTCTGCTACAATTCGGTGGCCCTCAGCGGTGGGATGAATGCCATCCTCCTGGTTAAATTTAGGTTCTCCACCCACACCTTCAAGTAGGAATGGAACAAGGATCATTTTGTTCTTTTCTGCCAGTTCTGTATAAATATTTCGAAACTCAGTAGTATAAGTTTGACCCATATTCGGTGGAATCTGCATACCTGCAAAAAGCAATTTCGTGTTTGGGTTCTTTGCTATTACTTTATCCACGATATCCTGTAGATTTTTTCTAGTGGCCGAAAGCGGGATACCTCTTAGACCGTCATTGGCGCCGAGCTCGAGAACAAAAATGTCCACTGGTTGTTTGAGTATCCAATCGATCCGGGTTTTGCCACCAGAAGAAGTTTCCCCACTGACACCGGCATTGATGACCTGGTAGGGCAGGCCAAGCGAGTCGATCTTTTTTTGAATGACTGCCGGAAATGCCTGTGAGGGGCTCAGGCCATAACCAGCGGTAAGACTATTGCCAAAGAAGACAATCATCTTCTTTTTTACTTCCACAGCACTATCGTTTGTCGGTCGTTTTGTTTTATTTGAATCAACTGCACTGGAGTTTTCATTGTTGTTGCAACTGAAAAAGAACAGTAAAACGGCGGCCACGGTCAGCATGCCTCGTATTTTTTTTACTTCTGTCATTAATAACTTATTCTTTTCTTTACTCATTTTTTATAACACAGTAATTGTACCAGGAGGCAGCACAAATATAAAAGAATACGAGTGTGAATCCGATTGCTTGCCGTATTAGAATACGTTTATCTCTCTGGCAGATAGACAATAAAGGTGGCTCCCTTGTCGGGTTCCCCATGTGCCGTAATGAAGCCATCGTGATTTTCGATTATTTTTTTGCAAATGGCTAAACCGATTCCCGTGCCGCTGTATTTATTTTTGCTGTGTAATCGTTGAAACAGGTCAAATATTTTATCGTCGTACCTCGGGTCAAAGCCGATACCATTGTCTGAAATTGTAATTCGATAGTACTTTTCGTAAATATTTCCATTATTCAATTCAAGGCTGTCTTTGTCAACCATATCTGCTTTGATATGGATGTGAGGTTTTCTGTCAGCACCCGAAAACTTTAGCGAATTGCTGATCATATTAACAAATAACTGGTGAAATTGGAACGGAATGACTTCAAGTTCTGGAAGCCTCTCTGTCACAACGAAGGCGTTTTTTTCTTCAATCATTTCTTTAAGCTCGGTTGTCACATCGTGGAGTATGTTATTCAGGTCGGTTTTCTTGAAATGTTCCGACGAAGTGGTAGTTCGTGAATAGAGCAGGAGATCGTGGATCAACTGTTGCATTTGCGTAGCTGCCCGGATTGTACGGTTCATGTAATCTTTACTCTTTTCAGAGAGGTTACCTGTTTCTTTTTCTGCTATAAGATTCAAAAACGTTCGAATCTTCCGAACCGGCTCCTGAAGGTCGTGGCTGGCAACAAACGTAAATGATTCCAGAGCCTTATTGATTTGTTCCAGCTCTTTATTATACCGCATCAGCTCATCAGTAATTTTCCGTATTTCATTTTCTGCTTGTTTTAGCTCGGTTACATCCTGGGCTGTACCGGCCATACTAATGGGTTGTCCGTCTTCGTTCATAGTCACTTCACCTCTTCCGTGGAGAATGCGAATCGTACCATCCGGACGAACGACACGGTGATAAAAATTAAACGGTTGGTGATTTACAAACGCATCCTGTATGATTTTACTGACATGATCCCTCTCCTCGGGATGAATGTAACGTACAAAGGTTTGAAAACTGGCTTCAAACTCGCGAGGCACAAGACCAAAAATCCGGTACAATTCATCGGACCACGTAATCTTGTCTCCAACGATATCCCATTCCCAGTTTCCAATATGTGCCAGCC
>Ga0157380_10003561_pt1 | contig 10703 bp, 8 predicted proteins | sample S35metaG_FD_119757 | JGI IMG/M metagenome (GOLD analysis project Ga0157380, IMG submission 119757) | Switchgrass rhizosphere microbial communities from Kellogg Biological Station, Michigan, USA - S3-5 metaG | ecosystem: Host-associated > Plants > Roots > Rhizosphere > Soil | place: USA: Michigan...
CAGAGTCCATCGGTCGCCCGCAGATCGCCAGCGTCTCGAGAAACTCGCGCGCGCCCGGCGCGAGGTCGTGCAGTCGCACGTCGATCATCTCGGCCAATGTTGGTCACTCGGTGGGCGTGTCACTGCGGTGGGCGAGGATGTACTGCGCTAGTTGCTCGAGGAAGAATGGACTGCCTTCTCCTTCGCGGACAATCCGCATGGTGTCCGCCGCGCTCACAAAGCCGTTGGTTGGAAGTACCGATGCCACGAGCGTTCGGGCCTCGTCGTCATTCAGCGGCGAGAGTGGGAGTGCGATGGTGTTCGTACGTTTCTCGAGCAGCGCGCTGAGAAACGGCTTCGCGGCGATCTCTTCAGTGCGGAGGCAGGCCAACAGCAGCACCGGTGGTGATGCCGGTGGACGGAGCAGTTCGTCCAGCAAGACCGCGCTGTCAACGTCGGCCCAGTGCAGATCATCGATGAAGATGACCACAGGGTGAAGGGCGGCCATTCTCGATAGCAGTTCCCGCAAGGCTGCGAATCCTCGGCGCCGCACATGAACGGGATCCGCCTCCGGTAAGACAGCTGAAGAGACGGCGCCTGGCACGCGACCCAGCACTGGAAACAGACGTGTCAGTGCCGAGACGTCAGGTGGAATCAATTTGTCGATCAGCGCTGGCGGCTGAGAGGCGAGGTAGTGACCGACGCTATCAACGATGCCGTCCAGCGCCTTGTACGGAACCGATTCACTCTCATAGCAGCGGCCCGAAAGGACCACGACGTCGCCGTCGGAGACGCGCAAGCGATCGAGGAAGGTGCGCACGAGCGCGCTCTTGCCAATCCCGGATTGACCGCACACGTACACCGACTTCGTGCGGCCTCGTCGTGTCTCCTCGAAGGATTCGCGGAGGATCTTCAAATGCCAGTCGCGACCGACAAAGGTGATGTCCGCCGCGGGCGACGAGGTGAGCAAGCCACGTGGGTCCGCATGCTGACCACCGATTCGTGCGATCGCATCGCGGCCCGATAACCGGTGGCTCGGGTCGCGGCACAGAAGTCCCATACAAACAGCGTTGAGATCCTCGGGGACGCCCGTGACAACTTCCGACGGCGACAGCGGATCCTGTTCGAGCTTGCGGGTGAGGACGTCGCTGACGCTGCCCGCGAAAGGCAGGTGGCCGGTGAGCGCCTCGTACAGCGTGGCGCCGACGGCATACCAATCGCTCGCCTCGGACGCACCGGCGCCTCTCGACTGCTCCGGTGACATGTACGCGGGCGTGCCGGCGATGCGCTCGTCCTGCCTGTTGACGGGACCCATCATCTCGGCGATGAGTCCGAAGTCGAGAATGACGACGCGGTCTTCCGGCGTCACCAGCACGTTGGATGGCTTGATGTCCCGGTGGAGCTTCCTGTGTCGATGCAGATGCTCGAGACCGCTGACGAGTTGCGGCAACAGGAGGCGGAGCCGATCCGCGTCAACGGATTCCGTGAGCTGCCCATCGCTGTCGGCGGTTGCATCGGTCGCACCTCTGGGCCGAATTGCCTCGACGAAGTTGTGGCCGTTGACGAGCTCCATCGTGAAGAAACCGAGCTCGCCCTCGACAAAGAGCTCGTACAACGCAACGAGATTCTTGTGCGCCACGTCCGCGAGGCTGCGGAACTCACGCTTCAGTCGGTAGATCGCAGCTGGTTCGGCGCGGAGGAGTGTCTTGAGCGCGACGACTTCGCCGCGCGCCCGATCGTACGCCTCGTAGACGACTCCCGTGCCTCCGAGGCCCAGGACGCGCCGCAACACGAATCGCTCCGAGCCGGAAAACCGGGGGCCGATGGGCGATCCGGATGGCGCGGTATCGAATCGAGTCGTAGTCGGCGCACTAGCCGTATCGATCAGGCTGCCGGCCCGCTCGTGCGCACGAAGGAGTCGCCCGAGCTCTGCGGCCAGTTCCTCGTCACCGCCGCATGCACTCACGATCCACGCCTGTCGCTCGCCAGGAATGCGACCGACCGCGTCGTGGAATAGATCGTTCAGTTGCTGCCATCGTCGAGGGTCCATGATCGTCAGCCCGGCTCGGCGTCGGTGATTCTAGCGTCATGCGTCCAACCAGCGACAGTACGCGCGGACGCTAGGATTCGCCGGCCTTAACGATAATGGTCCTCCTGACACGCGCTGGTGAGTGTGACAGCACCGATCCGGCACGGCCACTCAACTGCTGCTCAACGTCACGCCCTCCGCCTCATCGACCAAGGCGCGCGTGGACTGGCGGAATTCTGGCTATCACAAAGTCGATCTGTGCCAGATTTCGCGCGTGTTGTGTGAACTCGTCGGTCCCGTGTCGCGTTCGATCCGCCTCGATCACCCACGAAGAGTGCGAACGTTCACGACACTACGCGATGAGCAAGCGTGTGTGGGCCGATGTAGATGACGGCCAGGGATGGCTGTGACTGGACGTTGAGCGACCGTTTAGGCGGCCGCGCGATCGTAGCGGTGGTGGAGCCCGCCGACGTGCGGCGTCACGACGATCCGCCCGACCGCCGCCGCCATGACCAGGCGCGAGATCGTCGAATCCTTCTGCAGGGCCAAGTGCGTGCGTGACTGCATATAGTGGGTGACATACGCCCAATCGTCCACCAATCGCCGCTGCGCCGACGTGAGCGTGTCGTAGCTCCCCCGGCAGTGACGTGCCTCACCGGTGCTGACGGAGGGGACCCTGTCCACCACTCGTACACCAGGACGGACACTACGAGTACCGCGATCCCGTTCAGAACGATTCTCTTTTTGGTCGAGGCGGCATTGGCTGCGAGAGTGAATATATACTCGCCCGACACCAACGACGACGGCGGCGCACATGCCGTGCGTTGATGCGAGCAAAACGGCTGCTTGCCGGTTGTCCCAGTAAATTCCGGTATCAATGAGCCACGGCGCGGAGGCGGCAGACGTGTGAGGCAACCGCCGGGCTGTTGACGAAACCGATCGACCACGCTCGGTCTATGTCGGCGGCGTAGCCAGCCAAGTTGGCTTCGCCCTGCGGGCTGGCCAAACATGGTCGACTCCCGCCGGCTCCACCACATTTCCTGAGGGAATTAGCCAATTCCCTGTTTTTTCGAGACCGTCTCCCGCATGTCAGAGTTCCGTGAGGCGAATGGGTGACGTGTTCAGATCCTGCGGCGAACACGTTTGTGAGGATGAACGGACTGAAGTTCACTTCAGCTAAGGGCAACAAATTACGCCCACGCGGGTGAGCATTTTCTGAACGGCCTCTGGGCCAGTGGAGGTTTCGATGTCGAGGGTCCTGATCTGGAAAGACAGCCGGCTCAATGCCGACGACATCGCCCCGTGGGATGACACGACCGTGATGCTCGTGGGCCCGAAGATCCCGCTTGCCGAAATGGTCGCCGATAGCGCGAAATGGGCGGCACACGCCGGCAGCGGGCGCTATCTGATGATCTATTGTCACGGCGCACCCGGGTACCTGCAGATCTGCAAGGAAGGCCTTGATCTCAGTAACGTCACGAAGCTGGCTACGCTCAGCCCGTATTTCGATTCGGTGGACATTCACGCCTGTCAGGTGGCCAAGGGGCAGACCGGCCGAGCCTTCTGTACGAAACTGGCCCAGGTCCTCGTTGCACCTGTTGCGGGTGCGGTCGCGCTGCAGGGCAACACGGGCGTCGAGACGGTGTACGGGTGGCTCGACGATAGTAAATACGACGGCGACTACTACCTGCACGACCCGTCCGGCGCCCGATCGGGCCCGCTACGCAGCGACTCGAACCCCGGTGGGATCATTCATCCATTTCTTTACTAGTGATCGGGGGTAACTGACTCCGCACGCTGTGGGTAATGAAAACTCGATCCGGCACCCATGACGATGTCAAAGACGATCGATGTGGACTAAGCAAAACAGCGGCCTGGGGAACTCGGAGGCGAGCGCCGGCACGTACGTTTTTGTGAGCTATGCCGATGAAGATCGTGTTGTTGCTGAACGAGTGGTTCGTGCGCTCACGTCGCTCGGTTGGCGAGTCTGGTGGGACCGCGAGATCGCCCCCGGCAAAACGTTCGACGAACGAATCGGGAATCGGCTCCGGGCCGCCGGCGCGGTTCTGGTCCTCTGGTCGCGGCACTCAGTTGTTTCCGAATGGGTGCGCGAAGAGGCCTCCGACGCCAAGCAGCGTAATACCCTCATCCCGGCCCTCATCGACCATGTCGAGCCGCCGTTCGGGTTCAAACTCCGCCAAGCTGTTGACTTGACGTCGTGGGATGGGACTTCCTCCGCTGCCGAGTTCACCACGCTTGCCGCTGCAATTCACGTACTCATTCCTTCCGTCGACGAGCCAAGCCCGACATCAACGACGCGAACGGACGAACATAGCGAGCGGTCCAAGATCTTCCGGCCCGTCACGTCCGCGGCGTTAATGCTCACAGCGCTAGTGGCCGCGGGCGCCGCAGGCAGTGTGTGGTATTGGGACGCGTATTACCGAGTCCAGGTGGGGCATTTCGCAAATGTCCAGATTCGCTATGGACTGCCGGAAGGTTACGGTCCTCTCGATGACGCGCAGTTCTCGCGTCGCAACACGAGCCTGGCGCTGATCAAACACGGGCGACGCAATCCTGTCGACGAAGTAGGTCTGGTCAACTCCAGTGGCAATCCGCCGGCCGTCACTACGTACGTTCCGACTACGTCATTGAGCAGCCTCAATCCGTTGGAGTCGTTCGACCCTGCGAACCCTTTGACATCGGAGATGATGACTGTAACGCGAGTAACGTTTACTCGCGATGCTGCCGGAGGGATTCTCGAGCAGAACGGGTTCACCGCTGCAGGCCGGCTCGTTTACACCTTGCGTTACGCAACTCGCGACACGGCCGAGTACAAGATCCACGGATTCACACGCTCGATTCGGGCATCAGGTATCGCATACCTGCGATTCGGACGTGTGGAGGCAGGACCGAACGCAGGTCTCGTCGAGAAAGTGTTTTACCTGGACGCGATGCAGCAGCCGCAGCCAGCTGAGAGCGGCGCATATGGAGTCCGCGTCACACGTGACGAGCGGGGGGTGGCTCGTGAGAGTTTCCCGCTCGGACCGCAGGGAGAGGACCGACCCAGTAACAATGGTGTCTTCAAGGTCGTACTGTCCCACTCCGAGCTCGGCGACCTCACCGAGGAACTACGCCTCGATCAACAGGGCGCACGAGTGACCGACCTCCTTGGCATCGCGCTCGGGCGCTACCAGTACGATAAGGAAGGAAATCTCACGCAGCTGACGTTCTACGACTCGAATGGAGAGCCCGTGCCGGCGGCAGGTATCGGAGGCGCCAGAATTGAATTCGAGTACGGCGAACACGGTCGGCTTACCAAAGTGACCCTCTTCGGCGCCGATCAGCAGCCAGTTCGTGGTTCGCAACGCTTCGCCAGGAAGACCTTGCAATGGCTTACGCCGACGCGCGTATTAACCCGGTTCTTGGACCCGAAGTTCAATCCCACGCCGGTATTAGGATTGGCGTTCGAGGTTCTGGATACGTTCGATGAAAGAGGGCTCGCCGTGGAGGAATCCTTTCGCGACAGCAAGGGCGAGCCGACGCGCATAGAGAACGGCTGTTCGACAATCCAGCTGGCATACGACGCATTCGGAAACAACACCGAGTACCGGTGCCTGAACGAACAGCGTCAGCTCACGTATTCGATTGACGGCTGGTCAATCCTGCGTTCCACATACGACGAGCGCGGCAATCCCGTCACGATTGAGCGGTTTGATCCGCAGGGCAAACCAGGTAACCAGAGCGACCTGTATACATCGGTCCGTCGGGAATACAAAGAGTTCGGCAAGATCTCGAAAGAAACGTTTCTGGATGCGAGCGGTATCGCGCGGAAAACACGGTCTGGCTTAGCGAGTGCTACGTTTGCGTACGACCGAAATGGTAACCGGGTCGAGGAGGCTTATTGGGACGAGGCGAGCCGTCCAATCGCGGGTGCCGGTGGGTATGCGGTGAGGCGGTCGGACTTCGACGGCAAGAGTCGCGAGGTGCGAACGTCGTTCCGTTCTGTGGAAGGGAAAGCGGTACGGAACAGGGAAGGCTATGCGGCGATCGCCTATGAGTACGATGATCGTGGTTACGTCACCAACTCCACCTTCCTCGACGAGAAAGACCATCCGGTCAATTCCATCGACGGATATGCGTCGGCGCGACGCAAGCGTGGTTCCGATGGAAAGCTCCTCGAAATCGCTTACTTCGACGAACGTGCGATGCCTGTCGTCAGCAAGCGGCCGGGCAGCGGTCGCCGACGATGGAGGTACGATGCGCTCGGCAGGACCATTGAACGGTCGGAATACGACACGACTGGCAGGCCGATGATGAACGCGTACGGGTACTCGACTATCCGTTACGAGTACGACGAGTATGGCCGTGAGACTGGACGCCGGCTGCTCGACGTCGCCGGCCGTTCGCTGGCGTTCAAGGTCGTCGTAGACAAGGTCATCGACGGCTCCGTCACAGCCGACGCCGGGTTGCGGGCCGGAGACGTAATAGTCGCCTACGATGGCGAACTGGTCGAAACGACGTATCAATTCGCGAACAGATTCGAGCTCTTCAAAGGCGACCGGCGCCGCGAGATCAGAGTCGAACGTGGTGGTCAGATAATCGGACTCGATCTTCTGCCGGGTCGACTCTTAGGAGGTGAAATCGAGGAAAGAGCCTACCGGTGATCTGATACCCGGACCCGTGCGGGCCTGCCAACGTGTTCTCGTGCTGTCCCAGAATTGGATACGAGAAGACGAGGCCAGCCAACAAGATGGGGAACCGCGGCGAACCTGCAAAACCTCCACCTGTGAGTCACCGCGATGGTTCGTTGGCCGAAGGTTGACGGGCGGCGGGCAGGGATGCCCGCCGCCTCCACAATGCCTCCATTAATCGGGTCGAGCTGAGTGAGCTCCAGTAGATGGCGGTGGAGACGCCGAAGGGTCGTAAACAACGGTCCGGCAACGACATGTCATCAGAAGTCGTGCGTCGTCAAGACGTTGCCGGAACCAGCGTTCTCTAGTTCGACTCCCGCCGCCTCCACCATATAAGTCGCTCGTTCAATAAGATGCGGGCGCGTTGTTTTGCGAGTCATTCCACGAATCGAGAGAAAAGGACGAGCGCGATGCCCGCCAAGTTGTCAGCGCGCTGCGGCCGGACCTCGGGATCGAGGTAGCTGCCATGGCCGTGCCATCTGGCGCCCGCCGTGTGGCACCATCAGATCACGATGAGCGCGGACGGGCGTAACGGTGCTGCGCGACGCGAAGTCATCACGCGATTCGGCGGGCTAACCGTCACGATCGCGTATGCCGTGCTGGTCGCGTGGCTCTTCTCGAACCAGCCGCAGACGGTCTCGCAGATCACCGGCGGACTGGCGGCGACGATTGGTGGCTACACTGTCAACGAACAGGCCTTTGCCGACGGCCTCAGGTTTTTCCGTAACGATCAGTTCGTCGAGGCGCGGATGGCTTTTGGCCGCGCCGATCCCGCGTTGCGCGACGCCCGAACGCAGTTCTATGTCGCCTACAGCTACTACCGGCAGGGCTGGGGACGTCTCTATCACGACGACGCGCTCTATGCGGAAGGACTTGAGGCGATCGAACGGACGGTGGCATTGGCGCCAGATGGGCGATTGTCGATTGACGATGGGGACCTGCGGATCCATACCGTGGAGGAGCTCAAAGCCGAATTGGAGGCGGGACGTCGGCGCGACGCCTCGGACCTGAACCCGATGCGCATCTTTAGGGAACGGAAATGACCAGCGCCGCGCGCGAAGCGATCGTCCTGCCGATCGCCTTCCTGACCGTGCTTCTGCTGGGAAGCGTGCGAGTTGCGGAGACGACGGTCCTCGCGCCGCCTTCCGTGTACACCCTGGTACTTGGTCTGCTTTTCATGCGCATCGTCGTGCAGAGCGGCACGCTCGCTCCGGAGCAACTGCTCGCTTCGTCGCGATCCGCGTTGGCCAACACCAACGGCGTAGTGGCGGTCATCGGGTTGTGGCTCGCGGCCGCGCAGGTGATCGCGCTGCTGATTCCTGAATCGGGCCTGCCACGGATCGTCTTTGCGGTGTTTCTGCTGATCCTGCTCGCTAACACCGCGGCGACCGCACCGGATCGCACGCGGCTGCTGCGAAGCCTCGCCGTGACCTTTGGCGCCCTCTTCGTCCTGAAGTTCGTCGTTCTCGCACAGCTCTCGGCGCCGGGCGGCGGCCGCCTCAAACAGGTACTGCAGACACTGCTGGAAGGCGTGACGCTCGGAGCCCTTCTCCAGCCGCCTCAACATTCTGTGACTGGCTACCTCGCGCTCGCGACACTCGTTTTGTTCCTGGTGGCTCTGCTGCTTCTGCCCATGAGGAGTGTGCAGGCGACCGGTGGTGCGCTCGTCAGACGTGACCGTGAGTCAATCGAGCGATGAACCCCTGCCGGAACCGCGTGCTGTCTGTGCCACGCGACGATGGTGGCCGGCTGCATGAGGACGAGCGATAGTCTCCACTCGGTCCAGATACGTTCGAGGTGTAGCGCGGCGCGCGAGCGAACCAGCGAGCGTAGCGACAGGAGTACGGAGACGAACGATGGGCATCACCGATCGAAAGCTATTCGACGGTGCTGGAAACCTCGATGAATCCGCGGTACCAGCTTTCTGGTAGGGACAGGTAGGGACAGGCAGACGATTGCAGCTGAGCGATGACGACCCGGCGTCGGCTGGCCGTACGGGGCGTACCGTTTGGGCCGTCAGCGGTTGCGCGAGATCGCCACGCTCGTCACTCCCGATACACCTCGGGTTAGGGCGGTGGCACTCCGAGGCGTGGCCGGCCGTATAACGGATCTCCGCAAACCCTCGCGAATCGTGTGCGAGTCGCTATCGTCCCGTTCTTCGGTAGACTTCATCTGCCACGGACATGACTGCCACGGTGTTTCTGAGTTACCGTCAGGAGAGCGACGAGCACTCCGAACGCGTGCGTGCGCTAGCGATCGCCTGAGCCAGCCTGGCGGCGGCCGACATCTCCGTGATTCTCGATCAATTCCAGCCGGCTGGTGGGCCTGATCAAGGATGGGCGAAGTGGTCGGCCAATCAGGTACGCCACGCCACTCCGAGTCGTCATGGTCCTCACACCGGGGCACATCGAGTCCATGCTCGCCGACGACCTCGAGCCCACGGGTGGACGAGCGCCGCGTGGGAGGCACGCGCAATCTACCACGAGCTGTATCAGTCTCGCGGGATCACCAGCAAGTACCGCGCGCTCGCGTTCAGCGAGCAATCCTCCGTCGCCCTTCCCGCAGAAATCGGTTCGATCCACACGTTTCGCTCGCCCGAGGATGAAGACGATCTCGTCGCATGGATTCGCGGCGCTCTCACACTGCGTCCGACAGAAGACAGGACTCACAGCGTAAATCCAGTGCCGAAGGCTCGCACGTCGCGGTCGGTGTTGTCGCCCTGGCTCCTCGGAGGGATGGCTGGTCTGGTTGGCCTCGTTCTGATCCTGGGCTATTACGCGGGCTTGCCGGGCAGGCGCAACAGCACCGTTCAACAGGATCCGGAGTTCCAGCGAATGGTGAAGATGGTCGAGGATCATGAACTCTGGTAAGACCTTCAATCCCGGCGACCAGCTGTCGCCCGGCGACATCGCCTTCGTTCGCAAGCTGTATCCCGGCCGCTAAGGTGGCGCTGAGTCTCAGGTGGCGGAGCCCGATGGCCTGCCGCAGAAGTATCTGCGTGATTTCTCCAACCAGACGGGCGTACGTACTGTCTCGATCAGAAGGCGCGAGCTTCGCAAGAGGTCTTGGGATCCGTGTCGGCTTGAAGCGTCCCAGCCCTATGTCCTCCAGTTTGCGAAGGAGGAACCGCTGCTACCATGAATGGAAGCTGACGACGGCGGATCCGCTGTACCTGTTTTGTACCTGCACGGCGGCTTTCCGTCGTTTCTTGCCGATTGAGCCTTTCGTGTTCTCGAAAACATTCGAGAATTTGCATACCGCGGCGGACCGACTCCCGCCGCCTCCACCACTTTTCCTCAGGAAATCTGCAAATTCACCCCTGCTTTCCCGCCTGTGCCTATCACAAAGTCGATCCGCGCCAGATTTCGCGCGTGTTGTGTAAACTCGTCGGTCCCGTGTCGCCGGTTCGATCCGCCTTGATCACCCACGAAGAGTGCGAACGTTCACGGCACGAATCCACGTGAAGACCGCCTCGTGCGTCTCCAGATCGATCAAGCGACGCGTTCGAGAGATCGATCGGCACGACTTCGACAGGTGCGTGGAAGGGCTCTGCGAGCGCTTCTATTCGGACGACGGTCGGCCGGGTCTGCCGCCGGGTCGGTACTTTCCGCTGCTGCTGATCCTTCCTGACCACACTCGCGCAGGCCTCCGGCGTAGAGACGCCGACGCGCGCCGATCTGGCGCGGATGGATCGCAAGCGGAAGAAGAAGGGATCGAACGACGACTGGACCCATCCGCACGATCCTGATGCGAAGATCACCAAGATGAAAGATGGACGGACGCACTTAGCTCACAAAGCGGAGCATGCGGTCGATCTCGAGACGGGCGCGATTGTCGGCGTCACCGTGCAGAACGCGGACGAAGGCGACACGACGACCAGCCGCGAGACCCTGATAAAAGCCGCCGAGCAGGTCGAGACGGTGCGGCCCGATGGTGACGGCGTCGAGGAAGTCGTCGGCGACAAGGGCTATCACAGCAACCAATCGCTGGTCGATCTGGAGGCC
>Ga0157380_10003563_pt1 | contig 10703 bp, 11 predicted proteins | sample S35metaG_FD_119757 | JGI IMG/M metagenome (GOLD analysis project Ga0157380, IMG submission 119757) | Switchgrass rhizosphere microbial communities from Kellogg Biological Station, Michigan, USA - S3-5 metaG | ecosystem: Host-associated > Plants > Roots > Rhizosphere > Soil | place: USA...
ACAATGAACGCGGTCTCGACCCCGTACGCGGTCCACAAATATCCGAACAATAGGGAGGCGGGAAATACGGTTATCCCGTATGCGAGATTGTACAAGCCGTAGGCCGTTCCGCGTTTTTCGTCCTCGACCATGTCGGCGACGAGCGCCTTTTCAACACCCTCCGTGAGCCCGAAAAATGCACCGTAGATGGCGAACAAAGCCCACGCCTGCCACGGCTCTTTCACAAACGCGAAACCGACGTAGACAAGCGCGTAGAGTACCCATCCGGAGACAATAACGCCTTTGCGGCCAAATCGATCCGAAAGAGTACCTCCTGCTAGAGAGCAGAATACCTTACTGAAGTGCAACACCATCCATAACAGCGGAAGTACGACGGGCGCAATTCCCGATTGCTGCGCTCGAAGCAGTAAAAACGCATCGGTCGAATTCGAAAGCGTGAAGAGGGAAAGGACAACGAGGTAGCGTTTGAAATTTCCGTCAAAGGCCTTGAGCGAAAACTTTATCGGATTTTTTTCGATCTCTATTTTCTCTTTCTTCTTTTCATGAACAAAAAAGCCGATGACGAACAGGCCGATCACGACCGGAATCGACGCAAATAGGAAAACTTGCTGGTACTCGCGGGTCGTAGGATTTGAAGGGTCCGATGCGAAATATGACAGAAGGATGAATGCGACTATCGGGCCGACGACAGCGCCCAGATGATCTGCCGCTCGGTTAAATCCAAAAGCGAGGCCCCGACTCTTAACATCGACTCCGCCGGCGATCAAAGCGTCGCGTGGCGCGCCGCGTATTCCTTTTCCGATCCTGTCAGTCATTCGCACGATCAGGACTTGCGGCCAGGTTGTGACGAACACGAGCATCGGGCGGGTAATCGCGGCAAGGGAATAGCCTAGAAATACGGGAAGCTTCCTGTTTGAAAACTTGTCGCTAAGGTATCCGGAAAATAGCTTTAGAATGCTCGCGACCGATTCGGCAAATCCTTCGATCAGCCCGATCGCAAACGGCGAAGCCCCGAGGGTGAGGAAGAGAAAAGAGGGAAGGAGGGGATAAATTATGTCGCTGGAAACATCATTGAGAAACGCAACAAAACTCAGCGCGAAGACATTTGTGGGCAAGCTTCGATAACGCTGCCACAAACCGTTTTGCTTTATCTCGGCGTCTGCTTCCATTTAAAAGTAGAACAGGCTGTTGGCCTGTTCATCACCATCTACAAAACTGAACTAAACCTAGCGTGGTCGCTGGGGCGCAGGTCGCACGGGACTTCCGCCTCCGGAACCGAGGAAAAAGAACATACCTGCACCTATCAAACCGATGATCAGGATTGCGGCGACGATCGCTAGCCTGAATGCGATCCTGACGGTCTTTCGCAGCAAGCGAAAAACTATGTATGCGATCGCCGCTAGAACGAAGAAGCCGGCGATCATGATTCCGATCCCGATCGACCCGCCCGGTGGGCCGATATCGAATAACAAAATGCTCATTGCTTTCCCTCTACGCTTTTGCGATATTTTCGACGTCTTCATCCGTCAATTCGCCATTCTCGGCCGGCAATGCGTATTCCTCATCCGCCCACGATCCGAAGTCAATAAGTTTGCATCGTTCGGAGCAAAACGGACGAAATTCGTTACCCCCGTATTCCGTTTCCTTTCCGCACTGCGGACATTTCACCAACATACCGGCCGCCTTCGACCACAGAGTAGCATACACCCCTGTTAGCGGCGAAAACTGTTGAATACTTACCAATATGATGCAAAAATTAGGTTGTTCGGGCTTCGAAGTGGCATCAAACCGAACAAACGTGAATTACGATGCGTAAGGCATTTCCGAGGTTATTATGGCCGATTACAAAGACCGTTTTGAAAAGTGGCAAAAGGACGCTAAGGAAAAATTTGACGAGGTCGACAAGCAGCTTGGAATAAAGGACAAGATCGAGGAAGGCGCACGCGTTGTCGCCGAAAGAGCCAAGGCGAGTGCGGATAAGATCAAGACCGAAGCTAACAAGACCGAGGTGGGCAAGCAGGCGGTAAAGGCAGCCGAATCCACTATAAAGACCGCAGGTGAGTCGGCGAAGAAAGCGTGGAGTGCCAGCGAGCCTATTCGTGATGTTGCGCAGGATGCGGGTGAGAAAGCTGGCGGCGTCGTAATCGAAGCGAGCAAGACCGCAGGCGAAAAAGCCGGCGAGATACTGGGTGGCGCCAGGGACACGATACATTCCGGCGCAAAAACAGTCGGCAAGGCGTTCAATTTGGGATCAGGCTTTACACGAACAGTCGATTCGGCAATGGCAGCGCTTTCGCAGGCCTCGGCTTACATTGTGGAGAAGCCCTTACAAGCAGCTGCAACCGGAGCCTCTATGGCTGTCGGTGCAGGTCTAGGCGTCGTATTTACGGGTTTTAGCTCGCACTGGCTTTTTAATTCAGCGCTTCCGGCGTGGTCGGTGAAAATGCTTGGCAAACAGTTCGATGAATTCCTAAAACGAAAGGAAGAGCTGATCGAAAAAGGAAGGCTCACTGAGGCCGAGGCAGAACGCATACGCTTTGAACGAGACATTGCGAAGCGGATCGGAGCCCCGTTGCTCGGCGCATTTTCTTTCGCCTCCGGTGCGGTGATGATGACGAATGTCCTCAACCCAAAGACCATCACCGGCGCTCCGATCGACTGGCTTATCGGCGGCAACCCTCTGCTCGAAGGCGTCTGGTTCTTCGGCAACGGAATGGTCTGCTTCAAGACGAGTTACGAGTTTTTTATGATCGCACTCGACGACCACCAAGATGTGCAGCGAATGGTGAAGGAAGTAAAAGGAATGCTCCCTGCCTCAGAAGCGCAATGATGGCTAGTTGATCTGAATAGGAAACGGCACAAAGCACAGAACAAAGATGATCAGACAAAGGAAGGCAACGGCCTTCCTTTTTCCGTCGAGCGGCGTCTGGTCCCACGGCGTCGGATGTTTAATGCGCATCATTATCCCGAGCAAAACGGCGATCAGAAATCCGCTCGGGCTGTTGAAATAAAACCACCCCAAGATCGATAACGTTGCCATCACAATGAAAGCGATCCTTCCCGTCCAAAAATGCACTCGTTCGTCGAAAACCGCATAAATCGCGTGTCCGCCGTCGAGCTGACCCGACGGTATTAAGTTCAGTGCGGTCACCAGCAACCCGACCCACGCCGCAAAATAGAATGGGTTTCCAACACCGTAATGCAGGTCGATACCGTAAATCATAGAGATAAGTCGCATGAAAAGCGGATCGTTGAACACGAGTGTGCCCTGACTGGCAATGACTTGTGCGGGAGTCGCGACCTGCATCGTTGCAATGCCGGCGATAGCCACTGGTATTAACGCAACGAATCCCGCGATCGGTCCTGCGACACCTATATCAAAAACGGCTTTTCTTGAAGGCATCGGCGCAAGGATCTTAATAAACGCGCCGAACGTGCCAGCGGGCCCGATCATCGGAGGCGTTGGAATAAAAAAGGGAAGCGTCGCATCGACGCGATAGATCCGGCAGGCAATGTAATGTCCCATCTCGTGCGAGATCAGAATAAATATTAGGGAAAGTGAAAAGCTTAAGCCGTCGCGGAGCAATGCTGGATCACCAAAAAGCTGGGATATCGCGTATCCAAGCAAAGAAATATATTTGATCGGGAGTTCACCGATGAATCGCATTGCTTCCGAAAACGACTGCGGATCGGCATCCGGCAGCGGGTAGATCCTCCCGAACGGATAAAGGGAGCCCGCGATCGTCATTGTTGCGAATGTGATGAGAAGCAGAAGCGTGTGCTTGACCCACGTACGTGCGGTCGGCCGGGGAAGTTTGTCAGAAAGCGTAAATGGATCTGGATCGGACATGAAAAAGAAAAAGCCGTAGACCACAAGCATACATCTATAGCCTGTGATCTGCGACAGTCAGGATAACAAAAGAAACGACCTAAGCTTTGACCGCTCTTTCCGTAAGCTCTTTACCTGGCTTGAATCGGATCGTTTTGCCCGCCGGGATCGGCACCTCGGTACCCGTTCTCGGGTTTCGGCCCACTCCGCGCTTTCTCGGCTTTACGATAAATACACCGAAGCCCCGGAGTTCAATACGATTTCCCTTTGCGAGCGCCTCCTTCATAGCGTTAAAAAGAGAATCGACAACCTGTTCGGCCTTCTGCTTGGGAACGCCGGTCTTATCGGCAACTTGGTTGACGATATCGAGTTTGATCATTGGTTCCTCCTTGTCAATTAATGAACGTGAGAAACGACCCTTATTTGCCTGTGTAACGATAATATGCCTGTAAGTCCGCTTCTGTCAAGGTTTTGCAGAAACAAAATTTGCCCTCAAAAGCGGTGCCTGATGAGGATGTAATGTTCCCAACAATAATTTCGAATCGATGTGCCAAAGTGATAAAATCGCGGCATTCATTGGTGCTGGCAAGGGGGTAAGATGCGTTGGAGTGACCAAAGGCAGAGTACGAACGTTGAAGACCGTCGCGGAATGGGCCGCGGAGTTGCGATAGGCGGAGGCGGCATCGGCGTTTTGTTGATCGCGATCGCCATAATGCTTTGCGGCGGCGATCCGAGCCAGCTCCTCGAGAACCTGCCCACCCAAACGGAAGTTCAGCAGCCTTCAGCGAGCAACTCCGCTCGGCCCGCTGACGAAAACCGGCAGTTTGTTGGCGCCATAATGGGAAGTCTCGAGGATGGTTGGCGGCAAATACTTCCGCAGCAGGCTCGCGTTCGATACCAGGATCCGAAACTTGTACTCTTCACCGATCAGGTCTCGTCAGCCTGCGGATACGCAAGTGCCGCTACGGGTCCGTTCTATTGCCCTGGCGATCAAAACCTGTATCTCGATTTCGCATTTTTCAACGAACTCAAGCGCGAGTTCAGATCTCCGGGCGACTTCGCCCAGGCGTACGTCATCGCCCACGAATTTGGTCATCATATACAAAACCTCACCGGCATCATGGATCGCGTACAGCGACAGGGCCAGAACAACCGACTTTCCGTCGCGCTTGAGTTGCAGGCAGATTGTTACGCGGGTGTTTGGGCAAATTATGCTCAGAAGCAGGGCCGCATCGAAGCAGGAGATGCCGAGGAGGCGATTCGTGCCGCGGGCGCCGTGGGTGACGACATGATCCAAAAAAGAACCCAAGGTTACGTCGTACCGGAATCCTTCACCCACGGATCGGCGCAGCAGCGTATAGAGTGGTTCGCGCGCGGTATGCAGACTGGCGACATGCGCCAGTGTGAAACGCTTCGATAGACACGCCTCCGCCCGACTTTTCTTTGACAAAACAGGCTACCTGATTGATACTTAGTTACCTTCACTCCTGAGGAGACAAACGCAAAAATATGGCCACAAATTACGTATCTTGCCCGAGTTGTCATTCGCAAAACCCGGCAAACTATCAGACCTGCACAAATTGTGGAACGATGCTTCCGATCAGCCCGATGCCGATGCAGCCGGCTGGGGGCTATGGGGCACAAAAACTGCCGGGAGCCGACAAGAAGATCGCGGCCGGGATTTGCGGAATTGTACTCGGTGGACTCGGGATCCATAAGTTCGTGCTTGGTTATCAGCAGGAGGGCATCATCATGCTTTCCGTGTACCTTGTCTCATTCATAATCGCCCTAGTGACATGCGGCATCGGAACGCCGCTCATCTTCATTACGACGATCATCGGGATCATTGAAGGGGTCATTTATCTCACAAAATCGGACGAGGAGTTCGTTCAGACATATATCCTGAACAAGAAACCCTGGTTCTAATTTAGAACGGGCCTCACTCCGCTGATATCGATCGAATGCGACGGGCCTGAGAGTCCGTCGTTCACTTTTTAAATTATGTTCACTGGCATCATTGAGGAGCTTGGCTCCGTCTCCTCATTCCAAGTGCGCGAGAGCGGCGCTCGGATACTCATTGCTGCAACGCTCGTTACAAGCGATATAGAGGAGGGCGATTCGATTGCGGTGAACGGTGTGTGCCTGACGGCTCTTGATGTCGGGCGGGACGGTTTCGCAGCCGATGTTTCCCAGGAAACGCTCGATCGCTCGACACTCGGAACCTTAACGTCCGGCTCGAGGATAAACCTGGAACGCTCGGTTACTCCCGCGTCGCGACTTGGAGGACACATAGTTCAAGGTCACGTCGACGGCCGCGGGACGTTCATTTCTGCAAAGCCCGAAGGCGAATTCTTTACGGTCCGCATCGGCTTTCCACCTGAACTCGCACGCTATTTTGTTCACAAAGGCTCTGTCGCGGTCGAAGGCATTTCACTTACGATTGCCTCCCTCGACGACACCACTTTCGATATCGCCGTTATTCCCAAAACGTGGCAGCTCACAAATCTTTCTACTCTGCACGCCGGTGACCATGTCAACCTGGAAGCTGATGTGATCGCTAAGTATGTGGAACGCTTGCTAAATGCGTCCGTGATTGATTAACAAAGACAAAAAAGGGCAGCCGCTGGCCGCCCTTTTTCTTCCATGGTTGTGTCTTCTACTTCGATCCGCCTGCCAGTTTTCCGATAAGCGAGAAGAGTGGAAGGTACATCGAGATTACGATTGAACCGATAGTGACGCCGAGAAATGCGATAAGTACAGGCTCGATCATTGCGAGCAGATCGGCGATCGCAGCATCGACTTCTTCTTCGTAGAAGTCGGCGATCTTGCCAAGCATCGCATCAAGAGCACCTGTCTGCTCACCGACGCCGATCATCTGACCGACCATGTGCGGGAAGACGGCGGTCGCCTTCAACGGCTCGACAAAATTCTCACCGCGTTCTACACCTGCACGTACCTTTAAGATCGCGTCTTCGATCACGATGTTGCCGGCCGTCTTTGAGGTGATCTCAAGTGACTGCAGGATCGGCACACCTGACGAGAGAAGAGTTGAAAGTATACGCGAAAAACGCGCGACCGCGACCTTTCGCAAAATGCTTCCGAAGATCGGAGTTTTCAGAAGAAGGGAATCTATCTGCCAACGGCCTTTCTCCGTCTTGTAGTAGAACTTGATCCCGATGCCGAGACCGATGAGCGTGACAAGAAGCGCCAATCCGCCCCAACCGGCGAGGAAGCCGCTTATTCCCATCACAATTCGCGTCGGAAGCGGAAGTAATTCGCCCGGTCCCAGCAACCCGATAAAAATCTGTTCGAACTGTGGGATCACGACCACCATGATCACGGCGATCGCGGCGATAGCGACGAGAATGACCGCTGCCGGATAGATCGAGGCTGAGACGATACTTCTCTTTAACTTCACAACCTTTTCGATCAAGGTAGCGAGCCGCTGAAGGATCAGGTCGAGCACGCCGCCTGTTTCGCCGGCTTCGACCATGTGAGTGTAAAGCGCGTCGAAGACCTTCGGGTGACGCTCAAGTGCGGCGTAGAGCGTTGCACCTTCTTCCACGTTCTGGCGTACCTGCCGCAACACGTCCTTAAAGAACGCGTTGTTCTGCTGTTCGGCAAGAATATCCAAACATTGTACGAGCGGAAGTCCTGCATCGATCATTACTGAAAACTGCCGTGTAAATACAGCAAGTTCCTTAGCGCCGACCTTTTTCCTGCGGCCAAGCTTCGGGATAGAGACAACGCGGCCCTTTTCCGATGCTTGCGTCAGCACGATCTGCTCGCGCCGCAAAAGGGCGCGCAACTCGTCCTGATTAGCGGCATCGCGTTCGCCGGCTATCATCTCGTTCAGTCTATTTCGTCCTTTGAAAACGTATGTTGGCATATCGGTTTTCTTCGCTCCTTATCTGAATCTGCTATCTTGCAGGCGGCCGTTGGCCGATCGGCCGGCCCTGTGCGTATGGGCTTCCACCGGCGGGAGGCGCTGCGGGCTTGCCCTGGCCGGAATAAGAGGTATTGAGTCCGGACCCGCGTTCGATAAGCTCTTTCAGTTCGTCCGCGTTCGAGGTCCGCTGCATCGCGACGTCCAAAGAGATCTGCTTTTTGTGGTACAGCGATGCTAGGGCCTGATTAAATGTCTGCATTCCAAACTTGTCCTGTCCGGTCTGCATCATCGAATAGATCTGGTGGATCTTATCTTCGCGGATCAGGTTACGGATAGCGGCGTTCGGAACAAGTATCTCGAGCGCCATCACGCGGCCATCTCCCGAAGCTTTCGGCAACAGGGCCTGACACATAATGCCTTCGAGTACGAGTGAAAGCTGTGTGCGAACCTGAGCCTGCTGCGCCGACGGAAAGACGTCGATGATACGGTTGATGGTCGAATAGGCTGAGTTCGTATGGAGAGTGGCGAACGTAAGGTGGCCCGTTTCGGCAATTCTAAGAGCCATCTCTATCGTTTCGAGGTCACGCATTTCGCCGACCAGTACAACGTCCGGGTCTTGGCGAAGTGCGGTACGCAACGCTGCTCCGAACGAATGCGTGTCCGCAGCAACCTCACGTTGATTGACTACGCAGTTCTTATGATTGTGAAGGAATTCGATCGGGTCCTCGATCGAAAGTATATGGTCGTGCCGGTCGATGTTGATCTTATCGATCATCGATGCGAGCGTTGTCGATTTACCTGAACCGGTTGGACCAGTCACTAGAACGAGGCCACGTGGCTTTTTGCACATGTCCTGAACGACGGGCGGCAACCCGAGATTCTCAAATGTCTTGATCTCGTATGGGATAGCACGAAACACTGCGCCGACCGCACCCTTTTGGTTGAAGAGGTTGGCACGAAATCGAGACATCCCCTTGAGGCCGAACGAGAAATCGAGCTCCAGGTTTTCCTCAAATCTGTGCTTTTGGGCATCGGTCAGTACGGAATAGGCAAGGCGCTTCGTATCCGCAGGCGTCAAAGGCGTGTATCCAGCCAACGGAGAAAGGTGTCCGTGAACCCGGATCTGCGGAGCGGAATTGGTCGTGAGGTGGAGGTCGGAGCCGCTCGCATCCGTCATCTTCTTGAGAAGTTCCGGAAGCGTTATTTGCGACGCGGCATTTTCCAGTTGTTCTGTACTCATATTTTTTTGAAAGAAGGGCCGCCCATTTGTGGCGATGCACGGCCCTTCATTTTTCGAGCCGGGTTTAGTCCTTGGTCGATGCTTGCTGAACCGGCCGTTGCCGGCTTTGCAGTGAGAAGATCACCTTTTCGGACTCTTCGGCAAGGCGTTCTGCGGAATCTGCGTTTGCGTTGGTCGCCACGCTGTAGATGCGGCCGTCGGCCTCGGCAAAATAGAACATTCGAGAGTTAATGCGTCCGCCGGCACCTTGGGATTGGGCGACGACAACATAGACCGAACGGCCACCGAGATCTTTCTGATAGTCGTTTACCACCCAGCCGTTTTCGCTGATCATCCGGTTGATGACCTCGCGGCGAAGCGACGTAGTCGGAACGCCGGCGAGCATCAGGTTCCGGCCCGAGCTAACGGACTGGCCCATTGCGGGACCGACGACCGATATCGATGCCGAGCCGATCTCCGTTCCGCTGCCGTTATCGATGCGGAATTGGAGCTCACCGCTGGTTGAGCTGCCGGCGCGCCATCCCTTCGGAGCTGATTGCCCGGAAGGCAGTACCGCCGCTGAGGAAGAGCCAGATGGAGAAGCCGGTTTCGGGTTCACCTTTTTAGCTCGTGCCGGGCCTTTTGCCCTGCGCAGCCTCGCAAGCCTTAACTGACGCAGGCGAAGTGCGCGACGGCGTGCCTGGAGCGCGCGTTTGCGCTTCATGCGGGCGCGATATTGACGCCACCATCGCTTTGAATACTTTTTGTATTTTCGCGGTTTCTTTTTGTAGCGTTTCGACTTTTTCGGTCCTGCCTCGGCATATTCCGTAGCGATCGGAACGATAACGCCGACGCCAATGATCAATGCCAACGATAATGCGATTGCCCTAATTAGCATATATCCTCCAAAACTTATGCCACAGTCTCTTTCACGACCTCTTCGATCGTCGTTATTCCATCTCTCAATTTGCAGAGGCCCGATCCGCGCAGCGTTATCATTCCCAACTCGATCGCCTTGCGTCGAAGTTCGATCGCGCTCGCGCCGATGATGATCAGTTCACGCAGCTCATCCGTGACCTCCATTACTTCATAAAGGCCGACGCGGCCCTTGTAGCCGGTGTTGAGACATATCTCGCAACCGCGGCCGCGGTAAAGTTTAAGTTTCTTTGCTTCGTCCGGGTCGAAACCAATATCCACCAACCCTTCGACCGGCACGTGGGTCTCTTCTTTACAGTTGCTGCAAATACGCCGGATGAGCCTCTGTGCCTGAATAAGATTGATACTCGTCGCCACGAGAAACGGTTCTATACCCATGTTCACGAGACGTGAGATGGTCGACGGGGCGTCGTTGGTGTGAAGCGTCGAGAGCACAAGGTGACCGGTCAACGCTGCCTTGATAGCGATCTCAGCCGTTTCAAAGTCTCGGATTTCGCCGACGAGGATGATGTTGGGATCCTGACGCAGGAAGGACCGGAGCGACGCGGCAAAATTCAAACCTATCTGTTCCTTCATCTGCACCTGGTTGATGCCCTGAAGGTTGAATTCGACCGGGTCTTCAGCCGTCATGATGTTAGTCTCAGGCTGATTCAGCGACTGTAGCGCAGAGTAAAGCGTGTTCGTTTTACCTGAACCCGTTGGTCCCGTTACCAACACCATTCCGTATGGATTCGCGATCGCGTGCTGGAATTTGACCAAGCTATCAGGTTCAAAGCCGAGCTTGGTCATATCAAGCATCAGCTTGTCTTTATCGAGCAGACGAAGCACGA
>Ga0157380_10003564_pt1 | contig 10701 bp, 9 predicted proteins | sample S35metaG_FD_119757 | JGI IMG/M metagenome (GOLD analysis project Ga0157380, IMG submission 119757) | Switchgrass rhizosphere microbial communities from Kellogg Biological Station, Michigan, USA - S3-5 metaG | ecosystem: Host-associated > Plants > Roots > Rhizosphere > Soil | place: USA: Michigan...
AAAGCAAATGTCGCCGAAGTGATGAATGTCGTCGGCGATGTGCGTGGTCGGAGTTGTTTGATAGTTGACGATATGTGCGACACCGGTGGCTCGTTAACTAAAGTCGCGAAGGCTCTGCGTGACGCGGGCGCGGCAAGAATCGACGCCTGTTTTACGCATCCGGTCTTGTCAGGTGCTGCTTGTGAGCATTTGGCAAAATCTGAAATAGAGCAGATAATCGTTACGAATACGATTCCCTTGCACGCTCATGCGTGTGAGTTGAATAAGATAAAAGTACTTAGTATCGCGCCACTTCTGGCGAAAGCGATCAAGTCGATCCACGAGGAAACCAGCGTTTCTTCGCTCTTCGTATGAAGGGCAAACACTGATGGCTTAAAGAGAAGACCATCAGCGATTAGTTCTGAGACTTCGGATCTCAGATCCTGAATGACCCCCGTACGGCGGAGGTCAGCCAGGTTTCTGATCCGAAATCTCAAGGCTAATCGCTGATCGTTTGTAGAGGGAGCAATCATGGCAGAAAACAAAAACATAACAGTCCGCGCTACACAGCGCGAAGGTCGGGGTAAGAATGACGCGCGCCGCGCGCGCCGCGACGGGATGGTTCCCGTAACTGTGTACGGCGGCGAGGGCGGCACGGTGGCCGCATTGGCTCCGTTGCGGGACCTGGCTGCGATTCTGCGTTCAGACAGCGGTCGCAATACGATCTTTAGTCTCGACATCGAAGGCATCGGCGCCAGCGAAGTCATGTTCCACGACCGGCAGGTTGATCCACTGCGGATGCGCTTGATACACGCGGATTTTCGCCGTCTGGTGGCGGGCGAGAAGATCGAGGTCACGGTCACGATTCATCTGACCGGAGAACCTGCTGGTGTGCGCGACGAGAATGGACACCTCGAACAGATTATTCGCGAGATTGAAATTCGCTGCGACCCCAGGGACATTCCTGAGTCGATCGAGATTGATGTGTCACACCTTGGTGTGCACGACGCTCTGCACGTCTCTGATATTCCGGCGAATGAGAAGATCGAAATCCTGGCTTCTCCCGATACGGTGATCGCTACGGTTGGCATTGTGAAGGAAGAAGTCGTGGTTGCGCCGGTTATCGAAGGCGAAGCCCCGGCCGAGCCCGAGCTGATCACGAAGGGCAAGAAGGAAGACGAAGAGGGCGGCGAATAGGTTTCCCAACCAGGCGTTTAGAGTTCAATCTTTAGATTGTCGCCGTCGACATCACACAAGCTGAAGCTTGAACTCTAAACGCCTGATATCTCAGAGTGAGTGACAATGTTTTTGATTGTGGGGCTCGGCAACCCCGGCCCGGAATATGAGTGGTCTCGTCATAATCTGGGTTTCATGCTGATTGACAAACTAGCGAACGAAGCACGCGTCGACGTTAAGAGGCGTGAATGTTCCGCTCTCGTAGGCCGAGCGGTGATCGAAGATCATGACGTGCAGCTGATCAAGCCGCAAACGTTTATGAATCTGAGCGGGCAAAGCGTGGGTTGTCTCTTCTCGAAACAAGAGTCGATCACACCCGCGGAAAGCTTGATTGTTATTAGTGACGATCTGGCCTTGCCATTCGGCACTATTCGAATTCGGCCGAAAGGCTCGGCGGGCGGGCACAACGGACTTAAGTCGATTATCGGCGTGCTGGGCAGTGATGAATTTATCCGGCTCCGAATAGGTATTCAGCCTGATCACCCGGTGTCGGATGTAAAGAGGTTCGTACTCGACCCGTTTCCGAAAGCGTCGCGGGCTGAGGTGGAAAAGATTTTGGAAAGAAGCGCCGACGCGCTGCGCACCATCATTCGCGATGGCGTGCTAAAAGCGATGGCGGCCTTCAATTAAGGCGTTCTTGGTTCTTGGTACTTAGTTCTTTGCTTCGTTATGCGAACATATCGCAGCCCGCGGGGTGAGCGTCAACGAGCGCAAGAACAAACTACCAGGAACTAAGAACAAAGAACCAAGAACAAGGCGATAACACTAAGCTTAGCTATCGCCGCTGACGTAACTAAGAATTAACCCCTTCTTGCTTCGTTTCAGAGAGCGAGGCTGGACATCCACAAGGAGGATGAATTGGCAGATCAAAGACAATACGAAGTGCTCTTCATCGTCGATCCCGGTGCGGACGATGATGAGGTGTCAAAGATTACGGAAACCTTCAAGCAGATCATTACTGATCAGGGTGGCTCGATAACCAAGGCCGAGACGCTCGGGCGCCGTCAGCTCGCGTATGAAATTCTACGCAAGAAGGAAGGCACCTTTGTCGACATTGAGCTCGAAGGCTCCGGCAAAGAGATTGCAGAGCTCGAACGACGCATGCGTGTTAATGATCGAGTCTTGCGATATCTCACTGTGCGCATGGACGAAGACCGTCGTCGCGCCGATAAATTCAAGGACAAGCGCGCTCGGAAAGCCGCCAAGCGACCGTTCGGAAATAACCAATCAGGACAATCCGGACGTCGTGGTGCGACCGAGTTTGCCGCTCCCGCGAGTGAAGAGGCTGGCGAAGCCTAGCCGCTGTGGCACGGGCGTCTCGCCCGTGAATGCGCACGCGCAAGATGCGCGTGCCACTCTTTAGACTTAGACGAGGAAAACATGTCAGCTAATTACGAAGATCGAGATCGAAATCGAAATTACGAGGATCGCCAGCGTGGCTATGACGGCGATGATGACGGCGATCGCGGCCGGGGCCCGGGACGAGGTGGCCGCCGCATGCACCGGCGTCGCATTTGCCGGTTCTGCATTGAAAAAGTCGACATCATTGACTTCAAAGATTTGAGGCTGTTGTCGAACTTTGTTCCAGAGCGCGGCAAGATTTTGCCACGGCGAATTTCAGGGAATTGTGCCATTCACCAACGCATGTTGGCTGAGGCCATCAAGCGCGCACGCAACATTGCGTTGCTGCCTTACACAACCGATTAAGAAGAGGGAACTGAGGTCATGGCACACACACGCATACTTTTACGCGAAGACATTGATGACCTGGGCGCGCGCGGCGAGATTGTCCGCGTCCGTGCTGGTTACGCGCGCAATTATTTGCTGCCACGAAAACTCGCCGTAGAGGCTACCAGCAGCAATGTAAAGCAAATCGAACAGGAACGCGCCGCGCTGCTCAAGCGCGAGGCGAAAGAGCGAGCTACAGCACAGGGGCAGGCGGATCAAATCGGCTCGCTGGTTCTGACTTTCAAACGGAAAGCAGGAGAGCAGGGAGCCCTCTATGGTTCGGTTACCTCGATGGATGTCACCGAAGCTCTGCAGGAAAAAGGTTATGAAATCGATCGCCATCGCGTGCATCTGCGCGAACCGATCAAGCGCGTTGGAGACTACACGGTCCCAGTGCGCCTGCACCGGGAAGTCTCGATCGATTTACAAGTCAAGGTTGTTCCCGAAGGCGAGTTGATTGCCGGCCACATGACTCCTGAACAGGAAGCTGAACTCGCCGCTAAGAACGCTGAGGAAACTGCTGACGAGACAACGGAGCCGGCTGAATAGTCGACTCCTTTTTTCTTGTCTCATTCATCACCCGGTTTGAACGGGGTGATGTTTGATTCTTAAGAACTCCTAACCGTTTCAACGGTTTGTCGATACTCGGCAGAACCGAAACCGTTGAAACGGTTTTCTATTTCAATTGGGGCCGCTTTAACACCCGGTTGAAACCGGGTGTGAATGAAAGAAAACCCTTTCTGCCGATGCCTTTCGAAATAAAACCACCACACCGTCTGTGAAACATAGTACGACGCTCCGAGGTGCATTAGAATGCAACTTGCGGCGTCAACTTTTTTCGCATTCATCCTACGAACTTAACTCTTCATGGCATCTCCAGACCCAATTCGCGAGCACACATTTGAACGTTCATTGCCGCACAGCGCTGATGCTGAGCGTGCCATCCTTGGCGCCATCCTCCTCGACAACGGTCTCGTAAGTCAGGCCATTGAACTTCTCAAAGCCGAGGACTATTACGTTCCCTCTCACCGGCGAATTTTCCTGGCGATGATCGCTCTTTTTGAGCGTGGCGCTGAGATCAATCCTATTCTTATTGGCGAAGAATTGAAGAAGGAGAACGCCCTTGAGACCGTAGGCGGAATCAGTTTCATAACTAATCTCACTTACGGACTGCCACATTCGACCAACATTATTAACTACGCCAAAGTCGTCCGCGGAAAATCTCTCTTGCGTCGCTTGATCAAAACCGCGAGCAAGATCACGAACGAAGCACTCGAAGAGGAAGACGAGCCGGAGATTATCCTTGACCACGCCGAGCACGCCATCTTTGAGCTTGCCGATGAACGCATTCGCCAGGGATTTACTCACGTCGAGCCGGTAGCTCGCGCGCTTCTGGACAAGATTCAGGAGATGGAAGGCCGTCAGGTTGTTTTGACTGGCCTCACCACGGGTTTTGTTGAGCTTGATGAAAAGACTTCCGGCCTGCAGCGGTCGGACTTAATTATCGTTGCGGCTCGCCCCTCGATGGGAAAGACGAGCTTTGCCTTGATGCTTGCGCAAAACGCAGCGATCGAGACGGGTGCGGTTGTCGGTATCTTCTCACTCGAAATGTCGAAAGAGTCGCTGGTGATGCGCATGTTGTGCTCACAAGGCAACATCGACGCGCAGCGCTTTCGCAACGGCTTTCTCTCGCGAGCTGAGTGGTCGGAGATTGCGAAATCCCTCGGCACACTCGCCGACACGAAGATATTTTTGGACGACACTCCCGGAATCAGTGTTTTGGAGATGCGCGCGAAAGCCCGTCGTTTGGCGGCCGAGCAGAAGCGGCTCGATCTAATCATTGTCGACTATCTGCAGTTGATGTCGGGCGGCAATAAGCGAACCGAATCTCGCCAACAGGAAGTCTCGATGATTTCGCGCGAGTTGAAAGGGCTGGCGAAAGAATTGAACGTGCCCATGGTCGCGCTATCGCAGCTATCCCGAGCTCCGGAATCGCGCTCAGATCACCGTCCGCAACTGTCTGATTTACGAGAGTCCGGTGCACTCGAGCAGGATGCAGATCTGGTTGCATTCCTTTATCGCGAGGAAGTCTACAAGACTCCTGAAGAACGCCAGTCGATGCCGGACGATAAGAAGAACGTCGCCGAACTGATTTTGGCGAAACAGCGCAACGGTCCAACCGGCACCGTTGAACTCCGCTTTGTCCCTTCCAGCATGCGCTTCGACAACCTCTACCGTGGCGAATAGTCTAAACCACGTGTGACCGTCATGATGACGATCTTGACGGAAGTTCGCGGTTGAATTAAAGTTCGCAAATCAACGCTCCCCGATGAAGCCTCATTCTGGACTACTCGCTTCATTCGGATTCTTCTGCATACCGTTTGGTTGACGCACCGCAATTTGATCCAGCCCAAATGGAGTAATTCAATGTACAAACCAGTAACTGTCGGCCAAGCGATGACCCGGAAGTTTGAATGCATCGACCTTGCCCGCACGGTGAATCAAGCCCTTCAGTTATTGAAAGAAAAGGGGGCTGAGTTCTGTGTCGTGGTTACCGGTAGTCTTGAGCCGTCCACAATACTAACCGCGGAGCAACTTGAGAATTTCTCGGCGAAAGATCAATCGCTGGCCACGCTCAAAGCTGAGATGCCGACTGCAATCGTTGTCCCTTCAAATCACACCATGGACCTGGTCGTGAGTGCTTTAGGAGATTGTTTGTCACAAGACCCTCGCATTCCTGGGATTGTTGTCGTAGACGACAAGACGATTGCGGGAGTCGTGCCGCGAGAAATAGTCGCCGCCCATAAAGTTACTTTTGAAAATTCGGCTGTTCGGCGCGGCGCCAATTTGGCAGGCGATCCGGTGACCTCGGCACGCGTATACGAGTGTCCACTCAAGGATTATCAAACCACAGTTGTTATTTACAATCGCTTCGATCCTCCGCGATGTCCAAACGATAATACCGTTTTGATAAGGAAGCGCTAATCATGTTCTCAACTTTTCTGGCCGGTCTGGGCGGATATTTTGACAAGCGCTGGCTGCTTTCGATGTTCTTTCCAAGCCTGGCGTTTTGGGGAATGCTGCTTCTCGTCGTGGCCGTCGTTCGTGGTCTGAATGCTTCGCTGTTGTTTTGGAATAATCAACCCGCCAAGCTGCAAACGGTTTCCCTGGTCGTAGGGTTGAGTGGCGTCGCGTTCTTTGCTTATGTGCTAAGCAACTTTCAAACCGAGCTCACCCGGTTCTTCGAAGGATATTGGCGGCTACCAATCCTTACCTGGATTGCAGGCAAGCGGCGCGCGTTTTATCAGCGCCGGTTTCTTTATCTCAAGGAACAAACGCAGCGACTGGCTGAGCGACGGACAAGCTTGAGTGAAGCCTTGCGAAATCCAAACGACGCCCGGCACCAGGAGGCTTTGGAGGTAAGTCAGAACCTGAGCGTTTTAGAGCGACAATTCCTTTTGTTCTATCCGTTCGAAGAAGATCGAGTAATGCCTTCGCGATTGGGAAACATCATTCGCGCGGCTGAGTATTATGCGTTGGGTCGATACAACATCGATGCAGTCGTTATCTGGCCACGGTTATATCCTTATTTGCCCGAGAGTTTCGTCAACGATCTTTCATCGGCTCGCACGGACATGACGTTCATGCTGGTCCTGAGCGCGCTCTCATTCATATTTGGTTTAGTCACCTGTATCCCTCTTGCCCTGTTCAGCAATCATTGGCTCCTGTTCCTGGCTTGCGCGCTGGCCTTTCCTTTGGCAGGCCTCTGTTACCTTAATTCTCTCGGCGGGGCCAGTTTGTACGGCGAGCTGATCAAGACGGCGTTTGATCTTCACCGCTGGAAATTGCTGGAAGCTTTCCACATAAAATACCCGGAAACTTACGAGGCTGAGTTGGTAACCTGGGACGAGCTCAACCATCTGATCTACCGTAACGAGGCGCCGGAGGTGAACTATGACGTCAAGAAGTCGCCGGCCGAAGGAGCAGCTAAACCAAAAGAAAAGAATGAGCTCAATCTGTGGGTAGGTTTCGTGACTGGCCAGCCGCAAACTTCAGAGAACCAGCCGGTTGAAGGCGCTCCTGCTAACTCCCCGCGTATCGCGCCCGAGCCTGAACGGCCGGCGACTCCAGCGCCGGCAGCTACGCCACCGAATCAAACCCCGTCGGCCGCTGAACTACAGCTGCCCAAAGACTCGCTAGGGTTTATCTACTTCGGTATCGTCATAGTTTTTTGTGTTGCCCTGACACCGATAATGGCATCGCGCCAGGCTGCTTCGATTGATTTGCCAGTCATGGCGAGCGATGTATCTTCGTATCATCTAATCAAAGCTGAGGACGTGAAACACCAGACAGTTGCTAAAGGCACTGTTAGCGAGGGGACTATTACAGACGAAAAACTGATTGTTGGTTATTACTCGCTCCAACCCTTATCTAGGGATAATCCGGTTCAACGAACGCAGATTCACGAGCTCAATGACCCGCAGCGGCTGAACAATTGTGTAATCGCCTGCATTCCTGCTACACCAGCGATGCTCCTCGGTGGTGCTCTGAAACCTGGAGATGTCGTCACCATAGGTTTTGTAAAAGATAACGCCGCCCCTCCGGTGGCAAACAGCATCGAGAACGTCGTTGTGCTCGACGTTAAGACGCTTCCCGAAAAACCCGCCACCGCCGACAAACCGGTGGAGCAACAGTTCGTTATTGTGATGGCGATTCCGACTAGCGTTATCCAGCAAGTTCGCGAGGGTAGCGCTCGAGGATCGTTATGGATCAGTCGAAGCTTCGAATGATAGGCAACCACGGCTTGGATTTGGAACGAGTCTAAAATTGTGAACTACATTAACTTCGACATCCTCATTCAGAACGAAGCCAATGGTCGATATCCCCTCATTGTTCTCCCGTACGTGATGGGGGCACAGGATTATCTCAGTGGCGAACTTCTCAACGAGGTAACTCTTGAGGATTTAAAAAGATGCGATGAGGACTGCACGGATAACGATCTAATTCTCAGAATAGGTAAGCATCTTCATAACTGTTTGTTCCAGGGCAACGTGCGAGTGCGTTTTCAAGAGCTCTTTGACAAGGTCAAAGCTGATCCGGCGATGGGCGTTCGCATCAGGTTGATGATCGAGCCGCCGGTGATTGCCGCGATTCCGTGGGAGTTGCTCTACGACAGTGAGAGGGGTGTTTTTCTCGCCACTTGGATCAAGACTCCGGTAACTCGCTTTCTCAAGATGTTTTCGAGTGACTACAGTCTCACGGTCATTCCGCCCGTAAACGTCCTGGTGGCGATACCATCGTCTAGTGGACTTGATATTGAGGGTGAGAAAAGCGTTATGCGGGCAGCCTTCGCGTCACTCGAGCGCGACGGTGTTGTCAAACTGGATTTTCTGGAAGAAAAAGTCAGTATCCAGAGTATTGCCGAGAAGTTCAGCGCAAAGAAATACCATGTCTTCCATTTCATTGGCCATGGTTGTTTCCAGGAGGGCAAACAAGACGGCTTTCTCGGAATCAACTGGGATGACGACGATGAGAAAACTGTGTTTCCAGGTGTACGTCCGGAATTAGAGGGATTGAAATGGCTGGAGGCAACCGAAGTCGCGAACTTATTTCTGAATCATCCTTCGATAAAGTTGATTGTTTTGAACTCCTGCCAGGGAGCTCAAGTCTCGACGACCAAGCCTTTTGCCGGATTGGTGCCCCGCCTGGGTCTTCGGGAAGTTCCGGCAGTCGTCGCCATGCAGTATCCAATCTACGACAAAGCCGCCAAGGTATTCTCCGCCTGGTTTTATAAAACCCTCTGCACCGGCTACGAGCGGGGGTTGCTGGACGTTGCGGTATCGACTGCTCGACACCAAATGCTGTTCGGGCGTAGGGGGCACGTTGATTTTGCTACCCCGGTCCTGTTCATGCTCACGGACAACGGCGTAATTTTCGATCTCAAAGATCCTCGCGATCCGACTCTGAGCACCATTTCTACAGCGGAACCTCCGGGCGGCGCAGAGCCAACTGACGATGAGATTGTCGGAGGGTCGACCGGGTCGCCTTCACCACCTGGCCTAACTGACCGCGGGAGCGCAATCTGGCGGGGAGTCACCGCGCCATTCCGCACGGTTAATGAAAGTTCACGTTGGCAAGCTGTCAATGAAGCCCGCAAGAAACACCGGGAGGTTATTGAACAGAAAATTGCAGAGACGAAAGAACCTGAGCAGCTGGGTAATCTGAAGCAGGCCTTAGCGGTTGAGAGCCAGGAGATTGCCGTGCTGCAGAATCGCCTGTCCGGAGTTGTAAAAGCATCGCTTCAAATTACGGCACTTTCATTCGCGGTTAGTCTGCTATTGTTCGCATTTTCTTTTTATGGTCTTCGCGATCTCTTCCTGCCGGGCTTTGTTCTTAATCTGTTTGGCGTTGAAAACTTTACTGAGCGCGTCTTTTCTGCGTTCCGGCCGGCTGACCCATCAGTCTTCGGGAATGATCAGATCAGACTGGTTTTGGTTGACGAAACCTCTCTTTCAGAAAAAAAATTCCCACATGCCGATAGGATTAATGATCGGCAGAACCATGCGGAGTTGATCGAGGCACTGACGCGTGGTGGCGCCAAAGTGGTAGCACTAGATGTTTTCATGATTGACCCGTCTGATTGGGATGCTCGACTTGCAGACGATATCAGGAACGCCGAACAAAAAGGAACGCATGTGATAGTAGGCGTCGAAGGAGTCAACAGCGAAGGAAATCCCATCCACGAGTTCCCACCTCTCCTAAGCTCGACGCTGCAGGACAAGTGGGGAAACGTTGTGGCTGCGAATGAGCAGGCTGGGTTTCGTCGCGTGGTTCAGGGTGTCTATCTCGGCGATGAAATATCTTCGGGTCCGCGCTTGAAAAAGACTGACCACGGCGTCTCTATTGCCCCTTCGTTCCCGCTGCAGGTAGTTCGCGAGTTCAAGCGCAACGGCGCTGCACCGGAGTCCTTCATGAATTCCAGAGAAAAATCCATTCAGCTGGTTAACGCCGATGATCGAGTTGAGATGGCAATTCCCGTCGATAACGATGAAATGAATTTTAACCTTACATATCCAGGCGATGAAACGTTAACAAAAATTCGACATACCTATCAGGAGGTCTTGCAGCGCCAAAACGACGAAAGTTTTCTCCGCCAAACCTTCGGTGAAAGAATCGTCATCGTGGGTTATCAGCAAAGCGATTTGCATCTAATCTCCGGCACTGGACGCGAATTGCCGGGGCCCGCGATACACGCAGTCGCGGTCGCCAATATGCTTCAGGGGATCTATCGTAAGAAGTTGGGGATGACTTATGAGCTCTCGATCGCGATTGCACTGTTTTTGTTAGGCGGCGCTGCACAGCTTGCTGGTCGACAGGTCCGCTTCGAGGTCCCATTTAAGACGCCGGCTTTGAGGAAGGCGATCAGAATACCCGTGCTGCTGATTGTCGTAACTCTTCTTTACCTGGGCGCGATGTTGCTGGTTTATAGCAGCACGCCATATGTCCCTAACGTAAGTTCTCATCTACTGGCACTTTTTCTTGGCTACTGGATTACCGCCTCGGACGTCGGAAAGGCGTTGAGCGTCGCATTGCTGAGCAAGGTAGAAGAAACTAAGGAAGATGAAAAAACTAAGATTGCCATATAGCTTGACGTTGTTGTTGCTGGTCATGGGATTGTTGCTGGTGACCACGCGGGCAAACGATGGTGTTTCTTCGGCGTCGTCTCCATCGGCGTCGCCATCACCGTCGCCATCACCG
>Ga0157380_10003565_pt1 | contig 10700 bp, 7 predicted proteins | sample S35metaG_FD_119757 | JGI IMG/M metagenome (GOLD analysis project Ga0157380, IMG submission 119757) | Switchgrass rhizosphere microbial communities from Kellogg Biological Station, Michigan, USA - S3-5 metaG | ecosystem: Host-associated > Plants > Roots > Rhizosphere > Soil | place: USA: Michigan...
AAAGTAGAAGACCGCAGTCAGCAACCACGCAACAGTTGCCATTCTGACGCGCGTAGAAGGGTTGATGTTACTGGCGATACGTAGGCTGGCTTGGGCCATCGTTGCTTAACCTTAATCACCTGATGCTCTCACTGTTGCGGAAGCGATCAACCGCAATGAGTTCTGCGAAATAACAAAATAGCTCGCCGAAAACTCGCCGGCGTCAAAAAGCGAGGATCGTCTGAAGCATCGGCACCCAACCATTGAGACCCGCGGTATACGGGGTGAATGCCCCGGTGTAAGGTGCTTTGTTTACGCGCATCACCTCTGCCTGGAGCCACAAGCGCTCAGTTGGAAGAAAATGCCACTTGACGCCGCCAGCGTATTCGTAGGAGTCGCCAAACTGTCCAAAGACCTGGGAACCGCGGGCGAACAAAAGCACCTTCCTCGGAACGACAAAATAGCTCGCCGACAATTCATAGCCGTGGTCGAACGTTGATTTGACCGGCAGCGGGCCGTCAGCTACGAAGTCGTTTAGCCAACGCATGAAGTATTGCCCATTGATGGCCAGCCCGTTGTATTTCAGACCACCATCGATGGCCCACATTTTGTATAGAGCTTTGTCGACCGTCACACCCGGCGCAAACGCTCCGGTTGAGAACGCAAGGACGCCGTCGGAATTGTATATCGCAGTGTTATCAGGACTTGATTGATCGAGATTTGAAAAGCGGTCCTCCCGAGATCTGGTGAAGGCGGTACCGAGTCGAATGCGAACCTTCCTCTCGGCAAAATAATCATCGTACATGTTGACCGACTTGCCCGGGGGCGCATAGTGCCCCAGTGGTTCCCACCAAAGGCTCCCGGAAAAAAGCAGATTCGTGTCGATCTTGGCTGCAGAGATACCGAGAGTATTAAGACCATTGCCGACGAACGCCTGATAATTCAATCCCTTCGATAGTTCTCCGGTGGCCCAAATGCCCTGAGTGAAGCCGGGGCGGAAGAAGTTGTCCGCCATGCTCCTATCGCTGCCGGTGTAATATGGGAACGTGTTAACCAGCGATCGGCTTCCTGGAACACCCGTGTAACCTGCCATGAGCGTGAGGTGCTTATTGAATGTCCAGCCAATGTTCCCAGCCACGACGATCGAGGAGGCGCCTGCGGACGTCCACACCGTGAAGCTATATCGCAGCCTCTTGTCAAAAATGTAGCCACCTAAAATGAACATCGCGCGATTCACTGTTATATCGTTGCGCGTATGAACGTCGCGGACCACGCCCAGGTGGTCAGTGAAAGTCTCTTTGCTGTTAAGTGTGTTGAGATATCGGAGTTGGGTATTGATGTTGAAGTTCAGTAGAAAAGGCACCTTAGCGTCGTCGGGAGTCTGCCAGATCACTATTCCCTGTCCGTATCGCTCCGGTGTTGACTGTGGTGCGGAAATGGCCGCAGGCTGTGCGGCAGTACCTGCCGGATTTGTCACCGCTGACGCGGTATTCAACGCGTCATTCGCAGGCGGCGCTGTGGCGCCTCCCGTTCTGGGCAGAACGATGAGCTGGCCGGCGTTCGGCGCATTCGTTGCCGTGCCCCCATCAAGCCGTAGCTGCAAACTGTTGACTTGTTCAAGTAGTATCTTCTGCTGCTCCTCCATCTTGAGAAGTAGTTCTCGGACAGCGGCATTCTCCGCCTTCACCGCCTCGATTTCGTCCTTCAGATCGTTTGGCTTGGGCTCATCAGTCGCGACTTTGTTCCTCATGCTGTCTGGTTTGGGTTCCGCAGAAGCAATTTTATTTTCCGGGGTTCCCAAAGTTCCTGAGCGGGGTTCCTGAGCAGCGGCGATTTCCTTATCAGAGCTTTTTGACTTTGTCGGGGGAGATTGGCCGAAGACAGAAGTCGTGAACAACGTAACTGAAGTCAACGCCAATGCGACTGAGAGCTTTATGTATGCGCGGAGTTTCCTCATGTTAATTTCCCCCTATCGAAATCATCCGGAAACGAGCAAAGTAATTGGAGTGTTTTTATTCCTTGCTCGTTCAGGCAGACACCCTTCGCTGGACGCGGTTTGGCGCCTAAACGCCTTTACGCTATTCCTTTTGCAGCTAAGCGAAACTGTCAAAACTGACAGGTGTCCCTGCACTTATTGATTGGTTTTTGCGAATTCCTTCTGAAATGAGGGCTTTTGAACCAGAACACAGACAGATTGAGATGTTCAGAGGCGGTCGACAAAGCTGGGGCTGGAAAAGCGAAGCAACACACGGCAGTTGGCAGACATCTCTGTATTGCCAACCGTTCTGTAGTTCTGTCGTTCAAACCAAAATTGAGAGGTTACTGCTATGAGCGCGGTCGCTATCCCGTCTTCGAGTCAAAGCTCAAATGCTGTCCGAACAATCTTCTGGGCAGGTTTGATTGCCGGCATCCTGGATATCACTGGCGCATGTGTGGTGTCGTGGTTCAGGTCCGGCGTTACCCCTGTTCGCGTGTTTCAGTCAGTTGCGAGCGGCTGGTTTGGTCCAGCCTCCTTTACTGGCGGAGCGAAGACTGCGACGCTTGGTCTCGTCTTTCACTTCATCATCGCCACGACGTGGGCCGCGGTCTATTATCTTGCCAGCCGGAAGATAACTTTCTTACTTAATCAAACCGTCATCTCCGGGCTCTTGTATGGCGTGATTGTTTACGCCTTCATGAACTTCGTGGTGATACCCTTATCAGCAATACCGAAAAGGACAACACCGATACCGCTCTCAGGACGGCTTATTGGTTTGGCGATAATCATCGTTTGCATCGGCTTCCCGATTGCGATTGTTGTCCGCAAGCTTTCTCGTTAGCTCCTCCGAAATCAGGACGACTGGCTAACTGCCGCGCTGGATTGTTGCGCGTCGCGAAGCTTGACTTTACAGTCGGCCTGTCTTAAAAGCTACGCCCAGCCAGTCAACAAATGGTGGAAAGCTAACCTCATTTGAGCAGAAATCCGCTCTGCCAAACTGGCGATCTCCATCCTAATTCTTGGTAAGGAGTCTCACCAAATTGTTTAAATTATTTAAGAGTCGAATGGTGCCGGTCTGGGTGTTCCTTTTGACGCTATTACTCACAGCCAGTGCGTCGCTGGCATTCATTATATGCTTCAAGGGAGTACATGATGAGCATTGGCACGAAATCGAGAATGAACTCCTCATTGAGTTCTTCAAATCAATCTTTATCGGTGTCTGTGTGGGTATTGCTGTGGAAGTCTATTTACACTTTATGGAGCACCGAGCCGAGAAAGATGAGATGGAAAAGACCGTACTCACGATGCTCGAAACAGCCCATGTAAAATCGGTCCATCCTTCCAGGTTTGACTGTCTCGATGCCTTTAAGAACGAAGTAGAGAATCCCAACGTTCGGGACGTAGTGATCGTAGGCATCTCGTTACGCGAGTTCCTCGGCTCAAATGGTCGCATGCGGCCAGTTTGGACTTCCATTTGGAAACGCTTACAACGAGAGGAAGTCGACCGAACCAATCCGGCTAGTCGCTTAAAGGTACGCTTGCTGATGCTTGATCCCAAGTCGGAGGAAGGCCGCTTTCGATCTTTGAGTGAAGTTGAAAACAAGGTTGAGTCAGACAGTATTCGGGACGTCGAGCAGTCTGTTGGAGAAGTCCATAGGATTCAAGAGTTGCTTTATCAGAATGTTCCGCAGGCGTTTCTGCAGATGAAATTGTACGCTCACTGCCCCTTTTCATTCATGTTTCTCGCTGAGCGGAGGTTATTTGTTCAGCAGTATTATTATCGCGAGCAGGAAGAAGACCTTTCCACTCCGGTCGTTGAGTTCAGCGGTCCGAGTCCTCGCTACGATCTATTTCATGGTTCGCTCGAAATAATTTGGAGAAAGGCCCCTGAGAAAGCAATCACAGTCGGAACTGCCCTGCCGATTGAGAGGGCCCGAATCAAAAACATCTATTTGGCTGACGAGCGCCCTCGACTATCACAGCGTCAGGTGGAATGTATTTATGCAACTGATAAAGGGGCAATAGAAATTCTGGCAGTGTCGGGGAAGTATTACATGGGTGATGTAGCTTCGACGGCATTGCTAAAGGTCAGCAAGAAAACTCCAGAGTCGGTGAGCGTTAGACTCGCGGTGGTTAATCCGGTTTCGCAACAGGCAATCTTGAGGGCAGTTGGCGACGATAGGCCAGTGGGAGATATCAGGACGGCACTCTGTAGCTGGGATTGGAAGCGCCACACTAACTCGCGACTTTATCAGGACATCACTCAGACAAGGAGTCGCGTATCCGACTGGCGGGATCGCGGCCATCGCTTTGAAGGACGGCTTTATTCGAGTTCGATTTCGTGTGCATTGCTGATCACACCCAAAGCAATGTTCGTTGAACAGTATATTTATGGCCGAACGAAACAGCGGCAAAACCTTTATCAGCTGGTCGGGGAATACCCGGTAATCGAATATGGTTCGTCCACAAAAGACATGACCGAACGAGAGATAATCTCGTCAAACTTTCAAATAGTTTGGGATTGCTACAGCATCTCTTTCGACGATTTCGAGGCTCGCGATCAGGAAGTAGAGTTCGCAAAGAATCTTGCGATACTCCAGGAGGAATTGAATTGCAACATGACTCCATAGGATCTTCAGGTTCCTCGGAGCTTTCGAGTCTCCGTCTCAATGACCGATAAATGGTGCCGTCTGCGCGGCGAGCCGGTGGACGGAGATCGAAAAGATTCAGCTCTTATCCTCCCTGGTTTGGAAACGCGACCTCTGGAATTTGCTTCTAATCAATTGCGCCCCAGAGTTAAGTGACCTTGACGTGGCAAAGGTGGTCCTGTGTCAAATAAATTGTCGTCGATGTAAATTAATTTGACACCAGCCCCAAAATCGGCTTAACTGTTCCGCAAATCGGGCCTGGGGCTTGGGATTTTGTTCTTGTTGAATAAGTTTCGACTTTGTTAAAGTGTTTATGCCGCTCTCGCCTGGCGGTTGATCATCTTGCCAACACTTCACTCAACTTGCATTTTCCCCAACGGTTTCGTGAAATATTCGTCGCACTTAGCTTTTATGAACATTAGGTTCAAGTGGATAGTATAAGGGTATTTAGAAAGGAGCCGAGCGTCATGCCGGAAGAGCAACAAGGTAAGAACAAGGCTGGGGAGGCCTCAGCAAGCGCCGAATCGGAGCAATTAAGCCATGCCGAACTGGAAGAGATAAGGAAAGATTTGATCCAATACAACACCACCACGTTGAAAATGGATAACAAGCTTGCAGCGAGGTCCGCGAACATCTTCGTCCGCGAACTCAAACGGGCGGCAGTTTAGTTAGGCAGTTTCGAGACGATTAGCAACAATATGAGGGTCACGGGAGTGAAAGCCCGTGACCCTCTTCCTCTAGGTCAGCAGCTGAGAAAGTTGGAGATACATTTCCTGATTGGCGGCGAGGATATACTTAAGGGGGGAGTCGCCAGGACGTAGCAGGCTTTCAGCCAAGTGTTCTTCGGTGAGAGGACTGCCATCGATCGTTCCCATCACTGCCCCTGCTTTCAAAGCGATGTATGCTCCCGGAACTACATCATGAGGCGATTGACCATTGAGGTCAAAGACAACGTCTACAGTGTCATCACACATTCGCACCATCATCGGATTACCCGCAAAGTCGTAAAAACGAAACTGCAGTTCCTCTTCCTTCCGTTCATGTCTGTTGCGGTTCGTCAGATGGTTTCCTTTTAGCCACTTAACAAATTTCTTTTTCTTTTGTAAGGCAACCAAAGATTCAAAATTATTGTTCTTTTGGGCATACATGCAAACGCTGGAATCCTGAAATAGTTTCTTTGGTCTGGAGCACCGCAGCGCGATAGGTTGCAGAGGGCCCTTAGCTTTTAGCGGGACCTTAAAAGCTCCCTCCTTTGTCGCATAATAAAGAAACCCATCGTGCGGTCCAGAAACCGCCGGGACTGCCACGAACGCCGCCAGGATTTCCGGTCCACGCGGGTCGAAGACTACGATCGCCGAGCACCAATTGCCAAAATTCCTTTGTAGCAAGTCGGTGCCGTCAATCATGTCGACCAGCAAGCAGCGTCTGTTTTCTGAGGTAAGACAGATGACATTGGTAAGAGTCTCTTCACCAATAATCATAACTCGGTTGGCGCCGAACTTGGCGGTAACAGTCTTAATAAAAGTTCGTTCGGCCTCCAGATCGACCCAGGTCAATTGCTTCAGTCCTGAACCCGTATCAAAGAAATAAGGCGTGAAGGCAAGGGCAGGAAGCATTTGTATATATCTGTGTATACCGCTGTGAATTACCCGAATCGTCTTAAGCATGAACTCAGGCGACAGCAAAAGTTCAAGTGGCAAAGGTTCCATAAGCAGCTACCGACAATAATCAGTCTTGGGTGCAGAGGAGTTAAGGACGTTATCTCGATACGCAAATGACCGGGTTTGCGGTCTACATAAGCACGATGAGAGACGCGATTGTGAGCTTACGAGGAAGGTGCGTTTTCGCAAGACAGGACAAACGGCGCCGCAAAGCGTTCGTTACTAAACCATCACGAACAACCTCGTGTCAATGCTTATCTTGCGGTAATTGACTGAATTTGAAGATCGAATCCGGGGAATTACCCCAGCCGTTCGAGAATATTATCCGGAGGACCGTGAAGCCTCGCAGCTGAACGTATGGAAGTTAGTGCTTGGATCGCGAATCTTTGGCAGACCTTCGATGTTCATTCGGAGTGCGCGCTTGCTTTTCTTCGCCCTCATTATCTTTCTGCCACTGATAAAGTGTTGTCCGCTTGACTCCAATCAGTCTGGCAGCTTCCGAATAATTTCGTTCAGCGTGACGAAGTCCCTGCGTCAACAACCATTGGCGCAATCGGGTCACGTTCTTTGAGTAATCTAATTCCCTTCGGTTGGTTGCAGAGATAACGAAATTCCTCAAAAGCCCGTCAGTTTCAGCTTTCACGATTTCGGCTAATTCACGGACCCATTCGTGCTCGACGTTGAGGCGCAGTGATTCCCATTTCGCGAAAAACTCCTTTGCGTTCGTTTCATCGCCCTGACGCGCATAGCACTGTGCTATTCGCAAGAAGCAAACTGCCACGATTTTTGGATTCGAAGGCAGGCCGTCAACTTGTGAATTTCCAACTCGTTGAATGAGGGCCAGGGCCTGCTCGAATTCAAATCGGGCTTCGCCGTAGGGCTTGTTGGATTTGGATTTCTCCGCTATGCACAGTCTGGCTTCACCCAGAGTTATTCGCGCATCAACAAGCGGCAATATGGACCGGCAGTCTACTGCCTTGATTAATGCCTGCCGTGCTTCTCTCAGGGCGCCTCGGCAATCTCCTCGGCTACGCAACATTCTGCTCTGCAGAATCTTTACGTTGGTGAGCCACTTTGGATGACCAAGTCGATTGGCGTAGTCGGCCACAACACTCAATTGCGCCTCGGCAGCAGGAAAGTCGCCGAGTTGGGCCCAAGCCAAACTCAGCTCCCAGCAAGCCCTCGGCACATAACGTGTCTGTCCATGCTTTTCAAATGCCTGGCGCGCGTGGTTTAGGCTCTTAATGGCCTCATGCAGTTTGTCCGGTTGGGTTCCTGCGCGACACCTCGTAATAGTGCCGTAGAGCAGCTCGATGTATGAGGGAATCACTGGATCGCTACTCTGAGCCAGTAGTGACCGCGCCGTAGTCAGCGCATGTTCAGCGCGCTTCAGCAGACCGCGAGTGAGATTGACCCACCCGAATCCGATGCCAATTGCCATGGCCTGCTTGCGAACGCTAAAAAAATGATCGTCGATATCACCGTCAGCCTTGCTTTTTGAGCGTTCGTATAAGAGCGCAATGGTCTGCGTATACATGTCCTCAGCTTGTGCATGTTGTTCAAGGGCGCGATAAACAGAACCCAGGTGATAGCTAATGGTTGCTCGCGTGCCGTAGCAGGGAATCTCGTCGTTTTTTACAATCGTGATACAGACGTCGAGCAGCGATTCAAAAAGCTTGACTGCACTTTCCGGATCACCCGCGCGTTTCAGCTCATTTCCGCGGCACGCACAGTAGAGGATCTTTTCGCGAAGTAACAGGCGCTCTGAATCACTGAGTGGATTCTCTGGAGGGTCTGCCGCGAGCCGCCGCAGTTCGTCTTGCACCCGCTTGCCGAGCCTCAAGACCTGTTCACCGAGTTTGTCGTCGATGTGGAACACATCGTTGAGTTCATATACCAGCGTGCAGCCCTTCCAGTATTCGGGGGCTGTCTCACGGTTCGTGCGACGAAGGAATTTGTGTAGGTTGCAGACTGCAATTTTAACATTAGCGTCGAAACGGGCCTGCTTATACGCGCGCATCACCTGGTCGAGCCTGATGGTATAACTTCGCCAATCGGTAATAGGGCGAGCAAGGTCTGCCAGCAGACGCTCCTCTAGCACCGACTGGAGTGATTCGATTCCTTCCGAGACTTCAGCGGTCCGCGCCACTCCCGTGAGCTTTCGAATGACAGCTTGGACTGATCCAATCAAGTCATTTCGTTGATCTCGACTTGATTCCCTGGTTGGACGCCGCGTTTGAAGCTTCCTATTGCTTCGAGAGGTCATTTACAAGAGTCTCCGTTCCCTCAGTTGCCGACCGGAGCCGCAGGTTCATCCAGATACTTCTTCAGCCACGCGTGCAGCTCCTGATACCAGTAACGGCTGTCTTCACCTTTGCTGATCCAATGATTCTCTTCCGGCCAGACAATCAACCGGCTGGGAATTCGCAGCCTCTGCAGGACGCTCCAATTCTCGAGAGTTTGATTGAGCGGAACTCGAAAATCGTTTTCACCAACTGACAACAGGATCGGCGTCCGGAAATTCTTGGCGAGACGAATCGGGTTTTGCTCGCGCCAAATTGGACCCTGTTCCCAGACTGGCCCACCGTTAGCTATCTCGCGACCATAGATAGTGTCACTCGTACCCCATTGAGATTCCAGATTGATCAAGCCGGCGTGGCTGACCAGGCATTTGTATCGCGTGGTCGTAGCTTGCATCCAATTCGCGAGGTGACCGCCGTAGCTGGCGCCTGCCGCTGCTTGTCTTGAACCATCGACAAATCGGTAAAGCTTGATCGCCTCATCGGCCGCCTCATTGATTTCCTCCCCCGGTCCTTTCAATGGATCGCCTTGAACGCTCTGCGCAAACTCTTCACCAAATCCGGTCGAGCCCGAGTAGTTCGTCAACAAGACTACATAACCGGGTTTCGTAAGCATGTAATAGTTCCAACGCAAGCCCCAGTTATCGCGCCACATGCTGTTCGGACCGCCATGCATCACCACGAAGAGTGGATACCTTTTGTTTTCATCAAAGTTTGGCGGTAACGCGATCATGTTGTGAATACGCTTGCCTGCTTTGCTGGTGAACCAGAAATGACGCAGCGGGAGCCAGTCAATTTTCGCGACCGCATCAGCATTGAAAGTGGTCAACGGATTCTGACTCTTGGATTTCAGATCAAGGCGAAAGATTTCCGGCGGGTTCATCGCACTTTCCCATGATGCAATCAGGATTGTCGACGAAGCCTTCGTTGGTATCTTGAGATTCGTGTAAACACCTCGCGTCATATCCATCGCGAGCGTCACCTCGCCGCCATCCGCCGGCATCGTGAATAGCTTTTCATTACCGGCCTCTTCAGCCGTGAGATAGATCGACTTGCTATCGGGTGTGAAAGCGAAACTGTTGATGCCACGATCAAACTTGGCGGTGAGCAAAGCCGGTTGTCCCAAGTCTGGCCACGAGAACTTCGCCAGTCGATCAAGATTGAACACTTTGCCGTTTGCTTCAATCGTGTTGATGGCATAGAGGGCCTTGCCGTCATTTCGAAACACAGGACGACTGAAGCTGTCGGTTCCAGTAGTTAGCTGCACAGGTTCGCCACCGGCCGCCGACATTTTGAATAACGACGAATTAGTGTTTGCGTAAGCAGCCTTATCTCGATTGACGGTAGCTACAAAAACTATTGACTCGCCATCGGGTGTCCAAATCGCGTCAAACTCTTCTCCCGAATCCTGGACACGCCCGGCAAAACCGCTTTGCGAAATAAGCCTGGTGCCGGCCAGGAGATCTTTGGCCTTCGAGTTCGGCTCCAGGCTTTGCACGAACAGGTGCGCCTGCATGTCATCAAGCCAGCGGTCCCAATTCCGAATGGGAAACTTGTCGTAGACGCGAGCCCGGTACTTCTGCGCTTTGCGCTCAGCGGCCATCTTCTTGTTGGCGTCTTCATCTCCAGCGCCGGGAAAAACCGTGCTCGTGAACAGAATTGCCTTGCCGTCAGGGCGCCATTGAGGTGAACGAGCTCCGGTCGAGAGGGACGTGACGCGCACAGCTTCGCCGCCATCAGCAACATCGAGTACATAAATCTGGCTCGCATCGTCACCTTCGCGTTTGGCGGAGAATGCGAGTCGCTGGCCGTCAGGGCTCCAGACCACACTGCCCTCACCGCCTTTTGTGAATGTCAGTCGGCGCGGCTTGGCACTGCCGTCGGTGGGAACGATCCACAGGTCAGAGACTTGGTCTTTTTCATCATAGGCCGGCTCAATAAGCGAGAACACGACCCACTTTCCATCAGGGCTCGGGTTAGGCGCGCCCACTCGTTTCATCGCCCACATCGATTCATGCGTTAGGGGGACTTTGCCGGATGTTTGCGCGTGAGCCGAAGAGAATAATCCCAAATACAACAGGCAATTGAGTGCAACAGCGAGGGCCTTAAGAAAAGATCGGAAGTTGTGGGAAGA
>Ga0157380_10003570_pt1 | contig 10697 bp, 8 predicted proteins | sample S35metaG_FD_119757 | JGI IMG/M metagenome (GOLD analysis project Ga0157380, IMG submission 119757) | Switchgrass rhizosphere microbial communities from Kellogg Biological Station, Michigan, USA - S3-5 metaG | ecosystem: Host-associated > Plants > Roots > Rhizosphere > Soil | place: USA: Michigan...
CCAGAGGAAGCCGGCGAGTGCGATCGTCGCGATGTAGCCCGTGCGCGATCCGGTGAAGATGATGATGTTGACCGCGAACACGAGCAGCACCAGGAGGCCCATCTTCCATTTGCGCGACAGCACCGGGAACAGATAGTAGATGAAGGGCAGCGCGCCGATGGCGAGCCCGGAGAGCGAGTTCGGGTGGCCGAAGCGCGACCCGAGCTGGCCGTTCAGCCGCATGATGCCCTGGTTCTCCCAGATCATGCTGCCGGTGATTCGCCCGATGAAGGCTTCCTCGCCGAGCTTGAAGAACACCAGCATCAGGACCAGCACGAAGATCCGCAGCGTACGCGGGCTTCGCACGAAGGCGTACGTGAAGAGCGCCATGCACGAGAACTTGAGCAGCCGCTCCACGAAGACGTCCCACGACGTCCAGAAGTACCGGGACAGCGCCAGGTCGCAGAGCAGGAACACGAAGTACACGCAGATGAACTTGGTCAGCCGGCTCGTGTTCGATTCCTCGCGTGACGAGATCGAGAGGATCGCGGCCACGACCAGCACGCCGCCCAGCAGGAACTCGAACCGCAGCGCCCCCAGCGCCGGCACGCGCTTGCCGAACTCGAGAAACCACACGACGATGTACAGGCTGAAGAGGCCCGTCCAGACCAGCGGGACGTTCGGGTACGGATTCGACTCCGCGGGCGCCGCCGACGGAATCACCACGGGTCGTGGGGGAAAACCCGCCGGAACTGCTCTGACCTCGGTGTTCACTGCGCTCGACCTTCCCTCCGCCTGGACCCGGCGAGCACACGCTCGTAGTAGTCCTCGTGGCGGCGTGTGCAGACCGCCATCGAGAATCCCCGCTCAGCCACGTCGCGGGCCCGCGTCCCCATCTGGGACCGCCGGGGTTCGTCTTTGAGCAGATCGATGATAGCGCCGGACAACGACTCGGGCGTATCGTCCCGGACGAGCTGGCCCGTGTCACCGTCGACGATCGCCTCGGCGTTGCCGCCCACGGCACGCGCCACCGTCGGCACCCCCGCGGCCATGTATTCGAGGATCGCGTTCGACAGACCCTCGGAGTCCGAAGAGATCACGCCGACGTCGAACCGCTGAATCTCCTCGGCGACGCGTTCCACGCGGCCGAGAAAGCGTACCGAGCTCGCGAGGCCGAGGCGCTCCGCCTGCGCCGTCAGCGCCGGCCGCAGGTGGCCTTCGCCGACCACCACGAACTCGACCCGGCCCACCGCGTTCTGGATCAGTCGGGACGCTTCGAGAAACAGGTCGACGCGCTTGACCGGCCGATCGAGGTTGGCGACGATGCCGACGACCGGGACCCCGTTCCGGGAATGAACGCCGTTGGCCGTCGCGACGCCGTTCGGGATGATCTCGATCTTCTCGAGCGGAATGCGATCGAGCTCGTGAATCCGCTGGGCCACGGCGGGCGAGTTGGCGATGAACCCGTCGAAATTCGGATACGCGAGCCGGAGCTGCGCGACCTTGCCGGGAGTACGCCAGAACCCCATGTCGCGAAACGACGCGATCCTCGCGCGCACGGGTGTCCGCACGCTCGCCAGCCATCCGAGCAACGTCGGATCCTGAAAGAACGTCTGCACGACGTCGATCTGCCGGTCCACCATGAAGCGGCGAAGCCGGCGCAGGCACCCCACGGCCGCCGGCGACTTGAAGGTGCGGAAGCCGAGCTCGAGCACGTCGCAACCGAGATCCTGCAGATCCATGGTCGAGGGTTTCAGCACGCACAGCGCCGGCTCCACGCGGCCTCGATCGACGGTACGGATGAGCGCAGCGAGCTGCTTCTCCGTTCCGCCGTGGACCATCGCCTCGATGCAATACAGCACGCGCATCCGCGGCACCGTCACGCCCCTCCGGCGGCGCCGGCCGCCGGCGGCATCGGCGGCACGGAAGCGGCGGGCTTCTCCATGCCGGCAATCAGGTAGATCCGGAAGCGGCGGAACGGACGCGTCATCAGCAGCCGGATCATCAGGAGCTCGAGCACGACGAGCGGCGGGATCATGACGAGCTGGGCGTCCGATACCAGGTGCCGCACCGTGACCCGCGAGAATCCCGCGCGGGCACCCGTCTCGCGGAGCGCGGCCTCCGAGTTGATCCGGTAGTAGGTCCGATAGACGTCCGCTTCGGCCCGGCCGTGCAGCCACCCGACGACCCGCGGCTTGATGGCTTCGGGCACCAGCCGGGCCAGCACGGTCGCGTAACCGTTCAGGTTCGGCGTGTGCGCGATGAACATGCCGCCCGGCGCGAGCACGCGGTAGATCTCGCGCAGCAGCTGGTCGGGGTCCTTGACGTGCTCCAGCACCATGTTCGCCGTCACCACGTCGAAGTACCCGTCTCGAAACGGCAGCGTGGTGATGTCGGCGCGCACCCGCTGGTTGATGTTGCGATGCTGCGCGAGCGACTCGTGATCGTAGTCCACGCCGACGACGTGCTTCACGGAGCGCACCATGCGCTCGGCCTGCGGCGCCCGCCAGGACGGCAGCAGCTTGTTGCCGCATCCCACGTCGAGCCAGCGCTGCGCGGGGACGGCGTCGGCCAGTACTCGCTCGTAGATCGCCTGCGAGAACTCCAGGCGGGGCGCAATGTGCCCCCGCATCCGCCAGTAGAAGCGGAAACGGCGATCGCGCAGGCTGAGGGTCGGTTGTGTCGCGTTCATATGTCCAGATCCTGGGTGCGGGTCAATCTGTTAGACTCAGTTTCGACGAGTGGCCGACCTGACACCACCCACCACGCCGATCGATCCGGCGTCCAACCCGACTCGCGTGCTTCATCTCATCGAGAGCGACGGCGTCTACGGCGCCGAGCAGGTGGTGCTGGGACTCGTGCACTGCGCGGGGCGCGATCCCCGGTTTCCCGCGACGATCGGGTGCCTGGTCAAGGACGTCGGCCGGCCGAACGCGCTGCACGAGCGCGCCGGCGCGCTCGGCCTGGCCGCGGTCAAGCTGCCGCTCGGCACCGCCACGTCGCCGATCGACGTGATGCGCCTGCCCTTCACGCTCACGCGTCTCGGCATCGGGCTCATTCACGCGCACGGCTACAAGGCCGCCATCGCGGGCTACGCCGCGCACGCCGCGAGCCGCATCCCCATCGTCGCCAGCTGTCATCTCTGGTTCGAGGAGTCGGAGGCCAAGTGGACCTACCGCTGGCTGACCCGCCTCGAGCGCCGGCTGTATCCCCGGTTTGCGCACGTCGCCGGCGTGTCCGCGCCGATTGCCGAAAAACTGCGCCGCTGGCACGTGCCGGAGGCGCGGCTGAGCGAGATCGGCAACGGCATCGTGATCGACGACGCCGAGCGTCCCGCCGGACAGGCCGCGGCGCTCCGGCGCGAGCTTGGCATCGCGGCGGATGCTTTCGTCGTGATGAACGTCGGCCGCCTGGCGGAGCAGAAAGCGCAGGCGGACCTCATCGCGGCCGTGGCCCAGGTCCGTGCGGCTCACCCGAACATCCAGCTGCTGATCCTCGGGGAGGGGCATCTCCGCGCCGCGCTCGACGAGCAGATCGCGGCCGCGGGCCTGCGCGACTCGGTCCGCATCCTCGGGTTCAAGCAGAACGTCGGTGACTACCTCGCGATCGCCGACGCCTTCGCGCTCCCGTCGGTTGACGAAGGGCTGCCAATCGCCCTGCTCGAAGCGCTCGCCGCACGAGTGCCGGCCGTGTGCACGCCGGTCGGCGCCACGCCCGGGTTTCTCGTGCACGACGTCAGCGTCCTGTTCGTCCCGGTGCACGCGATCGACGCGCTGGCGGCCGCGCTGCAGCGGCTCATCGAGGAGCCGGACCTCCGCCGCGCCCTGGCGGCCCGCGGCAGGGAAGCGGTGCAGCGCGCGCACTCCGCCGAGACGATGTACAGCCGCTACCGCGAAATCTACACCCGCGTCGTTCATGGCCGCACGCGCCGGTAGACCCGGTGCAGCAGGCCGCTGCCGTCCCCGCCCTCGCTGCGCCGCTCTCCAACCAGGCGGAAGTCGTCGGCCAGCAGGCGGCCGAGCCCGGGCACCTCGCCGACCGGGAACTGCTCCTGGACGATCAGGTAGGCCATCCGGTCGAGCCTGACCAGATCCGGAAATTTCTGCGGCGGCATGTCCCGGTAATGGAAGAAGGTGTAGCCCTTGTCGTTCTGATAGTCGAGCATGTCGAACAGCCGCAGGGTTGAGATCTCCTCCCAGTTCTTCATGTGCCGCTCGACGAACGGCAGGCCCGCCGTGATGTCGTTGGCCAGCTCGCGCTCGTACGCGGTGCGGTAGATGCTCATGGCGCCGGTGTTCCTCGGCAGGCGCAGCACCGAATCGCCCAACAGGTAGAAGGGCTCGTGGGCCGCGACGTTGGCGACGACCCACGACCGCAGCTCGTTCAGGTCGGTTTGACGCAGGCGCCAGGACAACGACAGCATCTGCCCGGTCATGATGACGAGCGCCGCCGCGGCAATCGCGACGCGCAGGCGCGGCCGGCGCAGCTGGCCGATGGACCACGCCGCCAGCACGTAGAAGAGCGGCGCGACCGGCAGCATCCAGTACCCGCGAAGCTGCCGGGTCGTGCAGAACACCACCAGGTATCCGAGCGCCAGGACCGCGACGCTCTTCAACGCCGGAGGCGCAGGCCGCCGAAACGCGAGGAGCGCCCCGGCCGCCGCCAGCGGCGCGATCAGCCAGCCGGTCCCTTTGAGGATCACCAGGAACTGATCGCCCCAATGCAGGTACGGGGAATAGTCGTCGTGATACGTCGCCCAGCGCGCCTTGACGTACATGAGCGGATCGAACAGCGAGCTCCCGTCCGCGACCAGAAAGAAGAAGAACGCCGTGGCCGCAAACGCCGCCGCGGGCCGCCATCCCGCGCGAAGGCCTTTGAGGCGAAGCTGGTCGATCATCACGAAGATCGTGAACAGCGCGCCGTGCATCTTCAGGCCCGCCGCCAGCCCGAAGCAGATCGCCGCCCACCAGAACGTCCGCTCCGACGTCCCCTCGACGCTCTCGAGATAAAGGTAGACGCCGAGCGTCGCCGCGAACGTCAGCAGCGTGTCGGGACGGCCGACCAGCGTGGACCACAGCGTGTTGTAGGTGAACAGAAACAGGACCGTCACCCACACCGCCGCCCAGAGCTCGTTGTCGAGCACGCGGCGCGCCAGCCTGAACACCATGACGGCGGTGGCCAGGTCCACGGCAATCAGCACGGAGCGATAGGCCGCGTAGTAGGCGTCGGGCGCGTTGTAGAAGTCGCGCAGCGCGCTGCTGACGAAGTACCCGTCGCGCGCCGCCGTCCAGTCCCCCGACAACGCCGTCCGGACGGCGTACACCGCCAGCGAGCTCAGCCCGCAGACCCACGACTCCAGGAACGCGTGCTGCGGGGGGGCCTGGCCGAACCACACGAGGAAGCCGCCCTGGTACAGCGTGAAGTCGTCGATCATGAACTGCGGCGCGCCGACGCCGATGTTGGCCGCCTTGAGCGCGAACGAGATCAGGAACGCCGCCGCCAGCGTCAGCACGGCCCACGTCGCCGAGCGCGCGGACAGACGGGCGCCGGCGTGGCGCCACGCGCCCGCCGGTTCCCGCAGGCCGATCGCGCCCGCGGCGCTAACCCTGAGAGAGTGAACGCCGCTCGCGCGCGACATCGAAGTTGATCTCCTCTTCCAGGATGTACAGCGGCCGGCGCTTCACCTCGTCGTACATCCTGCCCAGATACTCGCCGAGGATGCCGATGCAGATGAGCTGCACGCCGCCGAGGAACAGAATCGCGACGAACACCGAGGCCCAGCCCGCGATCGCCCGTTCCGGAAAAAAGAACTTGATGATGACGCCGTAGACCATGAACACGAAGCTCAGGGCCGAGGCCGAGAAGCCCAGCGTCGACGACAGCTTGAGCGGCACGTGCGAGAACGACAGCATGCCGTCGATCGCGAACCGCAGCATCTTCGGCAGCGGGTACTTGGTCTCCCCCGCCACGCGCTCGGCGCGCACGTACTCGACCTTGCACTGCTTGAACCCCACCCAGCTCACCATGCCGCGCACGAAGCGGAACTTCTCGCGCATGGTCATCAACTGGTCGACGACGCGCCGATCCATGAGGCGGAAGTCCCCCGTGTCGACGGGGATGTCGACGCTGGTCGCGCGCTTCAGCAGCCGGTAGAAGAGCGCCGCCGTCGCGCGCTTGAAGAGCCCCTCCCCCTCGCGCTTGGTCCGGACGCCGTAGACCACGTCGTAGCCCTCGAGCCACTTGTCGGCCATCTGCGGGATGACCTCCGGCGGATCCTGCAGGTCGGCGTCGATGATGACCACGGCATCGCCGGTCGCCTTGTCCATCCCGGCGGTGATCGCGATCTGATGGCCGAAGTTGCGCGAGAAGCTGATCACGCGGAACCGCGGGTCCTGCAGGCAGAGCCGCCGCACCTTCTCGAGCGTGCGGTCGCTGCTGCCGTCGTTGACCATGACGACTTCCCAGCGGAACCTGGGATCCTTCATGAGCGCGACGAGCCGGATGTGCAGCGGCTCGAGGACGAGCTCCTCGTTGTAGAGGGGAATCACGATCGACAGCAGCGGCTTGAGTTTCATACCTGGCCTCGTGGCATTGACGGTGTCCGGCGGAGTCCTGACGCCGCGAGCGCGATTGCGGGCAGCGTTTTCCAGGCGAGTCGAGAAGTCGGACGGATCCGCAGCGCGCGCGCGACGTCGCGCACCCCGCCGGCATGTTCGCCGGACAGGAAGCTGCGCAACCGGGCGCGCTGCATGTAACTGTGCGACCAGGCATCGCGCACCGTGGCCGGGGCCACCGCGCCGGGATGACGGGCCACGAATTCCCGCATGATGCCGAAGGCGTGCTCGTAGAGGCGCTGCCAGTTCTTCGACATCTGGCCCGGCCAGACCCGGTAGACGTGCGTCTCCTCCTCCACGAAGGCGAAGTCGTAGTGGAGCGAGAGGCGGAGCCACAGCTCCCAGTCGATGCTGGTCCCGTGCCGCGGGTCGAACAGCCCGAGCTCGTCGAAGCATCGCCGGCGGACCAGCGCCGTGCCGAACGGGACAAAATTGATCTTGAACAGGTCGTCGGTCACGCGGCCGCTCGGGTAGACCGGCTCGTCGGCGCGATCGCGCAGCAGCGGCGCGCCGTCCTCGTTCATGAGCGCGGTCCGCGAATAGACCACTCCCACCCGATCGTTGCCGGCGAATCGCGCGAGCTGCAGCGCGAGCTTGTCCGGCCGCCACATGTCGTCGGCGTCACAGAACCCGACGAACTCCCCCCGGCTGAAGTCGATGCCGCGATTCTTCGCGACCGCGTGGCCGGCGTTGGGCTGGCGGTGATAGTGCACGCGCGGATCGTCGACGAAGCGCGCGACCTCCATGATGGTCTGGTCGGTCGAGCCGTCGTCCACCACGTGGAGCTCGAGCCGGGCATAGGTCTGCGCGAGGACCGACGCGATCGCCGCCCCGACATACTGCTGGCAGTTGTAGGTGGCGATGACGACGCTCACCAGCCCCGGTTCGTATGATTGACTCAGAGGGACACCCTGCAGATGGCGAACCGGTATTTGCCGTTGGATTCCCGGGGAATCGACGCGACGATCTCGATCTCGACGCGCGCGCCCGGGAACGTGGACTCGAAGTAGCGTTGCAGCTCCGGCTGCGACTCCGACGCGAACCGCGGCTCGGGGACGACCTTGAGCACGATCCGGTCGAGCGCCTCCTGCACGATCTGCATCTGCTCGATGCCGGGAATTTTCGTCAGCGTGTTCTCGATGAGCGACACGCCGGCGACCTGTGTTCCGTCGGCCCGCACGAGGAAATCGGCGACGCGCCCGGCCACCCGATCCATCAGCGGCAGCCCGCGCCCGCACGCGCACGGGCCGGACACGGACGCGGCCATGTCCTCGACGCGGTAGCGGATGAGCGGCATCACGTCGTTGATGAGATCCGTCACGACCACGAAGGCCGTCTCCCCCGGCGCCGCCGGCTCGCCGTCGGCGCGCAGGAACTCCACGATCACGTGATCGATGTTGACGTGCATGCCGCCGTGCAGCTCGCACTCGCAGCCGATGAGCCCGACTTCCTCGCACCCGTAGCGATCGAAGACGCGGACCCCGAAGACCTGCTCGATGACCTGGCGCTCCTGCGCGAGGAGCATCATCGACGTCGAGAGAATCGCCCGCGGCCGGATGTCGTCGATCCCGCACTCCGCCGCCGTCCGCGCGAGCAGATACAGCGAATGCGCGTGCCCGAACAGCATCGTCGGCCGCTCGCGCCGCCATTCGCGCGCGAACGCGCGCACCGAGTCGGGCGACAGCGACATCGTGTCGAGGTAGATCACCGGGTCGAGGAGCTCGTGGCGGAGCCGCTGCTTGACGCTCCGCGGCAGCTTCGGGTTCCCCCAGACCGCGCCGACCGGCTCGCCGATCTTCCAGCCGGTCCAGAGGTTCGATCGCCGCGCGGCGGCGTTGCGCTGGTGGCTGATCTCTTCGGAGATGAACAGGATCAGCGGCACGCCGGTCGATCCGCCGGTGCGAAACTCGAGCAGGCGCTGATCGCGCGCGCGCCGCGACAGGAGATCGGGCGCGTGCGCGCGGATGTCGCGCTTGGTCAGGATCGGCAGTTTGCGCAGCTCGTCCAGGCTGCGCAGCTCGGTGCCCAGGCCGGCCTCGGCGAAGCGGCGGCCGTAGAACGCCGTGTCGCGGCACGCCGCGGCGCTGACCTGCCGGAGCAACTGCTCCTGCCGGTCGCGGAGGATCGGGAGCGGCAGGTACTGCGTCCGCTCGAGCGCGGCCCAGGCGGGCAGCAGCGACGCCCCGGTCAGGGCGGTCCACACGGGCTCCATGATGGCGCGACGCGCCCACGCTGGTGTCACGGTCACAGGGTCACCACTGGTAAGGAAGGGGAACGCCGAATGCATCGGCTGCGTCCCGCGCGTCCGCTTCCGGCAGCATGACTTTCGCCATGGGACCGAACGCAAAATCATCGAGCAGGCACCGAAGCCGTTCCTCGGTGCGCCGCAGGTTGGTGTAGTGCCGGAAAGTGCTCAACGCGCCGACCGACATCCGCGGCTGCTCGGGATCGAGCTCCCATGGGTGCAGGTAGAACACGGCGGGCCGGCCTTCGACGTCGTTGATCCGGCGCATGCCCCATCGGGTCCACGCATACGGGAAGATGCGGAAGTAGCCGCCGCCGCCCACCGGCAGGTTCATCCCGCCGAAGCGCAGCGTGGACGCCGGCACCTCGATCAGATCGCCCGCTTCACGCTCGATGCGATAGACGTGGGGAGCGGAGACCGGAATCCCATATCGGTCGTGGCGGATGGGAAAGATGCTCGCGTCGTAGCGGTAGCCTTCGTCGATGAGCACGTCGAGCGCCCAGAGCGATCGCGGCGTAATCGAGTAGCTCGGCGCCCGAAACCCGTCCACGCGCACGCCCGCCACGTCCTCGATCAGGCGCTTCGCCCGCCGCACGTCCTGCCGGAACGCCACGGGGGACTGGTCGTACACCAGCCGGTGGGCGTAGCCGTGCGACGCGAGCTCGTGCCCGGACGCGGCAATCTGGCGCACGAGCTCCGGATGCCGCTCGGCCACCCACCCGAGCATGAAGAACGTCGCCCGCACGCCGGCGCCGTCGAGAATGGCGAGGACGCGCTCCGTGTTGGCGCACACCCGGCTTTCGAGGGTCTCCCAGCGGCTCCGCGGCACGACGCCGTCGAAGGCGCTGACGTGGAAGTAGTCCTCGACGTCGATGGTCATCGCGTTCAGCACGCGACCCGCCCGTCCCTTGTCGTCCACCGTCATACCCCTCGTCCCTGAATGACCCGCTTCACCGTGCGAAGCAGCGTGTACACGTCGAGTCCGAGCGACATGTGCTTGATGTAGAACAGGTCGTACTGCAGCTTCTGCATCGAATCGTCGACGCTGGCGCCGTAGGCGTAGCAGACCTGCGCCCATCCCGTCAGCCCGGGGCGCACGATGTGCCGCTGACGGTAGAACGGGATCACCTGCGTGAGGTCCTTGACGAACTCCGGCCGCTCCGGCCGCGGCCCGACCAGGCTCATGTCGCCGATGAGGATGTTCCAGAATTGCGGCAGCTCGTCGAGATGCGTGCGGCGCAGCATGCGGCCGATCGGCGTCACGCGGTTGTCGTTCTCACCGGCCCAGACCGCGCCCGTGTGGGCCTCGGCATCCTCGCGCATCGAGCGGAACTTGCGGACCTTGAACACGTGCCCGCGCAGGCCGACGCGCCGCTGGCCGTAGATGATCGGCCCGGGGGATGTGGCTTTGACGAGCACGGCGATGACGCACATGATCGGCAGCAGCACCAGCAGCGCCAGGCCGGAGCCGAGCACGTCGAGCGCACGCTTCATCGCGCGAAGCCGGCGGCTCTTGCGGAAGCCTTCAGAGAAGATCAGCCAGCTCGGTCGCAGGTTCTCGACGGCGATGCGTCCCGTGTACTGCTCGTACACCGACGCGAGGTGATCGAACGTCACCCCGTCGAGCTTCATCTCCAGGAGCTTGTCCATCGGCAGCTTCCCGCGCGCGTCGGCCAGGCTGACGACGACGCGGTCGACGCCGCGGGCGCGGACGATCGCCGGGATGTCCTCGATCGTGCCGATGACGTTGGCGTCGGGGGCCCCGGCGCGATCCGCTTCCGGACAGACGAAGCCGACGACCTCAATCGCGCGCTCGGTCCGCTCGCCCAACTCGCGGGCCAGCGCGATCGACGCGCTGC
>Ga0157380_10003577_pt1 | contig 10690 bp, 9 predicted proteins | sample S35metaG_FD_119757 | JGI IMG/M metagenome (GOLD analysis project Ga0157380, IMG submission 119757) | Switchgrass rhizosphere microbial communities from Kellogg Biological Station, Michigan, USA - S3-5 metaG | ecosystem: Host-associated > Plants > Roots > Rhizosphere > Soil | place: USA: Michigan...
CCGGCGGAACTCGGTGATGCGGATGATCTTGATATCGCCATGCCGCAGGACGTGTGAGCGCGACCAGCCGCGGGTAAGTAGGCCGTCGTCACTGATTGCCAGCTTCGGTCGGGCGCGCCAAGAGAGGCTTGCAAACACGAGCAGTCCCACCGCGGCAATCCCTACGAGAATACGGCCGGGCGCATCTGTGATCAGGGTCACAGCGCCGATAGCCAAGATTAGTCCGAATATGCCGCACGCTGCGATTCCGAGCGCAGGTGGGCTCCACTCAGTTTGCTGCATGGGCTAATAACACCCTTTTACCGTTGCTAATGAGGTTATCCACAAGTGCTATCCCCAATGGGGATGAATCACAAGAGTGTGATCTCGTGACCACTAGGTTGCTAAACGGGTAACAGGCGGAGTCCAAGATAAATTCATGCCGGTGGTCGGTGCGGCTACCGCCAGCGCATCGTGAGCAACAAACCTGTGATCATGAAAGCAAATGCGATGGCGTAGTTCCACGGGCCGAGGTCGGCCAGGAACGGGATCGAGTTGGAGGCGAGCTGGAACACCAGCAGCCAGACCAGGCCGATCAGCATCAAGCCACAGAACAAGACCACGAACCAAACGCTCGACGGTCCGGACTTGACCTTGACCGGCGTCCGGCTCACCGGGTTGACGGTGAAGGCGTTCTTCTTGCGAACTTTGGACTTGGGCATGGCTACCTTCGCAGACACTCTGCGTCACACGGTGCGACGATGTAGCTACGAGCCTAACGTAGCGAGCCCGACACACCCGAATCCCGAAGAGGCGAGCCGATGGACCAGCCCAGACGTTCCGTGTGGCGTTTCGGCGTCCCGCTGGTGTGCCTGCTGGCGGGCCTGCTGCTGGCGGCCACGCATGGTGTTTCCGGCGGCAGCGAGATCCGGCGTAGCGACGCGCCACGGCTGGTCGACTTGGTCCGCGAGGCCCAGCAGTCGGTGGACCGGCTCGCGTCTGAGCGGGACTCTTTGGTTTCGACGATCGACAATCATCACGGCGGATCGCCGGGCGCCGACGCGGCGCTGGTGGCGATCACCAACCGCTCGGCCAAGCTGGCCGTCGATGCGGGCCTGGACACGATGCGCGGACAGGGCCTCGTCGTCACACTCAACGACGCGCAGCGCGACGCGGAGGGCCGTTTCCCGCGCGACGCCTCTCCCGACGATCTGGTGGTGCACCAGCAGGACATCGAGGCGGTGCTCAACGCGTTGTGGAGCGCGGGCGCCGAGGGCATCCAGATGCAGGATCAGCGGATCATCGGGACGTCGGCGCCGCGATGCGTTGGCAACACCCTGTTGCTCAACGGCCGCACGTACAGCCCGCCGTACGTCATCACTGCGATCGGGGATGTCGCAGCCATGCAGGCGGCGCTGGCGGCGGCACCGTTGGTGACTCTCTATAAGCAGTACGTCGTGCGGTTCGGGCTGGGATACACCGAACAACCGCGTCCCCAGGTTGAACTCATCGGGCACAACGAGCCGGTGCGGATGAAGTTCGCGAAGCCGGCAGGCCCCCTGGGCTATTGACCCAGGCGTTGACTCTGCGCCTATGGCATGAAACCGCCCTAGTAGCCACGCCCTCACCGCAGAGTGGACGCCAGGCGACCAGTAGCCTGGCCTGATGCAGGTCTTGGTCGTCGACAACTACGACAGCTTCGTGTTCAACCTGGTCCAGTACCTGGGCCAACTCGGTGTGCACGCGCAGGTCTGGCGTAACGACGATGACCGCCTGGCCACCGCAGACGACGTGGCGAAGGCCGCCGCGCAGTTCGACGGCGTGCTCCTCTCCCACGGTCCCGGCACCCCGGAGCGCGCCGGCGCGTCCATCCCGCTCGTCAATGCGTGCGCCGCAGCGAAGACGCCGCTGCTCGGGGTGTGCCTCGGGCACCAGGCCATCGGCGTGGCGTTCGGCGGTACCGTCGATCGCGCACCTGAGTTGCTGCACGGCAAGACCAGCACGGTCTTCCACTCGAATGCCGGTGTGCTGCGAGGTCTTCCGGATCCATTTACCGCGACCCGTTACCACTCACTGACGATCCTGCCCGACACCGTGCCCGCCGAACTCGAGGTGATCGCACGCACCCAGGGCGGCGTCATCATGGGCGTGCGACATGTCGAGCTGCCGATCCACGGCGTGCAGTTCCATCCCGAGTCGATCCTCACCGAAGGCGGCCACCGGATGCTGGCCAACTGGCTGGGCTACTGCGGCGCCGCACCGGCGGAGTCGTTGGTGCGCCAGCTCGAGGACGAGGTGGCCAATGCCGTGCAGGCCGCTACGACGCGAACGCCAGCGTGATCGGATCCCCGAATTTGACAGCCGTGCCCGGCGCCGGGCTCTGAGTCACCACCGCATTGGTTCGCTGGCCGCTGTTCTGCACGTCGGGGCCCCTGATCAGCGGACCCGTCCAGCCGTAAGCGTTGCGCAGGTTCGGCTCGACGTCGGTCCAGAACCCTCCCCGCACGTCGGGCATGACGAACTGGTTGCCGAGGGACACTTGGATCTGTATCACGCTGTCCAGCGGAACGATGTCGTTCGCAGCCGGAATAGTGCCGACGACCTGGCCCTTCGGTGAGGTGCTGTCAACCTCGACCACCACGGGCTTTGTGAAGCCAGACGCGGCGAGGACCTGCTGAGCGGAGCCGACCGTCTGGCCCTTCACGTCGGGGACCGGCTTGCTCTCGGGTCCCGAGCCGACGACAATCGTGATTTCGTTGGTGATCGCCGAGGTCTGGTTGGCCGGCGGGATGGTGGCGAGCACCTTGTCCTTCATCTCCGGCGTAGATGGTGACTGCGACTGCTTGAACTTGCCGAAGCCGGCATCGGTCAACTTCTGGACGCAATCGGCATACGTCAGGATCTTGCAGTCCACGACCTCGCGTTGTTCGGGGCCAGTGGACACGTTGAGGGTGACCTCGTCGCCAGCGCCGACGGACGTGCCGGCGCTCGGGTCGGTACCGATGACCCGATTCGGTGGGATCGTCGAGTCCGGATTCCGCTGAGTCGTCGTCTTGAAGCCAGCGTTCTGCAATGCGGCGATAGCGTCGTTCTCCAGCTGGCCTTTCACGTCAGGCACCTGTACATCGCGCGTGCTGCCGCCGAACATGTTGATCGCGACCGTCACCACCACGGTCAGCACCGCCAACACCGCGACGGCGATGAGCCAGCGGCCCACCGAGCCGCCGCGTTCGTCCTTGTCGGGGTAGCCGGGCTGCGGACGCTCGACCCGGTCGGTGCGGTGCTGCGACGGTGTCGACGACAGCAGCGAGGTCCGCTCGGCGTCGGTGAACACCTTGGGCGCCTCCGGCGCCTCTCCACTGTGCACCCGCACCAGGTCGGCGCGCATCTCCGCGGCGGATTGGTAGCGATTGTCGGGATTCTTGGCCAGCGCCTTGAGCACGACGGCGTCGAGTTCAGGCGAGATGTCGCTGTGGCGCTGTGACGGCGGCACTGGATCCTCGCGCACATGCTGATAGGCAACCGCGACGGGCGAGTCACCGGTGAAAGGTGGCTCCCCCGTGAGGATTTCGTAGAGGACGCAGCCCAGCGAGTAGACATCGGAGCGGGCGTCGACCTTTTCGCCGCGGGCTTGCTCGGGCGACAGGTATTGCGCCGTGCCGATCACTGCGGCGGTCTGGGTCACGCTGTTGGCATCGGCCAGCGCGCGGGCGATGCCGAAGTCCATCACCTTCACCGCGCGGGTCTTGCTGATCATGATGTTGGCGGGCTTGACGTCGCGATGGATGATGCCGTGCTGGTGGCTGAAGTTCAGCGCCTGGCAGGCGTCGGCGATCACCTCGATTGCGCGCTTGGACGGCATCGGGCCCTCGGTGTGCACGATGTCCCGCAGCGTGACCCCGTCGACGTACTCCATCACGATGTATGGCAGCGGCCCGTTCGCGGTCTCCGCCTCGCCCGTGTCGTACACCGCGACGATGGCGGGATGGTTCAGCGCGGCGGCGTTCTGCGCCTCGCGTCGGAACCTGAGATAGAAGCTGGGGTCGCGGGCCAGGTCGGCGCGCAACACCTTGATGGCCACGTCGCGGTGAAGCCGCAGATCGCGCGCCAAATGGACCTCGGACATGCCGCCGAAGCCGAGGATCTCACCGAGTTCGTACCGGTCGGACAGGTGTTGCGGGGTGGTCATTGCCATGTCTGTTCTGAAACTGTAAGTCGCCGGCCTTCCGGCTCCGTGGTCCCGGGCGGCACCTGCATCTTTGCGGGTAGCGCGATCGCGTCGAGTTGGGTTTCCCCGGTCTCCAGTCCACCACGACCGACGGTGCCCTCATCGGTCCAACGGGGCATCGCCGACGGCGACTGGAACGGGGTCGTCTCGGTGATGGTATTCGTCACCGTCGGCGGGGGTGACTGGTGGCCCTTCTTGTCCTGCGCATTGAGCACGATGAGGACTGCGATGACGATAGCCAGCGCGCCGAGCACACCGGCCGCCCACAACAGCGCGCGCTGACCGGAGGAAAACGTGCGACGCGGCGGCGGAGTGCGGTGGCTGCCGGTCGCGGGCCGCGCCCTGGCAGCGGTCGCCGGTGCCCGCGCCGTGACGTCCGCGGCGGCCCGGGCTTGCGCGGCCGACGGCACCGCCGCAGGCACCGCCCTGCCGATCGACGGCGCCTGATTCGGCCTCGGCGGCCTGCGGCCGGACCGCACCGCAGCCACCGCGTCGGCGAACGGCCCACCGGAGCGGTACCTCATGCCGGGATTCTTGACCAGCGTGATCTCGATGAGCTCGCGCACGTTGGGGGGCAGATCGGCAGGCAGCGGCGGCGGCGTCTCCTTGATGTGCTTCATGGCCACCGTCAGCGCGCCGTCGCCGGTGAACGGCCGCTTTCCCGAAACCGATTCGTAACCAACAACTCCCAGCGAGTACACATCGCTCGCGGCGGTGGCGTCGTGGCCCAGCGCCTGCTCCGGCGCGATGTACTGAGCGGTGCCCATCACCATGCCCGTCTGTGTGACCGGAGCGGCGTCGACGGCCTTCGCGATGCCGAAGTCGGTGAGCTTCACCTGCCCGGTCGGCGTGATGAGGATGTTGCCCGGCTTAACGTCGCGGTGCACGAGACCGGCGGTGTGCGCGACCTGCAGCGCGCGGCCCGTCTGCTCGAGCATGTCGAGGGCGTGCCGCAGCGAGAGCCGACCGGTGCGCTTGAGCACCGAGTTCAACGGTTCACCGTTGACCAGTTCCATCACCAGGTACGCGGTGCGGCCCTCACCGTCCATCTCGGTCTCGCCGTAGTCGTACACGCTGGCGATGCCGGGGTGGTTGAGCATCGCGACGGTGCGTGCCTCGGCGCGGAACCGTTCGACGAACTCGGCGTCGGTGGAGTATTCCGCCTTGAGCACCTTGATGGCGACGCGGCGGCCCAGGCGCGAGTCGATGCCCTCCCAGACCTGGCCCATGCCGCCGGTGGCGATCAGCCGCTGCAGCCGATAGCGGCCGGACAGCGTCACTCCTACCCGGGGGCTCATTGCTCGCCTCCCGCGCTTTGTGTGTTTTCGGCGCGCGCACGCCCGCTGAGCGTCCTCGAGCGCGCCGAAATCACAAACTGGCTCACGACGCCTCCCGCAGCGCGGCCGCGATGGTGGCGCGCCCGATCGGTGCGGCCAGGGCGCCGCCGGTGGCCGAGAGCCGGTCACCGCCGTTCTCGACCAGCACGGCGACCGCAACCTTGGGGGCCGATGCCGGCGCGAAGGCGATGTACCAGGCATGCGGCGGGGTGTTGCGCGGATCGGTACCGTGCTCCGCCGTGCCGGTCTTCGATGCGATCTGCACGCCGGCGATGGCTCCCTTCTGCTGTGTCACCTGCTCGGCGGCGACCATCAAATCCGTAAGTGTATTCGCGACCTGCTCGGACACCGCCCGGCGCTCCTCGCGCGGAGCCGTCGTGCTGATGTTCGCGAGGTCGGGTCCCTTCAGACTATCGACAAGGTAAGGCTGCATGATCACCCCTTTGTTCGCGATGGTGGCGGCGACCAGCGCGTTCTCCAGCGGTGTCAGTGCAACATCTTTCTGCCCGATGCTCGACATGCCGAGCGCGGCGGCGTCGGCGATCGGGCCGACGGTGGATTGGGAGACCTGTAGAGGAATCGTGGGGGGAGGGGTGTCGAGTCCGAACGCCATCGCGGTCGACCGCAGTTTGTCGGCGCCGGTGTTGATGCCGAGCTGGACGAAGGCGGTGTTGCAGGATTTCGCGAACGCATCGCGCAGGGAGGCGGTCGGTCCGGCGCCGCACGCCGCTCCGCCGTAATTCTCCAGCGTTGCGGTGCTGTCCGGCAGCGCGATTCGGGGTGCGGCGGTCAGCTGGGTGTTCTCGGTGGCACCGGCCTGCAGCGCGGCCGCGGTCGTGATGACCTTGAAGGTGGACCCTGGCGGATACGTCTCCGAGATGGCTCGGTTCAGCAGCGGCGAGTCGGGATTGTCCCGCAGCTGCTGCCAGGCGGTCGACTGTGCCTGAATGTCGTGGGTGGCAAGCAGGTTCGGGTCGTACGACGGCGACGAGACCATCGCGAGGACCTTGCCTGTCGACGGCTCCAGCGCCACTACCGCGCCCTTGCAGGGACCGTTGCAGCCATCCTCCATCGCATCCCAGGCCGCCTGCTGAACCTGGGGATTGATGGTCGTCGCGACATTGCCGCCGCGCGGATCGCGTCCGGTGAAGAAGTCGGCCAGCCGCCGCCCGAACAGCCGCTGATCGGAGCCGTTGAGAATGGAGTCCTCGGCGCGCTCCAACCCGGCGCTCGAATAACTCAGCGAGTAGAACCCGGTGACCGGCGCGTAGGCGAGCGGATTGGGATAGACGCGCAGGAAGCGGAACCGGCCTTCGGTGGAAACCGAATAGGCGAGCAGCTGGCCGCCGGCGGAGATCTGGCCGCGCTGGCGCGAGTACTCGTCGAGCAGCACCCGTTGGTTACGTGGATCCGCGCGCAGCCCGTCGGCCTTGAATACTTGTGTCAGTGTGGCATTGGCCAACAGCAGCACGATCAGCGCCATGATCGTCACGGCGATGCGGCGCAGTGAGGTGTTCATACCTTCTCGATCACCTCGGTGCTCGCCGCCGCGATCGGAGTGGACTGCGGCCGGGTGACGATGGGGCGGCGTGCGGCGTGCGAGATGCGCACGAGTATCCCCAGCAGCGCATAGTTGGCCAGCAACGACGAACCGCCGTATGACATCCACGGGGTGGTGAGCCCGGTCAGCGGGATCAGGCCGGTGACACCGCCCACCACGATGAACAACTGGATCGCCAGGGTCGACGCCAGGCCCGCGGCCAACAGCTTGCCGAAGCTGTCCCGCACCGCGATCGCGGTGCGCAGCCCGCGGATGATCACGATCGCGTACAGCATCAGCACCGCGGCAAGGCCGACCAGACCGAGCTCTTCACCGACTGCGGCGATGATGAAGTCGGTCGACGCGGCGGGCACGGTGCCGGGCTGGCCGTTGCCGAGGCCGGTCCCGAAGATGCCGCCGGTGGCGAAGCTGAACAGCGACTGCACCATCTGATAGCCGGCGCCGTCCGGATCGGCGAACGGGTCGAGCCAGGTTTCCACACGGACCCGGACGTGGCCGAAAATGTAATACGCCGCAACACTTCCCGCGGCGAACAGCGCCAGGCCGATGACCACCCAGCTGAACCGGTCGGTGGCCACGTAAACCAGCACCAGAAACGACGCGTAGAGCAGCAGCGAGGTGCCGAGGTCCTTTTCGAAGACCATCACGCCGACGGAAGCGATCCAGGCCGCCAGCAGCGGCGCAAGATCGCGGGGGCGCGGCAGGTCCATGCCGAGGAAGTGCTTACCGGCACTGGTGAACACGCTGCGCTTGGCCACCAACACCGCGGCGAAGAAGATGAGCAGCAGGATCTTGGAGAACTCTGCGGGCTGAATTGAGAAGCCCGGCAACTCGATCCAGATCTTCGCGCCGTTCTGCTCCGACATCGACCGGGGCAGCACAGCGGGGATGGCGAGCAGGATCAAGCCCGTCAAACCGCAGATGTAGCCGTAGCGCGCCAATAGCCGGTGATCACGGAGGAAGATGACCACCAGCGAGAAGCCGATGACACCGACGAGAGTCCATAGCATCTGCTGATTGGCCGTGCCGCCCAGCCCTTTTGCCGACGGTCCGCCTGCCGCCAGGTCCAGGCGGTGAATCATCACCAGGCCAAGGCCGTTCAGCAGCGCGACGACCGGCAGCAGCAGCGGATCGGCGTACGGTGTGAAGCGCCGGATGGCCAGATGCGCACCGCTGAACAAGGCGAGATAGGCCACCGCGTATTGCGCGAGATCCCAATGGAGGCCTTGTTCCTGGTTGGCCTCGACGAGAAGCAGGGCCACCATGGTGATCACCGCAGCGAAGCCGAGCAGGAACAGTTCGGCGTTGCGCCGGTTCGGCAGCGGCGGCACGACGGTCACTGGCGACTGCGGCTGCGTCGTCATGACAGTTCCCGGCAGTTCGTTCCCGGTTCAGGTGGCGGGGGAGGCAGCGCGGTCACGGTGGGCTGCGGAGAGGGCGACGGCGAAGGCGGTGGCGCGCCTGGCGGCGGGGCACCAGGTGGCGGCGGGCCAGGAGGTGGAGGGCCAGGAGGTGGAGGGGCCGGCGCGGTCACCGTGGTCGGGGTCTCGGGCGCGGGACTTGCCCCACCGGATTCAGGAATGCCGGGATTCACCGGTGTCGGGGGCAGATGCGGTGTCGGCGTCGTGGTGGTCGGCGTCGGGGTGCGCGGTGCGCACGTCGGCAGGACCGAACTGCGGGCGAGTTCCTCGATCTGGGCGATGGCGTCGTCGAGCGAGCCCGACGGCAGACCGGCAACCACCTGCGCCCGCTCCGACGGCCGCATGTCGTTGACGCCGAGCATGCGGCAGTCCAGGTTGGTCTGGGATTGCCCGGCGCTGATGAGCGACAATTCATTTCGCGCGTTGAGACAGCCCAACAGGTAGGGCTCCTGGAGTGCGAAACCCAGAAAGGAGCCCTGCACACCCCGCATGATCGACACGGTGCCTTCGTGCGCGGTGACGTAGTAGTTACTGCGCACGATCTCGCGGCCGACCGCCAGGGCGGCGAGCACCACCAGCACCAGCAGGGCGGCAGCGATGATCATACGGCGCCGGGACCGTGGTTTGCGTTCGGGCGCTTCCGGTTGTGGCACAACGCGTTTGGCCTCGTTGCGGCGTGGGTTGAACGCCGAAGCGCGACCGGCCGCGGTGTTGGGCGGCGCGGCCTGGTCGTCGTCGCCGGACACCGCACCCGCGAGGATGGGCTGGGTCTGGCCGCCGTAGTCGTAGTCGATGACGTCGGCCACCACGACGGTGACGTTGTCAGGGCCGCCCCCGCGAAGCGCCAATTCGATTAGCCTGTCAGCACTTTCGGCGACGTCTGCGATCTGCAGCGCCTCGAGGATGGTTTCGTGGCTGACCGGATCCGACAAGCCGTCGGAGCACAGCAGGTACCGGTCGCCGGCCCTCGCCTCACGCATGATGAGCGTGGGCTCCACTTCGTGCCCCGTGAGCGCACGCATGATCAGCGAGCGCTGCGGATGGCTGTGCGCCTCCTCGGCGGTGATCCGGCCCTCGTCGACGAGCGTCTGGACGAACGTGTCGTCCTTGGTGATCTGGTTGAGCTCGCCGTCGCGGAGTAGATAGCCGCGGGAGTCGCCGATATGCACGAGTCCAAGCCTGTTGCCCGCGAACAGGATTGCTGTCAGCGTCGTGCCCATGCCCTCGAGTTCAGGATCGGCTTCGACGTGCGCGGCGATCGCGGAGTTGCCCTCGCGGACCGCGGCGTCGAGCTTGGAGAGCACGTCGCCGCCGGGCTCGTCGTCGTCGAGGTGGGCCAGGGCGGCGATCACCAGCTGCGAGGCCACCTCGCCCGCGGCGTGGCCACCCATCCCATCGGCGAGGGCCAGCAGCCGTGCGCCGGCGTACACGGAGTCCTCATTGTTTGCGCGGACCAAACCGCGGTCGCTGCGAGCGGCGTATCGAAGCACCAGTGTCACGGGCGCAGCTCGATTACGGTCTTGCCGATTCGAACCGGCGTGCCCATCGGAACCCGTACCGCCGTCGTCACCTTCGCCCTGTCAAGGTATGTGCCGTTGGTCGATCCTAGGTCCTCGACATACCATTCCGAACCTCGTGGGGAGAGCCTGGCGTGCCGCGTCGAGGCGTAGTCATCGGTGAGCACCAGCGTCGAGTCGTCGGCACGGCCGATCAGCACGGGCTGCGAGCCTAGCGTGATGCGGGTGCCGGTCAGTGCGCCTTCGGTCACGACCAACTGGCGTGCCACGTGGCGGCGGCCCCGGTTGGGCAGCAGCGCGCCGCGCAGCGCCAGCCCCCGTCGCACCATGACCGCTCCGGTCGGTGCGTAGATGTCAGTCCGCAGGATCCGCAGCACCGACCAGATGAACAACCACAGCAGCAACAGGAAGCCGACGCGCGTCAGCTGCAGTACTAACCCCTGCATCTGACGTCCTCTCTGAGGTCAAAGGTCGCCGGCCTACCGGCTCCGGCCCCCTCCCGCTCACGTCGTGCCGGTAACGCAATCAACTCAAGCTTGGCAACGTCACGATACTTGGACAGCGATCGACGCGAGGGTGAAGCTCCAGCATCCTGCGCCACCGCCCCGAGACCAGCCGAGGCTTCAGTTCCTCAATGAACGCGGACG
>Ga0157380_10003578_pt1 | contig 10688 bp, 4 predicted proteins | sample S35metaG_FD_119757 | JGI IMG/M metagenome (GOLD analysis project Ga0157380, IMG submission 119757) | Switchgrass rhizosphere microbial communities from Kellogg Biological Station, Michigan, USA - S3-5 metaG | ecosystem: Host-associated > Plants > Roots > Rhizosphere > Soil | place: USA: Michigan...
AATTTCCTTTTCCATCGTTAATAAAACAGGAAGAGCCAAGAACTTCTGCTTTTAGCTCTGTGTAATTTTTAAACAGGTCAAAAAAAATGTGTTGTATGGTTTTGCCTGCAACATCTTTATAGTACAAATAATATTTTTTTAAAACTGGTATTCTTCTTTCCAATTCATCTTTTGCGAGAAAAGGATATTCGTTGCCATCAATTGTATAACACATCAATTGTTCGATAGCGCCATTCTTGTCGAAATCATTTGTATAGAGTTTGCATGGCCCATTTTTACCTGAATAAAGTTTTGTGTTATGGCCCCAGTTGCCTGCCAGCAGATCTGTAAATCCATCACCATTTACATCAGCCGGGAAAACAGTTTGCCATAAACCGGTTGACCGGGGAATTTCAGTTGCAATAAATGCTCCCTTGTTATTCATGAAAATTTTTACGGCCATCCATTCACCAGTAACAACAAGATCCTGCCAGCCGTCATTATTCAGATCAGAAAATGCCGCTGTTGTTACCATCCCAATGGAGTTCAAATTGATCTTATTGCTGTCAGCCAACGTATAATTCGCTTTGCCATCATTGAGGTATAGATAGGATGTTTTTGGTAAACCATAAGCCACCGGGCTGGAAAGATTACCAACAAAAATATCATTGTCACCATCTTTATCTATATCAGCAGCAGCGGCGCATGATTTATTTTCATTTTGATCTTTGAATTGATCGATCGCTTTTGTAAAATGGCCATCGCCATTATTCAAATACAGGCGATCATGAAAGGCATTGTTATTAGCTGATGTTTCATTCCCTCCACTGACTACTAACAGGTCAGGCTTTTTATCACCATTAGCATCAAAGAAAACAGCATCTACATCTTCGCAGATCGCATCCGGATTGAATACTGCTGTATCACTTTTTATAAAAAAACCATTAGGTTGCTGTATAAGCAAAGTACCCGGTTGATTCTTAGCACCACCTGCATACATATCATCTAAGCCATCACCGTTTACATCTGCCACCGCTATTTTAGGCCCACGGGTTGACTCTGCATGGGGAATTAAATATTGAACATTGTAATCAAAAAAATTATTTTCCTCGTGTTTCCATGGTGCAGAAACATTTACAATGCTAAACTCTTCTTCTGCAGGCTTAAAGTAGAAAGCATGATCAAAAACCCCTGAAGAATTTTTTTGATAAACGATCAGCGGTTTGTTTGACGGCACATTTCTTAAAACTTCAAATTTTTGATCGGGCCAAACGATCAAAATGCTATCAATGGTATTTAAGGAATCCAATCCGAAATACAATCTTGTATCTACAGAAGATTGAAATCCTCTTGTCAGCATCAATTGCTGGTATTGTATTTTTCCCGGGTTAAATAAATAGGCCTTTGTACCGATCCCAAAACTGTTCAGACTGTCACCCTTGAAAGAAATGGTAAGTGAATTTTTCTTGCGAGGTAGTTCCGAAGCAATCGAATTATTTTTTAAAATCAATGCTTTGGAATTTATACAATTGATCACAAGGTCAAGATCACCATCGTTATCAAGATCAGCGTAGGCAGCGCCATTGTAAAAGCCTTTTAATTTATCAAATCCCCAATCTTTGCTAACATCAGCAAAAGGTTTGTCAGCATTTCCTTTAAAAAGAAATGGATGTGAACTTCCATCAGGCATCGCATCGATCACTTTATCATCATACTTGTTTGTTTGCCCAGCTCCCTTCATTTGCATATCAGAAACAAAACGCACAAAGTCGAGATCAACCGGGCGCTTGACAATACCGCTTGAAATAAAAAGATCTTTGATGCCATCATTATCAAAATCAGCAAAGAGGGGTGCCCAGCTCCAATCAGTTGCTGCTACATTATTCATCAATGCTGTTTCACTAAAACTGTTTCCATTTCCGTTATTTCTTTGCAAACAATTCTTTGAATACTGATCCTGATAACCATTTATCACCAGTTTCTGCTTATAAATGTCACGATTCTCATCACTACCGTAGGTCTTCAACGTTTTTTCATCAGGTGGCAGCATGTCAACTGTTATTATATCCAATTGGCCGTCGTTGTTATAATCAGCTACATCGTTGCCCATGCTAAACCGGCTGTAGTGGCGAAAATGTTTTGAGCCGCTTTCTGTAAACGTGCCATTGCCATTATTTACATAGTAATAATCGTTTTCATGGAAATCATTTCCAACGTATATATCTTCCCACCCGTCGTTATTTATATCGGCAACGGCAAGACCTAAACCATAGCCAAGACTGCTTTGATAGATTCCTGCTTCTGATGACACATCTGTGAATTTTGCATTTGTATTCAAATCATTTCTGAATAAACGATCACCCGATAATGAATCCCTGATCAAACGACGACTTGTGTCCACAATATTTGCATGTGGGCGGGTTGAATGTCTAAGGATATAACAATCCAGGTCGCCATCATGGTCGTAATCAAAAAATGCAGCTTGTGTAGAAAGCCCTGCGAGATCAAGGCGAAATTTTCCTGCACTTTCAGTAAATGTGTTATTGCCATTGTTTATGAAAAGTTCATTATGCCCTTTAAGTCCTGAATAATTTGCAACTGCGGAAACATAGATATCAAGGAATCCATCACCATTTACATCAGCCATTGTTACCCCGCTGCACCAATCCGGGCTACCGGCAACGTTGGCTTTATCAGTAATATCTTCAAAAACAAAATTTCCTTTGTTCAGGTAAAGTTTGTTGCCACTTTTATTAGTTGCTGTAAAATAAATATCAGGAAGACCGTCATTATTAATATCACCAACGGAAACACCGCCACCATTATAATAATAGATATAATATAAAATATTTAAATAATCGTTTTTCGCCGGCTTGTTAATGAAATTAATATTGGATTGGGAAGAAGAGACTTCACTGAATAGTGATTTGCGGGTATTACAGGAAGTGAAAACAACAATAAACAAGCAAATCATAAAAAAACCAATATCTCTTTTTTCATAAAACATATTTCTAAGATAATTTGGTAGATTAAAAAGGGCTGAAATGGATTCAGCCCTTACTGCTTGTCTACTGCTTGCTATATGTAAACCACTTACAATTTGTTGTTGTATAGATTTAATACTTCCGCTGCGGTCAGTGCCTTAGTATAGATGCGGAACTGGTCCAAAGCTCCAGTAAAGGATTTGGCCCAGCTTTCTGGTCCATGATTAGTGAAACTCGGGGTTGTTTGAAAAGCAAAACTTCCTAACACGACTCCTGTAAGATTATCAAACTTTAGATTTCCGTAAGCACCTGCCCGCAGAACTTTATTATTTACCAAAGTTGGCGCACCGTCTTTATATAACGTAATCATAGATGTAGCTGCATTATAAGTTAACGCTATATGTGTCCATTTACCTAAAACATTTTTTATTTTGACATTATCATCCGCTATCCATTCTTCACCTCCGCCGGCTATATTTCCATTTAAGAGGTGTATTTTCATCCACACTGCATTTGGATCAGTAGCATCTGTATAATTCTCTAAGAATATTTCCAGATTTCCCCAAAATTGTGTGCTATTTGAAATAGCAAATATGCCTTGTGCACCACCTTGGACAGGACCTGTAGCTCCTTTCATCCAAAATGCGACACTGATACTACCGGGTGTTTTCAGACCATCATTTACTGCAGATACTGCGACATATCCATTAGTGCCAATTTGAGCAGCTTCTCCACCAGTTACTGTGGGGACAGCTGCAACTCCGGGGACATAAGAGACAGTTTTCACAGTAGTAGCCATTCGATATTCTCCAGTATCTCGTGCATTACCATCAAAAGGCCAATAACTTTTGGCGTCTCCGATCACTAAAGGAGGTGGTAGCGGATCCTGAATAATTTCGCCTAAAGGAGGCCGCTCCATTTTCTGACAGGAAACCATTATCAAACTAAATCCAGCAGTAATGAATAATAGTAGTTGAACAATTTTGATCGATTTCATTTGTTTATTTTTTGTTGCCTGCATCGGCAGACAGGTTAGTTAGGTCACTTAAAACCCGCATCATTTAAGATTCATTTATTAATAGTCTGGGTTTTGAATCAAGATACCACCCGATTTATCAATTTCCCCCTGGGGAATTGGCAGTAATCTGTGTTTCGTCTGGTAATTCAATTTACCAGCAGCCTGAAGTACAGTTACATCAATACCCCATCTTACAATATCCCAAAATCGTTGTTCTTCCATTCCCAATTCTACAAATCGCTCATGACGGATCGCATTTCGCAACTGTACCTGATTGGTAGTAGTTACTGCTGGTAAAGCGCTGGTAGTTCCTCTTGCTCTTTTACGAATTTGTTCCAGCCATGCTAATGCGTCTGTTGTATTTTGAGTTCCTCCCAATTCATTAGCCGCTTCAGCAGCCATCAACAATACATCGGCATACCGCAATATTCTATGGTTCATCCAGGGACCAAACCTATTGTTAAGTGCAGTGCGGTCAGCAGGATTGGTATGTATTTTTTTATTCCAATACAAACGGGGCACCGTCGGAAACGGCGGCACATTTTCACCATATAATGGATCAACCTGCCCGGAATAAAGAATAGTTTCGATCTTTCTTGGATCATTTGCTTCAAATTCATCAACCAATATTTGAGTAGGAGTGTTCCAACCCCATCCCAAATCCCAGGATCCGGCGCCTCTTACACCCTGAACGTTGGAATAAATAATACCCTGGTCTCTTGTTGGTTCATAAAAAGCCTGAATCTCAAAAATAGATTCCGGTCCATTTTCACCTGTAACTCTAAACTGGCTTCCATAATTGGGAACCAGGCTGTATTTGCCAAGTGCAATCACTGACTTGGCAGTTGCAAGAGCAGCTGTCCAGTTGCTTCTCCACAAATGAGCCTTTGTATGTAATGCCAATGCTGCTCCTTTCGTAAGGCGCCCAATAAATTTTGCCTCCCATTGGTCGGGTAAAACAGCAGCAGCCTCTGTAAGGTCAGCATCAATCAATGCAAATATTTGGGCGGGCTGTGACTTAGCAACATTAAGTTGGGCCGGAGTTCCAACAAAGTCAATTTTTGGAACAGGACCAAATGCACGAACAAGATCAAAATAACAGTAAGCCCTGATAAACTTTGCTTCAGCTTTGTTGATCAAGGTTGGTGGATCAGTAGCACCAGTTGAATCGATGGTATGAATAATGTCATTTGCAGCATTGATTGCCTGGTAGTGGTCTGTCCAATATGTTTGAAGACCTCCTCCACTTTTATTGTACTCAAATTCATCGTACATCAAACCTGTTGCAGAGCCATCTGTAGTCGAACTGCCTTTTTCTGATTCATCTGCACGATAACTTTGTACACCCAGGTATTCATGGTTATTAAAGCCACCTTTTCTCAATACAGCATAGGCGCCAAAAACTTTACTGTCAAAGGATCCCGCAGCCAGGTCGTCCTCAGTGAATCTGCCTAGTGGTTGCCTGTCAAGAAAGTCTTTCTTACAGGAAATAATGGTAAATACCACCATTGTAAGGAGCACGGGTAGTAATATCCATTTATTCTTAATTATTTTTATCATATAAATCGAGTTTTAAAAATTAAGATTTAGTCCAAATGTATAAATGGCAGGAACAGGATAAGTACCGTTATCAATTCCAAAACCAGTAGCGCTGCCGCCAATCTCAGGTGTGTAGCCGGTATTATTAGCAAAGGTTGCGAGATTCTGACCGTTAATGTAAATACGCAGCGACTTGATCTTTGCTTTACTTAGCATTGTTGAGTTAAACGTATAACCTATTTGCATATTCCTGATCCTGAAAAAACTTCCATCCTCTATCCAATAACTTGAATTCTGATAGTTATTCGCCCTTCCTGCGTTCAATACAGGTTCCCAATTAGAGGTACCCACACCATTCCAACGTTCCAATCTTCCTTCCAGATAATTAAAATCAGCAAAAGTTCCCTGGTTCCACGCCCTGTAAATTTCATTGCCATAAACTCCTTGCAGATCCAAACCAAAGTCAAAGCCTTTGTAAGTTAATGAAACAGATCCGCCATACATAAAGTCAGGAGTTGGATTTCCAATATTTGTTCTGTCGTCAGTGGTTATTTTACCATCGCCATTAATGTCCTTGAACTTTATATCACCAGGGTTAACAGTGCCGATCATGCTTGTTGGGCTTTTTAGTATCTCCGTTTGGGTTTGATAAATACCATTATGCTGATAACCATAAAAATATCCGATAGGATATCCTGCTGATGTTCTTGCCGCACCGTTAAAGATTTCAAATCCCTGCTTGTTTAACTTAATAACCTTATTGCTGATAGTTGTAAGATTACCAGAAATAGAATATGTCAAGTCTTTTGAGATGCTTTTGCTCCAGGTAGCCGATAACTCGACTCCCTTATTTTCAATTGTGCCCAGGTTATCTAATAGTGGAAGCTGTCCAGCCCCCAGGTCAATTAAAGTAATAACATCTTCGGTGCGCCTGCTATAATATGCGGCTTCAAAATGTAAGGCATTTTTTACTGCATTTAATTCAAAGCCAGCTTCCCAACTGCGAACAGTTTCCCAATTCAAATCATCTGAGGCAATATATTGGGGTTGAAGTGCATTGATAATATTATTACCAAATACACCAGCATTCGCATTTGTCAATGTTGGATAAGCAGGGTATCTATATTGAGCGGGTATATTTTTACTTCCCAGAACACCCCAGGAACCTTTTATTTTTAGATAATCAAATATGTCCTGGTCGCTAAGAAAATCTTCCTGGCTCACAATCCACGCCACACCTATTGCTCCGAAATTTTTCCATTCATTTCCAATTTTATAAAATTGGCTACTGCCGTCTCTCCTGAATGAGGCATTTAATAAATATTTTTTCTTAAAACTATAGAGGCCCCTGAGGAGATAGGAAAGTGATGCTTCTTCATAACTACTTCCTGAACCAGTTTTGGTGGCTGCGGTACCAACAGCATCTACAAACCAGAATCGTGGATCATTGGGAATTACATCAGCGGAACCTTGTTGTACAGAAGAATTTACTCCTTCATAGGAATTATAGTAAGTGGTGATGCCTCCCAAAACTGTCAGATCATGGTCGTCGCCAAACTTATTTTTATAAGTCAACAGATAATCCATTTGTGTCTTTGGGTAAATATCCTGGCTTTGATAGACTGCTGTTTGCCTTCTGCTGGTATCATTTTTATTACTGCCAACAATTTCAGGATTATACACTACAAGAATGGGATCATAACGTCTTGATGTGTTAAATCCATAATCTGCATAAAGCTGAGCCCTGAAATTGAATTTTTTCAAAAAGCTAAGTTCACCATAAATACTTCCAACTGCTCTGTACTCTTTATTAATAGCACTAAACTTTTCTGTTTCTACGGAAACAAGCGGGTTAAACACCTGCGCTCTTTGAAATGCAGGTAATGTATGAAGTAAGCCAGAACCATTAGGATCATAAACAGGAGCAATAGGAGCAGCACGAATCGCAGAACCCACATCCTTATTTACAGGCAACATTGCGTGATAGCCAGTGAAAGTGAATCCAAACTTCAATGCTTTTGATACTTTTAATTCATCATTAATAGAAAGTGTATATTTTTTGTATTCCTCATGCTTTATCAGGCCTTCTTCATTGATATAGCCCAGGCCCATATAAAATTTATTTTTTTCAGTCGCTCCGCTTATGCTGATGTTATTATAACTGACAAATGCGCTTTGAAAAATTTCATCTTGCCAATCTGTATTAGCTTTAAAATACTGATCGTTGAAAGATGAACCCATATTCTTCATCTGTTCGTCATAAAGCATTTTAAATTGCGGACCATCTGTAAGTTTAATTCTGTCCTGAACACTTTTCACTCCGAACGAAGTATTAAAATTTACCATCAACTGCCCCGCTCTTGCTTTTTTAGTAGTTATTGCAATCGCTCCATTGGCACCCCTGACACCAAAAATTGCAAGTGAAGAAGGATCTTTCAAAACTTCAATAGATTCAATATCGGCTGGGTTCAAAAAATTGATGTTATCATTCAAAATGCCATCTACAATATAAACTGGTTTTACGCCATTAATACTATTCGTTCCTCGTATCCGCACATCTGGTTCTGCGCCAACTCTGCCTGATGCCACAACAGACAAACCTGCTACTTTGCCTTGTAAAAGATTAAGTGGGTTTGCCGCAGGTTTATTTTCTAATTCTTTTGCGGAAACTTTTGCGATGGAACCTGTCAGGTCTCTTTTTGCTGCTGTACCATAACCGATCACTACTACCTGGTCCTGTATCTTAACTGATGGATTCAATGAAACATTGATCGTGGCCTGGCCGCTTACCGGTATTTGTTTTTCATCATATCCTACATAAGAAAAAATGAGAACAGCATCGTCAGGTACTGTTATTGCATACTCACCATTTGCATTTGCAGATACACCTGCGCTGCTTCCTTTAACTTTTACACTAGCGCCGGATAAGGGTGTTCCATTTTCGTCAGTGATACGGCCGCTAACCCTGATCTCAAATTCAGTTTCATCTTTTGCAAAAAGAACAACCAGCTTATCAGGCATTACTTTATAAGACAAAGTAGTGCTGGCAAGTAGCTTATCCATTACTTCAGGCAGATCAGCATCACGAACAACCAGGTCGATCTTTTTATTAATAGGTGCAACATCAGAGCTGTAAACAAATCGATAGCTTGAGGCTTTCTCTACAGCAGTCAATGCCTTTGACCACACAGTGTTCCTTAGAACAATGGTGATATTATCCTGGCCATTGGCAAACACGGATACGTGAATGCTTACAACAAGGAGCAATAAAGTGGTTATCCTCATAATTCGCAGAATTTTTCCCCTTTCTAAGGGCTTTTTCAAAAAGCAGTTAAGAATTTCCCGTTTTGGCATAAATTCGATTTTAGGGTTAATCAATAAATATTCGAACAGTAAAGCGTATTTATATTGACTCTATTTATAACGGGAAGTGCTGCATACATTTCCCGTTTTTATTTAATAGATCACTACATTGTCATTGCCAATCCTGAAATTGAATGATTTTGATAATTTCAGAGATGACAATACTTCTTCTATCGTTTCATTCTCAAAATTTCCCGTGTATCTCACTTTTTTCAGCCTCTCGTTCTGTATTATCACATTTTTTCCAAACCATCTTTCCATCATCGGCCCAATGTCTTCAAGGCTTTCATCTTCAAAATAAAGTTTGTTCTGTGTCCAGGCAATTTCAGGAATAATATCATATTTAGGGCTTGGCTTTAATTCATCCACCACGAATTGGGGAATGGATCTTACATCATTCTTAACGACTAAAGTTTTTCCAGGCCTTTCAACCGGCGTTACAATCACATTATTAGCAACGCTTATTTTTTGATTGGGAATTAAAATAATTTTCTGGTCTTTACTATCTTTAAGTGTTACCTCGATTGATCCTCTTATTAATGAAGCTTCGGCCGTTTTTTCATAGTTGTAGGACCGAACATTGAATGCAGTGCCGATCACTTTAACGTCGATCTTTTTCGTATGAATGATAAATGGCTTGCTGGCATTCTTTGTCACCTCAAAATAAGCTTCTCCATCCAATGTAACCTCGCGCAGATCTTTGTTGAAAACAGAATTATTGTAATCAAGGTTTGAACCTGCATTTAGCCAGACCTGCGATCCATCTGGCAATACAATTTTTGTACGGTTCCCATTTTTTGTGACGACTGAACTCAACGCCTGCTGCGTTGGTAATTTAGCGTCTCGTTTTTGAGTAAATAAGTAAATGACGCCTGTTGTGATGATCAAACCAAGAAATGAGTAAACAAGCGATCTTTTTTTTGAAAAGAAAGCACGCAAAAAGCCAGGATTTGTTTCCGGAACGGAGTCGTCAATTTTAATTTCTATAGGATCTTCTTCAACAAAAAATTCATCCTTATGGTTCATTATATGACGCATATAAGCAGCTTCGCTTCCAATTCTCTTGTTTATTGATCCTTGTTGCCACATTTCAGTAAGCATACTTGCGTGGTGATGCAGATCTGGATTATATAATAAAATGGATTGAAGCTCCTGAAGCTCTTCAGCATTGGCTTCCTTGGAAAGCTTTTTTGAAAGAAGTGTCCAGAATTGATCGTGAGATGAGTTGTTTTGGCCAGGCATCACCTTCTAAGGACAAATTTTACGAGGCGTTCCCCCAAAAGAAGTTAAAATATTTTTTAGTAATGCCTGAAAGTATACCGGATAGCGCTGCTGATCTTTTTAAGAGCGATGGAAAGCTGATTTTCAACCGTGCTCACGGAAATATCAAGGAGAGTTGCGGTCTGTTTATAGGTGAGCCCATCCTCCTTTATTAAGGTAAAGATCAGTTTGCAGCGCGGCGGCAGATCGTTGACAGCAGATTTTAACTTCAAATTCATCTCCCTTGTTATCAGGGCTGCGCCAGGATCGGAAAACGGATCCTCAGGCTCCAGTTCTACAGAATCAAGATCAGTGAGATTTTCGCGGTGTAGTTTTTTAAGATAATTGAACGTGATATTTTTTGCCGAAACATAGAGATAGAGTTTCAGATTCTTTATTTCCTCCATCTTTTTTCTGCGGCGCCATATATTTATAAACACGTCTGAAACGATCTCTTCCGTTAATTCTTGGCTTTTGGTAAAACCCATAACGAACCGGGACAATTTATTGTAAAATAGTATGAAGAGTTGGCGATAGGCAAGCTG
>Ga0157380_10003580_pt1 | contig 10686 bp, 8 predicted proteins | sample S35metaG_FD_119757 | JGI IMG/M metagenome (GOLD analysis project Ga0157380, IMG submission 119757) | Switchgrass rhizosphere microbial communities from Kellogg Biological Station, Michigan, USA - S3-5 metaG | ecosystem: Host-associated > Plants > Roots > Rhizosphere > Soil | place: USA: Michigan...
AGGCGCTGTCGCTGCGCGGCGGCGTCTGGCACGACAACGACCACCGGGTCTATTTCGACCACGACCCCGACACCGGCCTGCCCTATCCGCAGTACGCGATGCTGTTCCCGAGGGGCGAGGCGCAGACCCACGGCAGCGGCGGCATCGGCCTGGCGCTGCAGCCGCATTTCCAGATCGACGTGGGCTTCGACGTCTCCGACCTCGACCAGACGCTTGCGGTCTCGACGATCTGGAAGTTCTGACGATGAGCGCACGCATCCGATCTCGCTCCGGCGTGCTGATGGCGGCGGGGCTCGCCTGCGTGCTCTCCGCCGCGGTGCCTTCGCGCGGCGCCGAGACCGATCCCGCGCTGCAGGAGCCCGCCGCCTCGAGCCCGACCGTGAAGGAGCGGACGTATCGAGGCCCGGGGCTGAAGGCGTTCCGGGCCGGCCACCGCGCGTGGGAGCTGCACGACTGGAAGACGGCGATCGCCCGCATGTCGCAGGCGCTCAAGGAGGACCCCGATCAGCCCGAGGCGCAGGTGCGGCTGCCCGGCGTGTTCCTGACGCCGTACATCCCGAAGTACTTCCAGAGCCACGCGCAGTGCCAGCTCGGCAACTGCGAGCAGGTGCGGCGCGAGATGGACGAGATCATCGCGCTCATCAAGGACGCGCCGGGCTACCTGAAGAACCGCTACACGAAGGACTGCCAGAAGGCCTGCCCGGCCACGCCGTAGGCGAGCGCGGCGTCAGCGGCAGCGGGGGAGCTGGTCCTTCAGGATCGCCGGCTCGACCCGCAGCGATCGCGCGAGCTGCAGGCGTGCGTCGAGGCCGTCGAGGCCATCCTCGGCCGGAGCGGACGCCGCCGCCCTCGCCGCGGACCGCGTCGAGCCGATATCCCACAGGGTCAGCGTCTCGCCCGCCGAGTCGCTCTCGGCGTGCTCCTGGCCCACCGTGGCGACGCGCGTGCGGTCGCCGGCGGCCGCGGCGGCGCGCGCCGGCGACATCGCCACGCGGTTGAAGTCGTACGTCGGCCCGCGGCCGGGCCCGGACCCGGGGCGCCCGATGCGGCGCGAGTAGATCTCCTCGCCGAGCCTCGGGTCCCAGACCCGCATCGTGCTGTCGTGGCTCACCGAGACGAGGTAGGCGTCGTCGCTCGTGAAGCCGAGGTCCATCACGAAGGTGCGGTGGCCCACGTGGCGCGTGGGCTCGGCCTGGCAGTTGTCGGCGGGCCAGCTGCGCACGGTGTGGTCGAAGCTGCTGGCCGCGACCCGCCCGAGCGCGCGCCCGCTGAAGGCCACGCGCAGGATCTCCCCCTTGAGCGGCTTCGTCTCGCAGACCAGCTTGTCGGTCGCGGTGTCGACGAGCGCGACGGTGCCCTTCGAGCCCGCGACCGCGAGCCGCGCGCCGTCCGGGCTGTAGGCGACGCTCGCGACCGCGTCCTTCGGCGCCGTGGCGGGACGGCCCTTGAGCCTCGCGCGGGCGGGCGCCGCGGCCGATCGCGGCTCGAGCTCGAAGCGCAGCAGGCCCTTCTCGCCGGCGGCGACGGCGATCTCGCGCCCGTCGGGCCGAACGTCCATGTCGTCGATCTGCTCCACGTCCTCGGCGCGCACGAGCGGCGTGACGCTCGCGCCGCCGCCATTGACGTCGTCCCAGACGGCGATCGCGCCGTCGTCGAGCCCCAGCACGAGGCTGCGTCCGTCGGGCGTCCAGCGGACCACGGTCACCCCGCGGTCGCAGAGCGAAGCCCGCAGCGTCCCGGTCGCCACGTCCCAGATCCCCACTCGGCCCGGCGTCTCGCCGGAGGAAGCACCTCCCGCGAGCAGGCGGCCGTCGGGGCTGAAGGCGGCGGTGGACGCGCGCGGCAGCGGAACCGACCAGAGCTTGCGGACGATGGCGGCGCCGAGCGCGTCGCGCAGCGCCCCCGCCGAGGTGGTGGTCGGGGCCTTCTCCACCGCCAGGATGGCGCGGCGCAGGCTCTGCTCGGGGTCCGAGCGGACCACGGACAGCGCCCAGGCCGCGTGCTCGCTCGACTCGGCGCGCAGCGACTCGTCCTGCGCGCGGCGCCACTGCAGCACCGCGACCACCGCGAGCGTCCCCGAGACGATCGCGGCCACGGCGGCGCGTCGCAGCGTGCGGCGCATCAGCGTGTTGCGGAAGCGGAGGTCGTTGCGCTCCCTCTCCCGCTGGAACTCCTGCTTCTCGCGCTGCGCCTCCCGGTCGCGGCGCTTCTCGCTCTCGCGCAGGAAGCCGTCGGCCACGGCGAACCCGTCGCCGTAGCGGCGTGTCCAGAGCGGGCTCGGCTTGCACTTGTCCCACCAGCGCCGCGCCTGCGTGAGCCCCGGGTCTTCCCAGAGGCTGCCGCTGCCGGCCTCCCAGCGACGGGCGTCGTCGCGGATCCGCACGTAGGTGTCGCGGTTCTGCTTCTCCTCGTCCACCCACCCGCGCAGCCGGTCCCACTGCCTGATCAGGCTCTCGTGCGAGATGTCGACGAGCGTCGCGTCGGGGCCCGTCGAGCCGCCCTCGCCCGAGTAGCGCAGGAAGGAGCGGCGGTCGTCCACGAAACGCGCGAGCAGGCGCTGCAGCTCCGGCAGCGTGCACTCCGTGAGCTCGCGCAGCCCGCGCACGCTCTGCCAGCGCCGCACCTTGCGGTTGGCGTGGTCGGTGTCCGTGAGCGCCTGGAACGTGAGCTGGAAGAAGCGCAGCTCCCTCGGATCGAGCGCGTCGAGCGCGGCCTTCACCGCCTCGCTGCCGTGGACGATCGCGGGATCGAGGCCGGCGAGCGCCTCGTCCGCGTGGCGGCGCAGCGCGTCGCTGAGCGTGCCGACGTCCTTGTAGTGCTCGAGGTCCATCGTCGGCTGGCCGCTCTCGACGAGGCGCACCCACATGCGCATGAGCGCGTGCTGCAGCACGGGCAGCTGGTCGTGCTGGCCGCCGAGGTCGTTGAGCAGGCGGTCGACCAGGCGGGGCGCCACGTCCTTCTGGAACAGCCGGATCGGCCCTTCGATCGCGAGCCGGACCTCGTCGCGGCTGAGGCGCGGCACGAGGTACTGGCTCTCGTTCAGCGCCTCGGGCAGGCCCAGGAACTCGTCGCAGTCTCCGAGGTGGTCGGAGCGCATCGTGAAGACGACGAACACCGGCACCTCGCGCTGGTGCGCGAGGCCCAGCACCACCGAGACGAAGTCGGTGTCCTCCTCGTGCTGCTCGGACGCGCGGTCGTCGTCGCGCCGGAAGATCTCCTCGAACTGGTCGACGAACAGCAGCAGGTTCGCGTTGGCCTGCCGCAGGCAGGACGCCATCGCCTGCAGCAGGCCCGAGACGCCGCCGAGCTCGGCGGTCTCGCGCAGGTCCGTGGTCGGCTCGAGGCCGATCTTGCAGAGCGCCGCGTGCAGCGCGTCGGAGAGCCGCAGCCACGGGTTGTCGCCCGGCGTCATCCGCACGACGATCCAGCGGTCGCGGTCCCCGACCAGGAAGCCGGCCTGCAGCGCGGGCACCAGGCCGGCGTAGATCAGCGAGGACTTGCCGCTGCCCGAGCTTCCGATCACGCCGACGAACCGCGACCGGTGCAACCGCTCGAGCAGCTCCACGATCTGGCGCTGGCGCCCGAAGAAGATGAGCGCCTCCCTGGTCTTGAAGGGACGCAGGCCGACGAAGGGCCGGTCCGGAGGGCCCGGGGATTCCTCCATGCCTCAGTGCACGCCGAGCCCCTGGAGCACGGGCCCCAGGGCGGCGGGGCTCAGCCCCTGCCGGATGTCGAGGACGTGAGTCTTGAAGAGCGGGTGCTCGAACGACTCGGGCTTCGCGACGCTCGGAGGCGCGAGCAGCACGCCGCAGAAGCGCAGGCCGCCGCCGGGATTCGAGACCATCAGCTTGCGGCCTTCGTCGAGCCGCGCTCGCACCCACTCCTCGCTCGCCTGGCCGTAGAGCACGATCAGGCCCCGCGTCTTCGCCAGGCGCTCGGCGAAGAGCGAGCTGTTCTGGCCCGGGCCGTCCTGCTGCGCGAGCAGGTCCGGCCGGATCCCGCTCGTCAGGAGCGTCTTGCAGACGTCGAAGGCTATCAGGTGATCGCGCTCGTGCGTGTCGAGCAGCACCGCGGGCGCGTCGGCGTCGGGCTCCTTCTCCTTCGGCAGCCGCGCGGCGACGAGCGCGGGAAGCTCGCTCGCCGGGCAGCGCACGATCTGGTACTGGTCCTCCGCCCGCTTCGCGCTCTCGAGCTCGTTGAGGCGGCCGATCCAGCCGGTGTCGAGCGACTCGCTCGGCGCCGACTGCGCGAGCGGCACCCGCGGCGAGATCCAGAGCAGCTGCGGCAGCTTCAGCTCCTGCGCGAGGCGGAACTGCTCCTGGCTGTAGGTGCGGTCTTCGCGCCCCTCGACCGAGTTGTCGCCCCAGGCGTCGATCAGGTGCACCACCAGCTTGCTGCCCGCGAGCCTCGCGCGCGCGGCCTTCTCGTGATCGGCGGCGGGAAAGGGCGGTGGCGTGCGCGGCGCGACGGCGACGCCGAGCGACCCGAGGTCCGCCGCCAGCCGCTCGCGGGCCTTTCGCTGCGAGTCGGCGACCTCGGCGATGAACACCGAGCGCGAAGGGGTCGCCGCCGCCTCCGGCAATGGCGACGTCTTTCCCACGCTGCGCAGGTCCCGGAGCATGAGCCAGATCACCGTCGAGAGCCGGTCGACCTTGTCGCGAAAAGCCGGCGAGTCCGTCTCGAGCAGCTTGCCGATCGGGTCGTCGTCCGCCGCGACGAAGAAGTCGAAGGCGCTCGTCCGGTCGGACGTGCCCGGCAGCTCCTCGTAGGGGATGTTCTGCAGGCGCGCCCGCAGGATCCGCGAGCGCTCGTTCACGCGGAGCCGGGCGTCGCCGTAGCGCTTGCAGAAGGCCTCGAACTCGCCCTTGCAGTAGTCCGAGCGCTTGTACCCGCTCGAGCACAGGGCCAGGAAGAGCGCGGAGTGCTCGACGCGGTCCCGGATCACGGCGTCGAACAGCGTCGCCTCGTCGAGCTTCGGATCGCGCCAGATCATGATCTCGCCCGCGCGGCCGCCGCGCTGGTCGAGCTTGATCGACAGCTGCTTGTGGAAGCGCTCGACCCATCCCTCGAGGTTGTCGACGTGCGCGTAGCTGACGAAGACGTCGAACTTCACATCGGGATCGGGCACAAAGGGCACAAAGCGCTCCGAAACCAGGGACGACGAGGACAGAAGCTGATGTATTACAGCACATTCACAAATTGGCCACAAAATGGCTGAGCCGCTGTCCGCAGCGGTCTGATACGCTCGCGCCCGGAGCCCTCCATGCGCCAGAAGCCCAGCGTCCTTTTCGTCCTGCCGCTTTTCCTGCTGCCGATGCCGTCCAGCGCGCAGTCCGCAGCGAAGAAGGCCGCGCCGCCGAAGCCGGCGGCGGCGCCCGCCCCGGCCGTCGCGCCCGGCACCGAAGCCGTCGTCGAGACGGCCAAGGGCAGCTTCACGATCCGCCTGCTGCCGGAGGTCGCGCCGAAGCACGCGGCGCTTTTCGTCCAGACGGCGAAGGCCGGCGGCTACGACGGCACCACCTTCCACCGCATCGTCATGGGCGGGATCATCCAGGGCGGCGACCCGCTCACGAAGGATCCGGGAAAGGCTTCGCAGTACGGGACGGGCGGCCTCGGCCTGCTGAAGGCGGAGCTCAGCGACCGCCCGTTCGTGCGCGGCACCGTCGCCGCCGTGCGCCGGCCCTCGAGCCTGGACAGCGCCGGGACGCAGTTCTTCGTCTGCCTCCAGCCCCAGCCCTCGCTCGCGAAGCAGTACACGGTCTTCGGCGAGGTGGTCTCGGGGATGGAGGTCGTCGACCAGATCAGCACGACGCCGGTCGACGGCGACAAGGCGAAGGAGCGCGTCCCGATGAAGGTGACGATCCGCGAGGCGCCGCTCGCTCCCTGAGGCCCTTCGCGGCCGCTCGCTCCCGCTAGCGGAGCTCGCGAGCCAGGAACTCGTCGACGACCGGGCGCGCGAGCGCCTCCTGCGCTTCCGAGAAGCCGTGGTACGCCCCGGGAACCAAGAGGAGGCTCGTGGGCCGTCCGAGCGCCGCCAGGGTGTCGTGCATCAGCTGGCTCTGCTCGGTCGGTACCTGCATGTCGAGGTCCCCGTGGACGAGCAGAACGGGAGCCGTGATCGTGGCGGCCTGCAGCAGCGGCGAGCGCGGCGTCGTGCCGCCGGGCTCGCACACGGCCTGGATGTAGCCGGGGATTTCGGGATGGGTCGTCGTCGTCTTCCAGCGGGCGACGTCGGTGACCGGGAAGTACGCGACGACGGCGCGGACCGGCGCGTTTCGCGACGCCGCCAGCAGGGACACCTGGCCTCCCTGCGAAAAACCGTTGATCGCCACGCGCGCCGGATCCACTCCGGGCTGCGACGCGAGCCAGCTCACCGCGCGCGCGACGTCGTCGGGCTGGCGCAGGCCGCAGTCGTCGGCCCCGTCGCTCGGCGCCCACCCGCGCATCGCGAGCGCCAGCGCCACGTAGCCCTGCTCCGAGAACCGGCGCGCACGCGCCTCGACGACCAGCGCGCCGTTGGCCCCTGACGGCTGCCAGCCGTGCAAAACGACGATCGCGGGGCGGCGGGCGCCGCTCGGGACCTCGGGCCGGTACAGGATGCCGCCCAGCGTGATTCCGGACCCGGGAAGCCGGACCTCGAAGCGACCCGCCGTCGCGGGCTGCGGAGTTGCGCCGGGCTCGGACGAGCCTCCGCCCGCGCACGACGCCAGGAACGCCGCGGCGAGCACGGCCGCTTTCGGCATGCGGGTCATTCTGCCCTGAGCACCTCGAGCGGCGGCCGTCGCCAGACCTCGGTGCTGCCGGCGAGGCCGACGGCCACGGTCAGCGCCAGCACCGACGCCAGCAGCGCCGCGAGCTCGGCGACCGGCAGCGCGAAGCGGCCGTCGAAGACGAAGCGCACGAGCGCCCAGCCGGCGAGGCTCGACAGCAACACGGCCGCGAGCACCGAGAGCGTTCCGAGCACGGCGTACTCGGCGAACAGGATGCGGACGAGCTGCGGCCGCCGCGCGCCGAGCGTCCGCAGGAGCGCGCCCTCGCGCACGCGCTGGTAGCGGCCCGCGGCGACCGCTCCGGCGAGCACCACGCCCCCCGCGGCGAGGCTGAAGAGCGCCATGAAGCGCACCGCCAGCAGCACCTTGTCGAGCACGCCCTCGATCGAGCGCTGCACCTGGGCGAGGTCGAGCGTCGACACGTTCGGGTGCGCCTCGACGACCGCGCGCTGGAGCCGCGCGCGCGCCTCCGCGTCCTCCACGCGCGAGAGCAGGACGAAGGTGTGCGGAGCGCCGTCGAGCGGCCCCTCGGGGAACACCACGAAGAAGTTGGGCTCGAAGCGCGCCCACTCCACCTCGCGCAGGCAGGCGACGCGCGAGTCGATGCGGACGCCCTGGACGTCCCACAGCACGGAGTCGCCGACCGCCAGCTTCAGCTCGCGCGCGAGGCCGGCCTCCACGGCGATCGGCACCGGGCCCGGGCCCTTGCCGTCGCCCGGCCGCCACCAGGCCCCCGCCACCACGCGCTCGGAGCTCGCCGGCGTGTCACGATAGCTGCTGCGGTACTCGCGGCGCAGCGCCCAGCGCTCCGGCCGCTGCGTCTCGTCCTCGATCGCCAGCAGCTCGGAGATCGCACGGCCCTTGAGCGAGTCGATCCGCATCGGGACGATCGGCACGACCGGCGCCGTGAGCGGCCCCGCCGCCGAGACGCGCGACGCGACGTCGTCCCGCTGGTCGGGCTGCACGTCGAAGAACACGAGGTTCGGCCGCGCGGCGCCACGGTCGACGCGCAGCTCGCGCCAGAGGTTGTGCTGCACGAGCAAGAGCGTGCTCAGCAGGAAGGAGCCGAAGCCGAGCGCCAGCACGACCATCAGCGTCTGGTTCGCGGGCCGGTACAGGTTGGCGAGCCCCTGGCGATAGACGTAGGGCAGCGCGCGCGGGGAGAAGCGCCGCAGCCCGCGCACGAGCCCGAGCGCGGCGAGCCAGAGGGCGAAGAGCGCGACTCCCGCGCCGGCCGCGAAGGCGAGACCGTAGCTGAGCCGGCCGGCCTGGATCACCGCGAGCGCCACCAGGCTCGCGGCGAGGGCCGCGAGGGCGGCGAGCCGCGCCGGATCGCGGCGCGCGGCGATCGGCTCGATGTCGCGCCGCAGCACGGCGAGCGCCGAGACGCGCCGCACCGCCACGAGCGGCAGCAGCGAAAACACCGACGCCACCCACACGCCGACCGCGATTCCCGAGAGCACGGCCGGCCACGACACCGCCCAGCGGACGTCGACGGGCAGCACGCCCCGCAGCAGCCGCGGCAGCGCGAGCTGGGCCGCCGCCCCGAGCACGGCGCCCAGCAGGCTGCCGGCGAGGCCCACCAGGACGGCCTGTACCAGGTAGGCGGCGAGCACGCCGGAGGCGCTCGCTCCGAGGCAGCGCAACACGGCGACCGTGGCCATGCGCCGCCTGATGAACACGTGCACGGCGCTCGCGACGCCGAGCCCGCCGAGCAGCAGCGCCACGAGCGCCACCAGGCCGAGGAAGTTCCCGAAGCGGGTGAGCGTCTCGCTGAGCCGCCGCTCCTCTTCCGACACGGTGCGCACCGCCAGCCGCTCGGCGGACAGCGGCGAGCGGAAGCGATCCGCGATCTTCCGAGCGTCCGTGCCCTCCGGAAAGCGCAGGTAGGCTTCGTAGCGCGCGCGCGAGCCGCGCGTCAGCAGGCCGGTCTCGTCGACCCTGGCGCGCGGGAGGTAGACGCGCGGCCCGAAGGCGCTCCGCAGCCCGACGTCGCCGGGCGCGCTCACGACCGAGGCGCGCACCACGAAGCGCGCCTCGCCGATCGTGATCTCGTCCCCGACCTGGGCACCGAGCATCGTCAAAAGCGACGGCTCGGCGATCGCGCCGCCCGTCTGCGCGAGCCGGGCCCACTCGCCGGCCGGCGCCGTCTCGATCGTCCCGTAGAACGGATACCCCGCGTCGACCGCGAGCACCTGCGCGAGGCGCGTCGCGCCGCCGCCCGGCCGGAGCACCATCGCGCCGAAGCTGACGACGCGGGCGAGCTCGGCCTCGGGCCGCGTGGCGCGGCGGACGTCGCCCAGCAGCGACTCGGCCCGCTCGCTGAACGGCCCGGCCGCCGAGAGCGACAGGTCGGCGCCGAGCAGCGCGCGCGCCTCGCGCGCGACGGACTCGCGCAGGTTGTCGGTGAAGGAGTTGATCGCCACGAGCGCGGCGACGCCGATCGCGATCGCCGCGACGATCAGCAGCCCGCGCCGCTTCGAGCCGCGCGCCTCGCGAACGGCCAGGGACAGGACGAAGCGCGGCTTCAAGCGACGACAGCTCCGTCGCGCAGGCGCAGCACGCGGTTCGCGCGCGCGGCGAGCTCGGGCTCGTGCGTCACGAGCACGACCGTCGTTCCGAGCTCGCGGTTCAGCTCCGCCAGCAGCGTGACCACGTTGTGCCCGTTCGCGGCGTCGAGGTTGCCCGTCGGCTCGTCCGCGAACAGCAGCTTCGGGCGGTTCACGAACGCGCGCGCCACCGCCACGCGCTGCTGCTCGCCGCCCGAGAGCTGCGCGGGGTAGTGGTGGCCGCGGTCGCCGAGCCCGACGCGCTCGAGCAGCGCGTCGCCGCGACCGCGCGGGTCCTCGCCGCGCAGCTCGAGCGGCACCTCGACGTTCTCGCGCGCGGTGAGCGTCGGGATCAGGTGGAACGACTGGAACACGAAGCCGACGCTCGAGGCGCGGAGCTGCGCGCGCTCGTCCTCGCTCAGGCTCGAGAGGTCGTGGCCGTCGAGCAGCACGCGGCCGCTCGTCGGGCGGTCGAGCCCCGCGAGCAGCCCGAGCAGCGTGCTCTTGCCGCTGCCGGACGGCCCCGTGATGGCGAGGATCTCGCCGGCCGGCAGCTCGAACGTGATATCTCTGAGGACGGTGAGCTCGCGCCCGCCCGACGGGTACGTCCGGCTCAGTGACTCCGAGCGCAGGATCGACATGCAGCGGTGCCCTCGCGGCATCATATCGGCAATCTCCAGGAGGCTCGCCGCGGCGACGCTGCCGGCGCTGCTCACGGCATGCGAGCCTGCGGCTCCCGCGGCGCGCGCGACTCCCGCGCCGAGCGAGCCCGCACCGACTCCCGCGGCGAGCGTGCCCATCGACGACCGCCCGGTCGTGCTCTTCGTCGGGACGAGCCTGACGGCGGGCTTCGGCCTCGATCCGTCCGAGGCTTTCCCCGCGCTCGTCCAGCAGAAGATCGACGCGGCGGGGCTGCGCTACCGCGTCGTCAACGCGGGCGTGAGCGGCGAGACCTCGGCCGGCGCGCTGCGCCGCCTCGACTGGCTGCTGCGCGAGCCCGTGGCGGTGCTGGTGGTCGAGACGGGCGCGAACGACGGCCTGCGCGGCCAGGATCCGGACGCCACGCGCGCGAACGTGCAGGCGATCCTCGAAGCGGCGGGCCGCAGGCAGCCGCCGCCGCGCCTCGTGCTGGCCGCGATGGAGGCCCCGCCCAACTACGGCGAGGACTACCGCCGCCGCTTCCGCGCGCTCTATCCCGAGCTCGCGAAGGCGAGCGGGGCGACGCTCGTGCCGTTCCTGCTCGACGGCGTCGCGGGAGACCCGAAGCTCAACCAGCCGGACGGCATCCATCCCACGGCCGAGGGCGAGCGGCGCGTCGCCGACAACGTCTGGAAGGTGCTGCGGCCGATGCTGTAAGGCGCGCTGTC